>Ga0256404_1002019_pt1 | contig 46179 bp, 34 predicted proteins | sample RumenRJG_01DNA_FD_185990 | JGI IMG/M metagenome (GOLD analysis project Ga0256404, IMG submission 185990) | Bovine rumen microbial communities from Lethbridge, Alberta, Canada - RJG_01 | ecosystem: Host-associated > Mammals > Digestive system > Stomach > Rumen | place: Canada: Alberta | collected... | reverse complement strand
TGCTCTTCTGGATGACGCTTGTCTTCCTCATCGTGCTGGCCATCCTGTGGAAATGGGGCTTTCCCGCCATCACCAAGATGGTGAAGGAGCGCAAGGACTACATCGATGACAGTCTGAGAAAGGCGCACGAAGCCAACGAGAAGCTTGCCAACATTCAAAAAGAAGGAGAATCCATTCTGCAGGAAGCACGCGAGAAACAGGCAGTGGTCCTCAAAGAGGCCACTGCCACCCGTGATGCTATCGTCGCCAAAGCTGAAGAGCAGGCAAGGGATCGCGGAGCACAGCTCATCAGCGATGCCAAAGCAGAAATTGAGCAGGAGAAACAGCAGGCTGTCCGCGAGATTCGCGCACAGGTCGCTGAGCTCTCTGTCAAGATTGCTGAGAAGATTGTCAAGCAGCAGCTTTCGACTGATGACAAGCAGATGGAATTAATCAACAAAATGCTTGATGAAGTGGCGGTCTCAGACAAGGCTGCCGATAAATAATGAAAATAATTATTGTCTATGGATAGAGGTTTAATAGCAGTAAGATATGCTAAGGCTCTGCTGGAGAGTGCCATCCACTTTAAGAAGGAGGACACTGTCTATGCCGAGATGCAGACGCTCGCGGTCAACTATCTCCAGGTGCCCCAACTTCGATTCACGATAGACAATCCTACTCTTGACAACGACAAGAAACTGTCATTGCTGAAGACGGCCTGTGGAGGAGAGGTCACAGACCTGACCGTGAGGTTCCTCGAGCTCGTGTTCCAGGAGGGACGCGGGTCGGCCTTACAGTTTATGGCTACGGCTTATATCACCCTCTACCGTAAGCACAAGAACATCATCCGCGGGAAACTTACCACCGCCGTGCCTGTATCGGCACAGACAGAGACTAAGATGAAGCAGATGGTGGAGAGCCGCACAAAGGGCAACGTGGAGTTCAACACAGAGGTGGATCCAAGCATCATCGGAGGATTCATTCTCGAGTATGATACTTACTGCCTCGATGCCAGTGTGAAGACGAAGCTCAACAACGTGCTCCAGCAGATGACAGTGTAAGGACTTGATATTGAGAATTGAACATTAAACGAATTTGTTAATTCATGAGTGATAAATTAAAACCAAGCGAGGTGTCGGAAGTGCTGCTCAGGCAACTGGAAGGCGTCAACTCGGATGAACAGTTTGATGAGGTGGGTACCGTCCTCACGGTAGGTGATGGTGTGGCCCACGTCTACGGACTGCGCAATGCCGAGGCCAGTGAGCTGCTCGAGTTTGAGAACGGCACCATGGCTATCGTCATGAACCTCGAGGAAGACAATGTAGGTTGTATCCTGCTCGGTCCTTCCTCAGGCATTGAGGAAGGTATGAAAGTGAAACGTACACACCGTATCGCTTCCATCCGTGTCAACGACAACTTCCTCGGGCGTGTCGTCAATACCTTAGGACAGCCTATCGACGGTAAGGGAGACATCGATCTGACCGGTTCCTTCGAGATGCCGCTCGACCGTAAGGCTCCGGGTGTGATCTACCGCCAGCCCGTGAAGCAGCCTCTGCAGACGGGTCTGAAAGCTATCGACTCCATGATTCCTATCGGTCGTGGACAGCGTGAGCTCATCATCGGTGACCGTCAGACAGGTAAGACGGCTATCGCTATCGATACCATCATCAACCAGAAAGGCAACTATGAGGCAGGCAAGCCTGTATATTGCATCTATGTCGCTATCGGCCAGAAAGCAAGTACTGTAGCTGCCCTCGTGCAGACCTTGAAGGAGCACGGTGCTCTGCCTTATACTATCATCGTGAGTGCTACGGCTGCTGACCCTGCCGCTATGCAATACTACGCACCGTTCGCCGGTGCCGCTATCGGTGAGTATTTCCGTGACCGTGGTCTCGATGCCCTCGTGGTCTACGATGACCTGTCAAAGCAGGCTGTGGCATACCGTGAGGTGTCTCTGATTCTGCGTCGTCCGTCAGGACGTGAGGCTTACCCTGGTGATGTGTTCTACCTCCACTCCCGTCTGTTGGAGCGCGCCGCAAAGATCAACGAGCAGCAGGAGGTGGCTGAGCAGATGAACGATCTGCCGGAGTCAATGAAAGGACATGTCAAGGGAGGTGGCTCTCTCACCGCTCTGCCTATCATTGAGACCCAGGCTGGTGATGTATCAGCATACATTCCTACAAACGTAATCTCCATCACCGATGGTCAGATCTATCTGGAGACAGACCTCTTCAACCAGGGCTTCCGCCCGGCTATCAACGTCGGTATCTCTGTGAGCCGTGTGGGTGGTTCCGCACAGATCAAGAGTATGAAGAAGGTGGCCGGTACGCTGAAGATCGATATGGCACAGTACCGTGAGCTTGAGAGCTTCTCCAAGTTCTCCAGCGATATGGATCCTGTGACTGCCATGACGATCGACCGTGGTCGTAAGAACAACCAGCTGCTTATCCAGCCTCAGTATAGCCCGATGCCCGTTGGCGAACAGGTCGCCATCCTCTATTGTGGCGTGCACGGCCTGATGCACGATGTTCCTGTAGGCAAGGTTCGCGACTGTCAGGATCAGTTCCTCGAGCAGATGCGCACACAGCACCAGGATGTCATCGACACCTTGGCTGCCGGAAAGATTGACGACACATGCACCAAGACCATCGAGGAAGTGATGGTCAACGTTGCCGGACAGTACAAAAAGAGTTAGAAGTTAGGAGTGAGGAGTTAGAAGTTAGGTAGGAGTTAGGAGTTAGGAGTTGGGAGTTGTCTCATTCAACACTTAACATTCAACACTTAACATTCCACATTTAACACTTCTCACTTAACACTTAACATTGAAATTATGCCTTCATTAAAAGAGATAAAGACCCGTATAGCGTCTGTTCAGAGCACGCGTAAGATCACGAGTGCCATGAAGATGGTAGCGTCGTCGAAACTTCATCATGCGCAGACAGCCATTCAGAACATGCTTCCTTATGAAACACTTTTGGAGCATATTCTGAAGTCGTTCCTCGTCTCCATGCCTGATGCAGCTGAGGGAGACCTCACGCAAGAGCGCAAGGAGATCAAGAGCGTGGCGCTTGTTGTCTATTCGTCCAACAGTTCGCTCTGTGGCGGATACAACAACAATGTAATTCGCAAGATGCAGCAGGCAATTGATGGGTATAAGGCTCAAGGCATTAACAATATCACCATCTATCCGATTGGTCGTAAGGTAGAGGAAAAGGTCAGGAAGCTCGGTTTTACACCAGCCGGCGACTTTGTGGCTTTGGCTGACAAGCCGAATGCGGCCGATTGCCGGGCGATTGCTGAGGAGCTTATCAGCAAATACTCCAAGCACGAGCTTGACAAGGTGGAGCTCATCTACCACCACTTCAAGAGCGCCGGCTCGCAGGTTCTCACGCGTCGCGACTTCCTGCCCCTCGACCTCTCGACGGAGAATATCGGTGCCTACAACGATCGCGACCTGTCTTCCAACCTCGTTACGGCCAAGGCGCAGGAGTATCTTCGCAAGAAGGGACGCCTGACCCAGCGGCAGGAGACGGAGGCAAAACCTCTCAACGATGACTTCATCGTGGAGCCGGATTTGAAGACCGTGCTCTCTGCGTTGGTGCCGAAAGCCCTCGACTTAATGGTGTATACGGCACTGCTTGACAGCAATGCCTCAGAGCATGCTGCCCGTATGGTCGCCATGCAGACGGCTACTGACAATGCCGATGAACTCCTTAAGGAGCTCAACCTACAATACAACAAGAGCCGTCAGGCTGCCATCACCAGTGAACTGTTGGATATCGTGGGTGGAAGTGCCAACAATTAATCTACATCTCCTGCCATAATATCCTACGAGAATATTTGTTAAATAGGAAAGGAACAAGGCTCCTTTCCTATTTTTTTGCTAACTTTGTAGCATGATGAGGAAGTTTGTTTTCATATTTATCATAGCTTTGACATTTCTTCCGACGTGTGCGCTGAACACGTTTGCGCAGAAGAAGGAAATCAATGATGCCATCGATAAAATCAAGGCCAACAAAGACCTTGACAAGGTTGAAGCGTCTATGACGAAGTTGCTCAAAGATTCTGTCAACCGTCGCAAAGAGAAGATATGGAACCTTCTTTTCGAGTCGTTGCAGAAGCAATACAAGGCGGGAAACGAGAAACTTTATCTCAAGCAGAAGTACGACACGGCGGCCTTGTTCAATATTGCTTCGAGGATGTTCACGGCAATGACCGACTACGACAGCATCGATGCTTTACCCGACAGGAAGGGCAGGGTGAGACCTAACATGCGGAAGCAGAACGCAAGCACACTCAACACCCTTCGCCCCAATCTCTTCCACGGAGGTATCTATTTTATTGGCAAGCAGAACTATCAGCAGGCTTATTCTCTCTTTGACCAGTATATAAGCGCGGCAGACCTCCCGATGTTCAAGTCGTACAACTATTCGTCTAAAGACAAGTTTCTGCCTGTCGCCGCTTATTGGGCCGCTTACTGTGGCTACAAAATGCACGATGCCAAGAAGGTGCTCCACAACACTTATTTAGCCCTCAAGGACAAGGAACACCACGAGTCGATGATGCAGTATCTCGCGGCCACTTACATGCTTGAGAAAGACACAGCGCGGAGTGTGGAGACGTTGAAGGACGGCTTTCGTGATTATCCCAAGTCTAACTATTTCTATGCCCATCTGATGGATTATTATTCCCGTAAGGCTGATTGGAAGGAAGCAACGAGCCTTACGGAAAAAGCCTTAAAGGCCGACAGCACGAACCTCACGGTATGGTTGGCTCACAGCACGTTGTTGATCAATACAGGTGACTATGAGCACAGCTTCTTGATTGCTGACTCACTGGTGAAGCGCGACAGTACCATGGCGGAGGCTTGGCTCAATGCCGGTCTTGCCAAATACAATCTTGGTGTGAATCTCGACAAGAGCTCTCAAACTTTCAAGCAGAAGAGGCAGCAGACACTCAAATATTATAAAGAGGCTCTGCCTTATCTTGAGCAATATCGTAAACTTGCGCCTCAGGAGACCGACAAATGGGCGCTGCCACTCTACACAATCTATTTGAACCTTAATATGGGCACGCAGTTTGACGAGATCGACAAGATTATCAATGGCAAGCCCAAGAACTGACGTTGCTTTCAAAGTAAGTATTAGATGATCATTCGGAGCCTGCGAAAAGATAATTTGTTTGGTAAAAATCTTCGCATATTTTTGGGAAATACATTCATTGTTAGTAAATTTGCAGAAAAGAATACATTAACCGTTAAAACGACTATAGTGTATGGCAATTGAAGGTATTTTCCGCGATGAGATAGAGATCAGGCAGATAGACAAGTTCTTTGCCTTTGAGATGGGCCGGCAGATCCATCGCTATATCAAGGCGCACGGTTCCTTGTCGATGCTTGAGAAGATAGAGCAGCGCATCGAGACCCTCAGCATCCCGGAACGTGAGAAAGGCATGGCTAAATATATCGATCTCAATCGCAAAGTCATTGAGAACCTTGACTGGCGGATGCTCATAGCCCGTGCTATGGCTAACTATTGCGACTCATACAACTATTTCCTCAAAATGGTTGCCGACGAGCAGACCATGTGTTTCTACGAGGAGCGCATGAAAGAGAAATATGTGCAGTTCCATGAGGTGTTCGAAGACAACGGCAAGTATGGCATCAAAGATGTTGACGGATCCGTTCTGCTTCATCCTGCTTACGATTTTCTGCGCACGCCCTTTGTCTATGTCGACGACCTTGTATCCATGCCTGTCATAGCCGAGAAAGATGGCAAGATGGGGCTAGTGCTTCCCGATGGCCGCGATACAGTCGTTCTTCCTTTCGATTATGACGATATCTCTTTGCGTGACGAGGAACCTTGGTTTGAGTTGACCAAGGACGGACAGACAAAGCTCTGGAATGGCTTGGATGAGCTTGCCGACTGACAATTCTCAGAAGGTTGGTTTTTCGGTGAATTAGAAAGTCTTGCAGTGAAAAAGAAAATATGGTTATTGGTGTTCACCTTCTTGATGTGGACACTGATATTTGTCTTGCAAAAACCTGTTTTTCTGCTTGTCTATGGCGGCATCGCGCAGGTGTTTCAGGTGATTTCCCACGGCCTCTCCTTAGACCTGTCATTGTCGGGCTATCTCTCCGTCATCCCCGCCCTTGTGCTGCTCATCAGCAGTCTTCCGCTGCGACAGCTCCACAGTACGCGAGCCAGTCGTATTCTGATGGCTGTCGTCGGAGGCTGGACGCTGATTGGCGCCTTAGTCGTTGCCCTCGCCTTTGTTGCCAACATCGCGCTCTACGGCTATTGGGGATTCCCTCTCGATTCTACTCCGCTCTTCTTCCTTTTCTCCTCACCCTCGGCAGCGATGGCGAGCATAGAATGGTGGCAAGGCTTGCTTGGCCTATTTGCCATAGCGGTGGTCGTGGTTTTTATCCTCTTGCTTTTCCATTTGCTCTGGCGCAAGTGGGGTGGGGATGTTTTTACATTTAGAACCGGCCGATGGCAATGGCTTCCGATGCTTATCCTCACGGCGCTGCTCTTTCTCCCTATCCGGGGTGGGGTGACGGTGTCGACCATGAACACCGGTGAAGCTTATTTCTCCGCTGTTCAGGAGTTGAATCATGCTGCTGTCAATCCGTTGTTCTCTTTCATGGAGAGCGTCAGCCGCAACCAAGATTTCGCCTCGCAGTACCGCTTTATGGATGACAAGGAAGCGCGCAGAATCTATCATCACCTTTACAATACGCAATCCACCGACAGCATCCGTTATGTTCTTCGTCCCGGGGTGAAGTGTCCCAACATCTTCATCATCGTCATGGAGAGCTTTTCTGATACCTTGACGCATGTCCCGGGTGTCACTCCTAATCTCAATCAACTGAAGCGCGAGGGTCTTTATTTCTCACGGTTCTACGCCAACAGTTTCCGTACCGACCGCGGGCTGTTATCGGTGCTGCAGGGTTATCCGTCGCCCGCTACGGTGAGCTTGATGAAATATCCGAAGAAGACGGCAAACATGCCCTCCATCGCTGCGCATTTGGAGAAAGCCGGCTACGAAGCATCTTATTATTATGGTGGTGATGCCGACTTCACGAACATGCGCTCTTTTTTAATCAATCAGGGTTTCCGAAAGATCACGTCGGATGTCGATTTCCCTGTAGCCGAGCGACTGAGCAAATGGGGGGTACCCGACCATTTGTTGTTCAGGCGCGCAGAGAAAGAGATTCTGTCCTGGCCGGCCGACGGCAAACCTCGTCTGACCGTTATCCAGACATCGAGCTCTCATGAGCCTTTCGATGTGCCGTACCATCGGCTGAATGACAAGATTCTCAATGCCTTTGCTTATTCAGACAGTTGTGTAGGAGGATTCGTGAAGTCGTTGCGCAAGAGCCGGTTGTGGAACAACAGTATCGTTATCATGGTGCCCGATCATTTAGGGGCGTGGCCGCAGCATGCCGATAATTTCAAGCCATGGCGCTATCATATTCCGTTGATTTGGGTTGGAGGTGCCCTTCGTCAGCCCATGGTCATCAAGACGTTAGGCTCTCAGCAGGACATTGCCGCAACGTTGCTTTCACAGTTGGGCATTGAGCATAGGGACCTGGTCTTCAGTAAGGACATGTTCAACCCTTCAGTCTCTCATTTTGCTTTCTTCCTTCCCGACGATGGCATTGGGATGATTACAGAAGACAATGAATTGCTTTATGATAATAAGTTGAAAAAGACAGTTTACGATACCGGCAAGAAGAAAGGCAATAATCTCAAAGAAGGACAGGCGCTTCTTCAGGTGTTGTTTGATGATATATCGAAAAGGTAATAAATAAAGGAAAGAATGTTCGTTTCGCTTTTGCTTACATCGCTGTTGCAGACGCTCGAAAAATGGGATACCACCATTACTTTAGCTATCAATGGCTTCCATTGTGGATATCTTGATAACTTCATGATGATGTATTCGGGCAGGTTTATTTGGATCCCGTTGTACGTGAGCTTAGTTATCATCATGTTTCGCAACTTCCCACGGAAAGCGGTGATCTACTGTCTTCTTTTTACGGTCTTGCTCATTACCTTGTGTGATCAGACGGCCTCTTCCGTTCTTCGCCCCATGTTTGGCCGGTTGCGTCCCGCTAATTTAGATAACCCTATCTCATCCTATGTTCACATCGTGGACGGTTATCGGGGGGGCAGACATGGTTTCCCGTCTGCTCATTCTGCGAATGGATGGGGAACTTTTCTTTTTATGACTTATGTCTTTAGGCGACGCGTACTCTCCATCACGTTAGCTGTATGGGCTTTTCTGATGTGCTGGTCGCGTATCTATTTAGGCGTGCACTATTTTGGTGACATTGTCTTTGGTATGATCGTAGGGTTTATCACAGCAAGCCTGGTCTATTATGTCTTCCAGCACATGCTGCGGCAGTCGGCTCATTCTTTGAAGCCGACGGATGATTCTTGTAAACTCTATATACCAGCCACGGTCTGCCATATAGAGACCGTCCTGATACTCATCCTCGCCTTCTTCACCCGGTTCTCATTCTGAAAGTCGTACGCATGGATATTCAGCCAGTAGCCATTTTCCACTCCCCATTCAGTTCAAAGTTCGGTATTCCTAAACAAAGCGGACTCGTTGAGGAGCTTGAAGGTACCATTGTCTTCACTGAAATATACCGCTCCGCCGAGGCCTTGAGGGGCATCGAGTGCTTCGATTATCTGTGGCTCATCTGGGCTTTCAGTGCCAATAAGCATGCTGCTCACGGGCTCACCGTCCGACCGCCGCTCTTGGGAGGCAATACGCGGCTCGGAGTCTTTGCTACGCGCTCCCCGTTCCGACCTAATCCGATAGGCCTTTCATCCGTGCGTCTGAAAAGCGTCGAGTGGGAGACAAGTCAGGGACCGGTGCTTCATGTGCTTGGAGCCGACCTGATGGATGGCACTCCGATCTATGATATCAAACCCTATGTCACTTATGCCGACTGCCATCCGGGGGCGAAGTCGGGATTCGTTGATCAACACCCCATCGAGCGCTTGAATGTCAACATCCCAAAGGCTCTTGCCCAAGTCTTAGGCGAGCAGCAGACGGAGGCCTTGCGTAAGGTTCTTGAGCTCGATCCGCGGCCGCATTATCAGCACGACCCCAACCGCGTGTATGGCATGCCTTTCGGTGGTAGGGATATTCATTTCAAGGTTGATGAAGACTCCAATCTTTGGGTCTTGTTCAATCCATAGCTTCGTATGCAATGATTAACAAGAAGACAAGATTGCCTTCAACGTGAGCCTGCCTTTTAATGATACAAAAAAAAGAGGTGTCTTGTCCAGACACCTCGTCAAGTGACTCGCATGGGGTTCGAACCCATGACCCCAACATTAAAAGTGTTGTGCTCTACCAACTGAGCTAGCGAGTCAATCAAAACATATTGAAGAGGAAGAGCCTCTTTCTGTTTTGCGTGTGCAAAGGTAGTAACTTTTTTTTTATTGGCCAAATATTATTTGATATTTCTTTTGAGTTCCTGCCAAAAAGGTGTTGATAATTTTATGAAAATGGTTTTGGAGATGCGCTGTTAGGTTGCTCCAGATTTCACATTGACGCGTATGAGGCAGGACCGCAAGACGGGGATATGCCGGAAACGGATAACATTAAGGTGAGTTTTGACCTCGGTTCTATTTACTTTCTTTATTGAGACCGTGGCTTAAAATTGATGCGATACTATATCTATCTCATTGGCATGGCGGGCGTAGGCCAATGACTTCTTGTCTTCACCCTTGGCGTGGTAAATCTCCGATGCCATGCTGTAGCGGATGGGCAAAAGGTTGGAGTCGTTGTCTTCCTCGCAGTAGCGTGTGGCTTCAAGGATATATTTCTCTGCCTCATTGAGCTGCTTAGCCGCTAAGCAGATGCCTGCCAGGGTGTTGAGCGCACTGCCTACGCTGCTTTTGTCGCCAGCCTTCTGGCTTATCTCCAGACTCTTGCTCACGTGGGCGATGGCTTTCTGATAGTCTGACTGGCGGAAATAGAACAGTCCTACGAGCCGTTCGCAGTAGCTTTGCAATGACGGGTTGCCCAACTTGTAAGTCAGTGGCAAAGCCTTCTCAGCATATCGCAGTCCCCCGGTATAGTCCTGTGTGTGGTCCACAGATGCTCACCGGCCCAGTACCACACCAGCATATCTATACTGTCGTGTGGTGTACGGCTCGATATTTTTATGAGGCTGTCGGTCATCTCCTCACGATAGAGCAGATTGAAAATCTTGTTGGCGGTGGCAGTTTGTTCCCTTCTGTCCGGTCCGTCATAGACTTTCTCCGGCTTATAAGTAAGGCCGCACCCGGACTCTCTCCTGAGGGAGGAAAAGAAAATCACACGCTTCTGCACCGCAGTGACAGGGGCGTGGGGGATTATCGGAACAAAAAGCTATAGGGAATAATGGAAGCAAAGGGAAAAGATGTCAGCCGACTATTTATCGTCGTAGTGCCCATAGGCCGTCAGCACCACAACCACAACTTCCGTGGCATGAATGTCATATACGAGACGGTGCTTCTGCGTGATGCGTCGGCTCCAACGTTCAGCTCCAAAACCGCGGAGTGGTTCTGGATGCCCCGTGCCTGTGGAGGGATGGTCGTAGAGTTCGCCTATAAGCTGCAAAGCCTTTTAATAAGCTTTTGGCTCATTGCGCAGCAAATACTTGAGGTCGTCGACATCCTGGTCCTTGATTTGCACGTCGTATCTCATAGGGCACGCATATACTTGTCGAGTTCCTCTACGTTGGCAAATGAATTCGACTCTCCGCGTTCTGCCTGCTCCAAACGAGCCTTAAAGTCCGCGCTGCACATAAGAGTTTCGTCTTCACCCTCTTTCTTCACTATCCGCTTCAGCGCCTTGACGGCCTTGCGCATCATACCCTCATCGCCGGAGATGATGGCGAGCTGGCGGAAGAGTTCCAGATCGAGTTCCATGCTTGTCATAATCGAATTCGTTAACAATTAATTTAATATGTCGCAAAGATAACAAAACTTCTTGAACCAAACAAATAAAAAAAGAAAATCTGTCGGCTTCATTCGTGAACGTGACGTTGCTGCCTGCAAACAGACATTACCAAACCCTAACGCCCCAGCCTCCTATAAGGCGTTCCCCTAAACAAGACAAAGGGGTCAAGGGGGGCAAACAAAAAAATGAAAAGAAATATACTCAAGAACATGACGGCGGCGATAGCCGCCCTGTTCATCGCCCTGTTTGCCCTGCCACAAACGGCGCAGGCGCAATGTATTCGCATCCTTGGGACGGATTGCTCCGAGAGCGCTGTGTTGAACCTTAAGGGAGGCGGATCTATAAAATGGAACCAAGAGAACACCACGCTCACGCTCAACAATGTTGCATTAGACAACAAGCCTGCTACGACGAACAGCTGATTCCAATATTGCACAAAACTCGAGACCATAGAGGGTTCGTCTAACCTGATCACAGACCTGGCGACCGGCATGAAATGTATGTTCCAGGGCTGTTCTGCCCTGGTCTCGCTGGACTTGTCAAGTTTCAATACGGAGAAAGTGACCACCATGTATGCTATGTTCGATGGCTGCTCAGCCCTGACCACTATCTACTGCTATGACGACTGGAAGAGTGATGTAGTGGCAGAAAGCACAGATATGCTTCATGCCCTCCCCCGCACTGACACGTCCCGACATCGTCACTTTTATATTGAGACCCAATGCTACCCTTGATTATCAGACTTTTCACGCAGAGCCGCAGAGTTTATTGAGCCGCGGAGATGATACGTGTGAGAAGCTGAGGTCTCTCTGCGTTCTCTCATTCTCAGAAACAATAACTCTGCGGCTCAATAAACTCCGCGGCTCGGCGAGAAAATATATACGCCGCTGCGAGAATCGGCTTGCATCATAGCAAGGGTTTCATGGGGTTGGGGCAGAATAGACTGCCGAACAGATTAAATTTGGGTGACGCATTGACGAATTCAGGCGAAGAATTATATTTTTGATGTAGATTGCACTTTTTTGGCACAATCCTTGCTAATTGGATAGGAAAAGCGTAAATTTGCAACAAAGATAAAGACGTCTACATAAAAAGGCGCCTCTAATAAAAGAAAGGAAGACAATACATGACCAGTCAGTTTTCACCAAAAGTATCTGAGATCCTTGCTTTCAGCAGGGAAGAGGCGACACGCCTGGCCAGCAGTTCTGTAGGTCCGGAACACCTCTTGCTCGGCATTCTCCGTGAGAAGAACTCCCCGGTGCTCGATTTGTTCAAGCAGCTCAGTATCAACACACAAACTGTCAAAGAAGAATTGGAAGAGAAAGTTCGTGAGGACGAGCTTAGTGAGCCCATTCAGACCAGTGAGCTCGTTCTTAATACGCAAGCAAGCAATATTCTGAAACTTGCCGTTCTCGAAGCGCGTATCCAGCATACACAGATGGTGGATGTGCAGCATCTTCTGCTCGCTATCCTCCACGACCAGGTGGACAATGGCGCCAAGGAAGTATTAGAGATGAACAATCTCGACTATGAGACAGCCCTCAAGATGCTTCGTAAACCTGCTACCAAGGATGGCATTGGCCTGTCCGATGAAGAGGAAGAAGACTTTGAGGAGGATGGCTCGATGGGCGCTGCCAAGCAGGGAAGCAATCGCCGGCAAGCTACAGCCACACAGCCTCAGGGCAACGGTAAGACACCGGTGCTCGACAACTTCTCTACCGACCTCACACGTGCGGCTGCCGAGGGCAAGCTCGACCCCGTTGTTGGCAGGGAGAAAGAGATTCAGCGCGTCATTGAGATTCTCGGACGCCGAAAGAAGAACAACCCCATCCTTATCGGTGAACCGGGTGTGGGCAAGAGTGCTATTGTCGAGGGCCTGGCACAGCTCATCGCCGGTCATAAGACATCGCCGATGCTCTTCAATCGCCGGGTGGTGAGTCTCGACATGACCGCCATTGTGGCAGGCACGAAATACCGTGGACAGTTCGAGGAGCGTATCCGCGCCTTGCTCAAGGAGCTGGAGAACAACCCGAACATCATCGTCTTCATCGATGAGATTCATACTATTATCGGTGCCGGTTCTACCCCGGGCAGCATGGATGCCGCCAACATCATGAAACCGGCGCTTGCACGCGGCACGATACAGTGCATCGGTGCCACGACCGTAGACGAATACCGCAACTCTATCGAGAAGGACGGAGCTTTGGAGCGTCGTTTCCAGAAAGTTCTCGTGGAGCCGACGACGAAGGACGAGACGCTTCAGATCTTAGAGAACATCAAGGAACGCTACGAGGATCATCATCACGTGACTTACACCGACGACGCTCTGAAGGAAGCCGTGCGTCTCGCTGACCGTTACATCACCGACCGTTTCATGCCTGATAAGGCTATCGACATCATCGATGAGGTCGGCTCACGCGTTCATCTGAAGAACGCTAAGGTGCCGCAGGAGATCACCGATAAGGAGAAGGATATCGAGGACATCAAGCGTAAGAAGCAGGATGCCGTCGGCGCGCAGAACTTCGAGCTCGCCGCCAACTACCGTGACCGTCAGACAGAATTGGAGCAGGAGCTTCGCCTCCTGCAGCAAAAATGGCAGAAGGGCGAGGCTGAAACGCGACAAATTGTCACAGAGAAGGAAATTGCCGATGTCGTGTCGATGATGACCGGCATTCCTGTGCAGCGCATGGCTGAGGCTGAGGGCAAGCGTCTTCGCAATATGGGTACGGAGCTGAAGCAGCTTGTCATCGGCCAGGACAGTGCCATCGACAAGATGGTGAAAGCCATCCAGCGAAACCGCGTCGGACTGAAGGATCCTAATCATCCTATCGGCGCGTTCATGTTCCTCGGGCCTACGGGTGTCGGTAAGACCTATCTTGCCAAGCGCCTCGCAGAGAAGATGTTCGGCGCACAGGATGCCCTTATCCGCATCGACATGAGCGAATACACCGAGAGCTTCAATGTCTCCCGGCTCATCGGCGCGCCTCCGGGGTATGTCGGTTATGAGGAGGGCGGACAGCTCACCGAGCAGGTGCGCCGTCATCCTTACTCCATCGTACTTCTCGATGAGATAGAGAAGGCGCATGGCAATGTCTTCAACCTCTTACTGCAGGTGCTCGACGAGGGTCGTCTGACCGATGGTAACGGGCGCTTGGTCGACTTCCGCAACACAGTCATCATCATGACTTCCAATGCGGGCACACGCCAGCTCAAGGAGTTCAGTCGTGGGGTAGGATTCAATGCGGGCGGCATCACGAATGCGGCCAACATGGACAGCAAGGACAAGCAGTATGCCCGTTCCATCATTCAGAAGAGCCTTTCGAAGCAGTTCTCTCCCGAGTTTCTTAACCGGCTCGATGAGATCATCACCTTCGACCAGCTCGACCTCACGTCGATCAAGAAGATTATCGACATTGAGCTCAAAGGTCTCTATAAGCGTGTGGCTGACCTTGGCTTTACCATCACGCTCAGCGACAAGGCGAAAGAGTTTGTTGCCACCAAGGGTTACGATGTACAGTTTGGTGCCCGTCCGTTGAAGCGTGCTATCCAGACTTATATCGAGGACGGACTGTCTGAGATCATACTCTCTGAAGAAGCTAAGCCGGGCGACACAATTGCCATCGACAAGGCCGATGATAAGGAAGAGCTGACTTTCAGCGTACCCAAAGCGGCGCTGGAAGAAAAGACAAACGAATAATAATCAGAAGCCCGGAAGTCCAGAAGTCCGGAAGTCCAGTCATATGCTAAAGCGTGTAGTGGACTTCCGGACTTCTTAAATTCTGTACTTCTGAACTTCTGATACTATAAACCATTCATGAACATGCCAAATACCATTGCTCCCTTTGGAAAGCCGCTTTATGTCATGCTGAAGCCTGTTGGAGCTGCTTGCAACCTCCGATGCAAATATTGCTATTACCTTGAAAAGAAAAGTCTCTATCATCCAGGAGAGCCGTCCATGATGACGGAGGAGCTTTTAGAACAGTTCACGCGCGAGTATATCGAAGCTCAGTCCATGCCTCATGTGCTTTTCACCTGGCATGGGGGTGAGCCGCTGATGCGTCCCTTGAGTTTTTACAAGAAAGCCTTGGAGCTGCAGCGGAAATATGCCGGTGGCCGTCGCATAGACAATGTCATCCAGACCAACGGTACCTTGCTGACCGACGAGTGGTGCGAATTCTTAGCTGAAAACCATTGGCTTGTGGGCATCTCGGTAGATGGTCCGCAGGAGTTTCATGACGAGTATCGCCGGACGCAGACCGGCAGGCCTTCTTGGTTGAAAACAATGAACGGCATCAAACTTCTCAACAAACATGGCGTGGAATGGAACGCTATGGCGGTGGTCAACGATTTTAATGCTGACTATCCACTCGACTTCTATCATTTCTTCAGGGACAACGGCTGCACCTATCTTCAGGTCACACCCATTGTGGAGCGCATTGTCAGGCATGCCGATGGCCGGCATTTAGCTGACATCAATGATCCGGAAGACGCACCCTTAGCCGATTTCTCCGTAACACCGGAACAGTGGGGTCATTTCCTTTGTACTATCTTCGACGAATGGGTGCGCCGGGATGTAGGCCAATTCTTTGTCGAGACCTTCGACTGCATCTTGGCCAACTGGGTGGGTCAAGCCCCCGGAATATGCGTCTATGCGCGTGAGTGTGGGCATGCCGGGGTCATGGAGCACAACGGCGATGTCTACTCCTGTGACCACTTTGTCTTCCCGGAATACAAATTGGGTAACATCCGGTCCAAGTCGATAGCTGAGATGCTCTATGGTGAGCAGCAAAGGCAGTTTAGTCAGCTCAAGCATGCGTCTCTTCCGCGGCAGTGCCGGGAATGCAAGTTCGAGTTTGCCTGTCATGGCGAGTGTCCCAAGAACCGTTTCGTACGGGACAAATACGGCGAGCCTGGGCTAAACTATCTGTGCCATGGCTATCACCGGTTCTTGGAGCATGTCGCCCCATACATGGATTATATGAAACGTGAATTAGACAATCAGCGTCCGCCTGCAAACATTATGGAGGCGGTGAGAAAAGGATATTTTCGTTGAAGAACAGAAAAATATTATGTTTTGTTATTCTAATTAGATAATAAGTTGTAACTTTGCACCAATTTACAATAAAAGGTAATAGATTGTTATAATTCAGAGGCTATGGTAAAAGCTTTATTATCGTTTTCAGGATGGCTCGCCAAGCATGCAACCGTCTTTGTAATTGGTATTGCACTGTTCACATTCTTCTTCCCACCTGTTTTCAACTGGGTGCGTGGCACCACGCAGACGGTTATCTTAGGGATCATCATGCTGACGATGGGTCTGACGCTTACCACCGACGACTTCCGCATCTTGGCGCGCAGACCTTTGGACATCTTCATTGGTGCCTGCGCACAGTTTATCATCATGCCGGGTGTAGCCTATACGCTCGTCCATGTGTTCCATCTTGAGCCCGCCTTAGCCTTGGGCATCCTCCTTGTGGGCTGCTGCCCCGGTGGTGTGTCGAGCAACGTCATGTCCTATCTGTGCCATGGCGACGTGGCTTTTTCCGTAGGCATGTCGTGTGCGTCCACGCTGGTGGCTCCGGTGATGACTCCGTTGCTGATGCAGTTCTTGGGAGGCCAAATCATCCATATCGATACCGTGGGCATGTTCAGCAACATCATCATTGTCACCATCATACCTGTAGCTGTAGGATGTTTCCTCAACTATACGTTCAGCAAGCGCAGTTTCTTTCCAACGTTGCAGGGTCTGATGCCCGCCGTGAGCGTGCTGTGTCTCGCTGTTATCGTCGGCGGTGTCATCTCAACGGTACACGACGATCTCGTGTCTCGTGGTTTCATCCTGTTCCTTTGGACCTTTGCTGTCGTGCTTTGCCACAACTCTTTGGGCTACCTGCTCGGTTGGTTTGCCGGACGTCTGGCCGGATTCAATGTAGCCAAGAAGCGCACGATCTCCCTTGAGGTGGGCATGCAGAACGCCGGCCTTGCCACGGTCCTGGCTTCCAACTTCTTCGCTGCTCAGCCTTTGGCGGTGCTGCCTTGCGCCATCAGTTGCGCCTGGCACAGTATCTCCGGTACCATCCTTGCAGGGCTATACCTGCGCTGGGATCTGCGTCATCCCGAGGCTGCCAAGGCGCTGACGGAGGCTGCAACCGCTCAGGCCGATGCTGCGGCTCAGACCGATGAAGAGCCTGCTTTTGCCACGGAAGCGGTGGTAAAAGGGAAAGCTGACAGAGAAGGCATAATCTGAGGTCGGAAAATTAGTAGCGTCCAACGATTTTTTTTAGCTTATCCGTGTAAGTGTTCCTGCTATTTTCCGTAACTTTGCATTAGAATCATAAAAACAAACATATTATGTCTACACCACACAATGCTGCCAAAGTAGGGGAAATAGCAGAAACCGTAATCATGTCGGGCGACCCGCTTCGTGCCAAGTTCATGGCAGAGAAGTTTTTAGACAATGCTGCATGCTTCAACACCGTGAGAAACATGTTCGGATATACAGGAACGTATCAGGGCAGACCTGTCAGTGTCATGGGACACGGCATGGGTATGCCCTCGATTGGTATCTATACCTATGAACTCTATCATTTCTATGGTGTCCGGCAGATTATCCGTGTCGGAACGGCAGGATCAATTCAGAAAGGTATCAACATCGGCGATATCATCTTGGCCCAAGGAGCCTGCACCGACTCCAACTATCTCCACCAATATGGTTTGCCGGGGACTTATGCGCCTATTGCCGACTTCGATCTGCTCTCACGGGCTGTAGACAAATGCAAGGAGATGGGGGTCGACTATCAGGTTGGCAACGTGCTCTCCTCCGATATCTTCTACGACGACAACAAGGAATGGCATCAGTGGCAGAAGATGGGCATCCTCGCCTTGGAGATGGAGAGCGCCGCCCTCTATGCCAATGCAGCCCGGGCGGGGAAAAAAGCCTTGGCGTTGTTCACCGTCAGCGACAACCTCATCGAAACAAAGGCTGCTACGGCCGAGCAGCGACAGCAGGCGTTCACCGACATGATGGAGGTGGCATTCAGCTTGATATGATCATTATTGTATTTGAAGAAACTCCTTAGCTATGTCAACTAAACTTTCATGGATCTTTTTGTCCCTTCTTTTTGGTGTTAAGGCAATGGCATTCGGGGATATACGGCTTGTGGTAGGAACTTATACGGATGGCGGCAGTCATGGCATTTACAGTTTTTCACTCAATGAAGAGACGGGAGCATCGAAGCTCCTCGACTCTCTGCAGCTGAAGAATCCGTCTTATCTCGTTCCTTTCCGCGAGGGTCGTTGCCTCTTGGCTGTGTCAGAGATGAGCGATTCAACGGCATCTCTGAACGCGATCCGTTTCGACCGGACTACGGGACACATGGTGCTCATCAACTCGCAACCCACGGGCGGAGCAGATCCTTGCTACGTCGCTACCAACGGGAAGACGGCGCTCACGGCCAACTATACCGGCGGGAGCCTGTCGGTCTTCCCGATCTTGCGCGATGGCTCCTTGGGTTCGCGGACGCAACTCTTTCATGGCCATACGGGAGGCCCGGATCTCAAGCGTCAGAGTTCGGCACATATCCACTGTGCCCGTTTCCTCGGCAAAGCGGAAGTGCTGGCGACGGATTTCAGTGCCGATGCCATCCTGCGCTTCCGCTATGCAGCCGGCCAACTGACCCCGCTTGGTGTTGCCGGCCGGCTTGACAGTGGGTCGGCTCCGCGCCACTTAGCCTTCTCGCGTGACGGTCGCACTGTCTATGCCATGAGTGAGATAGCGGGTACCGTCACCGTCTTCCGAAACGAGGGTGGAGCTCTCAAGAAGATCCAGGTCATCGCATCCGACACGGTCGGCGGAGAGGGTGGGGCAGATATTCACCTCTCCCCAGACGGGCGTTTCCTCTATTCGAGCAACCGACTCAAAGCCGATGGTATCGCTGTCTTCAAAGTCCATGCGCAAAGTGGCAAGCTCGAGAAGGTCGGTTATCAATACACTGGCCTCCATCCCCGCAATTTCAACATTACGCCCAATGGCAGATTGATGCTCGTAGCCTGCCGTGACAGCAATGTCATCCAGATTTATCAAATTGATCCACGGTCGGGGATGCTCACCGATCTTCACAAGGACATCCATCTTAGCAAGCCCGTATGTGTGAAGTTTGTCAGCCACTTTTAGCTACTTTTGCAACCCAAGGAATATTTGCTCATGGCAAAGAAAGAAATAAATGGTCTATGCTCGTGCTCTATACGCTTCATAATAGTGACAATGGCATCATGCGTTTCAGTGAGATCCACGGTCGGCTGGGCCAAGCAACACTTCGACGAAGTGGTTAAGCCATAAGATAAAATAAATAAGGTATTTGAAACTTTTTGGAGCGTGATGAAGAAAGGACTTGTTTTGGAAGGAGGTGCCCTGCGCGGATTGTTCACCGCAGGCGTTATCGATGTCATGATGGAGGCAGGCATCGATTTCGACGGACTGATCGGCGTGTCGGCGGGTGCCGCCTTCGGTTGTAACTATAAGAGTCATCAGCCTGGACGTGTCATACGTTATAACAAACGTTATGCCCGCGACTGGCGCTATTGCAGTGTGAGGTCGCTGTTGAAAACCGGTGACATCTTCGGTGCAGAATTCGACTACCATACGTTGCCCGACGAATTAGACAAGTTTGATGTTTCAACCTTTGACGAGAGTCCTATGGAGTTTTATGCTGTCTGTACCGACCTCGTTACCGGCGAGCCGGTCTACAAGCTTCTTATGCACCATGGCTATGAGTTCAACGAATGGATCCGGGCATCGGCCTCCATGCCTTTGGCCTCAAGAGTCGTTGAAGTGGCAGGCAGAAAACTGCTTGACGGCGGCATAGCCGATTCGATTCCCTTACGATTCTTTGAACAGCAGGGCTATGACAGGAATGTCGTTGTTCTGACCCAGCCTGAGGGATTTGTGAAGAGGCCCAATCCGTTGATGCCGCTTATCAGGCTTCAGCTCCACCGCTATCCTAAGTTCCTCAAGGCGGCGGCTGAGCGACACCTGATGTACAATGCTGAGACTGGGTATGTGCGTCAGCGGGAAAAGGCCGGCCAGGTCTTCGTCGTCCGCCCAGCGTCGGTATTGCCCATTAAGCATATCACCCATGACCCGCTGCTTATGCAGACAGTGTATGAGGAGGGACGCAAGGCCATGCTGATAAAGCTTGAGGCGTTGAAGGCTTTTCTGTCAGAATAGGATCCGGTGACAAACTGTGGCGGCAGCCATCCGGAGGAAAAGAAGCCTTCAGTGCCCCGGCTGGCTACTGTATTCATCATTGGGACACCCAAGTCGGCGGTTCGAGCTTGTCGCAAAGTTTCTGGTCTTTGCAGATGGGTTGTCCGATCAGCGAATGCCAGTCGAAAGGTAAGAGGAGAGTTACGAGCGGAGCTTCATATTCTATCCTGTTCCAATTCTAACAAAAACAAGTAAAACCCTTGCTATGATGCAAGGGCTGCGCCCTTTATTTCTTCTTCAGCTCCACCTTGCTCCGAAGCAAGCTTCGGCAAGGCGGAGCCGAAGAAGAAACAGCCTTCGTTCCTCAGGCTTGCATCACAGCAAGAAAAACCTTGAAAACAGGCTGACGCAAAAAGAGAAAAGTGAGGAATTAAGAGTGAAGAGATGAGTGAAGAGAGATGAGTTATTTTCTCTCTTCACTAATCTCTCTTCACTTTCACCGCGCCAGCTTGTTTTTAAGGTTTTTCTTTGTGTCAGCGCCAAGAACCGACGAAGGAGGATCTGCCATTTGCGGGATGGGGGCGGGGAGAGGCGAAGCCTCTCACAAGCCCTCATCCCGCAAATGGCAGAGGGCCATAGCCCTTGGCGCTGACGCAAAGGGTTTTATAGGTATTTGTTGAAAAAAATGAAATATGTCAGCCGTAGCATTCTTGTAACACCCTGCCAGCCTCGAAGAGGCTGAATGCTCCATAACCCCAGTCTGCACTCGCTTCGCTCGTTTAGACTGGGGTTATGAAAAAATTCAGCCTCCGAGGCTGACCCCACCGACGCACGACTCTCCGAGGCTGCCCCACTGACGCACGACCCTCCGAGGCTACCTCCACCGACGCACGACCCTCTGCTCTCTCCTCATAAGGCCGAAGGCCTCTCAGCGGTCTCAGCCTCTCACACGCATCATCTCTGCGGCTCAATAAACTCTGCGGCTCTGCGTGGAAAGTCTGATGATCAGGGGCAGTATTTGGTCTCAACAAGAACCGACGAAGGAGGATCTGCCATTTGCGGGGTGGGGGCGGGAAGAGGCGAAGCCTCTCACAAGCCCTCATCCCGCAAATGGCAGAGGGCCATAGCCCCTGGCGCTGACGCAAAGGGTTTTATAGGTTTTTGTTGAAAAAAGATGGAATATGTCAGCCGTAGCATCGTGGGACTAACGCTTGCAACAATAACGCAGGGATATACACTATAGGGCGGGGATAAACCCCGCCCTACGATGGGAATGGCTTCTATATAACATTTATCATCCCTGCGCCACAGAGAGCTTGAGATTGAGTCTATCTAGTGTTAAATGTTATTTCCCGTTTTGCTTAGGGAAAGGCCCCAGTGGTGAACTGAATAGAAAATCTGCGAGATATGCGAGATCTGCGTGAGAATATCCACGCTGAATATTTTTTCCACGCAGATTACGCTGATTCCGCAGATCTGTAGTGCATTCATGCACTACATAATAGTATCTTCTATATAACATTTATCATCCCTGCGCCACAGAGAGCTTGAGATTGAGTCTATCTGGTGTTAAATGTTATTTCCCGTTTTGCTCAGGGAAAGGCCCCAGTGGTGAACTGAATAGTTACAATCTTTCCTAAAATTATATTCCGGGGACTGTCACTATCTTCCACGCTGTGATCGTGCGCTCCTCGGAAGAGAAGCGGATGCCGACCTTGACGATGCGGCGGCCGTCCGCCTCGTAGGGGATGGCATAGCCCTTGTCGTCGATCTGCTTGAGGGCTTCCTCCACGGTGCCGTCGAGCTTCAGTTCCATGACGTAGATCGTGGTATCGGTCTTCAGGAGGATGTCCATCCTGCCTTTTGCCGTGCGCACCTGACTGTAGACATACTGGCTGAGGAAGGAGAACATCACGTAGAGCATGGCGGTGAAATGGCCTTCCGACGTGGGTGCGTCCTGCAATGTTCCCTCCTGGTAGGGGATGCCGGCAAAGAAAGCGCGGGCCAGGGTGAGACACTCGTCCATGTCGTCCTTACGCAGGGCGAGATACATCTTGGCGGCGGTATTATTGGTAAGGTTCACGTTCTTGGTGACGTAATACGGCACGAGGGTACGCATCAGTCCCACCTTCACCTCCTCGTTGGGGTAGCCGAGTCGGTACAGGTTCACCACCGGGTCATAATCTTTGATGGTGAGGTAGCCGCTTTGGTAGAACAAAGGCAGGATGCTCTGCATGTCCTCCGTGGGCGCATCAAACTCCTCCGGCGCCGCCTCGCTGCCATCGATCTGCGTGAGGTCGGCATGAAACTTCTTCATCATGTTGATAAGGAACGTCGGCGTGCCGGTGGAGAACCAATAGTTGTTGAAGTCTCTGTTGTTCATCGCCGACAACAAACTAAACGGATTATAGACCCCTTCAGCGTTGCGAGAGAAGCGATAGCCGTCGTATTTGAGTTTCAGTTTTGCCAGCACCTCATCTTTGGTCATGTTGTTTGCCTTGCCAAGTTCAGCGATGCCCTCCTGAAAGTTGTCTTTCAGTTCCTGCTCCGTGATACCACAGATACCGGAATATTGTGGCAGCATGGAGATATTATGGAGGTTGTTGAGCTGCGAGAAGATGCTGAGCTGCGAGAACTTGGAGATACCGGTGATGAAGACGAAGCGAAGATATTGGTCCAGCTTCTTCAGCGGTGAATAGAACGACTGCAGCAAGGTGCGCATAGGCTCGAGCCGTTCGCTGTCGTGGAGCACGGTGAGCAAGGGCGCATCGTACTCGTCGATGAGGACGACGACCTGCGACTCCGTCTTCCGGGAGATGTTCTTCACCAGTTCGCGGAACCGTATCGTAAGGTCGTCGGAGCCTTTTTCGCAACCGAAAGTCCTCTCAAAATCCTCCAACTGTGAGTGGAGGTTGAGTTCACATTCCTCGGTAGTTCCTTTCTTGATGTCGCTGAGGTCAAAGTGCAGCACGGGATAGCGTTTCCACTCCGTCTCGAGCTTCTCTATGGCCAGCCCTTTGAACAGCTCCTTCCTACCAGAGAAATAAGCGTCAAAGGTGCTCGTCAGCAGAGACTTACCAAAGCGGCGGGGACGCGACAGAAAGACGAATTTGCCGGGGTGGCAAACATCGTACACGTATTGAGTCTTGTCAACATACAAGAAGCCTTTGGTGCGGATCTCGCTGAATGTCTGTATTCCTATCGGATAGTATACCATAGCGCAAGAAAGTCTTTGTTTGCAAATTACCTTAAATCTTATATTCCTATGCCTTTATCTTCCACGCCGTGATCGTGCGCTCCTCGGAGGAGAAGCGGATGCCGACCTTGACGATGCGGCGGCCGTCGGCCTCGTAGGGGATGGCATAGCCTTTGTCGTCGATCTGCTGTAGGGCTTCCTCCACGGTGCCGTCGAGCTTCAGTTCCATGACGTAGATGGTGGTGTCGGTCTTCATCAGGATGTCCATCCTGCCCTTTGCCGTGCGCACCTGAGTATAGACATAGACATTGAGGAAGGAGAACATTACGTAGAGCATGGCGGTGAAATGCCCTTCCGACGTGGGTGCATCCTGCAGTGTGCCCTCCTGATAGGGGATACTGGCAAAGAAAGCGCGAGCTGCCTCGAGCGCCTCACCGATGTCGTCCTTCCTCAAGGCAAGGTACATCTTACCCGCGGCGGTGCGTGCCTCAACAGGATCTTTGACGACATAAAATGGCAGCAGCGCGTGCATCAGTCCCACCTTCACCTCCTCGTTGGGGTAGCCGAGGGTATAGTTGGACAATATGGGGTCATAGCCTTTGATCGTGAGATAGCCGCTCTGATAGAACAGCGGCAGCACGGAGTGCATGTTCTCGGTAGGAGCATCGAAGTCGTCGGCACCAGCCTCGCTGCCGTCCAATTTTGTAAGGTCGGTATGGAACTTCTTCATCATATTGACCAGAAACGTAGGTGTGCCAGTGGAGAACCAGTAGTTGCCCAACTTCTTGTTCTGCATCGCCGATAAAAGGCTGAAGGGATTATATACACCTTCACTTTCCTCTGCAAAACAATATCCGTCGTATTTGAGCTTCAGTTTTGCCAGCACCTCGTCCTCTGTTAGGTTGTTTGCCTTCCCAAGCTCGGTGATGCCCTCCTGGAAGTTGTCTTTCAGTTCCTGCTCCGTGATACCGCAGATGCCGGCATACTGTGGCAACATAGAGATATTGTTGAGGTTGTTGAGCTGCGAGAAGATGCTGAGCTGCGAGAACTTGGAGATGCCCGTGATGAAGACGAAACGAAGGTATTGGTCCAGCTTCTTCAGCGGTGAATAGAACGACTGCAGCAAGGTACGCATCGGCTCAAGCCGCGCGCTGTCGTGGAGCACGGTGAGCAAGGGCGCATCGTACTCGTCGATGAGGACGACGACCTGCACCCCCGTCTTCCGGGAGATGTTCTTCACCAGTTCGCGGAACCGTATCGTAAGGTCGTTGGAGGCTTTCTCACAACCATACGTCCTCTCAAAATCCTCCAACTGTGAGTGGAGGTTGAGTTCACATTCCTCGGTAGTACCTTTCTTGATGTCGCTGAGGTCAAAGTGCAGCACGGGATAGCGTTTCCACTCCGTCTCGAGCTTCTCTATGGCCAATCCTTTGAACAGCTCCTTCCTACCGGAAAAATAAGCATCAAAGGTGCTCGTCAGCAGAGACTTACCAAAGCGGCGTGGACGCGACAGAAAGACGAATTTGCCGGGGTGGCAAACATCGTACACGTATTGGGTCTTGTCAACATACAAGAACCCTTTGGTGCGGATCTCGCTGAATGTCTGTATTCCTATCGGATAGTATACCATAGCGCATGAATAACTATGGTTGCAAATTTAAGCAAAAATCTTGAATACTACAACACTAATCACGGCAAATTAACAAAAGTATAATTCGAAGTAATTATTTAGTTCACCACTGGGGCCTTTCCCTGAGCAAAACGGGAAATAACATTTAACACCAGACAGACTCAATCTCAAGCTCTCTGTGGCGCAGGGATGATAAATGTTATATAGAAGGCAAGTAGGAGGCTGCCCCCACCGACACACGACCCTCTGCTTTCTCCTCTAAAGGCCGAAGGCCGCTCAGCGATCTCAGCCTCTCACACGTATCATCTCTGCGGCTTAATAAACTCTGCGGCTCTGCGTGGAAAGTCTATACGCTTTGCGAGAAAAGAGCAACTGTCGCGGGATATTTTTTCTCGCCATGCTGCCAAGGTCGCGAAGGAGAAGCATGAATGATTTAGCAGCGACTTTCCACGACGTATGCTTTTTTAGCAGCGACTTTCCACGACTCTTCACAACTTATGCTCGCTTTCGCTCGATGAGCGCGGAACTATGCTCTTCGTGTACATTCTGATCCTCTTGCAGGGCGCGGCCCTCCTACCCGCACCCTGCCATAGAAACGATGAATAAATCACTCATTTTTCTTGACAAAAAGTAAAAAGTCAGGACAATGGAAATTCGTGAAAGAGAAAGAAAATTTGGGGTGCGCAAGCCGAAAAAAGCGAAAAAGAGAGTCGGAGAATGAACCTTTAACGGTTAAGTCGCCCACCTAACGCTGTTAGGCAGGCGACCTAACGCTGTTAAGTAGGCGACTTAACGCTGTTAGGCAGGCGACCTAACTGTAGTCAGGTCGGCTCTTTGAAAGCGTTGGAAAGCTCTCTCGGAAGAGTAAATCGTGTAATGTGCTTGTAATCAACTGTTTATCAACTCAACTCAACAATCGTTTCTTTTCGCCCGAACGCACACTTGTTTGAAAAGAATCGATTCTCAGAAGGGGTTGAAAAAAATAAAACTTGACACTTAATACATTACTCTGACACATCGTCAAGATGAATTTGTTGCCGATTCAAGATGTCCCGTTAAGGACACATCCGCACTTGAGTATAATGATGTTTGCAGAACTATATCATCCGTGAAGCGAAGGCACTGTGCACAAGGAGCGACTTCATCGGAACAGCGCCAGCCAGTCGTCAAACGTTTGGTTCTGGTTGCCATGACTCTAAAAAGCTTGTCTCTAAAAGCTATAATATGCAAACGATTGCATGGCAATATTACATTTCTATTAAGATTTTATTAAGTGTGAGTCCCTATATTTTTGTAACTTTGTCCACGGAGAGCTTGAACAACAGCAAAAGCAATCTAACAGCTTTAGAAAATAAATAGGAATGTAGGAGCGGCACAGAGCCAATCACAACCTATATAAAAATATAGCGTATTAAATACAAAATAAAATATATGAAGCATTTATTCACACATCAGCACGCTCGAGTGCGTGCACTACTATTATTGTTTGCATTATTTGCCGTTCCACTCTCCATGAGCGTCTACGGCCAGACTGAGACCTCCTATTCGGTCGTCTTCTCCAACTCAAAAAACTTCAAACCAAAGGTGGAAGTTCCGATGGTGGCTGCGCTGTACCGTGACGATAAAGGTGAAAACACCCACCACAAGGACAACAGCCGCTGGCAGATCAGTCTGAAATATGACGACCCACGATGGAAAGGCATCAACGAAGGTACTGTCTACTGGTATATCAAGAGTCCTGATGGGAAGATTATCGGTCCGAGCGACAATGGGGAGAATATGGACAATGGCACCGACAACAGTGATCCGAATGCCTCTGTCCACGGCCGCATGTTCTATAAGAGTGAGGGTTCACTGGAAACCACCGATGGCACCGCATCCTCTTTCACTTATTTCACATGTACCAAAGGAAAATCGAGTGCCGTTTCGTGTACCTTTGCTTATGCCGCAGCCGATTATGAAAAAAGTGGTAACAATGGTTCCAAACTGGATTACACCAACCCCAGCGTTCAATACTGGCGCAACAAGAGTGGCATCAACTACAGCCTGACATACAATGCTACTTCGTCTTCGTCTCTTCCCCTTCCTTATTACGACGGCACGTTCTGCTATGTCAAGAAGCCTGCCGGTTGGGGTAAGATTTGCGCTTGGGTATTTGATGATAATAAAACGCAGTACTCTACAGCCACTAATTGGCCTGGCGAGGAACTGACCACAACGGCGGAGTATAAGGGCCAGACCTATTATCTGTGGAAGATGGGCTCCGGCAAGACCGGCACGCCGACAAAGGTCGTCTTTAATGATGGTAATGGTGATACTAAAGTCAAAACGGGTGATTTGACTTTCACAAGCGGGAATGTCTATGATGCTTCCAAGTCGTCTGACTACATCATCGGCAAAGTAACGAATCAGCCGGACAAATCTAACGTTGCTGACGCCTTCGAGAAGTTCTATGCCTATGGTTACTGGGACAATAGCGGTAAAACCGATTTCAAGGAGATGTCGCCTGTGGTCTATTACAATGATAAGAATGAAGTCGACAGCGTGGTCTACTATACTACCATGTCAAATGTGAAGGCCTCTTTCGACAATTTCTTCTTTATGTTCTGCAGCCAGCGCTACATGGAGAGCTGGGACAAATGGATGACCAACGACGGAAAGGGCGCATGGGACTTTGTCTGGCGTCCGGAAATCTTTGACAACCGCGACTGCAACACCCTTTCGGGAGCTCTCTACCAGGCTGGCAATGACCTGTCGAATGTTCCGGGCTCTACCGACAAGGGCGCGTCCTACTTCACAGATAAAGACAATAATCCTAGAGACTTCAAGACCTCTGATAACAATAAGGGCAAGAACCAGATGCAGTCCATCAACCCCTTGCTGACCGAAGCACAGAAGCAGAAGTACGACTCTTATACCCTCTCGCTGAATGTTACCACCGGTACGTACAATGTCGAATTCCACAATGCCATTCAGATCGTCGGACCTGCTGTCGTGTCCGGAACAAACTGGACGGTGGATAACAATCGTAAATATACAAGTAATGATGCTACTTGCGGCACGTGGGACAAGTCCAAAGCCATCACGCTGAAGCCAAGCGACGACGGTACCTATTATTTCACTACTGTGAAGCTGAAGAAAGGCGAGAAGTTCCGCTTCATCGAGAACAACAAATATCTCACCAACTTCGGCGAGGACGATGTTACTCCGAGTGCTACAGACTTTGCGCCGGAAAATGAGAATGGCGATGTCTGCTATTATAACCATATCAGTCGCAACACGCTTACTGAAGATCCTGATCCAAAAGGTGGTACATCCAGCGAGAGCGGTCTTGCCGGTAAAGATATCACCTTCGACATGCCGGGTCTCGATGGTGAGACTTACGAGACCGAGATCCGTGTCTCTGCTTCCAATGCTTCCGATACGCGTATGACGGGCAAGGCAGCACCGTTCTACACCATCACACGTCCCGTGAAGCTCTTCAACTATGGCAGCGACGGCAATGGCTACACTTCTTTCGCCTGCAACTATCCTTTGGAGATTGTCAGTGGTACGGATGTGAAGGTTTACGACATCATCAGCTACGACATGAAAACGAACAAGGCGACCTTGCGCGACAAGAGCTCTGATTTCATGATGAACACCAGGCAATATATTCCGGCGAAGAGCGGAGTGATTCTCTCTACGACTGCTACGGATAAGGTCAGCACAATCACTGTCCGTCCGATGATCGAGAAGCTCGGCGAAACCGTAGACAATGGGAGCAACCTGCTCAAGCCTGTCTATCTGCCCAAACAGACCATCAATATGACACTTCCAGAAACATCTACAAAGACCGGCGATCCTGTTACCAGCCGCCAGTACCTCTTCTCATGGGTCAAGCAGAAAGTTGGGTCCTATAAGCTTGGTTTCCTCCGTTCCAAGACGGGCAAGAGCGTTAGTGAGCGTGCCTACCTCTCTCTGACGGGTGACCAAGTCGGCGCAACTACCCTCAACCCTACGGACGAAACAGTTTATAATCGTTTGGAGGGAATCAGCACAGACGACGAGACTGTATTTGGCGCTAAGGAATATATGGTCAATCTCTTCTTCGAGGGCAGTGACGACGAGACCGTTACGGGCATCCATACGTTCACAAATCCGTTGGTCAACAACGAAGGCTACTACACCTTACAGGGCATTCGCCTGAACAAGCCGGCAGCAGCTGGCATCTATATCCACAACGGTAAGAAGATAATCGTAAAATGAGAAGAGTTATGAAATATATAAAGCCGGAAATAACAGTTGTAAAAATGGAAATGCCCTTATTGTTAGCGGGGACGCTTATAGAAAAGCCTATAGCTGATCCAACTAAAGAAAAAGGAGCAGATAATGGAGATGGTAACATCGTTATGTCCAAGCACAACCCCTTTGATATTGAAGACTTCGACGATACGGGTTGGAAGACGAATGATTACGGTGCATGGTAGTTTGCTTTCATCCAACAGCAGGTGTTGCCTTGCATTCTACAATAAGCCTCTTATTTGACGGATGCAAGTAGAATATTCGTGCCACAATTGTCAGTATAATGTAAATATTTTAAGCATGGCTGACACTTGTGGCACCTGTTGATGATGTCGAGAAGGACAAGATTGAGGCTAAAGTTACTGATGGTGTGCTTCATATCACACTTTTCCACTCCTTGGGTTGGTTTCCCTTTGGAAACGAGTAAATGTAGACAAAGCGCTATGGTTTATCTATCATTTTACGTTAGCATCTATTTGCTTTCTCAAGTGGGTTGGTAACTATTCAGATACTATTATGTAGTGCATGAATGCACTACAGATCTGCGGAATCAGCGTAATCAGCATGGAAATTGAAAGCTCAGCGGGGATATATTCTCACGCAGATCTCGCATATCTCGCAGATTTTCTATTCAGTTCACCACTGGGGCCTTTCCCTGAGCAAAACGGGAAATAACATTTAACACCAGACAGACTCAATCTCAAGCTCTCTGTGGCGCAGGGATGATAAATGTTATATAGAAGCGAATGCTGGTCGAAATGTAAGAGGAGAGTTACGATCGGAGATTCACATTCTGTCCTGTTCCAATTCTAACAAAACAAATAAAACCCTTGCTGTGATGCAAGTCGATTCTCGCAGCGGCGTGTATATTTTCTCGCAGAGCCGCAGAGTTTATTGAGCCGCGGAGTTATTGCCTCTGAGAATTAGAGAACGCAGAGAGACCTTCGGTCTTGGGAGAAGTTCACAGAGATGAACCAACACTGTTCTCGAAGTATATCTCCACATACTCTCCTCGTACGCTCCATATACTCTCCACATACTCTCCACATAGACCGAAGGTCTCTCTGCGCTCTCCTCCTAAGGCCGAAGGCCGCTCAGCGATCTCAGCCTCACACACTTATCCTCTCTGCGGCTCAATAAGCTCTGCGGCTCTGCGTGAAAAGTCTGATAAACATGCTGACAGCTCAGTCGCCGCAGTCGCTCTTTCATACTACGATCCGCCGTTGTGAGGAATTGAACAAGGCGGCTGCCGAGGGTCTTGATGGGGGTAGCATGACTTATCCTTTTTTCGTTTTTGAGTGCATGGTGACAATGATACGCCTGTTGCTGTTGATGATGCGGTGGGCCATGTGCTTCAAGTCTGCAGCCGAGAGCCGGCCGACCAACTTCAGATAATCCTTGTCGTAGTCGATACCGTAGCGCAGATGGTTGTATATCACATAGTTCCAATAGTCGTTGGTGATAATGGCCTGACCGTATTGCTTGACCAGATATTCCTTAACCTTTTTCAGACTTTCCGGCACAGGACCGTTGTCGGCGATGTATTCGAGCTGGCGCAGCACGGCTGGCATGACATCGTTGTATTTGTCGGGGCCGGTGGTGAAGGAGAGTTTCAGCACAGCCGTAGGCTTACTGTCCTTGTCGATGCCAGCCTCTGAACTGATGCCATAAACGCCGCCCTTCTCCTCGCGCACTGAGTCGACGTAGGCTATGGACAACACGCGGCGTAAGGCATCGAGCGTGAGGTCGTTCTTTGCGTTAAAAGGCTCGTTCCAGCTGTACAATACGGTGACACTGCTCTGAGGTGTCTTCGTCTCGCGTGACCATTCGTGCACTTTCATTCCACCCTTGACAGCAGGGAAGCTGTCAATGGCTTTTAGCGTGTGACCCTTGGCCGGCAGGGAGGCTATGTAGGTCTCAAGCAACGGACGCAGGCTGTCGAGGCTGATGTTCCCGATGACCATCATGCGGAAGCCGGAAGCGTCGGCAAAACATTTCTTGTAGATCTCAAGTACACGGTCGTAGCTCACCTTGCCGAGGTCGGACAAATCGAGAGGCTTGGTACGGAGGTTCTGTCCATAGACAGCGGCGGCGATGGTGTCGTTGTAGCTCACCTTCGGACTGGCGTTGCGGTTGGTAAGGAAAGAGCGAGTGCGGTCGAGTTCGTCGGCAAAGGCCTTCTCGTCGCGGCGGGGCTGCGTGAAGTAAAGGTATGTAAGTTGGAACAGAGTCTCGGCATCCTTGATCGAGGACGATCCGTTGATAGTCTGTGTCTCCTCACCCACGCCCGGAGTGACACGTACCGTCTTGGATGTCAGCACCTTGTCGAGCTCGTCTTCGCTCAGGTTGCCCACGCCTGCCTTTGTGATGGCTGTGGAAATCATGTTAACATTTGGCTTGTCAGCTGCGGGAAAGGCCAGTGCTCCGCCGTTGCCCCATAAGCGGGTAGTCACGTTGTCGGCTTGGAAGTCGGTGTGACGGTAATACACCTTCACGCCGTTGCTCAGGGTCAGCTCTGTCGTCCCGTTGACCGAGGGCTTCTCGCTCACGATGCGTCCCGGCTTCGGTTTCTTGTCCATCAGCTTTGCGGGAGCGGCTTCGTCTTTGTAGGGCTCGTAGGTCTTGGCCTGCGCGTCGAGCACGTATTGTTCCAACTGATCATTGGTGAAGGAAGGAAACTCCGGCTTGTCGGGAATGTAAGCCACCAATACCTGGTTCCTGTCGGTGATGGCTCCAGCCACGGCGTTGTTTACGTCCTCCAACGTGACGCTCTTTTCCAGATTGTCGTTCAGCGCCTTGCTTTCTCCGGCTGACAGCAAAGGCTCTCCGTTGAGGAAGTTGTTCTGAGCCAACCTGACGTAGTAGTTGTTGCGCCGGTCGTTGCGCTGCATCCACGCGCGTTCTGCGATCTTGTGCCGGACGGCCTTGGCGCGGTCGAGCTCGCTCTGTGTGAAGCCATGCTGGCGGATGCGTTCCACGGTGCCCACGGCAGCGTCGAAGCTGCCCTTTACATTCTCCTGCCTTGCGCCGAAGGAGAGGCAGAAGGCATCCTTGGTCTTGCTGATGAAGAACATGCCCATGCGAGCCGTGGCACTCAGACAAGGCTTGGGCGAGGCATTCTGCATTTCGTTAAGCCGTTCGTTGGCCATGTAGGAGATAAGTGCGTCGATGTAATTATCGCGCACGTATTGCCGCGTGTTCTTACAACTGTCGGGCGTGGCCTGCCGTTTCATGTAGAGGTTGACTAACATGATAGGCTGTTCGGCATCCTTGAGCGCGGCCACAATCATCTTGTCGTTGTCGGGAACGGGATAATAGATGCGAGCCGCGGCCTTGTCGGGCATGGGAATGTTAGAGAAAGTCTGCTTTATCTTCTGCTCCATCTGGTCTGCATCGATGTCGCCCACCACGATGACGGCCTGCAAGTCGGGGCGGTACCATTTGTGATAGTAGTCACGCAGGTCGTTGTAAGGGAAGTTGTCCACGATATCCATGGATCCGATGGGCATGCAGTCGGCATATTTGGAGCCTTTATACACGATGGGCAGCGCCTGTTTCATGAGGCGCTGAACAGCCATCCCCGCGCGTCGGTTGCGCCATTCCTCGTGAATGACGCCGCGCTCCTTGTCAATCTCTTTGTCGGTAAGGTTGAGGTAGTGGCTCCAATCGTGTAGGATGAGCAGTGTTGAATCGACGACGCTCTGTTGCTTCACGGGAACCGAAGCGACGTGATAGACGGTCTCGTCCACGCTGGTGTAAGCGTTGAGGTTGGCTCCGAACTTTATGCCATGGCTCTCGCACCAGTGGACGATAGATGGCGACTGAGCGGTGCCCAGGAAGTTCTGCGAGCCATTGAACGCCATGTGCTCGAGGAAGTGGGCCAGTCCGCGCTGACGTGGCTCCTCGAGAATAGAACCAACGCGTTGGGCAATGTAGAAGTCGGCGATGCCGGCTTCCTTGGCGTTGTGCCGGATGTAATACGTCAGACCGTTCTTCAGCTTTCCCACGCGGTAGCTGCTGTCCTTGGGCAGCGACTGTGCCGAAGCTGTGACGGTCGAGAGAATCAGGAGAAGAGAGAGCTTGAGTTGTTGAAACATTGTTCTTGGTGTATAAAATTAGAAGTTAATGCCGAGCGTCATGGTTAAGTTCCAGTGCATTGAGCCCGGCAAGTAAGCCTTGTCAGCATTGCAGTGGCGATAGTCGAAGCCGGCACGCACATAGCTTTTAAGACTTGTACTTGGGAAAATAAATGCGTATTTTACAGCGCTGCGCCACCTGTATTGCGGTGCCATGAGCGCGGCGTATTCGCGATAGAGAAAGGCCGTCATCTCATCGGGCCGCGTCTGTTTGTCGCTTGGTTCGATGAAAGTGCCGTCGTCGTAGGGTGCTCCGTTTCCCTTCAGATAGGAGAATCCGCCTTCGAGGGTGAGCAGTCCGCACCGCAGCAAGAGGTTGCGGGCTATGTTGAGATAGCCTTCGGCGCTGCTCCAGCGCTGCCGGCGATAGTAGGGATAGTTGTCGGCCGTCAGCTTGCGGTAGGCTATGCGTGCGCCGCCCTGCAGCCACCACGTCGGTGTCTCGCCCCGTAGCCCCAGGTAGCCGGTGTAGGCAATATGCGTGTTCACCCATACCTTGTCGGCGGTCTTCAGCGGTTGGAAATACTCGTAGTATTGCGCGCCGTGGTCGTTGGTGCTCAGGCGGTATTGGTTTTGGAAATTGCGCAGTTTCTCATTCTCTATGCTCACATCGAGATGATGCAGGCTGCCGTTGCCGCGGTATTGCAACCGTGAGGTGAAGCAATAACGGTGGGTGTAATGTCGCATAAAGACGATGTTGTAAGGCGTGTCCTTGCCGTAATAGCCTTTCAGATAGGCCATTGTCCACGATCCGGTCCATGAGAGGCGCGGCGTGGCGGAGAGCTGCATTTGCAGACCATAGCCATGACCGTCATAGAACAGCGGCTTCTCGCTTTCTGATCCTGTCAGCCCCGTGTTTGAGCCGAACTGCTCTACGATGCCCCTCATGCCGCCGTATTCAATGAGCGACTTATAGGTGATGTCGTTGGATGAATAGGTGCTGAAGATGAGGCTCTCGCTGTGGCGCAGATAACGGTAGTCGGCTCCGATGTTCAACCATGCCGTCAGGGGCAGGTAGAAAGCGACGGAGGCATTGAGGTCCATCAACTTGTTTTTGTGTCGCAGGTCTTTGTATTTGGCTGCGTTGGCCGCCGTGAAATCGACGCGTCCGCCGAGCGACAGTCCTCTCCACAATTCAACGCCGACGGCTCCGGTGAGCAGATAAGTATCTTGATGGATCTTTCCGGCATTGGTCAGCGAGTCCTCCACAATGTTGAAGGGATAGCGCTCCGGTTGGATGAAGACTGAGCCTGTCATGTTGTGCTGTTCCGCATTGTTATAACTGATGCTGCCGTAGGCGACCGTTTGCTTTGACAAGCGATAGACGGAGGTTACGTCGGCTCCCACGTTGAGGTCGCGACTGCTTTCGTTGTAGTTGACAAACCCGCCATATCCATACTTTGCCGTCAGCGTGGCCCACGAGAGGTTGTCGGCGTGCCAACGGGTGAGTGCCGCCGCATTACCGTTAGGCAGCCAAGGGTCGGCATCGGTCGCATAGGAGCTGTTGCGCAGCAGAACGGAGTCGGTTGCAGCCAAACTGTGACGAGCCTCTGCCTTGCCGCAGCCGGGGCAGACTGCGGCAAGCAGGAGGAGGGATAACGAGACGGATAATGAGAAACTGTGCATGAAGCGGTCTATAAAGTTCATGAGGCTGCCGATGGCCTTACTTTGCGTCTCTCAGCGAGAACTGCTTGCGCTCGTGGAAGTCGTTGGTAGAATTGTTGGTGTCCTCATAGATGATGTGGGCTCCGTTGCGTATGGATGCCTCAGCGTCAATCACGCCGGCACCGTTGACCGTGGCATCCACGGCAAGACTGTAGTTGTATACCAGCTTGCCGCTGTTCTCAGGCAGTGCTTCGGTGGCCTGAACATCAACGTTGCGATAGAGTGAGTGGCCTAAACGGTTGGTGAGCGAGACGTAGCCGGCATCTATGTCACTGGTCAAGCGCTTCTGATTCTTTGAGTTGCCGGCTACATAAACCTCTAAGCCGTCAACAACCCACTTGGCCGGAACTTTCAGACAACGCCATACTGCTGTGGTGGCGTTTCCGGGCTCATAGATGTAGTTACTGTTGTTGGTGGCGTAGGCTGCCGGTGCCGTGCCCTTGACCTGGAAGATGAAGAAGCCCGGAGACGTGACGCTCAGCGGCCATGCGTTACCCATGCCGTACTCCACCGCCTTGAGATAGTGACTGGTTGGAATGCTGTCTGACGGAGTGGGGTAGTACTTGGCATTGTTGAAGCCCGATTCGGGATCGTACATGGCATAGTAGGCTGAGTGAGCGTAGTCGATGCTGTGCGAGTTTGCGAGGGTGTTGTTGATTGCGCCATTGACGTTTACCACTCGCTGTTCAAAGGGCTGCAATATTACCGGTTGCTGAAAATACCAGATGCCGGTGGTAGCCGGAATATAGTCGGTGTAAGATAGCTTGCCGTCGGTGTACCAGCCGTTGGTGGCATTTGAGTTGTAGGGACTTATCATGCCTACGCACAGATTGTTGGCCACGGCCACCTCTGGACTGTTGTTATAGAGGATGAAGCCTTTGTCGTACTGGAAATAGCTGGTGCCTTCATCCAACGGACAACCGCCGTTGTAGAGCTCCTTAATGATGATCGACTCTGTGTTTTTGTCCTCAACGGCGAAGCTCACGCTCTTCACCTTGCCGGTGGTCAGTGTGTCGGTAGTTCCGTCGTCTTTTGTGACAACCATTTTCCATGTTTGTGCATGGGTGCTGCCTGCCAGTCCGAGGACGGCGATAAGGGTAAGTATAATTTTCTTCATAACTGTTATCGATTCATGATTTTAATGCTGCTGTTGCGAGTTCTGATGATGTAAACGCCGTTGGGCAACTGGCTCAACTCCAGTGTGGCCTGGCCTTGCGCGTCGGCCTTGATGGTCTTGACAAGCGTGCCGTTGACATGGAACACGCGGACGATGTCGCCGGCATGCAGCCCGCTCACCATGCCGTTGCCAAAAGCCCACTGTGGCTGCTCCTTGCTGATGCCGGGCAGTGTGAGGGAGTTGATGCCAGTCGTGGCGCGATCCGTCGAAGTGCGCTCATCTAAAAAGTAACGCGCGTCGGCAAGACTGACAATCAGACTGTCGTCAAGGCTCTTTACCACTAAGTTGTTGTCTTCGAAAGAGATGACGGGATTGTCGGTCAACGCAAAAGCAACGCTGTCGGTGCCAGAGACAATGACTAAGACCTGCTGCCTGACCTGACTCACAGAGGCAGAGGCCAGCTGCGGGAGGCAGAGCATCGCAAGCAACAACGGCAAGCCCTTGCATCGTTTGACGAATTTGTTCTTGCTCATAATTCTTACTTTAATAGTTGTATATGTTTAATGAATAAATGTCGTTTATGCGGCGACTCATCTTATGGTCAGTTCCAATATCGCTTTCGCGTCATGGTCAGGCTGATAGTGATGTCGTTCGTCGTGCTGTCAGGAGAGACTATCTGCCGGTCGGCGCGTCCGTTGAAGAGGTAGCGGTAGTGGACGGCCGAGACGGTGTCGAGATAGACCTCCGCGCTCACGGCACTGTAGATGCCACCGGGCACATGAAAGGTAGCCACGCCGGAGGCATCAGTGCTGTCAACGAAGGTGGATGCGTTGGCATTGGTCAACTCGACCCGCGCACCTTTGTAAGGGCCTGTCGGGGAGTTGTCTGGATAAGCCAGCAGCACCCTGACACTGACGGTCTGCGGCATCTCGTCGTAATGGGTGCAGCAGGACAGCAGCAGTGGCATCAACAGGACAAGAACGATGGAGATTATCTTTGTTTGCATAGTTGTTAAAGTTTGAGTCGCAGCGACAGCCCATAATAGAAATCAGGCAGATAGCTGCTTCCTAAGAGCGCGGTATAGAGGCCGGTCTGCGTGCTGTACACCTTGCTCATATTGTTGAAGAAATTGTTGGCATAGAACGAGATGGAAATGTGGTCGCCGATCTCCTTGGTCACACTGAAATTGGCGCTGTAGTAAGCTGAGACGCGGTTGGGATTGAGCGTGTAGCTGTAGTTGGACCTTACGGCGAGCTGCGAGAGATCGTTGTAGAGGTTGGCATCATGGTCTTTGGCCCAAAGCAGCCGCTCGAGATAAGGAATGCGCTCGTCAGGATTTTCCCACGTGCTGTAGCTTTCGGGGTAGACAATGACGGTCTGGTCGGTGCTCTTGCCGTCGTAGGGCTGCCCGGTCACGTCAGCACTGTTGGCCAGGGCATATCCGCGGCTTGCCCCGTTGCTGTAGCGGCTCATGGCTCTGCGCCATGTGTAGAGCGAGGTCTCGACGCGCAGGGCCATGATAAGGCGGATGCGCGGAATGTGCGTGGTGAAGGTGATGTTGAGGTTGGCCTGCTTGCTGATGGCTCCGTTGGAAACCGAGGCGGTGGCATCATAGCTCGTTGATGTGGCATTGCCGCCGACGTAATAGCCGATATATTGGTAAGGACGGCCGTCGGTCATCCAGCTGCTGATACCCAAGGGAACGTCGGCAAACGTCGTGGCGTTGAGGCTCTTGTAGTGATAGTAGTTGCCGTCAAGCCTTATCTGCGTGCGCAGGGCCTGTATTTGTCTGAAATCAACAATCCAGTCTATGCCCCATCTTGAGAGCGGAGAACCGTTGACATATTTCGTGTTGGCTACATACGTGTTGCGCTGCTCGGTGGCTAATGCTACGGCGGGCATGGCTCCTGTCCGGTCGCTGACGGTCACGATGCCCTGACTGTTGATGCTGTACACCCGGTTGGCAACAGGGATGTTGTCAGCGCGCATGGCCTGCTGCAAGGCCGTCTGACTGGTGTAGTTGTAAGAGTAGGGCGTGAAGATGGTCGTAGCCATGTAAGGGTCAAGCGTACGGGTGTAGAACGCTGACAGGGAGAGGGAGAAGATGCGTGTGTCGAGTTGAACACCCATATCCCACTGACGGGCATGCTGCCATTTAAGGTCCTTGTTATAGACTGCCGCCGTGGGGAAGGTGTAATAGGCCGTGTAGCTGCGGTTGGCGGCATCGCTTGTCGAGGAGAACACGAGCCGGTCGCTGTAGGCGGGACGTGGATAGAGCACTTGGAACGAAGGCAGCTTGACGCTCTTTCCCCAGCCGGCATAGAGGCTGAGGCCAGTGACAAAGCCGTGACCGTGCTCGATGAAACTGTATTTGAGATTGAAACGGGGTGACAGGCTTGAGACCGTTGCGTAGTCGCTGCCGGGAACGAGGGTGATGTCCTCCCGGAGGCCGGCGTTGACATAGAGTGACGCATGACTGCCGGTGTGAAGGATGACGCGGTTCTCAGCGAAGAGCCCTACATTGCTCATGCCGGGGAGGTCGCGGTATTCATACGGTCGCCATGTGGGGGCATAGCGCATGTCGTCGTAATACACTCCCTTCCCGCCATTGTGGTCGTAGCTGTATTCGGCTCCGGCCATGAGGGTGTTGGTCAGCCAACGGCCATTGCGCACCCATTCGTATCGCAGCTTGGCCGTGGCTGAGAAGGGCTTGCTGTCGCTGAAGCTTTTCAGATACCAGTAGCCGGTGGGACTGAGGATAATGTCAGCATCCGGACGGGTGTCATAATCCTCGCTGATGTGATAGCCCTGCGCCGTGGCGTGGATATAAGCCTGCGTTGACGCGCTGTGGGTAAGGTAATATCCCGTAGAAAGGCGGTCGCTCACGCTCAGGCCGGCCGAGAGCTGCAATTGAGTGATCCAGCGGCTGTGGGGCTGCCAGTTGAGTGAGGCGTTGGCACTGAAGGCGTTGTCGCGCGTCTTGTCGTAATCGTCCAGATTGTTGTCGGGGTCGGCCTGGGCGTTGTAGCCCCCGACATTGCCCCTCAATCCGACGTTGAGCGTGAGAGGAGCCGTGTGCTTCATCCAAGTGTTCATGTAGTTGAGCGACAACACATTGCGCTGATAGGCAGTGTGGGGAGAGGCCGCGTCGGCAAAGCTGCGGGCGTGTTCAAGGGAGGCATTTAGCACACCTCCGCTGCGTCCGATGGCGAATCCCTTGTTGACGGCAATCTGTCGCGTATGCTGATTGACGCTTCCTTCTATTACCAACGGCTGAACACCCCGTCGGGTCTTGATCTTGACGATGCCATTGCTCAGGTCGCTGTATTCCACGGAGGGAATGCCGGTGACAATTTCAACGCTTTCCACATTAGCTGCCGGGAGCATGCGTGTGCTTGCCGAAGATGTCTCGCCGGCTGCCGCGTTATTGCTCAGCCGAAAGCCGTCAACATCGACGGCCGTGCCAAAGGCCGCATTGCCCGCCTCCGAGGAGCCGGCATGCAAGGCAATGCGTGGGTCGGACACGAGGGAGGGATTGGTCACTTTGCCACCGGGCAGCAGTGACGTGATGTTGGCTATATTGATGATCTGTTGATTGTCAAGAACCTGACGGTCAATGGAATAGGCTGTCGTGGACGAATGATCCGACCGACGCGCGACAACCTGTACCTCATCGAGTTTCAGATTTTCTTCCTTCAGTGTAATTATGAGGTTGGGAATATCTTTCGTAATCTTTACGTTGATGTCTGACGGGGCATAACCGAGGCATTGCACGGAGAGAACAGCATGTCCTTCAGTCACCTTTTTGATGGTGAACGCACCTTTGTTGTCTGTGGTGGCCCACAATCCGGTCTCCCTGATGAGTACGTTTGCATATTCTATCGGCTTCTTCTTCTCATCTACAATATGACCGCTCAGACTAAAGCCTTGCGCGCGAACGTGGGTTATGTCTGTTACCAATAGTATAGTAAATGCCATGATTCTCCTTACTATTCGTAATGTATATTGTGCATTATTTTTCATGCTGCAAAGTTATTTCTTTTAAGAGTTATTTACAATACCTAAAAATTAGTATTTTGTTCTATGCTGTCGGGTGCACACCTTCTTGATGTGCGCTGGCAGGAACTGCACATTTGAGCAGCAACATGCAGATCATCGAACAGCCAATATTCACACATTTTGCAAAGCGAAGGACAATATTTCATCGTACAGGCCGTTATGTAATTAGAATGCGGTGCTTTTGTGGACGCTTGTCGTTTGCAAGGCATTGAATAAACCTACCAAATAAATATTACAACTATGATTAGACTGAATGGTTTCTTTGAAGTGAAGGATGGGGTAACGGAGACGCAGGTGAAGGCTTTAGCCGACGAGCTGGTCGAAAAGTCACTCAAGGACGAGGGCAACCACGGCTACGACCTCTTCCATAGTGCCACACGTCCTGACGTTTACATGTTCTGTGAGACCTGGGAGAGTGACGACCTGCTCACCAAGCACTCCAACGCTGAGCATTTCACACGCCTTGTGCCCCAGATTGAGGCATTGACAAAGGACGGTCTGCACCTCGAACGTTTTGAAAAGTAGACCTTCTCGCCTTAAATACAAACCAGCCACGTACTTCAACGCTGAAGTGCGTGGCTGGTTTGTTATGCATGGGTGAGATCATTATTAAGTTCGTCGCTATCCACTGTTCTTTGGCAACTTTGTACCACCGATTAGGGCAGCGGCTTTTCACGGCATGTGTATCGTTTTTGGCAGCGGCTTTCCACGGCTTTCCACGACTTGTGCATCGTTTTTTGGCAGCAGCTTTCCACGACTTGTGCATCGTTTTTGGCAGCGGCTTTCCACGGCTTTCCACGACTTGTGCACCGTTTTTTTGTGTCTTTCGTGGACAGTATGGTTCTATTGCAGGGTGCGGCCCTTGTGGCCGTCCGCCATTGCAATTTCCTGACTTCGTCAATGCGTCACCCATATTTAATCAGCCGTATTCTTTTCTGACGAAAACCAATAAGACCCTTGCTGTGACGCAAGGGCTGCGCCCGTTGTTTCTTCTCCGGCTCCGACTTGCTCCGAAGCAAGCTTCGGCAAGCCGGAGCCGTAGAAGAAACGGCCTTCGTTCCTCAGGCTTGCATCACAGCAAGAAAAACCTTGAAAACAAGCCTGAAAGAAGTTAGGAGATAGGAGTTAGAAGTCAGGAAATTGCCGAAGACTGCTTGGCCCCCGTGTCGCCCGTAGATCTATGGGAATGATTGTTTGCCGTTCTGCTGGTTGTTCTGTAAACGTGTTAAGATCTCTTCCATCCGGCTTCTGCCATACTCGATAATTTCTTTTCCTTTGTCAAATTCCAAAATGCCGTATCGGTTGATGGGTACATCGATACAGATGTCGGGCGGTGTATCCTTCATGGCAGCTTCAGTATTGGCCTCCACGACCATCTGACAGAGGCGCAGCGCCATCATCAGAAAATTGTCGGAGAGCTTACTTTTTATCAATGGCAGTTTATGGATGATCCGGTTCCAGAAGTCGGCATCCTCCTAGCTTCTCACCTGTGTATCGACGAGCGTCGGGTCTTCCGGCGCACTGGCATTTACAGCGACGAGGAGGTCTCCCTTGTTTCGACGGATGCGATTGAGCGGCAATGTGTTGTGGACACTTCCGTCGACAAAGACGTGACCGTTGAGGTGGACGGGGGAAAAGAGTCCGGGGATAGAGATCGAACATCGGATGGCCTGGGCGAGGGAGCCTTTGTCGAAGACTTGCTCTTTGCCGCTGACGAGATCGCTGGCCACGCAGCAGAAGGGTATCGGGAGCTGTTCGATGGGGACGTTGTCGGTAAGTGACGTGATCAGTTCTGTGAGCTTGTCGGCCGTGGCGATGTGGTCAAGACCCGGAGAAATATCGATGAGTGATAGAATCTTTTTGCGAGAGAGCCCGAGGATAATTTCTTTCGCCTTATCCAACTTACCGCAGACGTAAAGTCCGCCCACAAGCGCACCCATCGATGTGCCGGCTATTGAGGTGATCTTGTATCCATGCGCTTCCAATGCTTCGATGGCACCGATATGAGCAAAGCCGCGGGCACCACCGCCTCCGAGAACGAGGGCCACGTTCTTTGTCGACTCTTTTGCCGGCTCTTTGCGGAAGGACCGGAGAAGGAATTGCACGTATTTATTCATGATAGTGAAGTATTCTGCGTTCAAAGTTAGTGATTCCTTTTTATATATCATCCGTTTCCTCGATAAATATTCGTTGAGCACGCGCACTTCCTTTACCTGTTTCCTGTCATTGTGCCATTCATGTGCGGTGTGGGACATCCGTCCATTTGCAGGGTGCTGGCCATGGGTTTATAGACGGTTTGAAGTGTGGTTCTGGAAGACTTGAAGCGTGATAAAAATCAGTCGGCATGTTGTGTGAAACATCAAGATAGGCGATTGATATAGAATCGCGGGACGATTACAGTGTAAACGCCCCGCGATTGCGGTTGAAACGCAATTGCCGTTCATTCAGCAAGCGTGGTATTGCAGGGTCCGGCCCTTGTGGCCGTTGCCCCGCTTCCCTCATGCGTCACACCGTCACACCGCCACATAAGGCCGATTTTGACATGCGGCGGTTGAGTTGTAGGATGGTTGTGTCATTATGCCAATACCGCCTTGATATCAGCCACGATCTGTGTTTCTGTGAGGTGATTGTCACGAAGCAGATCATTGACGTCGTAACGGTCGTAGAGCGCTTTTTTCACACCAAAGTTGAGCACCTTCATGTCTGTTGGACCATAGTAACGGGCGATGCGCTCACCAAAGCCACCGTCCAAACTGCCATCCTCGAGAGTTACAATCAGCTGATGGTCACGCTTGAGCTCATCAAGCAACTGCTCGTCGACACCCGTCAGGTAGCGTGGGTTGATGAGGGTGGCGTTGATGCCTTCGTCGGCCAACAACTTGAGCACAGCCTCGCCCTTTTGGTAGAATCCGCCTGCGGCAATCACCGCAACCTGACTGCCCCGATGGGTCACTTGGAACTTGTTCAGTTGACTGTAGTCCGTCGGATAGTCCTCATCGCTATGAACCACAGCACACGGTACGCGAAGCGCCACACTGTACTTGTCCTGCGCTATCGCCCAGTCCTCCATGGCAATAAACTCTTCCCACGTGGTCGGTGCTAAATACACTAAATTGGGGACATGCGAGAACATGGGTATGTCGAAGAAGCAGATGTGTGTGAAATCGTTCATACCGTAAATGCTTGCCCCTAAAACGTTGATAACCGCCGAATTGCCATTCACAGCCAAATCCTGACACAGCTGGTCGTAGGTGCGCTGCATGAAGGTTGCCGGTGTGCCCCAGACAGGATGTGCCCCCGCCTTTGCAGCACCCGAGATGAGCGCCACAGCTTCCTCCTCCGCAATGCCCACGTCGACATAATGCTTGCCCAGTGCCTCACGACGCTCCTTCGACAGACCACTCATGGCTGGTACAGCACTTTGGACGACGAGCAGTTTGTCGTCTAGCTCAGCTTTCTTCACGAAGTACTGCCCGAGCAGGTCGCTGAAGCTTTCACCACCGCCGACGTTTTTCGGCTTTCCGGTCTTCATGTCGAAGGGCACGCTCCAGTGCCAGGCCTCCTTGTCTTCCACAGCGGGTTGATAGCCGTGACCCTTCTCGGTATGCAGATGAACGACGATGGGATGGTCGATGTCCTTGACCTTGCGGAAAGCCTCAACGAGCTTCTCAATATCGTTGCCCGCTTCCACATACATATAATCGAAACCTAACGCGCGGAAGATATTGTTGCTGCTCTCACCGTTGCTCTCACGCAGTGAGGCCAGACTCTTGTACATTCCGCCATGGTTCTCGGCGATGGACATACCGTTGTCATTGAAGAGCACAATGAAGTTGGTTCCTGCTTCCGCCGCCACATTGAGTCCTTCGAAGGCTTCGCCTCCTGAGAGTGAACCGTCGCCAAGAACCACTACAATATTGTATTTCTCACCCAAGAGATCACGCGCTGCCTGAAGTCCGGAAGCCAACGCCACAGAAGTCGACGTATGTCCTACCTCAAAGAGATCATACTCCGAATTCTCCCGTGGAGAGGAATAGCCGGAAATGGCATTCATGTCATCCTCCTTGAGAAAGCCATCCTTACGGCCGGTAAGCATCTTGTGAGGATAGGCCTGATGAGAAACGTCAAAGACAAACTTGTCCCGTGGGGCGTCAAAGACATAATGCATAGCCACTGTAGCCTCGGAGAAACCAAGATTTGGGCCTACATGACCACCATAATTGCTGACCCGGTTGAGCACGCCGGCACGAATCTCATCGGCAAGCACATTCAGTTCATTGATATTTAATCCCTTGATGTCCTGAGGACTGTTGACCTTTTCTATATACATAACCAAATACTCTAAATGTTTTTCTATTGTTGTTTTGCTTATTACTTTTTCCGGTTGCAAAGTTAGCAGATTCTTTTTAGACTGCAATTACCTTGATCAAGGTTATTACAACCTATTTTGCATAGCAGGCTATTTCTGATCCGCTATAACTATTCAGCAGGCAAGTAGGAGGCACGGCGTCTCGCCGTGCAAGAATGTGCGTCGAGACGCCGTGCCTCCTACTTGCCTGCAGAATAGTTACAGTCTGCCACCGAAGAGTAAATAGAAGTTAAACAAGAACCAAAAGGAAGGGGAATTCCGCCGGAGACGAAAGAAACTTGTAAATTTGTAAGGGAGAGCAATATGGTAAATTCATGCCATACTACATATAACTACATAATTTTATTACAAGAACATTATGAAAGCATTGTTTATCAACGGAAGTCCCCGCAAGAACGGCAACACAGCCAAACTGTTGCAGCGGGCCATGGAAGGAGCCGAAGCAGCCGGAGCCGAAGTGGAGTGGGTCAACCTCTATGACCGCAAACTCAATATCAAAGGATGCATGAGTTGCTTCGCCTGTAAGGTGAAAGGTGGGAAGAAGGGCGTATGCTCTTTCAAAGACGACCTGCTGCCGATCCTTCAGAAAGCAGTCGAAGCCGATGTGCTAGTGTGCGGATCACCCAACTATTGCGGTTACCCCACCGCTTTGCTTCGCGCATTCATGGAACGGATCATCTTCCCTACGGTGAACTATTCCGACTACAGCAAGCCTACAGTACTGAAGAAGATCCATACGGCCACCATCTACACGATGAACTGTCCGAATGATGCGTTCTACCAAAAGATGAACTACCAGTATCTGATGGATACCAACGCCAACGGGTTGGGTGTCTTCGGTCCTACAGAGATTCTGCGGAGCTACGACACCTACCAGTTTAACAACTACAGCCGCTACGATGCTGCTATGTTTGACGAGCGCCACAAGGCGGAAGTGCACGCCACACAGTTTCCAAAAGACATGGAAGCAGCCTATGAGTTAGGCAAGCGATTGGTGAGATGAAACATTTTTTTGTGCCACACCGTAACACCGTAACACCGTAACAAAAGGTCGATTCCAACATGCGGCTTGGGAAATGGCAGAAAATGAGACTATGACTATAGAGTAAAAATATATTATATTATTATATTATTATATTAATTATATTATTAATAATCAATATTTTATATAATTCTTAACTTTCCCGTTTCTTTTTATATTATCTTGCTTTCCGACATCGGATAGCTATAAACGTTACGGTGTTACGGTGAGTGGCAGAAAACCCCTACCCTCCATTTCCCACCCTAAAGAGGAGATACAGAGAGGAAGAAGAAGACATGTTGTGCACAAATACCTACGAATTGTGCAGATTACAGGCTATTTTTATGCATTTCGTTTGGTCAAGAAGTAAAATATTAGTAATTTTGCCCCCGTTGTTTCGGAAACATTACAAATTTAGTTATAAATATGAAATTGAACATTGTAGTACTTGCCAAGCAAGTGCCAGACACAAGAAACGTGGGCAAGGATGCCATGACCGCCGAAGGAACGGTCAACCGCGCCGCCCTGCCCGCCATCTTCAATCCTGAAG
>Ga0256404_1002016_pt1 | contig 46294 bp, 47 predicted proteins | sample RumenRJG_01DNA_FD_185990 | JGI IMG/M metagenome (GOLD analysis project Ga0256404, IMG submission 185990) | Bovine rumen microbial communities from Lethbridge, Alberta, Canada - RJG_01 | ecosystem: Host-associated > Mammals > Digestive system > Stomach > Rumen | place: Canada: Alberta | collected... | reverse complement strand
TGTTCGCAAAGACACTCTCCGATGCACAGGTCCGTTACAACAAGCTTGTCAGCAAGGTCAAGCTGCAGAACGAACAGTAATTCCTGAATCACGAAGAGACATCTCTCAGAAATGGGAGGTGTCTTTTTTTCTGTGCCTGAAAAGCAGGAATTCAGCAATTCTTAAGAAAGATTACAGATTCCGGGAATGATCCTTGACTATCTTTTTGCGGATACTACGGAGTACAATAGACATGTTCACGAGGAAAGAATGTTTTATGAAAATTCTCCTGTATTTTGAAAGTGAAAGTCTGATTCAGACTTCCGGAATCGGAAGGGCTTTTGAGCATCAGAAAGAAGCTCTGACTTCGGCTGGAATCGAATATACGACAGATCCGTGGGATGAGGATTACGACATTCTTCATATCAATACCTACGGAGTCAATTCCAATGCGATCATCAGCCATGCAAGAAAGCTTGGCAAGAAGGTGATCTACCATGCGCATTCCACGGAGGAAGACTTCCGCAACAGTTTCGTGCTGTCGAATCTGATGGCACCGGTGTTCAAGAATCGTCTTGTCTCTCTGTATACGCAGGCGGATGCGATCATCACACCGACTCCGTATTCCAGAAAGCTATTGATGAACTATGGCATCAAGCTTCCCATCTATCCGGTCAGCAACGGCATTGAGCTGGATCAGTTCCAGCCGGATGAAGAGAAGGTCAAGGCTTATCGCCAGTACTTCAGCCTGAAGGAAGGGGATAAAGTGATCCTCTCGGTTGGTCTGCCATTTGAACGCAAAGGCATTCTGGACTTCGTCGAGATTGCCAAGCGGATGCCGGAATATAAGTTCATCTGGTTCGGTGAAATCAATCCGCTGGCTGTCCCTGCAAAAATCAATGAAGTCGTTGAGAATCATCCGATCAACTGCCTGTTCCCGGGCTATGTCAAAGGACCGATCATCCAGGGAGCCTATCTTGCGGCGGATTGTTTCTTCTTCCCGTCTTATGAAGAAACGGAAGGAATTGTGGTTCTAGAAGCACTTGCCAGCCGCCAGCAGGTCATCGTGCGTGATATCGGCGCATTTGATCCATGGCTCAAGAGCGGCGTGAACTGCTATAAGGGAACCTCCAACAGCGAATTCATCCATCTGATCCGCCAGTGCGTGGAACATCAGATTCCGGATACATGCGATGCCGGCTATGAAGTTGCGAAGACCCGTTCGATTGACCGCATCGGCCAGCTGCTGAAACATGTCTATGAAACCGTGCTGAGCGGTCAGTTCGATCCGGAAGATCCTGCTCTGCTTGGCTGAGCAGCGGATTCTTTCTATGAAGCGTCTCAAGAAATTATTTTCGAGCTACTGGTTCAATTCCCTCCTGATTGTGGGCCTTGCCGTCCTGGTGCTGTATCTGACCCTGCAGAACAATTCTGCAGAAGTGCTTCAGATGCTGAAGAATGCGGACCGCGGATGGCTGATTCTGGTTGCCGCAATGGTGATCGGAATCCGTCTTCTGAACGGGCTTGCCATCAAATGGGAATGCAACCTGAGCTTTCCGCAGTATACCTGGCTGCAAGGCGTAGTCAATGCCTTTACCGGAGGCTTCTTCAATGAGATCACTCCAAGTGCTACGGGCGGACAGTTTGCCCAGGTATATATCTTCCGCAAGCAGGGAATTCCGGCCAGCAGCGCCGCGGGAGTACTATGGATGAATTTCATCCTGTACCAGAGCACGATGGTCGGATCGGTGTTTCTATTGATCCTGCTGCGGTTCCATCACTTCTATGCGACTTATTCCCAGTTCTTCCTGATTGTCATTCTCGGCTTCATCGTGAATTCGGCAGTCATCGTTGGACTATGGGCTATGGGCAGATTTCCGAAGTTCTATACCTGGGTATGCACGACTGGCGTCATGATCGGCAGCAAGCTTCATCTGATCAAGGACAAGGACAAGGCAATCGACAGCCTGAACAAGCAGCTGGACCGGTTCGGCAGGGAAGTTGATATTCTGCGCCATCATAAGGAAAAGATTCCGCAGGTTGTCAGCACGCATCTGCTGCGGCTGATGCTGTACTATGCGATTCCGTATTTCTGTGCCAAAGCGCTGCACATGCCGGCGGACATCTCCGCGCTTCTCGATGTCCTGGCATTGTCTTCGTTTGTTTCGATGGTTACTTCGTTTGTGCCGCTGCCTGGGGCAAGCGGGGGAAGCGAAGCCGTATTCGTGCTGATGTTCTCAACGATTTTCGGAAGAAATCATGTCAGTGCGGTGATGCTGATCTGGCGTTTCATGACGTATTATTTTGATATGGCTCTCGGGGGCATTGTCTTCCTGATCGCCAGGAATCAGAAAGACGTTCCGACGATGCAGGAACGGATAGAGTAAAGGAGAATCAAATGAGAATCGGATTATTTTCAGACACTTTCCCGCCTGATATCAATGGTGTTGCTAACAGCACCTCCATCCTGCGCAATGAACTGAAGAAACATGGCCATGAGGTCTATGTCGTTGCGCCAAGAGCCGGAAGAGGCTGGGCAGAATGGAATGAAGACCATACGGTTCTTCGTTTAGCAGGCATTGAGCTCAAGCAGCTCTATGGCTATGTGATGACGAGTCCGTTCCATATCAATGCCCTCAATGAGATCCGCAAGCTGAATCTTGATGTGATCCATGCTCAGACCGAATTCGGAGTCGGCATCTTTGCCCGGATCTGCGCAAAGAATCTTTCGATTCCGCTGGTCAGCACGTACCATACGACGTACGAAGACTATACGCACTATGCCAACCTGTTCAATTCTGAGCGGTTTGATCAGGAAGCCAAGAAAGCGGTTGCCTATCTGTCCCGTCTTTACGGAGACAGCTCGGTCGAGGTCATTGCGCCTTCGATGAAGACGAAGGAGCTGCTGGAAAAGTATCATGTCCGTTCTGACATTCACATTGTTCCTACCGGTCTGGAACTGGATCAGTTTGCGCCAGGAAAGAATCCGGAAAAGCGGACGGAAATCCGCACGAAGTTCGGAATTCCGCTGGATGCGAAGCTGGTTGTATATGTCGGCCGCATTGCCGAAGAGAAATCGCTGGATATGGTCATCGACGGATTTGCCGAGGCAGATCAGCGCGGGGATCATATCTATTTCCTGATTGTCGGAAGCGGCCCGGATGCCGAGAAGGAAAAGCAGAAAGTCGAATCGCTCGGTCTGTCTGACCGCATCATCTTTGCCGGTGCAGTTCCTTCCTCAGAGGTTGCGGATTACTATCGGTCTGCCGATGCGTTTGTGTCCGCCTCTCTGTCCGAGACACAGGGCATGACGTTCATTGAAGCGATGGCCAGCGGTCTGCCGCTCTTTGCAAGAAAAGATGTCGTACTTGAAGAGCTGCTGCTCGATGGGAAGACCGGCTGGTATTTCAGCGATGCGCATAGTCTTGCTGATCATCTCGAGATCTTCCTCAATACCTCTGATGAGGCTCTGAAGGAGATGAGTGCAGCGGCACTGAATCAGGTGAAGCCATACAGCAGCGAAACGTTCTATGAGAAGGTGCTGCAGGTCTACCATGATGCGATTGATTCCTATGAGCATATGCTCATTGTCGAAGACGTCAGAGTCAAGGATGATATCGTTCAGCTGTTCCTTTCGGATATGCAGGGCGGCAGCGAGGATATCCGTCTTTCCATGACTCTGGATGACTATTACAATGAAGGCATCCGCAAAGGCGGAAAGCTTTCCAGCCACAAGATTGAAGAGATCCGGAACAATGAGTCGGCAGTCCTGGCCTATGAAGGCTGCCTGAAGCGGATCCTTGCCAAAGATCGCACCCGCAAGGAAATCTATGACTGGCTGACCCAGAATACGGATTGCAGCATTGAGGCAATCAACCGCATCGTCGACCGCCTGGAGCAGAAGGGCTACCTGAACGATGAGCGGTACTGCGAAGAGAACATCAGCCGCATGAAGGTAGCGCTTCTAGGCGAAGAGCGCATTCTGCGCGAACTGCGCAAGCGCGGCATACCGGCAGAGATGATTCAGCAGAAGCTTGCGGAACGGCCTGCCGATGAACTGGAACATGCGAGAGAGTATGCGGAGAAGGCTTCGAATTCGATTCATGATGACAGTGTGCTGATGAAGCAGAAGAAGCTGAAGTCGAAGATGATGCAGAGGGGTTTCAGTTCAGAGATTTCAGATTCCGTGATCCGGGAGATGGATTTCACGGAGGATGAGCATAATGAGCTGGAAAATCTGCGCCGCTGTGCCCAGAAGGCCAGAAAGCGTTATGAGAAGAAGTATGACTCCACGCAGTTAAGGAATCATGTGTTCCGCTATTGTGCGGCCCAGGGTTATCAGGCGGAAGATATCTACGCAATACTGGATGAAATGGAGTGGAAATAAGAGATGACGAAAGTCAGAGAGTTTCGGGAAAAGGACCGGCTGACGCAGCCTCTTCTGATCAAGAGCTGCGTGAAGGGAGTCACGCAGAAAGGGGCTCCTTATCTGAATCTGGCCCTTCAGGACAATACCGGCATCATAGACGGAAAGCTCTGGGATGCCAAGCCGGAAGACATGCAGAATGCGGTTGCCGGCCATGTGGCAGAGCTGAGCTTTGAGGTGCTGGAGTACAATAACAACCTGCAGTTACGGGTCAACCGGATCAGGGATCTCGATCAGGATGCAGTGGATCTCAGCGAGTATGTGATGTCTTCGCGCATGAGCAGAGAAGAGCAGAAACAGAAGATCAATGGCTATATCTGCTCGATTTCCAATGCGAATCTGAAAACGCTGGTGCAGGGCATGTATGACAAGGTCGGAAAGAAGTTCTATGATTATCCGGCGGCTTCGAGAATTCATCATAACTATCTCGGGGGGCTGGCAGAGCATACACTTGGCATGGCGGCGCTGGCCGAGGATGTGGCCGGGCTGTATCCGTTTCTGAACCGGGATCTTCTGATTTCCGGAGTTCTCGTGCATGATCTTGGCAAGACGGCAGAGCTTGGCGGCGTGATTTCTTCAGAGTATACCGAAGAAGGAAGACTGACCGGACATATCTCGATCGGCCATGGCTGGCTGATGGAGGTTGCCGAGCAGAAAGGACTTGAGCACACGGAAGAAGCATTGCTGTTAAGGCATATGATCCTGAGCCATCATGGCAAGCAGGAATTCGGTTCGCCTGTGCTTCCGGAGGTTCCGGAGGCGGAGGCACTTTCGTTAATTGATAATATGGATGCCCGGATGAATACGCTGAACCAGACGCTTTCCACGGTGAAGCCCGGGCAGTGGAGCCAGCGGCTGTTTGCGCTGGAGAACCGGCAGTTCTATCGTTCGAAACTGGAGAAGTAGCGTATGGATATCCGTTTAGGCATCGTTCAGGCAATGCATGCGGTTCTCTCGAAGACAGGAAGGGGAGGATCGCTTCCCGGCTCGCTTGCGCTGAAACTGGATCCGCACTTCCTGGAAAAATTCCGCATGCCGCCGATCGTTGTCCTGGTCACGGGAACCAATGGCAAGACAACGACTTCAAATCTCATTGCGGAAAGCTTGAGGGCTTCGGGATTGAAGGTCGTGAACAACCATCGCGGCGACAATCTGAATGTCGGAATCGCCACGCTTTTAGCTAGCAGCAGCGATTCGCATTTTCATGTGCAGGCAGATGCAGCGGTCATCGAAGTTGATGAACTGACCCTGTACCGCCAGTTTGCAAACCTGCATCCGACGGCTCTTGTCGTGACGAACTTCTTCCGCGATCAGCTTGATCGGGCTGGTGAGATGGAGACCATCATACGCAAGATCATGAAAGTCACCGAGAACTTTGAGGGCGATCTGATTCTGAACGGGGATGATCCCAATGTTCTCAGGATCGGGGAGAACGCGAAGAAAGCCAGGATTCATTACTTCTCGGTCGGCGAGAATATGATCAGCCGCAATGTCAGCGATGAAGCAAGTGAGGGCAAGTTCTGCCCGCGATGCGGCAGACCGCTGATCTATGACTATTATCAGTATTCTCATATTGGACGGTTCCATTGTCCGTATGATGGCTTCGGCAATATCCGACCGGATCTTCAGGTAACAGAAGTAGATTATGATCATGGCACATTCACGGCCGATGGAACGGTTTATCATTCGTTCCTGAATACGATCTATGCCGTATATAACTGTGCTTCAGTGCTCTGTCTCATGAAGACGCTGAAGCTGGATCCTTCTGCGGCGAATCAGGTATTTGCGACCTATCAGCTCAAAGAAGGCCGCAATGAGGTATTCGAGCTCAGCCAGCCATGCACGATCAACCTGGTCAAGAATCCGACGGGGGCCAATGAAGTTATGAAATTCATCTGCGCCCAGCCTGGAGAAAAGAATCTCTGTATTTTCCTGAATGACAATGATCAGGATGGACATGACATCTCCTGGATCTGGGATGCCCATTTCGAGCGGCTCGGGGATCCGCTGATCAGAACCATCGTCTGCTCGGGATTGAGGGCCTATGATATGGCACTGAGATTGAAGTATGAGGATATTCCGATGTCGCGCATCCGCGTCATCGAGGACAGCACAGAGGCAATCCGCTGGCTGGATGAGCAGAATCTTCAGAGCTATGTGATCTCCACGTATACAGCTCTGCATCCGACCAGGGCAATCTTGAAACGGGAGGCTGCGAAACATCATGGATCTTAAGATACTGTGGATGTATCATGACCTGATGGATCTCTATGGCGACAAGGGAAATATCCAGGTCCTGAAGACTAGATGCGCCGAACGGAAGATTCCGTGTATCGTCGATACCTGCGGCATTGGCGAGGAACGGGATCCGAGGAATTATGATCTGTTCTTCTTAGGCGGAGGAGCAGACCGGGAGCAGGAGATGATCTACCAGGATCTTCTGACCCGGAAGCCTCTGATTGAAGAAGCGATGGCCCAGGGAACTGCGTTCTTGCTGATCTGCGGCGGCTATCAGCTGTTCGGAAAGTATTACCGCGATCAGGATGGGAATCAGGTCCCTGGTCTGAATCTGTTTGATTATTATACGGAAGCTTCAGATCGCGATCATCGCTGCATCGGCAATATTGCGGTAGAAGCACATATGGATGGCGATACGTTTGAGGCAGTCGGCTTCGAGAACCATGGCGGCCAGACGATGAATGTCGCAACGCCATTTGCCAAAGTGCTGAGCGGTCATGGCAATACGTTTGACGGCCGCAGTGAGGGTTTTGTGAATGACCAGGTTCTGGCTACTTACATGCATGGACCACTGCTGCCGAAGAATCCGAAGATCGCCGATCTTGTGACGAGGCGTGCATTGAAAAAGCGGTTCGGCGAAGTCACGCTGGAACCGCTTGATGATACGCTGGAAAATAAGGCAAGAGAAGTCATGCTGAAACGTCTGCATGTACATGACGAAACAAAAGGCTGATTCGTTCAGCCTTTTATTTTGCCGTGACTTTTGCCAGCACTTCGTCCAGATCCTGCTTGGTCGGGTTTTCCCTGAAACCGAAGCCGTCATCTTTGCCATAGCGGGGGATGATGTGGAAGTGCAGATGATCGACACTCTGACCGGCTGCGGCGCCGCAGTTCGTGATGACGTTGACTCCTCCCGCACCGGTGTTCTTCATGATCTGACCTGCCAGCATGTGCACGACATGCATGACCTGTTCGATGGTTTCTTCGTCTGCTTCGACGAAGTTGCGGACATGTTTCTTCGGCATGACAATCGTATGGCCGTAGGTCAGCTGGGAGATATCCAGGATAGCCAGAACATTCTCATCTTCATAGACTACCTTGGATGGAATTTTGTGATCGATGATATCGCAGAATACGCACATAGATAGATTTGCCTCCTCAACTGTATTATAGAAGAAAGAAGCCCCTCCGGCCAGTCGGAAGGGCGTTTGATGAATCGAATTAGTTAGCTTCAGCGCTTGCAGAAGCAGATGCTTCAGCAGAGGCACTAGCGGTAGCTTCAGCAGTAGCCTCAGCGGTTGCTGCTTCAGATGCAGCTGCATTTTCAGAAGCTGCTGGGGTAGGAGTCGGATCAGCCATTGCCTGAACCAGATACTTGCTGTCAGCGGATTCAATCGCATTGTACAGATCGATGTCATAGACATGGAAGTTGTACTTGCGGAACCAGTAGGTATTCGAGTCATCCTGGACAGCAGTGATGGCAGACAGGGCGCTGATCACATCATCCTTGTAGTCTTCCGGGGTATTGGATTCAACGCGGACAACGTAGTAGGTGTCTTCATTGCTTCCCGGCAGCATCGTCCAGCCGTCATCCGGAGAAGCACTGCGCAGAACTGAGAGGACAGTGGAATCATAGGAAGTGGTGTTAATCGTGATGATTTCCGGTTTTCCGGAAGAAGAGCTGTTGTTGCTGGAAGCTGCTTCAGCAGCAGTGGAGGTGCCATCCTTCAGTTCAGACAGTGCCGCATTGGCATCATCTTCCGTAGTGAAGGAGAGGACCGTAGCCTGAATCGGATTGTAGTAATCGCAGAGGCTGTCGAAGTTCTCCTCGATGTACTTGTTCACAAGCTCATCAGCCTGCTGTGCAGGAATCAGAACATCGTTGACATAATCATCTTCCGTCATGCCGGAGCTTTCCAGGTAGGAAGTGAAGGTGGAGCCATACATTGAGGTGTAATAGGAGAGCGTGCTCTTGGCCGAGGAACGCATGTCATCCGTAATCTCGATTTCCTGTGTGGCAATGGCATTCTTGGCATCATTGATCGCAGTGGATTCAGCAGCGGAATTGAACATTGTCTCATAGATCTGACCCTTAGTGACTTTGGTATTGCCGATGGTCATGACGACATCACTGCTGTCCTTGAGCTTTGCTTTTGCATCAGAGCATCCGGTGAGCGATACCAGCATGAATCCGGACGCGAGAATTGCTGTAAGTTTCTTCATATTCGTTCCGCCTCCTCAGTTCGACTCTGCCGATGCGCTGGCAGAAGGTTCTGCGGAAGCGCTTGCCTCAGCAGAAGCAGTGGCATCTGCACCTGCAGAAGCCTCAGGTGAAGCACTCGCATCAGCCGACGCGGAAGCCTCCGGGGAAGCAGTTTCTTCAGTCGCTTCCGGAGAAGCAGAAGCTTCGGTATCCGAAGAATCAGTGCTGTCAGAGAGACCGAGGTAGGACTTCAGACGGCTTTCAGTCTCGCTGTCCGTGAAGGTCATGCCAAGCTCCTGTGCCTTAGCCCAGAGAGCTGTCGGCATCAGTTTGGTATCATAATTGGAAACCAGATCGTTATACGGAGCATCTTCATCAATCACAGCCGGTTCTGAAGATGCAGAAGCAGACGGTGTCGGAGAAGCAGTCGCTTCCGGGGAAGCAGTTGCTTCTGCGGAAGAGGTGTAGGTGGCATTCTGCTCTGCAGCATACACCGCCGCTATCGTATCAGCACTTGCGGAGTTGCACTTGATCTTGAACCAGCCGAAGTTCTCACTGTAGACCCAGTCGCTGACTTCGCCTTCATTCAGTTCGAGCGCAGCCGCCAGGAAGTCGGCATCGAGGCTCGTGACATTCTTGTCGATGACGCCGAGCACGCCGCCCTTGGAAGCAGTGGAAGAATCTTCCGAATAATCTGCAGCGACCTGAGCGAAATCCGTTCCGGATGCCAGGGAATTATCGACTGCGGTCATGCGGCTGTTCTCATCTTCAGTCGGAACCGGATTTGCTTTCGAGGAATCTTCGAACTTGATCAGGATATACGAGATGTCGCGGATCTTCAGATCATCGAAGTTGGCCTTTGCGTAGTCAGCGGTGATCTGCTGTTCCTTGAGATAGTCGATCAGGTAGTTCTGAAGATCATCATATCCGCTGTAGCCGATGTTCTTCAGCTGGCTGTCCAGCGTGCTCTGATAGCTGGAACCATACTGTGAATAGTAGTTCGAGATGATCTGTGAAGCCTGGCTCTGTGCTTCGCTCTTCATCTCATCCGTCGTATCCACGGACTTGGTGACCGCAGAAGCGAATGCGCGGTACAGGGCAGATCCGCCATTGTTCTTGTAAAGTGAATCGTAGAACTCGGAAGCGGTGATATCATCGCCATTGACTTCATAGACGACGTCTTCGCCGTCTGCAGTCTTTCCTTTCAGTTTGCCTTTGTTGGTGTCGTAGATGTAGTAGACGCTGATCACTGCGAATACGACAATCAAGAGGGAGACAAACCAGTTCTTTTTCAGAAAATTTCCCATACTTCCTCCTTGAAAAAACGCTTTCCTATTATATTCCAGGGAATACGCATTTGCAATTTGAGAAAACCGCATGAAATCTGAACTTTCTGTGAACCATGGCATGATCATCTGACAACCGCAGAAAATCATTACATGATATAATCCTCAAGGAAAAATGGAAGGTGATTAGAACATGAAGAACCTTGTAGTGGAAGATCTCCACGTTTCCGTGGAGGGAAAAGAAATACTGAAGGGACTCAACCTCACGGTAAAAGACAGAGAAGTGCATGCATTGATGGGACCGAACGGGAATGGCAAATCCACTCTGCTTGCTGCAATCATGGGACACCCGAAGTATCAGGTGACCAGCGGATCGATTACCTATGATGGCCAGAATATTCTCGAGATGAGCGTCGATGAGCGCAGCCGGGCTGGCATTTTCCTGGGCATGCAGTATCCGCAGGAAATCCCGGGCGTCACCAACAGCGACTTCTTACGGGCTGCGATGAATGTGCGCCGAGACAAACCGGTACCGCTGTTCACGTTCATCAAGGCCATGGAGAAGACGATCAATGACCTGCAGATGAAAGAAGACCTTGCTCACCGCTTCCTGAATGAAGGATTCTCCGGCGGCGAGAAGAAGCGCAATGAGATCGTGCAGATGGAAATGCTGAAGCCGACTCTAGGCATGCTGGATGAAATTGACTCCGGCCTCGATGTCGATGCTCTGCATATCGTCGCAGATGCGATCAATCATATGCATGATGAAACGGATCTTGCGCTGATTGTCGTTTCTCATTATGAACGGTTCTATCAGCTGATCCGTCCGCAGTTCACGCATGTGCTCGTCAATGGCCGCATCGTGCTGGAAGGCGGTCCGGAACTCGCGGATAAGATCGATAAGGAAGGCTATGACTGGATCTACAAGGAATACAATGTAGCACCGGCCGCAGAAGCAGAAGAGAAGAACAAGCGTCCGGTTCTCAGCAGTATCGGCACGTGTGCCGTCAAGGAAGCAGTCCAGGGTCCGAAGAACGCATGACGCCGATTCGTGTGAACCAGGATATCCAGCTGTCTGACGGATATCATGAATATGAGATCGATACGGACCGCAGCCTGGAACTGACCTTCTCTGCTTCAGGAAATGTCCAGGTATTTGTCCGGATCATCCATTGCGGACCATTGAGAATCCGCACCTTCAATGCCAGAGACTCCAAAGTTTCCTATCTGTTCTGGAATGATATGAAAGAACCGCTGAACTGCGATGAGTCGCACGAAGTCATGGGCGATGCTGAGGTGACCGTTGCCTATGGCGAATGCAATGAAGCAGCTTCGAAGCGCAAGACTTATATGACCCTCCGGGAAAACGGCGCCCATGGCAAAGTATCCAGCGCATCGCTGGTCAGAGCTGATAAGAACTACTCGATGGAAGTCGTGAACTTCGCACCGCATACGCTCGGCAATATCGAGAACTACGCAGTCGTCCTGAAGGGCGGCAAGCTGATGATCGATGCCATCGGCAAGATCGTCAAAGGCGCCAAGGCCAGCGAGTCTCATCAGACTTCCCGTGCTCTTGCCTTTGAGGAAGGACAGAATGCGGAGATCCTGCCGGAACTGCTCATCGATGAGAATGATGTGCAGGCATCTCATGCCATGTCCATGGGCAGAGTTGATGATGATCAGCTCTACTACCTGATGTCCAGAGGCCTTACCATGCAGCAGTGCACGAGTCTGATCTCCACGGGGTACCTGATGCCGATCGCAGATGTCATCGATCAGGAGGAGCTGCGGAATACGCTGCGCAAGGAACTGGAAGGGAAGATCAGCAGCCTATGCTAGATGTCGAGAAAATCCGGGCTGATTTCCCGATGTTCCGGAACAATCCGGATCTAGTCTATTTTGACAGCGCCGCGACTTCTCTGAAGCCGCAGTGCGTGATTGATGCCGTCATGGATTTCTATACGCATCATACGTCCAACGTCCATCGCGGCGACTATGCCATTGCCGCAGAAAACGACCGTCTCTATGACGGGACACGTTCCATCATCGCCAAGTTCATCAACTGCGATCCGAAGGAGGTCGTGTTCACGCATAATGTCTCTGCTTCTCTGAATCAGGTTGCCTATGGCCTGGCCAGGAATTTTCTGAAGCCGGGCGATGTGCTGCTGACAAGTGAAGCAGAGCATGCCTCGAACCTGCTGCCGTTCTTCCGGCTGCAGGAAGACTACGGTATTCACATTGAGTATGTTCCTCTCGACAAGGAAGCTAATCTGACCGTTGAGAACTTCAGAAAGGCAATGCACCCGGGCGTCAAGGCAGTCGCGCTTGCCCAGGTGACGAATGTCCTCGGCTCTGTTCAGCCGATCAAAGAGATTGCCGAGATCGCCCATGAAAACGGTGCGTTAGTCGCTGTCGACGGTGCGCAGTCCATTCCGCACATGAAAGTGGATGTGAAGGAACTCGGTATCGACTTCCTCGGCTTCAGCGCGCATAAGATGTGCGGCCCGGATGGGGTCGGCGTCCTGTGGGGCAGATATGATCTTCTGCAGCAGATGGATCCGATCTTCCTGGGCGGGGATATGAATGCCCGCTTTCAGTCCTGCGGAACGATGCAGCTGAAAGAAGCTCCGACGAAGTTCGAGGCAGGCACTCCGAATATCGAAGGCGTGATCGGACTGGGTGCAGCGGCAAAGTATCTGATGTCCATCGGCATGGACAATATCCATGCATACGAGAAAGAGCTTCGTGCATATTTCCTTTCGGAAATGCAGAAGCTCGATAATGTCGAAGTCTACAACCCGGATAATGAATACGGCCCGATTGATTTCAATGTGAAGGGCGTATTCAGCCAGGATGCGGCAGGTTATCTGGCCAGCCGCAATATCGCGGTCCGTTCCGGGAATCATTGTGCCAAGATTCTGCATGATGTGATCGGCACCGATTCCACAATCCGGGCATCGCTGTACTTCTACAACACGAAAGAAGAAGTTGATCGCTGCGTCGCTGCCGTGAAGGACACGAATCTTGAGAACGCAGTCGGTATCTTCTTCTAGGAGGTTTGATATGAGCAGTGAAATGGAAACAATGCTGAATGATCCCTCGGTGCTCCGGGAGCTCATCATGGATCATTATCAGTACCCGCATAACCACGGACTGAAGAAAGATGCAGAAGGCTATCAGTCCGTGCATATGGCAAGCGATTCCTGCATCGATGACATTACGGTGCAGTCGCTCATCAAGGACGGCAAGATCGAAGACGTCCGCTTTGACGGCATTGCCTGCACGATCAGCACAGCCAGCACTTCGATGATGACCGATCTGGTCAAAGGCAAGAGCGTCGAAGATGCCAAGAAGATCATCGCCGATTACTTCGCAATGATTGATGAGAAGGAATATGATCCGGAGCTTCTGGAAGAAGCAGTGGCCATGAAGAATGTCTACAAGCAGGCAAACCGGATCAAGTGTGCGACCATCGGCTGGAAAGCCATGCAGCAGATGATCGATGAAAGTGAGAAGAAAGCATCATGAGCCAGGAAACGATCGCAAATGAGCAGAACGATGTCATCACTTCCCAGGATGATTACAAATACGGATTCCGGGAAAAGGATGTCTCTATCGTCGATACCGGAAAAGGCCTGAATGAAGATGTCGTCCGCGAAATCTCCAAGCTGAAGAATGAACCGGAATGGATGACCGAATTCCGCCTGAATGCCCTGAAGACCTTCGAGTCCATGCCGATGCCCTCCTGGGGACCGGATCTGTCTGAGATCGACTTCCAGGACTTCACGTACTTCAAGCGTGTTTCCCAGGAAGCAGAGAAGAGCTGGGATGAAGTTCCGAAGGAAGTCAAGAATACATTCGAACGTCTCGGCATTCCGGAAGCAGAACGCAAGTATCTGGCCGGCGTCACGACGCAGTATGAATCCGAAGCTGTCTATCACAACATGCTTGATGAAGTACGTCAGAAGGGCGTCGTCTTTCTTGACATCGATAGTGCATTGAAAGAATATCCGGATCTGTTCCGGAAGTACTTCGCAACGATCGTTCCGCCTTCTGATAACAAGCTCGCAGCGCTCAACAGTGCGGTGTGGTCCGGCGGCAGCTTCATCTATGTTCCGAAGGGTGTCAAGCTTGAGAAGCCGCTGCAGTCCTACTTCCGCATCAATTCGGAATCCATGGGCCAGTTCGAGCGCTCCATCATCATCGTCGATGACGGTGCGGAATGCTCTTATGTTGAAGGATGCACGGCCCCGCAGTATTCCAAGGACTCCATGCACGCAGCCGTTGTCGAAGTGTTTGTCGGCAAAGGTGCAAAGTGCCGCTACAGCTCTGTGCAGAACTGGTCCGGCAATATTCTGAACCTTGTCACCAAGCGGGCTAAGGTAGATGCGCATGGCACGATGGAATGGGTAGACGGAAATATCGGTGCCCGGATCTCCATGAAATATCCTGCCTGCATTCTGGCAGGGGAATATGCCCATGGTCTCTGCATCTCGATTGCCGTAGGTTCCAGAGGACAGTTCCAGGATACCGGTGCCAAGATGATTCATCTGGCTCCGCATACGAGTTCTTCGATTGTCTCGAAGTCCGTTTCCAGAGGCGGCGGTGTCACGAACTTCCGCGACTGGATCCGTTTCTCGAAGAAAGCCGCTAATTCCAAGGCGAAGATCGAATGCGATACGCTGATTCTCGATGATCTCAGCCGCAGCGATACGATTCCGCTGAATATCAATGAAAGCGATACTTCGACGATCGAACATGAAGCGAAGGTCTCCAAGATCAGCGAAGAGGAACTCTTCTATCTGATGAGCAGAGGCCTCACGGAAGCCCAGGCAACGGAGATGATTGTCATGGGATTCCTGGAGCCGTTTACCAGGGAGCTGCCGATGGAGTATGCAGTGGAGCTGAACCAGCTGCTGAAACTCGACATGACCAATTCTATTGGATAAGCAGAGTGCAAGAAGCACGGGACTGAGAAACCGTGCTTCTCTTTCTATTGAGGATCGTGCAGAATTCAGCCATCAGATCTTTCTGCATGTACTGCCGGAACTTGAACAGGCAGACATCATCTCCTGCTTTGTCTCGATGCGCGATGAAGTATCAACCGCAGAGATTCTGGACTGGTGCTTCTCTCATCAGAAAACGGTGGCGGTTCCGAAAACGCTGAAACATACCCTGGAATTCCATGTCATTCACTCCAGGGACGATTTGAAGCCGGGCGTATTCGGAGTTCTCGAACCGGAAGGCGGAGAGATTCTTTCTCCGGATCAGTTCGATCTGATCCTGGTTCCGCTTTCTGCTTTTGATGCACAAGGACATCGCACCGGATACGGGAAAGGGTATTATGACAGCATTCTTTCTCATTGCCAGAAGAAGATCGGCCTGGCCTTCTCCTGTCAGTGCATGTCTTCCATTGAGCCTGATCCATGGGATGTGACCCTGGATCATGTCGTGACCGAAAAGGGAAAACTGAAGTGAAAAAGTCCTGCAAAACCATCCTGTCTATGGTAAACTATCTAGGCATGGTTGGTTAGCTCAGCGGGAGAGCATACCCTTCACAGGGGTGGGGTCATGGGTTCGAATCCCATACCGACCACCATCACGAAACCGCAGAAATGCGGTTTTTGCATATTCCGGGCATTCGATGAAGGAAAATTGTTTTCTTGTAATATAATGAATCAATCAGAAAGGAGACCATAATGAAAAAGAAAGTCAGCTTTGATCTGCGCCTGCAGATCAACATGATGTATCTCCTGAGTTCTATTCTGTTCGTGATCTTCTCGGCAGTTACCTTCCGTGATTTCCGTACGTATAATCCGCTGACTGCAAGTCAGTCCTTATCTTCAATCGTTCTGACGAATGCGGTCACCATGCTGGTGCCGGGAATTCTTCTGATGCTTTATGCAATGATGAAAAACGATGACCTGGAGGATTCTGAGAAAAAATGACTGAGATCAATCTGAAGCAGCGGATGATGGAAAAGCCGCTCGGAGGGGTTCTGATTCAGTTCTCTGACAGCCCCGCAGTGCTCTATGTCGCGAAACAGTCCGGTCTGGACTTCGTCCTGTATGATTGCGAGCATGGCATCATTCCGTATGAGAAACTGCATGATCTGATGCTCTGCGGAAATGCCCTGGATCTTCCCTCAATTGTAAGAGTCCCGGAACTGAGCAGGGCATGGGTATCCAGAATCCTGGACTTCGGGGCATCGGGCGTTATGGTGCCGATGATGGAAAGTGCAGAACAGGCAAGGAAACTGGCCGATTGGGCGAAGTATCCGCCGCTTGGAAGAAGAAGCTATTCCGGCGGTGCACATACTGGCTATGCCAGTTCCGGAAACCACTCTTTCCATATGCAGGAAGACAACCAGCGGACCATTGCAATTGCGCAGATTGAGACGGTGGAAGGGATCCGGAATGCAGAAGCTATTCTGAAAACGGAAGGAATTGATGCAGCCATCATCGGTCCGGCAGATCTTGCGATTTCATCTGGACATCCGGATGTGATTCAGAGTGAAGATGAGATTGAGGGGATCCGGAAGGTTGCGGATCTCTGCCGGAAATACGGGAAAGGATTCGGCATCATCGGCAGCACTTCACTGCTTGCACAATTTGCCGGCAGTCTGAATCTGATGGTCTCTGCGATCGAGACGCATCTCTGGCAGGAAAGCTTTGCAGGCTGCAGAAGAAGCTATGATGCGATTCTTGAGAAGCATTAGCTTTGGCTGTCATGGGCAGAATTAATGAAAGCTGATCTTTTGTATGGATCAGCTTTTTTAAATGAGCAGCTGATCATTCCGCTTTTTGGCGGCTATGAAGCCTGATCTGCCTGCGGGGGCGATGATCCGGATTGCCAGGCATCATTGCGTCAGAATGGGCGATCAGCTGATGACAATCGGCTCAGAATACCTGCGGAACCTTTCAGAAGCTCAGAACCTGCTGGATGAATATGAGGCATCGATCCGGAAATAGGGATTGATTTTTCAGGAACAGAATCAGAAAAAAGGCTCCGGATCATTTCTCCGGAGTCTTTTCGAGGGAAGGCGGACTGATCAGATTCCGGAAGCACCGTAGTTAGAAAGATAGCGGGCACTCGGATCGGTAACCTGGCATCCTTTCCAGGTCTGGTTCGGAAGCCAGTAAGCAGGAATCATATCATCCATGCCTGGATAGAATGATTCGAAGATATCACGGTACATCAGGGATTCCTTGGTATAAGGAGGGCACCACGAGTATTTCCGGCATCCTTCTTCAAAGGCCTGATCGCTGTATTTCTGTTCCGCGAACTCTTTGAGATCATCTGCGAGGGAATGACCGACTGCATCACTGAAGGCAGCTTTGTCGCGGAAGAGGATATCTTTCGGAAGAATCTCATCTTTTTCGAATGCATGTCTCAGCAGATACTTGCCCATATGGTAATGGTTGCGCTTCAGCTCCGGATCGATGCTCATGACATAGCGGACAAACGCCAGATCCCCGAAGGGGACACGTCCTTCCATGGAATTGCTGGAAATGCAGCGGTCTGCACGAAGCACATCATAGTAATGCAGCTCCCGGATGCGCTTTTCTGCTTCCAGCTGGAATGATTCTGCATCTGGTGCAAAATCCGTATATTTGTATCCGAAGAGCTCATCGCTGATCTCTCCGGTATAGAGTACATGCACATCCGTGGTTTCATGAATCTTCTTGCAGAGCAGGTACATGCCCATGCTGGCCCGGATCGTCGTGATATCCCAGGTTCCCAGAACCCTGATCACTTCCGGCAGGGCATCCAGAACTTCCTGCTTCGTCATCGTGATCTCGGTATGATCGCTGCCGATATATTCAGCGACTTCTCTTGCATACTTCAGGTCGATCGCATCAACATCCATGCCGATCGCAAAGGTTCTGATCGGCTTGCTGCAGGCTTTCTGCGCAATTGCGCAGACCAGCGAGCTGTCAAGACCGCCGGAGAGCAGGAACCCGATCGGGGCATCCGCATCCAGACGCTTCAGAACCCCATCCGTGAGCTTGTCATGAATCTTCTTGCATGCGGGCTCCAGATCATCGGAAGAAGTCTCTTCCGCATGCCAGATGGTCGTATAAGGAATGAATCTGCCATCTTCATAATACGTTCCCGGAGGGAATGCATGAATGTCATGCGCAATCGGCATCAGACTTGCCGGCGTGCTGCCGAAGCAGATCTTTCCGTTCTCGGTATAGCCGTAGAACATCGGCCGGATTCCGATCGGATCGCGACTCGCGATGAAGGAGTCCTTCTTCGCGTCATAGATGACCATGGCATATTCGCTGTCCAGATGATTGAACATGCCAGTTCCGTATTTCTCATAAAGAGGAAGAATGATCTCACAGTCGCTGTCCGAACGGAAGGCGTATCCTTCCGCTTCCAGTTCTTTCCTGACTGGTCTGAATCCGTACAGCTCGCCATTGCAGACGACATACGAACCATCTTTCTCAAATGGCTGCATTCCGGTTTCATCCAGTCCCATGATGGAAAGTCGCTGGAATCCGAGAATGCCTTTTCCTTTCAGAACTATGATCCTGCCCATATCCGGGCCGCGGTCCTTCAGTTCTGCCAATCCTTTTTCAAATGCGTTCTGATCCGTTTTCGGATCGGTTGTTACCAGTATTCCGCACATATCTGACCTCCGGAAAAAACAAACAGTCCTTCATCCCTGATACTTGGGACGAAGGACTGTACTCCGCGGTGCCACCCAGATTACCGGCAATGCCGATCACTTTTTGCCTACTACCATAGCCAAGCAGTTTGCTAACGGGCTGCCTCCGTCGGGTTCTACTAGAGCATGCACTCGTTCGAGCCGAAGCTCCGAGGGGTTCTTTCACCAGGTCAGCAGGCAGGGTTCTCACTGTTCCGCTGCTCACTTTGCTGCTTCAGCTGGATACTTTTCCTCATCATTGCTGTTGCGTTTGTTATAATTATTTTTCAGAAACATGTCAAGCATTTTCTGAAAAAATTTCGCTCAGTGATTTCCAAGTTCTTCTGCCCGATGAATGCACTTCTCATCCGCTTCATGGAATACGTTCTTCAGGTTCTGGTCTTTCAGAGACTGAATTGCCTCAATCGTCGTGCCGCCTTTCGTGCATACTTCATCGATCATATCTGCCAGCGGCTTTGTTCTGTTCTCCTGCAGCAGCTTTCCGGAACCGATCATCGTCTGCACGATCAGTGCCCGGGCAGCTTCTTCATCAATGCCGCGTTCTACCGCATCTTCCATCAGACACTGCACCACATAGTAGAAATAAGCAGGGGTGCTGCCATTGAGCGCTACTGCTTCGGTCAGCTGCGATTCCTTCAGCGTGCGGGCAAGCCCCATGCTGGAAAACAGCTTGAATACGAAGTCATAATCATCTGCCGGGCAGTTCTCTGACATGCAGAGAGCGGTAGCCCCTTCCCCGATCTGCAGCGGCGTATTCGGCATTGCCCGGATCACCGGAACCTTGCCGAGTTTCTCCTGCAGATGGCCGATGGATACGCCGGTCACGATGGAAAGCAGGCACTGGATGTCTGCACCTTTCAGATGATCCAGCACTTCTTCAATATGCTGAGGAGTGACTGCCAGCAGTACGATATGGCAGTTCTCTGCCACTTCTTTCTCGCTGTTCAGCTGCGTGAAGCTTTCTTCCTGACAGAGCTTCGCCGTGCGGACAGAGGGGTCATAGACCGCAATCTCATAGCGTTCCACGTACTCTTTGGTTGCAGCTCCTCTGGCAATGGCAAGCCCCATATGTCCAAGACCGATAAACCCGATCGTGAATCTGCGTTTCTGTTCCATAAGAGAATACCTCCGATAATGCCTAAGTATAAAACGGAATGCAGGCGTGATGCAATTACGCTAGAATAGTTCCGGAGGACGCCTATGTATCTCATTTCCTGCTGGATTGAACATCCTGTCCGGCAGATCGATCAGCCATTTACATATACTTCAGACGAACCTGCAGAATGCGGTATGCGCGTTCGCGTGAACTTTGCTCACCGCGAAGTGACAGGATTTGTGGAATCGTGCGAAGAAACCGATGAAACTCTTGAGCAGGCCGAGGCCAGGCTGCACTGCCGTCTGAAACCGGTGCTGTCTGTTCTCGATCAGGAAAGCCTGATCACTCCGGAACTCCATGACCTTGCTTTATGGATGAAGGACACGACGCTTTCGACGACGATATCCTGCTTCCAGGCAATGCTGCCGGGAAAGATCAAGCCCATCACCAGCAATGCCAGGGTCGTCATGGAACACTGGGCAGTGCTTTCCGAGGGAGAGTTCAGTCTGACTCCGAAGCAGCTGGAGGCTTTTCAGTATGTGAAAAACCATCAGCCGCTTCGCTACAGCGATCTCAGAAAGCAGTATCCGAACCAGGCCAGAGTGCTGATCGAAAAGGGTGCCATTCATCTCGAGACAAAAGAAAAAGAAGCAGCAGAAACTGTTTCGGAACATCCTTCAGAGCCGCTGCCTCTGACGAAAGACCAGCAAAGTGTCTATGATGAGATCAGAACGAGTCCGGATATGGTTTTCCTGCTGCGCGGAGTTACTGGCAGCGGCAAGACCGAGGTCTATCTGCACCTGGCGGAAGACGCGCTTTCAGAAGGCAGGCAGGTGCTGATTCTCGTGCCGGAGATCAGCCTGACCCCGCAGATGATTGAACGCGTCAGCAGCCGCTTCGGGACAGAGCTTGCCATCTACCACAGCGGCCTCAACCCCCAGGAGAAATATGAGCAGTACCGCATGGTCCGCTCCGGCCGCGCCAGAGTCGTGGTCGGCACGAGATCTTCGGTATTTCTGCCATTTCAGAATCTCGGACTCATTGTGATGGACGAAGAGCAGGATACGTCTTACAAACAGGAAAATCAGCCGGCTTATCATTGCCGCGATATCGCCATTCACCGCGGTGCCTATCATCATTGCAAAGTCGTCCTCGGCTCAGCGACACCGGCTCTGGAAAGCTATGCCAGAGCCCTGAAGCATGTCTATCATCTGGTCACGCTGGATCATCGGATCAACGATACCCTGCCGGAAGTCACGATTATCCCTCTGAAAGAAGCTATGAAAAGAGGGGAGTCGTATATCCTCAGCAATGAACTGAAGCAGAAGATCCAGGAACGGCTTGCCCGCCATCAGCAGGTGATTCTCCTATTGAACCGCAGAGGCTACAGCACTTCGCTGCGCTGCTGCGCATGTCAGGAAGTTCTGATGTGCCCGCATTGCGATCTTGCATTGTCTTATCATCGTCAGGAGCATCTGCTCAAATGCCATACCTGCGGCTATCAGATGCGGGTTCCCGCTGTCTGCCCATCCTGCGGAGCCCGGGAAGGCTATTCTGCCTACGGCTTCGGCACGGAGAAACTCGAGCAGGAAGTGCAGGCTGCTTTTCCTGAAGCTTCGATTCTGCGCATGGATGCAGATACGACCGGCAGGAAGAATGCCCATGCGAAGATCCTGAATGCCTTCGGCCGGCATGAGGCAGATATTCTGCTCGGAACCCAGATGATTGCCAAAGGACTGGACTATCCGGATGTGACGCTGGTCGGCATCCTGAATGGAGACGAAGGCCTCAGCCGTACGGACTATCGCAGCTGTGAGCTGACGTTTGATCTCCTGATGCAGGCATCCGGCCGCAGCGGCAGAAGCGAAGAACCGGGCGAAGTGGTCCTGCAGGTGTTCGACCCCGATCACTATGCCGTGCAGTGTGCTGCTCATCAGGACTATGACACCTTCTTTGCCAAAGAGATGCAGTTCCGCCATGCGGGCATGTATCCGCCGTATACGTATCTGATCGCAATCACGGTATCTGATGCAGATGAGGCTGCCGGAAACCGCACCGCGCTCTGGCTGAAGAATTCTCTGCACGGGACTTACAAGACGATCGGCGTGATCACGCTTCTGAAAATCCAGGATCGCTTCCGGTTCCGGATTCTTCTGAAGGGCAGAGATCTTGAAGAGATGAGAAAAGACGTACGGGCATTATTCCGTACGGAGGAATACAGAAAGGCAAAGGACATCCGGATCGATGTGAATCCGATGACCCTGGACTGATATGGAAAGTGCAAGAGCTTATGCCTGGAAGGCATTGAACCGCATCGTTCTGGAACATGGCTATGCAAGTCTGATCCTGAGAGGAATGGAAGGCTATTCCAGAGAAGACCGTTCGCTGATCAGCGAGATCGTCTACGGAACGCTGCGCAATTACACAAGACTCATCTATCAATGGGAAGACCTTGCTTCGCATGTGAAGCAGAAGACGGCAGTACTTCTGAATATGAGTGTGTACCAGCTGTTCTTTCTCGACCGCATTCCGGATTATGCTGTGATCAATGAGGCGTGTTCTCTGGTTTCAGAAAAAGAGAAGGGATTCGTCAATGCCGTACTTCATAAGGTGCAGAAGCGGGGCATGATCGCCCCGGAGTTTCATGATGAACTGGAACGGATGGCATTTGAGACTTCTCATCCGCTCTGGTTATTGAAGCTGTGGAGCGCGCATTACGGGATGGAGAATGCAGTGAAGATTGCCGAAGCAGATCAGCAGAGGCCAATTGTCTACGGCCGCCGCAATCCGCTGAAGATCAGCCGGGAAGAACTGTTCTCAGACCGGAAGGTTCATTTCCTGGAAGCAGACTGCTTTACGTATGACGGCATCCTGACGGAAACTTCGTGGTTTGATGAAGGGAAGGTGCTCATCCAGGATCGGGCCTCGCAGGCAGTCGGACGGCTTCTGGAAGCGGAACCAGGCATGTGCGTGCTGGATGCCTGTGCAGCCCCTGGCACCAAGACCCAGGAGATTGCCTCTGAGATGAAGAACCAGGGAATGATCACAGCCCTGGATCTCCATGAAGAGCGGGTGAAGCTGATTGAACAGCTTATGGTGAAGACCGGAGTCTCGATCGTTTCCTGCCGAGCAGCGGATGCCTCGAAGCCGATTATGGGAATGGAGCCGGAATCCATGGACCGGATTCTCGTCGATGCGCCATGTTCGGGGCTTGGCGATCTTTCGCATAAGCCGGAGATCCGCATGCATGTCACGCCGGAGAGCCTGGATGAGCTGACGAAGATGCAGGCTTCGATTCTCGAGAATGCGGCTGCGTATCTGAAGAAGGGCGGCAGAATGGTGTACAGCACGTGCACGCTGAATCGCAAGGAGAATGAGAACCAGGTGAATACGTTTCTGAAACGGCATCCGGAATTCGAGAGGATCTCAGAAAAAACCTGGTTTCCGTATGAACTGGAAAGTGATGGCTTCTATGCGGCAGTCCTCACCAAAACGGGGAGTGCTATGGTAAAATAAATAACACTTATGCAGACTATCTATGATTTGACACTGGACCAGATGACGGTAATGCTGAAGGAACTGGGCCAGAAACCATATCGGGCAAAACAGCTGTATACCTGGCTTTACCGCAAGCGGGCAGAAGATTTTTCCGAGATGACGGATCTGCCGGCATCTCTGATTGAGACGCTGAAAGAGCGCTACTGCATCATGCCGGTGAAGCTGCTGGAGAAGCAGACTGCCAAGGACGGCACAGCGAAATATCTGTTTGAACTTCAGGATGGCTCGACGATCGAGACCGTCCTGATGCATTTCGTGTTCGGTGAAAGCGTATGCGTGAGCACGGAAGTCGGCTGCAGCATGGGCTGTGCATTCTGCGCATCTGGTCTTCTGAAGAAGCAGCGCAATCTGACCGCTGGCGAAATCACCGGGGAGATCATGTATATCCAGAAAGAACTGGATGCCGAAGAAAAGCGGGTTGACAATGTCGTGCTGATGGGAACCGGCGAGCCGTTTGACAACTATGACAATATCATGGATTTCTGCAGCATCATCAACAGCGACCATGGCCTTGCCATCGGCGCCAGACATATCACGATCAGCACCTGCGGCGTCGTGCCGAAGATCCGCGAATTTGCGACTGGTCATTATCAGTACAACCTGGCGATTTCCCTACATGCGCCGAATGATGAGCTGCGCCGGCAGCTGATGCCGATCGATCAGGCTTATCCGCTGCCTGAACTGATGGCGGCACTGAAGGAATACAGCAGCCAGAACAACCGGCGGCTGACGTTTGAATATATTCTGCTGAAGGGCGTCAATGACAGCGATGCCATGGCCATTCAGCTGGCAGATCTGATCCGGGGCATGAATGCCTATGTGAATCTGATCCCTTATAACGAAGTCGATGAGAATGGCTTCCGCACGACGGACGCGAAGACGTCTCTGCATTTCTATGACGTGCTGATGAAGCATGGCGTGAAGGCAACGCTCCGCACCCGGCATGGGGAAGACATCGATGCGGCTTGCGGACAGCTGCGTGCGAAGCATGAAGGGAAGCTTCCACAGTGAAATACTACGGGATCACTGACCGCGGCAAGCTCCGCCGTTCCAATCAGGATAGCTATGTGATCGCCACAAACCAGACCGGCGATGTTTTTGCGATGGTCTGCGATGGCATCGGCGGCGGCAAGGGCGGCGATGTGGCCAGCCGGATCGCCGTATCGTATTTCTCGATGGCATTCTCGGAAAACGAAGGCTTCAGCTCGGCAGAAGAAACCGAAGCCTGGGTGAGAGAACAGGTGGATTCCGCCAATGCCAGGATCTTCGAGACCGGCAGGAATATGCCGGAACTGCATGGCATGGGCACGACCCTCAGCGGCGTGCTGATCACGAAACATGGCCGATATGTTGTCAACATCGGTGATTCCCGGACGTACAGCTATACCTCCGCCGGATATTTCCGGCTTCTGACCGAAGACCATACGCTGGTCAACGATATGCTGAAACATGGAGAGCTCACGCCGGAGCAGGCAGAGAAGTTTCCCCGCAAGAATGTGCTGACCAATGCGCTGGGAGTCTGGGAGAAAGTTCATGCAGACATTTTCGTGCATAACGAAGAACTCAGCGGATTTCTGATCTGCAGCGATGGGCTGCATGGCTATGTGGAAGAATCCGTGATCCGCACGATCGTGCTCGACCGTGAAACCGATCCTGCACTGCGGGTGCGCCGGCTGTATCAGGCAGCGATGGATGCCGGCGGCTATGACAATATCACTGCCATCCTGATTGACCTGGAAGGAGACGAAGCCCATGAGCAATTCTAAGAATCTGATTGCCAACCGCTATGAAGTCTTCCAGCATATCGGCCAGGGCGGCATGGCCGATGTATTTCTAGCCGTCGATACGATTCTGAATCGTCAGGTTGCGATCAAGATCCTGCGTTCGGAACTTTGCACGGATGCGGTTTCCGTGCTGCGCTTTGAACGCGAAGCCCAGGCGGCGACCGCGCTTTCGCATCCGAATATTGTCGAGATCTATGATGTCGGCGAGTATAAAGGCCACCATTACATCGTGATGGAATACGTCCCCGGAAAGACGCTGAAGAAAGTCATCCAGCAGAGGGGCGCACTGCTCAAGGAAGAAGCAGTTGACATCATGAAGCAGCTGCTCTCGGCTACTGCGGAAGCTCATCGCAGAGGGATCATCCACCGCGATATCAAGCCGCAGAACGTCATCGTGAAATCAGACGGATCCGTGAAGATCCTTGACTTCGGCATCGCGCTGGCTAAAGGATCGATACAGCTGACCCAGGCAAATAATGTCATGGGCTCGGTCCACTACCTTGCCCCGGAGCTGGCAAGAGGCGAAAGCGCAACGGCTCAGTCCGATATCTATGCCCTTGGCATCGTTCTCTTCGAGATGCTGACGGGAGATGTTCCATTCAAGGCAGACAGTGCCGTTCAGGTTGCGCTGATGCAGATGAAGAATGAAATGCCTTCTGCCCGCGCCATCAATCCTTCGATTCCGCAGTCTCTGGAAAATGTGATCATCCGGGCAACTGCCAAGGATCCGGCTCAGCGCTATCGTTCCTGCAATGAGATGCTGGAAGACATCCGCACTTGTCTCAGACCGGAGCGGCTGAATGAACCGAAGCTCTATCTGCCGAAGGTGTCTCATAAGAGTCTCGAAGACCTCGAGGAAGAGAAAGAACCAGTCCGTACTCCTTCCAGAAAGAACCGTCCTGTCAGGGAAGAAACCGAAGAACCATCCCGGGTATCTCATCCTGCCGTCGGGAAGAAACCGAAGGGCAACAAGCCGCTGTTCATCATTCTGATCGTGCTGCTCTGCCTGCTTGGCGTTTCGGGAATCTATCTGGCACTGAATGCCAGCGGCATTCTGAACCCTGCCAGCAAGGAACGGGAAGTTCCGCAGCTGATCGGATTGACTCTGGCGGATGCCAGAACGCTCTGCGAAGAACAGGATCTTGTCCTGAATACCGATAATGTCACTTATACGCTGACAGAAAATACCGAGAAGGGACAGATCATTTCCAGTTCTCCGGATGGCGGTACTACCGTCGAAGAAGGAACGGAAATCACCGTGACCGTCTCCAGCGGCATCGGCGTGACGATGAAGGACTATTCCGGCTGGAATATCAATGATGCGATGAATGACATTGCACAGAATTATCCGAGCATGCAGGTGAAAACGGAAGAAGCACAGGATGACTCGAAGACTCCCGGAACCGTGATCTCGCAGGACGGCATGGCTGCCGGAACGATGTTCAACCCGGAAGCAGCGAGCGAAGTTACGCTGGTCTATGCAAGCTATCCGACGATCACGATCCCGGATGACCTGAATGGCAAGACCATTGAGGAAGCTACCGCAGAGCTCGAGGCCCTCGGGGTCAAGGTGCTGACTTCGAACCTGGACACGTCCAGCCTGACTGAAGAAGAGATCGGCAACCTGCAGACTGGTGTTGTGATCAATTCCGATCCGCAGGCCGGCAGCGAATTCACGCAGAAAGAAGATAACTATGTCATTCTGTATTATTATTGAGAAACAGGGGAACGAATGAGAGCAAGGATTGTCCGCATCCTTTCCAAGGACTATACGCTGCAGATGGAAGATGGCACCCGCATTCTTGCGGTTGCTATGGGCAAAGTACGGCTGCAGGATAAGCCGGTCATCGGCGATCTGGTCGACGCAGTCTGCCGGGATGGCGTCTGGGGCATTGAATCGATCGAACCTCGGAAGAACCATCTGATCCGGCCGCGCTGTGCCAACATCGATCAGGCGCTCATCGTCATGAGCGTGAAGGATCCTGATTTCTCATGCGTGCTGATTGACCGCCTCTCGTTTCTGATCGTGAATGCCGGCATTGAACCGCTGCTGTGCGTAACGAAATGCGACCTCGGAATCACGGAAGAAACCGAAGCCCGCATCCGCGAATATGAAGCTGGGCCGATGCGCGTCATCCGGACGCAGAAAGATTCGCTTGATCCGGAACTCGGATCGATTCTGAAAGACAAGGTCACCGTGCTGACCGGCCAGAGCGGTGCCGGGAAATCCACGCTGCTCAATACGCTGGATCCGACGTTTCATCTTGCAACCCAGGAAATCTCGAAAGCCCTCGGCAGAGGCAAGCACACGACCCGCCACAGCGAGCTTCATCCGGTGGCAGGGGGACTGGTTGCAGATACGCCGGGCTTCAGCTCCCTGGATTTCTCGAAGATGGATGAAACGGATCTGGCTGAGTCGGTGCTGGAATTCCGCCCGTATCTCTCGAAGTGCCGCTTCAATGACTGCGTGCATCAGAATGAGCCGGGCTGTGCCGTGAAAGAAGCAGTGGCTGCGGGAAAGATCCCGCAGGTACGATATGAAGATTATCTTGGTGTCCTGGAACTGATCCAGGATCGGAAGGAGACTTACTGATGAAACAGACGCTGATTGCACCATCTGTGCTTTCCATGGACTACAGCCGCATGGAACAAGAGACAAGGGAACTCAATGAATCCGGGGCGAAATGGCTCCACTTCGATGTCATGGACGGAAGCTTCGTGCCGAACCTGACCTTCGGACCGGATATCCTGAAAGGATTCCGCAAAGCAAGTGATCTGTTCATGGATGTTCATGTCATGATCAATGATCCGGAGTTCTTCATGGACCGCTTCTATGAAGCCGGGGCAGACAACTATACGTTCCATGAAGAAGCAGTGAAAGACAAGGCGAAGATCGTCACGATGGCAGAACACGCTCATGAACTCGGAAAGTCCGTCGGCATTTCAATCAAGCCGGCAACCCCGATTGAATATCTGAGGCCGTATCTGTCTCTGTTCGATGTATTCCTGATCATGTCGGTGGAACCTGGCTTCGGCGGCCAGAAGTTCAAGCCTGAGAGTGCCGACCGCATCCGCACGCTGCGCGGCTGGCTGGATGAAGCGGGACTCTCTTCCCATATCGAAGTCGACGGCGGCATCAATGCCGAAACCGCGAAGATCGTCAAGGAGGCCGGTGCGGATGTGCTCGTGGCTGGTTCCTATGTGTTCCGCAGCAATATCAGAGAGGCAGTGAAGTCGCTTGAATAAGGCGGCAGTCCTCGTTCTGAAAAATGGCACTTCCTATACGCCGGAAGAGCCTGCTGATTTCATCGGCGTCGATCGCGGTGCGCTGACGCTGGCTGATGCCGGCATCCGCATGAGCCTTGCGGTCGGCGACTTTGATTCGGTTCAGGAAAGCGATGTCAGCAGAATCGAAGCATATGCTGAGGAAGTGATCCGTCTCAATCCGATCAAGGATGACAGCGACAGCGAGCATGCGGTGCGCACTGCATTGGCAAGAGGCTATGAGCATCTTTACATCACTGGTGCACTGGGCGGCCGCATCGACCATGAATTAGTGAATCTGAGGCTGGCATATCTGTTTCCAGGCAAAGTGATCCTGGTATCCGGCAGAAACCGCATCCGGGCATTGCTGCCTGGCACTTATGAACTGAGCGCAAAGAACCATGGCTTCATCTCGTTCTTTGCGGTCTATCCGGCAGTGATCAGCCTGAATGGATTTGTCTGGGATCTGGATCACCGTACCATCCGGTTTGAAGATCTCTACGGATTATCGAACCGGATCTCAAAAGAAAAAGGAATTGTCACGGTTCATGAGGGCACTGTGCTCATGATCCGTTCAGAAGACTGAAAGGAGAAACAGATTGGTAATCACAGAAGAAGCACAGCAGATGCTCAGAGAAGCTCTGAGCCAGCATCCGGGCACGCTTCTGTCCATTGAGCAGACGGAAACCTGCCATGGCAGATCGATTGCGCTGATGCTGAGAGGAGAAGACGAAGAACTGAACCGGATGAAAGTGAGCGGGATGACCGTGTTCATGGACCCGGAAACCGACGCGCTTTCTCAGAACTTCCGCCTGTTTGTGACGGATGGCCAGCTGATGCTGGAGAATCCGGATGCCTGCGGGTGCTGCGGCGACTGCGGCGGAGATTGCGGCTGCGCATAAAAAAAGCTTCCTTGCGGAAGTTTTTTTAATTACTCAGCTGCTGCAGTTTCTTTCGGAGCAGATGCCTTCTTTCTGGCACCGCCCTTGAGCGTCTTCAGAGCATGAGCAGAAATGCGAACTGTCTGCGGCTTTCCATCGACTACCATATGAACCTTCTGCAGGTTAACGTTCCACTTGCGGCGTGTAGCGCGCAGAGAATGAGAACGAGCGTTTCCAGACATCGCCTTTTTTCCAGTTACAGCACAAACCTTGGACATGACCAGCACCTCCTTACTTTTCTCACAATGCTAGATAAGATTATCATGAATGAAAGTGAAATGCAACATGAAATCCAGCACCGCAATCCCGCTGGAATGCAGTGCTGATGCGATTTTTCCGTTTATAAGACCGATGAGTCATCAGCTGTGTTAAAATAACCCATATAGACGGAAGGAGTTTTCATCAGTGAGCGATAAGCAGATATTTGCGTCATTGGAAATCAGTGACCATGAAGTTCGTCTGATCGTCGGGGAGTTCTTCAACACCCGTTTTAATATTATCAAAGTAGAACGCATTCCGTGCGGAGGCATGTCGTATGATCAGGTAGCTGATCCAGGTGCAGTCATCGATGCGATTCATAAGGCTGCCGACGATGCCCGGAAGATGATCGGGGCAAAGGTGGAACGAGTCATACTCGGCATTCCTTCTTACAACATGCGCCGCTATTCTCTGAAGTCCACCGTGCAGATCGACGGCATCGACGGCGAGATCACCGTGAATGATATCCGCCGGGCAATCGATAAAGCTCAGTCGGTGGAGATCGGCAAGTCCTATGCGCTGATTCAGACCGTATGCGTCAAGTATACCGTCAACGGCATCACAAGCCGCCGGATTCCGATCGGCGAGAAGGCTTCCGAGCTGACTGTCGAGATCGATCTGCTCTGTGCAGACCGCAAGCTTGCATTTGATCTGGTCGGCTGCGTCGAACAGTCCGGTCTTCAGGTCATGGACATCTTCCTGGATGTCTATGGTGCGGCGAAGGAAGCAGCGCTGTTTGAACAGGCTGTGGATCAGAACGTGATCATTCTGAAGATGGAACGGGAAAGCACGACGCTCGGACTGCTTTCCAGAGGACGTCTGACGTCCTGCATCATCGATCCGGAAGGGGTCGGAACGATTGCCGGAGCCCTGGTGGATCAGTACGGGCTGAACAGTGCCGATGCGGCAGAGCTCGTGAAGTACAGTGCGCGTCTCGGTGAGAAGGTATATTCTGCCAATCCAGTTTATATCTGGCAGGCAGAAGGCGAAGCCCGCAAGATCACGGAGCAGCAGCTCGTCGAATGCATTCAGCCTAAGGTTGATGCATGGACTGACTCCATGTCCAAATTATGCGCTCCAATCTTGCAAGCCGGAAAAACTGCTGTTATTATTAGCGGTGAAGGTGGCGAGATGCAGGGTTTAAATGACCTTCTGAAGCGCCAGCTGAAGTGCGAGGTACGCAATTATATTCCGGAAACACTTGGCGGCAGAAATGCCGGCCTGACTGCCTGCCTCGGACTGTTTTATGCATACAAGGACAAGCTCCCGATTACCGGTTATACCGATAACAGTCTTGACATGGATGCGTTTATCAAATCGGTTTCGTACCGTGAGGCTCGTGCGGCCGGCAATCCGGAAGACACGATCACCAAGAAACTGAAGGGGATTCTCTTCGATACAAAGAAATAAGAGAGGAAGAAATATGTCAGACTTAACTTACAACCAGGTTGCCAGAATCAAGGTGTTCGGCATCGGGGGAGCAGGCAGCAACGCTGTGAACCGCATGGTTCAGGAAGGCGTCCAGGGCGTTGAGTTCTATGTCGCTAATACCGACCTGCAGGCACTTGATGTCTCGCCGGTTCAGAATAAGATTCAGCTCGGAAAGGCTGGCCTCGGTGCAGGCGGAAATCCTGATAATGGCCGCAAGGCAGCAGTAGAAAGCGAAGAAGATATCCGCAAGGCAATGGAAGGAGCTGACATGGTCTTCCTTACCGCAGGTCTTGGCGGAGGTACTGGTACCGGTGCTTCTCCTCTCTTTGCAAAGATCGCCAAGGAACTCGGCTGCCTCACCGTCGGCATCGTCACAAAGCCGTTCTCTTTTGAAGGCAAGAAGCGCATGGTTCAGGCAGAACAGGGTCTGGAGCAGCTGAAAGAATACGTAGACTCCCTGATCATCATCTCCAACAACAAAGTTCTGGAAGTCATCGGGCATATCCCGTTTGAAGATGCATTCAAGGAAGCTGACAACATTCTCCGCCAGGGTGTTCAGACCATCACTGATCTGATTGCAGTCCCGGCAATGATCAACCTCGACTTCGCAGATATCAAGTCTGTCATGGAAGGCCAGGGAAGCGCCCTGATCGGAATCGGTATGGCATCTGGCGAGAACAAGGCAGAAGAAGCTGCTCAGAAAGCAATCCAGTGCCCGCTGCTTGAAGCATCCATCACCGGTGCAAAGTCGGCAATCGTCAATGTGACCGGCGGCGCAAGCATGAGTGCTTACGATGCGCAGGAAGCAGTGGATTATATCCGTTCCGCAGCCGGCAATGATATCGATATCATCTTCGGTGTTGCGATCAACGACAAGATCGGCGAATCCATCATCGTCACCGTCATCGCAACGGGCTTCGATCTTCCGAAACCGGAAGCGATCCCGAGTGCTGCTCCGGCTGCCGTGACTTCTCCCGTCAGCAATCAGAAGGGGCTGGAAGTGGAGAGCAGCAGCGGATTATCCTTCGGAACTTCCGGAGCACGTGTCGAAGAAGAGGAAGACGATACCATTCCGAACTTCTTCTCCCGCAACTGAGTGATCTGAGGCAGATTGAAAGGTCTGCCTTTTCTCTGCCTTCGTGATACCTGCATGCATGATTTCTTCCTCATTTTCTGCATGTTGGAAAAACAACATAAATAGGATCTCTAAAATCCTATGAATTCCTGATTTCTGATCCTGGTTCTGGTTCCGGAAGACGGATATTTCTGAATGATTTTCAGAAGAATGGATCAGAGCCCTGCTGGCATGTGATTCCAGATCTCTGTGTCTGCCTCTTTGTGAAAACTATTTACATTTCTGAAAATGAATCTGAATCTCTGACGAAATCTTTCTGAAAATTCCAATTGACAATTGGCAGAGGCTGACTAAACTAAGGGCATACAAGCGAAGAAGGGAAGAGTAACCTGCTGGAAACCTCCATAGAGAGTTCCTGTACGCTGAAAGGGAACAGGCGGAAGGCAGGTGAACATGGTCCTGGAGCTGCATCTCCGAACTGAATTAGGAGATGACGGATTTCCCCGTTAACGGAATAGAGTATGTCTGTACTCGATGAGGTCTGCACAGTGATGTGCCGATGAAGCAAGGTGGTAACACGGAATGATTCCCGTCCTTGGCAGTTTATGCCAGGGACGGTTTTTTGTTAAAGGAGGAAACGCATGATTGAAATCAGAAATGTCTCCAAGACATTCTATATGAAGGACAGCGAGATTCATGCCGTAGATGATGTCAGTCTGAAAATCGCAGATGGAGAAATCTACGGAGTTATCGGATATTCCGGTGCCGGCAAATCCACGCTCGTGCGATGTATCAATTTCCTGGAGACTCCGGATTCCGGAGAGATCATGATCGGCGGATTCGGAACGATCAGCGCCAGGAAAGGGAAGCTGTATTACATTCCGGAAGGAGCTTCCAGTAAGCCTGAGAATGCAAAGCCGGTCAGCGAAAAGGATCTGAACCGAATGCGCCGATCCATCGGCATGATCTTCCAGCACTTCAATCTGCTTGACCGCAGCACGGTGTATGAGAACGTCGCGTTTCCGCTGCGATACAGCGGAAAATCCAAGGCAGAGATCGATGCGAAGGTCAAGGAGCTGCTGAATCTCGTGGATCTCGGCGATCGGCTGAACTCCTATCCGAGCGAACTGTCCGGCGGCCAGAAACAGCGGGTCGCAATTGCCAGAGCGCTTGCGAATGATCCGAAGATCCTGCTCAGCGATGAAGCAACTTCCGCACTCGATCCGGATGTCACCGAATCAATCCTGAAGCTGCTCAAGGATCTCAATCAGAAGCTCGGCGTCACGATTGTAATGATCACCCATGAGATGGCGGTCATCAAGGAAATCTGCCAGCGGGTTGCCGTCATGGAAAACGGCAAAGTCGTGGAAGAAGGTCCGGTCTATGACATCTTCTCCCATCCGGTTGAGCCGATCACGAAACGCTTCGTCTCGAAATCCAGCGGACTTGGCAATGTGAACCGTCTGCTGAGCGAAGACAGCACATTAGTCAGAACGGACAAGGACAGCCGGCTGCTGAAGCTGCAGTTTGATGAGAACAGCGTCGGCGATGCGATGATCTCGATGGTATCCAGAAAGTTCGAAGTCGACCTGAACATCGTCATCGCAAACGTTGAGATGCTGCAGGGAAAGCCGCTTGGCGGCATGATCGTCCTCATCCGCGGCGACCGCAGCAAGATCGGTGAAGCAATCGAATTCATGAAGAGCTGTCAGGTACAGGTGGAGGCAATTGAAAATGAACGGATTTCTTGAAAACTTGTTCCCGAACCTCTTCGATTACATGAAGGAGTTCCAGAAGGCAGTTGCTGCTACCTGGCAGATGTTCTGGCTGGCCGGAATCCTGTCATTCCTGATCGGGCTATGCCTTGGCGTGATTCTCGAAGCTGCGAAACCTTCCGGCATCCGCCCGAATAAAGGCCTGTATCACATCACGGATGTGGTTGTGAACGTGTTCCGTTCGATCCCGTTCGTGATCCTGCTGATCTTCCTGATCCCGCTGACCCGCGCCATTACCGGTACGGCCATCGGCGTCAAAGGTGCCATCATCCCGCTCGTCTTCGGCTGCGTGCCATTCTATACGAGACAAGTGGAAACCGCATTGGCCAACGTCGATCCGGGCAAGATCGAAGCAGCCCGCTCGATGGGCTGCACCACGAAAGACATCATCTTCCGGGTATACCTGCATGAAGCAGTTCCGGAACTGATCCGCGTCACCACCACAACCGCCATCAGCCTGATCGGTCTGACCACGATGGCAGGCGCCGTCGGCGCAGGCGGAATCGGAAGCTTCGCAATCAACTACGGCCAGAGTCTGCACCACCAGGACATCGTCAACGTATGCGTGATTCTGCTGCTGATCCTCGTATCCCTGCTTCAGACCTTAGGAAATGCACTTGCAAAAAAGACTACGAACCGGGCACTGTTCCGGAAATATGTGAAATAGAAAATAGGAGAAAAAGAATATGAACAACATCAGAAAAGTATTTGCTTCCATTCTCGCAGTAAGCACGCTGACCGCCTGCGGCTCCAGCTCTTCCGGCACTGCTGCAGCAACTTCTGCGGCCACATCCGCATCTGCAGCCAGCACCGCGGTCGCTGCTGCATCCGGCGATCCGATTCAGATTGCGATTCCGGATGATCCGACCAACGGCGGCCGTGCCATCAAGCTGCTTGAATCCGCAGGTCTGATCGAAGTCGATCCGGCTGCCGGCTATGCTCCGGAAACTAAGGACATCACGAAGTATCTGTACAACATCGAGATCGTTCCGCAGTCTGCTGATACGCTGCCGCAGACCCTCGATGACCTCGGCGCTGCTACGATCAACGGAACCTATGCAATTCCGGCTGGCCTGAATCCTGAAAAAGACGGCCTGATCATTGAAGACCAGGGCGAAGGTGGAGACAACCCTTATGTCAATGTCATCGTTGCCCGCACTGCTGACAAGGACAATGAAACCTACAAGACCATCGTCGCAGCATTCCAGACTCAGTATGTCGCTGACTACATCCTCGGCAAATACGAGAATGCATTCTATCCGGTCTTCGATTATGACGCTGATGAAGCAGAACAGAACAAGGCTTCTGTAGTCGAAGAAGTCGATTCCTATGAATCCTCTGAAGATGGCAAGACTGTCGTCACCGTCGGTGTCTGCGGCGCCAACAACGATCAGTGGAAAGCAGTTCAGAAAGTTCTCGATGATGAGAATGCAGGCATCTACATCGAACTTGTTTCCTTTGATTCCTATGATCTTCCGAATGATGCTCTGAACGCAGGTGACATCGATCTGAACTCCTTCCAGCACAAGGCATACCTCGCTAACGAAGTCGAAGCACAGGGCTATGAGATCGAAGCAATCGGCGACACGCTCATCGCTCCGCTGACTCTCTATTCCAAGAAGTATTCTTCTCTGGATGATCTGAAGGCAGCTGCCGGAACCGCTGCAGAATAACCAAGCAGGAACAGCCGCGAGGCTGTTCCTTTCAGGGAGGCATATCATATGAACGAACTGGAACAGAAAATCATGGATCAGACCATTGCAGACCATGACTATGTGGTCGGTCTGCGCCGCTATTTCCACGAACACCCGGAAATCGCAAAAGAAGAATTCAACACGCAGAAGCGCATCGAGGAAGAACTCGACAAGCTCGGCATCCCGCATAAGCGCATTGCCGGAACCGGCGTCTATGCCGAAATCAGAGGCAATCTCCCCGGAAAGAGAACCATTGTTCTCAGGGCCGACATTGATGCTCTGCCGGAGCAGGAAGAACATGACTGCCCTTACAAGAGCCAGATTCCGAACCGCATGCACGCATGCGGACATGATGCCCATGACGCTGCCCTGATCGGAGCAGCCAGAATCCTGAATGCCAACAAGGATCTCTTCAGCGGAACGATCCGCTTCACCTGGCAGCCAGGCGAAGAGATCGGCTATGGCGCCAGAGTCATCGTCGATGAAGGAGACCTCGATGGCGCAGATCGCACGTTCGGCGAACATCTCGCCAGCGATGTGACGGCAGGGGATATCGCCATCACCCCGGGCCCGAACAACGCCAGCGTCGACTGGTTCCGCATCACGGTCCACGGCAAAGCAGCCCACGTCTCCGTTCCGCACAGAGGCATCGATGCACTGTATATCGCCAGCCAGATCGTCGTTGCGATCCAGGCTCTGATCACCCGCCGCACTTCGCCGATGGACAATGTCCTCGTCGGCATCGGAAAGTTCACTTCCGGCGATGCCTACAACATCGTCGCCGCAGAAGCCAAACTCGAAGGCACGATCCGGGTCTTCAAGCCAGAGATCCGCAAGCAGGTCAAAGCAGACATCGAACGCCTGTCGACGAATATCGCAGAATCCTATGGCGGAACGGTAAGCTTCGAATGGAATGACAATACGTCGCCGCTGATCAATGATGAGAAGGCAGCTGCTGAAGCGCAGAAGACTGCCATCGGTCTCTTCGGCAGCGAGCATGTCGTCACGAATCGTGCACCTGCCTTAGGCGGCGATGACTTCGCAGAGTATATTCTGAAGGTTCCTGGCGTCTATGCCTATGTAGGCTCCGGCAACGACAGCCGTCCGGAAACGAGAGTCGCGCACCACGACACGCACTTCGATATCGATGAGGACTGCCTCAGAGTCGGGGTTGCGATGTATGCGGCTTATGCGATCGAATACCTGAACGGCACCCTGGACTGAATCATGCTGGCAGACGGAAATGAGCTTCCGCCTGTCTTTGTTCTGGTTTGTCATTTTCCGCAATCTGTATGAATCAGAAAGTCTCATGCTTTGTTCTGAACCGGAAATTCTTATAATTGGTAGAGGAAAGGGAGAACGATGGAACCAAGAAGAGAACAGGCAGTAAAACGGAGAATGTCCGGATACAATTGTGCCCAGGCAGTGCTCTGCACCTATTCGGATCAGTGCGATCTGTCTGAAAAAGAACTGTATCAGATCTCGGAAGGACTGGGCGGAGGCCTCGGATGTTCGCTCGGTACGTGCGGAGCGCTGAATGCAGCAGTGATGCTGGCCGGGCTGAAATACAGCAGCGGCGATCCTGGCAATCTGACCAGAGGAACCACGATGGCAATCGCTTCCGCGATGACGAAGAAGTTCAAGGAACAGGCAGGAGCGCTTCGCTGCCGTGATCTGAAAGGAATTGATACCGGAAAGATGCTCTGTTCGTGTCCGGACTGCGTGCGGATCGCATGCGATCTGGCCGAAGCATATCTGTACAAGGAGGAAGACTGACGATGAAACTTGCAATTGCTTACTGGACGAATACCGGCAATACCCAGGAGATGGCAGAAGCCATCGAGCAGGGAGCGAAAGAAGCTGGAGCAGAGACGGAACTCTGCATGATTGATGAACTGGAAGATCCGGAAACCTGCGATGTGATCGCCATGGGCTGCCCGGCCATGGGAAATGAGGAACTCGATGGCATCTTCCGGGGTTATTACAGCCAGCTGAAACCGGAGCTGAAGGGAAAGAAAGTGGCTCTGTTCGGTTCGTGGGGCTGGGGCAATGGCGCCTACATGGACGCATGGAAGAAGGACTGCCAGGATGCAGGCATGGTGCTGATTGCAGAACCGATGCTCTGTCAGAAGAAACCGGATGAAGCGGGGCTGAATGCGTGCAGACAGTTCGGCCGGAAGCTTGCTGAAGCGAAGTAATCCGGAAAGTCTGATTGTGATATACTGAACGATGTCAGCGTAAGGGAGGTTGCGAGATGACAGCAGAAGCGAAAGAGAAATCATGCGGAGCAATTGTCTGCAAGATCCAGGACGGAGATATCTACACCCTGGTCATCCGGCAGAATGACGGCCACTGGGGATTCCCGAAGGGACATGTGGAAGATCAGGAAACGGAACAGGAAACAGCCAGACGGGAAGTCCGAGAAGAGACTGGCGTGAAGATCCGGTTCATCGACGGGTTCCGGGAAGAAACACATTATAGTCCGAGACCTGGTGTTCAGAAGGATGTGGTCTATTTCATGGCCAACCCGGATGGAGGAAAGCTTTGTGCACAGGAAGAAGAAATCTCGGAGCTTCACTGGGTGCGCCTGGTGGATGCGGCAGCACTTCTGACTTACGATAACGATGCAAATCTTCTGAGAAAAGCAGTCCGCTTTCTGAAGGAAACCGAGTCAGAGCAGACGGAGGCGGAATGATTCACCTGGCTCTGATTCCATGTGAACAGGCTGAAGAGCTCTTTCCGCCAGAACAATGGCCAGAAGAGCTTTTTCGTTTGCAGAGAGAGATTCCTCTTCAGGCATGGCAGATCTATCGCAATGGCAGGAAACTTGCCATTGCTGATGTCAGAATCCATTCCAGCGGAACTGCGGTTCTGATGATTATTCCGGAAAAGGACCGGAAGAAAGAAGAATATGCCGAAGGCATCAATGTCCTGACGGAGAAGATCCTGAAGCTGTTTCATCCGCAGGAGGTTCTGACCTTCACGAAAGCGCCGGTTTTCCGTAATGCCTGCATTGTCTGCCGGTATTATCCGAAGGGCAGGCTGATGCGCTATGTGCCGGATTCATGGAGATACCGGATCCCGGATTCCTGCTTCGATGAAGAAGGATATCTCATCTACCAGGGCAGGATGAAGGACATTCCATTCGGCTTCCGGGATACTTCCGAAACGGGCTGCGGATGGATTGCCTGCTGGAATCTCATGAAGATGCTTCACCAGGATGTCTCGATGGAAGAAGCCAGCAAAGGGCTCAGCCGCCATAACCTGACCGGCGGACTGTTCGGACAGGATTTTGCCGGCATCGTCTTCTGGCTGAAGAAACATGGCGTGCATGGTTCGCTTGTGATCGGAACCCAGGAGAAAGTCGCTGCTGCAATGCAGAAAAGCAATTTCGGCATCCTGCTCTACCGGCATCAGACCGCGGCGCATTATACGGCTTTCCGCAGAAGATCTCCATTCCGCTTTCAGTTCTACAATGCGGTATACGGGCAGCGGATTGTCGAGAAGCCTGAGGAGTTTCTGAAGAAACGGTCAATCTGGCCGGTCGCGATTGCGGTGGTCGTTCAGGACTAAAAGGCAGTGAACACTTTCCTTATTTATAGTAAAATGATACGCATGAACAGAAAAAAGACGAACCGGATCCCGCATGGGAAGAAGATTCTGAGCCTGCTGTTCAGCGCATCTTTTCTTTTCGCGGCGCTGACGCCTGTGCAGGCCATAGAGCCGGGAGATACGCCATCCGATGGCCGCTACCATCTGGTGGACTTTGAAACCGGCAATACCGACATCGAAGCATTTGACACCTATGAAGAAGCAGCTGCCCGCTTCAGCGAGCTGGAAGGAGATTATGTCAACCTCGGCATCGTCAAGGATGCCGTGACCCTGAAAGCAGAATATGCCATGGCCTATCTGAAAACCACGGAAGCCTGCGATTACAATGTCACCTATACGAATGCCATTGACGGTGCTTCGAGGGAGATCAACGGATGCGCTGGCAAGGATGCGGCTTATCTCACGACGAACGACGACGGGACAGAAGCGGAGTTCATGATTTCCGGGGCAAAAGCCTGGGCAAGCATCGATAATGTCACGATCGTGCCGCTGCAGAATGTGACGACGCGTCTGACGATGTATCTGGTTGAGGGCGGCAAGCTCTACCATGAGATCAAGAGCCAGATGGATGATGACAACTATGCGGTCATCATCGATCAGGGAACTGCGCCTGACTTCCTGGAAGAAGGCGAGGCATATTACAGCTTCGACGGACATTATTTCTATTCCGATGACAGTCTGTATGCGATGCTGGATGATCTGCGGAACAATGTCCATGAAGCCGCCGTCAATGCCGGCAATCCATGGTATGACTACTACCAGTATGTCAGCCACCGGACACTGACTAATGCCTCGTATCAGGACATGGAATCGTATCTGACCGGAACGATGGACGTACAGGGGCAGATCGATTTCTATTCGGATAACGAGAAAGACGGCATCAATGATACGCTGACCCGCTCCCAGTACTATGGCAATATCGTGAGCTTCTGGCAGTATCAGTATGAATACGGGGCTAATGCGCTCATGATGCTTGCCATCAGCCAGGATGAATCCGGCAGCGGCCGCAGTGCGCTGAGCTATACGCGCAACAACCTGTTCTCGCATGCAGCATACGACAACGATGCAGAAGCCAATGCATCGCGGTTCACGACGCTGGCAAACAGCGTGTATTCGCATGCCCGCTATTATATTTCCGGGGCTTACTGCAGCCCGCTGAAAGATCAGTTCCATGGCAGTTTCTTCGGCAATCTTTCTTCAGGCATGAACGTCAGCTATTCCTCGGATCCGTACTGGGGCGAGAAGACGGCAGCCTACTACCGGAGACTCGATGAAGCACTCGGTGCCAATGACAAGAATACGTATACCCTCGGCATCCGGACCGAAGAAGGAGAGACGAAAGTCTACCAGTATCCGGACGGCATCGGCGTGCTGTACAGCACCGGAACCTCTCCGGACTTCGCCTTTGTCATTCTCGGTGAAATCTCCAATGACAGCGGCGACTGGTATGTCGTGCAGTCTGAAGCAACCATGGATCAGGATTCCAAGGTGGATCTTTCCTATAACTATGACTATGCCAATGATGTCGGATACATCCGCCAGGATGCGATTCAGATCATCCTGCAGGGAACCAAGGAAGGACAGGATTCCTATTCAACTGTGACCTTCAATGCGGATGGCGGAACGTTTGCCGGCAATGAGACAGAAGTCCGCTATCAGATCGCCAATGGCATGAACGCTGCCTGCGCTGCTCCGACCAAGGATCATGCACTGTTTATCGGATGGGACAGCAGCACGGATTCCATTACCGAAGACAAGACCTTCACTGCCCAGTACAAGGAAGTCTCTTCGATTGAGCTTTCCTCGATGCCGCAGACCGAATATGAGCTCAATGACCGGATCTGCCTGCAGAAGGGAACTGTCACGGTTCACTTCCAGGATGGAACGGAGGAAGTGACGCCGCTGACGACTTCGATGATCAGCGGATTTGATATGACCGCAGCTGGCGATCAGGAGGTCACTGTTACGTATGCCGGCTGCTCTATCTCCTATTCGATTTCCGTCAGTGCGGAGAAAGACGAGAAGCGGGCAGAGATCAAGCAGGAAATCCTCGATGCCATCAGCACGTATTCCAGCTATGAGATCATCACCGATGAAGATGCCGACCGGATCATCGCCCTCAAGGAAGAAATCGACCGGAACATGCAGCCATATCTGACCCAGAACGAGCTGCGGGCCTTTGATTCGATTGCGTATAAAGCATTCCAGGGTCATGTGCGCTATGTCGTCGATGCCAATGAATTCGGACTTGGTGTGTCTGGTCTCTGCATTTCGGTACCGCTCGGCGATTCCTTGACGAAGAAACGGTTCTGGAAAGATACGTACCGGGTCAGAATCAGCAAAGGCATCAGCGAAGAAGCAGAAGCCTCGATGGTCCGGGCAGCGGTATCCCTGGGAAACGATGAGAATGATTCCTTCACGATCTCGCTGCTGAAGAACCTGAAGGATTATGATACCGACGGTCCGCTGATCTTCTCGATTGATAAGCCATCTGATGCGGAAGACGGCGATGTGTATACGGTGCTCTACTACAATCCTGAAGACGACGATGTCGAGGAATGCTATACCCGTCAGAGTGCCAACAAGATCACGTTCATGGCGAATGCCGACGGAGAATTCCTGCTGACTTCCCGCCGCACCAGCAACAATTATCTCAGCGAGGATGCGTCTGAAACGGTAACGCATGAGACCAGTTCCTATGACATGGAATGGACGTTGATCCGGGCAAGCCTTGCCTTCGGCGCAGCCCTGATCTTCCTGCTGATCCTCTGGAGAATTCTCAAGGCATTGAGAAAGAGTAAGCTGAAGAAGGAACAGATGCACCGCGAAGAAGAGAAGAAGAGTGAGAAGCCGCTCGAGGTAACTCAGGCCATCGAGATCCTGAACACCGAGATGATGAATCTCGAGGAAATCCGCAAAGCCGAAGAAGAGCAGAAGAAAAAAGAAGAGGAAGAAGAACAGAAGAAAAAGAGGTTCACTTCCCGGAGGCGGCTATGATCAACACGAAAGCGGATCTTTCAGAAATCTCTTGGGAACCGGAAGATCCCGGTGAAGTCCTGCTGGACTCCATCCGCAAGCGCGGCGTGGCAATTCCGGTCCATGTCAACCGCACCGAGGATGGCTATGTGTGCGTCGATGGCAGAAAGCGTCTTACTGCCTGTCAGATGCTGGCTGCTGAAGATCCTTCGTTTCAGAAGATTGAAGTCATGCTGATGAATGATTACAGCAAAGCCGGTAGTGCCTACTGGGGCAATACACTGAATCATCACTGATCATGAAAGAACGGATTTCCAAGAAGATCGCTGCCGCCGGCATTGCTAGCCGCCGCAAGGCAGAAGAGCTGATCCGGGCAGGGAAGGTATCCGTCAATGGCCATATTGCTGAACTTGGCGAGCAGGCCGATGACGATGACGTGATCACCGTGAACGGCAGACCGATCAGTTTTGAAGAGAAAGTCTATTACCTGCTGAACAAACCGGCAAAGGTGCTCTGCACGGTATCAGATGACCGCGGCAGAAAGACGATCCTTTCCTATCTTCCTGACGGGAAACGCATCTTTCCGGTCGGACGGCTTGATTTTGATACGACCGGCTTCCTGCTGGTGACCAATGACGGAGCGTTCAGCAATCTGCTGATTCATCCCCGCCATCATCTTCCGAAGACTTATCTCTGCAGAGTCGGAGGCCAGTTCACGAAGAAGCAGATCCGTCAGCTGGAACATGGCATTCTGCTCGAGGACGGCATGACGCTTCCGGCAGAGACAGAGATTGTGTCCTATACGGAACACCCGAAGGAGACGCTGATCTCGATCACGCTGCAGGAAGGCAGAAATCGGGAGATCCGCAGGATGATGAATTACTTCCATCACCCGGTTCTTTCCCTGCAGCGGATATCAATGGGTTCATTAACGCTTGGAGAACTGAAAGAAGGGGAGTACCGTCCCCTTCAGAAACATGAAATTGAATTGCTGAAACAGGAAGCCATGGCTCAGTCTGTTTCGATTCCGGCAGCTTCCAGGTCTTCACGGGAAGGATCGATGTAGATCGTCTTGTAGGAGCCAAGCTGTACCATACCCGGTTTTGCGCCGGGTATTTTCTTTAACTGCGAGATTGGGCAGTAATTCACCGGCACGCTGGAGCTGTTTCTTCCGGCAGAGAAGTACGCAGCGATCTCTGCCGCAAGCCTGAGCGTATATTCATCCGGATCGCTCTCATGAATCACGACATGGCTGCCATGATAATCCTTGGCATGAAGCCAGATCTCATTCCTGCGTGCATGGTGCCAGGTCAGCGCATCATTCTGCAGATTGTTCTTCCCGTAGGAAATCTTCACTCCGTTTCCCAGCGTGATCGAAGAGATATGCGGACCTTCCTGGGCATGTTTCTTCTGCCGTTTCCTGGTCTGCTTTGCGGCAATATATCCGCCTTTGATCAGCTCCTGCTTGATCTCTTCTGCGGTATCGAAATCGGCCTGATCCAGCTGTTCGAGCAGGCCGGTGAAATAGCTGATCTCATTCTCCGTGATCCCGATCTGCTCCTGAAGATATTTCTGGCCTTTCTTCAGCTTCGAATACTTCGCGTAGCATCTGCGGGCATTTCCTTTTCCGTCCAGCCTTGCATCAAGAGGGATCTTCACCGGTTCATTCGTCTCATAGTCATTCAGCGTAATGGAAGTCTGTCCCTTCGTATCATTGACCTGATGCATATACAGCAGCTCTCCATACCGGTTCCACCGGTCGCAGTCCATCGCTTCATCCATCTCTTTCAATAGACGCGGCAGCTTCTGCTTCTGATGCTTGAGTTCCCGCCGGCATACTTTATAGATATCACCGGTGATTTCCCGGATCCGGTCTTTTTCTTCCTTATGGTAATACAGGATATCGAAACCTTCATACAGCGGGTAATGCCGGCATGCTCCGATGGACTTCAGCTCAATGCAGTGAAAGGCAGGTTTATTGCCATCATTGGCAATATAAAGCTGATCAGAATCCTGAATCTCCTGCATGATGGACGCAAATGACTGACCGGATGCCATGCGGTATTCTGCTTCTGCAGAAAGCAGAGGCGAAAATCCTGAGAACTGCTTCAGGAGGGAAATGCCATCTTCCGGATGAGGATCCGCAAACGGATTGCGCTTGTTCTGTGCCGGGGCAGGCGTGAATTTCACCCCTGGCTGAATGATACGCTGCATGTTCTCAAACGGAGGAATCCGCTTCAGGGCATCGACAATGATCCCTTCGGCATTGACCAGGATCACGTTGGCATACTTGCCCATCAGTTCTGCGATCAGGCTCCACGTCTCAAGATCACCCATCTCATTGCGCTTGCGCACGGAAAGCGTGCACCAGCGGTCTAAGCCGGCCTGAGCGATCTCGGTGATCATGCCGCCTTCAAGGTACTTTCTCAGGACCATGATGAAATTGCCTGGCTCATCCGGTGTCGGATAGCTGCGTTCTGTGATCAGCAGGCGGTTGTATTCGGTATGGCAGGAGATCAGAAGCTGCTTTTTCCCGAGTGGACCGTGGATCTGAAAAAGAATCTCCGAAGGGGAGATCTGATAGATCTTCTGGATGCGGGCAGGCAGACATTCCTGGATTCCCGGCATGATTTTATAAAGCAGAATTCCGTCTAGTGCCATAGCTGTTCTCCTGTTACCGGAGCATTATACCATCATTGACTCTGCCTGGCTGTCTGTGTAAATTATTAGCAAGGGAAAAGGAGATCAAGCATGACAAAGAAGGGGCTGCTTATCGTGGTCAGCGGACCGTCAGGGGTTGGCAAAGGAACTGTTCTGAAAGAGTTCATGAATGATCCGGACCTGAAACTGTCATATTCCGTTTCCATGACTACCCGTGAGAAACGCCCGGGCGAAGTGGACGGAATCAATTACTATTTCGTAACTAAAGAAGAATTCGAGAAAGTCAGAGATGAAGGAGGACTGCTCGAGTGGACCGAATTCGTCGGCAACTACTACGGAACTCCGCTTGCCGGAGTAGAGAAGCTCCGCAATGAAGGCAGAAATGTGCTCCTTGAGATTGAAGTCAACGGCTGCCGGCAGGTCAAGGAGAAAGTGCCTGATGCACTGACAATCTTCATTGTACCGCCTTCCATGAAAGAACTCGAAAAGCGCATCCGCGGCCGCAAGACTGAACCGGAAGAGATTGTCCAGCAGCGGCTTGCAAAAGCCGAGAAGGAGCTGGAAAGCACTGGCAATTACCGCTATGTCGTCTGCAACGATGACGTGAAACTCGCTGCCGATATCATACGGGTAATCATCCGCCATCATATGGAACGCGACTTCTGAGGACTGCAATGCAGTTCTCTTTTTTGTAAGATCGTCAAGGAAACTCGGTTCTTCAGAGCCGAGATGAATTGGCTTAATGCATCCTTTCAACCCCCACACATGGTAGTGCGGATATGATATAATAAATGCATGGAAAGAAACGATGAACGGCTTACACATGGTAGAACATCTGTGTATAATCTGAACTACCATATTGTGTGGGGGGCAAAATACAGAAACAGAGTTCTTATCGGTGACATAGAAGCTGACCTCAAGCAGCTGATGTATGACATTGCGAAAGAGAAAGGATTTACTATTACGCACCTGGAGATCGGAACGGATGATCATGTACATCTATTGGTTTCTGCTCCGCCGAAGCTTTCTGTTTCAACAATTGTCAAATGTCTCAAAGGCACTTCTGCATTCCGTCTTTTCCGCATGCATCCTGAATTGAAAAAATATTACTGGAAAGCAGAAGACCGTCATCTATGGGAACCTTCCTATTTTGTCGAAAGCATCGGGGCATCGAATGAGCAGGCTGTCGCCAAATACATTGACGATCAGAGAAAGAAGGAATCGTATGACGGACATTAAGAAGGGATTCAATCTTCAGCTGTATCCGAATGAAGAGCAGACGAAAATGCTTTCCAGAACGTTCGGCTGCGTACGATTTGTTTATAACCAGATGCTCAATATGCAGAAAGAACGGCATGAC
>Ga0256404_1002015_pt1 | contig 46351 bp, 41 predicted proteins | sample RumenRJG_01DNA_FD_185990 | JGI IMG/M metagenome (GOLD analysis project Ga0256404, IMG submission 185990) | Bovine rumen microbial communities from Lethbridge, Alberta, Canada - RJG_01 | ecosystem: Host-associated > Mammals > Digestive system > Stomach > Rumen | place: Canada: Alberta | collected... | reverse complement strand
TCGTCATGAAGAAACTTTTTTGTAGAATCTATCATTTCATAAACTCTTTCTTCTGCTTCCATATTTGAAATCAGGACTTTATGAGCTTTTTCTTCTGCTGATAATTCTGTGCACAGAAGATTAAAATATTCAGGTTGCTTCATTTCATCTAGTTTGTGTGTAATAAAGTTCCTGTAAATGTGAATATTCTGCTGATGAACAAGTCTTGAATATTCTTTTATAAAATCTCCGTCACAATAACTGATAATATTTTCTGTAAGGCTCTCCAGACTTCCTTCATGATTCATTTTCTCGATAATCTTTTTTATAGAAGTTGAAAGTTTCTTAAGATCTGAAGAAAGAGCTTTTGCATCGGAAAAAGTAGGTTTTAGGATAAAATTATATAGTTCCTGCTTATTTGCATATTCCTTTGAATTAAAACGGTTATAAATATTGAGAATGTAACTGGAAAACTCTGGAGTTGCCGGTCTTTTTAATTTCTGTAAAAATTCGGCCAGAGCAATTCCATTATCAGTCATTACAATATATTTTTCAAAAGTAGAATCATCTTGATCTTCTTCAAGCCAGCCGACAGAAATAAACTTTCTTAAAACAAAGTTTGCTTCATCGTTTCCTGCATTTGCAGTGTTTTCTTCATCAGACAAGTCTAGATGATTTTCTAATAAAAATGCAGCAAGTACATCCCTTAAATATGAGCGTTCAAGTCGATAAGAAATTTCTTTATCATATTGATTATGTATTAATTCCAGACAGTCAGCATATACACGATTATTGCTTTTCCCAGCGAGACAATTGAAAAAATCTGATGGAATTATATCAAATACGTTCATATTTATTCTAAATATTTTATATTACATTTTCAATTTTTGGAGCAGAATCCGTCTGGGTACACTAGAATTCTTCCCCCCCTTACCTTCCCCGAATCTTTTTCATGACCTTCTTATGCCAGAAAGCACGTCCTTTCTCGGCGAGCGTGTAAAGGCCGTACAATGGCGAAAGCGGAATGTCAAAGCTTCCCGGTCTGTGGACTTCTGCACCGCCGAAGCCTGTTTTGAAGAGGTAGAGGCCGTGCATGGGGTGGTTCTCGTCGTTGGTCGGGGGCATTCCGTAGAAGTCGTAAATCTTTGAGCCGTATGCCTTTGCGTCTCTGATTGCCGTCCACTGGACAATGTATGCTGGCATTAAATTGCGCTTCTTGTTCCCGGAACAGCCGTAAAGATAAATCGCCTCGTCTTCCTGAAAAAGCGTGATGATTGCGGCAAGATCTTCGCCCTCGTGACTTGCTATGTAAAGCGTGATTTTTGTTTTTTGAGCCGCAGATTCAGCCTTCTCGGCTTTTGAGCCGCGTTCCAGCAAGTCCTTGTAGTAAGAAAGCGGGTGAAGACCGATTCCGTCCCGGCTGGCGGTGGTTTTGTAAAGTTCGTAGAATGAATCCAGGTCTTTTTGAAAATCAGGGGAAGAAGCCGTGACCGAACGCACCTGAACTTCGTGTTTTTCGGCATAGCGCACATTGTAACGCCACTTGTTTTTCATGCCGGCGAGCAGTTCTTCTTCGGTCTTTGAGAGGTCAAGGTATGTGGAATCCGGCGGCTGAATATCAACCGCATTTTTTTTGATGCTGACTTTCGTTTTTTTGGCGATTTGAGGAAGGCTTTTTACGAAAGAATCCCGCTCATCGCATGTTGCAAAGTCGAGCGGAAGGTCGTATCGGATGCAAAGCGTGTTTTTTGGAAGTGCGGGCTTGATTTGCGAGGTGAGTTCCCCGACTCTTCTGATATATTCTTCGTCACTCTCGCCCGCTATTTTTTCCGGGGCAAGAGGAACGTAACTGATTGAAAAAAGTTTTTTAAATGTGCGGGTAAGAATGTTGATTCCGCCGGCACTGACGCATTGCCAGCCGTGGGCACACTTAAAGTCGCACCAAAAATCTGTCTGCTGAAAACGGTTTTTCATAATGCGGAATTTTATCATAAAGGGCAGATTTTGGATATATGAAAAGAAAAAATCTCCCGGAAAATGATTTTTCAGTCACGAAAAAATAAAACAGAAAATTTACGTATTGCATAAGATAATATTTTATGCAATACTAATTCTATCATAATTTATTCACAAGGAGCGTTACAATGGCTGATATTTTGCAGACACTTAAAGAGAGACGAAGCTGCCGAAAATACAAGAGCGAGCTTATTCCTCAGGAGTCTCTTGATAAAATCCTCGAAGCTGGAACTTATGCGGCAAGCGGAATGGGAAAACAGAGCGCAATTATCGTTGCAATCACAAATAAGGCAGACAGGGACAAGGTTTCAGAGCTGAATGCCCGGGTCATGGGAAAAACTGACATTGACCCATTCTACGGAGCACCAGAAATCATCGTGGTTCTTGCAGACAAAAATGCTCACACTTATCTGAACGACGGCACCCTGGTTCTCGGCAACATGATGGCAGAAGCAGAAAGTCTTGGCCTGGCAACATGCTGGATTCACCGTGCAAAAGAAGTTTTTGAGAGTGATGAAGGAAAAGCCCTGCTCAAAAAATGGGGTATCGAAGGCGACTATGAGGGAATCGGAAACCTTGCCTTAGGTTTTGCCGATGCTCCAAAAAACAATCCCCTTCCACGAAAAGCAAATTATATTTACTATGTGAAATAAAACTGAAAAGAAAATATGATTTTTGAAAGATGCCTCAAAACTTAGAGGCTCCGGGCCTTGCATTCAACAGTGTTTTGCAAGGCCCGGCATTTTTTAAAGACTAATAATTTTCTTCGCTGATTTCAAAGAAGCTCTTTGGATGCGCACAAACCGGGCAAACTTCCGGAGCTTTTGTTCCAACAACTACATGACCGCAGTTTCGGCATTCCCAGACTTTTACTGAGCTTTTCTCGAATACTTCGTTCATCTCGACATTCTTGAGAAGCGCACGGTATCGCTCTTCATGGCGTTTTTCGATTGCGGCGACTCCGCGGAATTTTGCGGCCAGGGCTGTGAATCCTTCTGCCTCTGCTGTTTTTGCAAAATCCTCGTACATGTCAGTCCACTCGTAGTTCTCGCCTTCTGCGGCTGCCGTAAGATTTGCCTTTGTGTCACCTAGACCGCCAAGCTCTTTGAACCAGAGTTTTGCGTGCTCTTTTTCGTTGTCAGCTGTCTTCAAAAAGATTGCTGAAATCTGCTCAAAGCCTTCTTTTTTTGCTACTGATGCAAAATAAGTGTACTTGTTCCTTGCCTGGCTTTCTCCGGCAAATGCTGTCTGCAAATTTTTTTCTGTCTGTGTTCCTGCGTACTTGTTACTCATTTTAGTTACCTCTTAAAATGTTTATATATTTTTTGAACAATCAGGACAAAATCCCTCGAACACAATTGCGTGCGAAAGCGATTTGAATCCTGCCTGTGCCAGTTTTTCTTCGGCCGCCAAAACTTCCGAAGGTGCGAACTCCGGCACATCAAGAACTTTATGACATTTCCTGCAGTGAAAATGAAAATGTTCTTTTAATGTGCTGTCGTAATGGTCAGCCGCATCAGGGACGGAAACGCGCAGCAGAGATCCGTTCTCAACCAGAAGATTCAGGTTTCGGTAAACCGTTCCGCGGCTTATGTGGGGATCAGCCTTTCTTGCCTCGTCATAAATCTCATCAGCGGTGGGATGCATTTTGTTCCCTTCCATGATGTTCATGATCAAGGTTCTCTGTGCTGAATTACGATTCTGCATTGCGTTACCTCCTCGATGACAGAAGAATAGCATATAAGAGAAAGTTTGTAAATAGTAATAAGTCCTATTATCAATAAATTTATTTATATCTTATCAGAAGTTCCGTGTGGCCATTCTTCTCTTCCGGCTTTTCGGCACTTACATCATAATCGAATTCCTCGTATTCGGTGATTGAGAATCCAATCCTTGAATTTTCGAGAAGTCCGTTTTCATCAAGAAGTTTCCTGTGATTTTCCTTGCTGTAAATATGAGAGTACCATGCGGGGAAATTCCCTTTCTTTCCGGCACGAACAAAATCATAGCGAAGAAGGTCGTAAATCAGTTTTTTATCCAATGCCTTTTCGAGAAGCTGACACTTTTCTTCTATAATAAAGCTGCTGATTAACTCAAACCAGTAGGATTCTTTTCGGGCCTGAGAGAATGCATTTACTTTCCTTCCGTATTCGACAAGGGAGCAGAAAAATGCCCACGGACTCGTAAACCTGAAAACATAGCTCATCGTGCGTTCAAAAGTCCCTTTGTTCCAGTAAGCGTCCGTTACAGTCTCAATATCCTTTAAAAAAGCTATGTCGTCAAAACTGAGATAAGGAGTCGAAAAAGTCTCATAGACCGGGCTCTCCATCCACTTCCAGCCGTGTTCGCTTGCGTATTTCTCCATGACAGTTCCGCCCAGGATTTTAAGAAATCCAAGCTGGAGAGCGTCAGGCCTTAAATCCATCACAAAATCAAAGCTCCGGCCAAAACTTTCCAAGTCCTCATAAGGAAGACCCGCGATAAGGTCAAGGTGCTGGTGGATTGTGCGCGGAATCCCTTTGATTTTTGTCGCCAACTCTTCGATATTGGTCGAGCGGTTTATTGCGGCCAGAGTCTTTTTGTTTGCGGACTGAACTCCCATCTCAAACTGCATCACGCCCGCCGGAACATTCTGAAGGAAAGAAAGAGCCTTTTGTGAAAGATATTCGGCCTCAATCTCAAAGTGGAACATAGTCTTTCCGTTGTGGTGGGCAAGAATGTATTCCCAGATTCCGATATATCGGTCTTCGTCAAGATTATATGTGCGGTCAACGAATTTCACAAGATTAATGCCATGGTCCAGAAAAATCTGAATCTCGCTGCAAGTACGCTCAAGGCTTTTGAATCTCACCCGCTTTTCGACTGAAGAAAGGCAGTAGGCACAGCTGAAAGGACAGCCCCTGCTCGACTCGTAATAATAGATTTTGTGGTCAGCGTCGGCCTCCCCGGTCAAAATTTCAGGATAAGGAAAAGGAATGTCGTCCAGATTTTCGATGAGCTTACGGTTGCCGCTGAATTCCACGGCATTTTGAGCATTCCTGTAATAAAGCCCCTGAATGTCCTTTAGACGGGGAAGAAGATTTTTTGCCTCGCCCCCGCTTTTTTCAATCATGTCACAGAAAGTCAGCTCACCTTCCCCGAACACAATAAAGTCCAGGTCAGAAATGGAAGAAAGATATTTTTCCGCACCGTAAGCGAATTCAGGCCCGCCCGCTCCGAGAATGCAGTCCGGGAGAACTTTTTTGATTTCAGGAAGAAGTTTTGTCACATATTCAGCATTCCAGATGTAAGTCGAAAACTGAATCCAATCTGCGCCATAAGAAGCAATCCCCCTGAGCACCTGACCAACCGGCTGGTTAATCGTGAACTCGGCCAGCTCAATCAAAGGCTTTTGGTCACTATTCTCAAAATACTTGTCCGCAAAATTTTTCAAATCACGGACAGCGATGTTAGTATGCATGTAACTTGCATTTACGGAAACAAGAAGGATTTTCACAGGGACAGTATAGCAGATTTTGGGGAGAGTGTGATGATATTTATAAGCATAAGGGGCCATTTTTGCCCCGTCCGCCTGCCGGCAGCCAGTGCAAAAACCGCGCTATCCGCCATTCCGCTCTCGCTCCAGCCGCTTCCCTCACTCGCTGTGCTCGTTCAGTCCAGTGGCCGCCTTCGGCGTGGCTACTATCGCTTGTCCGAAAGCCCGCTCTTGACCGTTGCCCGCTTCATTATTATGCGTCAATACGGTACCGTAACCGTTACATGAGTTCCTTCACCTTCTTCGGAATTAAACGCAATTTTTCCATGCACGCTTTCCGTGCGGGCCTGAATGTTTTTAAGCCCAAAGTGATTTTTCTTTTTAAGAGCCGTTTTTAAGTCGAAGCCTTTTCCGTCATCAGAAACTATAATCTTGAAGTTTTTTTTATCACAGGTTCTGACTAGCACGCTTATTCTTTCTGAGCCGGAATGTTTTATTGCATTTGTAAGCATCTCCTGCACAATCCGATAAATATGAAGATTCTTGTCCTTGGGGAACTCCCTGAAACTCTGGTTGTTTTTAATTTCGTCTTGAATAAAAAGGATAATTTCCACACCGCTCTGCTTTTTCAAAACATCACAGAGGGAAATCAGCGCCTCAAAAAGTCCTTCGCCCAAATCGGACGGAGTAAGGGCATAGCAGGTATTTCGCACATCACTTGCAATCTTCTTGCAAAGAGTGACAGATTCATCATCTTCCAGCTGGAACTGGAGCACGCGCAAATCCTGACAAACTGTGTCGTGAAGCTCGTTTGAGATGCGCTCTCGCTCGGCTTCCTGAGTTTTTATCATCTGGGCGGTAAAGGCAAGGTTTTCCTTACGGCGTTTGGAAGTTACAAGATACAAAATAAAGAAGACGAGCGACATGAGCACGGCAAGAATGATTACGAAAACCAGAATTCTGTAGGAATAATAAACCTGTTCAAGCTGAAAACTTACAAGATTTTTCTGAAGGATTTCCCAGCTGCGAATATTTTCCGCAATTTTATGCTTGTCGCCCTCTTTGATTCCGTCAAGGATGTTTTCATAAATGACTTTTGCTTGGGGAAAATAATAAATTACGGTATCAGAAGGGGCCGCCTTTTTTACCTCGGCATAAAAATCTTCAGAGTGCTTCTGATATTCTTCATCCGTCGCCTCTTCGCATTCAATCCACTTTTGAGTGAGAGTTTCTGGCACAAGAGATTCACTCTGTTTCTGCGCCTTGTGAGCAAAAGCCGAAAAAGAGAATAAAGCAAATAAAAGAAAGACCGCAATGTTTTTCATTGGTAAAATATAACACATTCTTCACAATATATGATATAGTCAGAACATGAGTTTCCAGTTTGTTTCAGCAAATCGGAAGAGAGTTTTATTTTTTGTTTTAAGCATCCTTTGTGGCTTTTTAGATTACATCATCTGCGACCTTGTGGCGTGGGTAAACCATCTGCCGCTTTTCTGCGATACAATTTTCATTATGGCGCTCAGTTTTCTTGCCGGTCCGTGGTGGGGAGCGCTCGCAGGATTTTTCTACCATCTGATCGATTTCTGCTTGAACAGGACTCTTGAACTCGGACATTTGTTCGTACTCTGTCATTTTCTTGCAGCCCTCACGGCCGGGTACTACAAAATCAGGTTTATCAAAAAGACCGATTCAAGCCTTGCCCTTTTTGCAAAACTGATAGTTCTAAGCCTTGTTCTCTGCCTTGTGATGAGTATTTCTGGCGGAATCATCGGCTACATTTTAAATAACATAGAAGCCTACAAGGAAGCAAGCAGCCAGACCGACTTTCTCTTTTTTCTGTGGCAGAACAAATTCCGCTCGAAGCTGCTCCTGCAGATTGCCGTCCGCATTCCGGTGAACATTGCCGACAGGTTTATATGCACATTCGCCGCGTGGGGTGCCTTTTGGATTGGGGAGAGGGTGCAAAAGCTATTCTATAATCCAGTCTGAAAGCTGTTTTTCTTTGCTTGAATAATTTACGCCGATTTTTACGATTTTGCGGCCATCATTCTGATATGCAATCGGATAATCCTGGCTGTTTATCTGCTCTATTGCCTCTTTTGCGGAGCCGTCCATTTTGAATTCAAAAATATAGATTGTCTCTTTTTCCCAGAGTACGGCATCGCTTCTGCCCTTGCCGTTCTGTACTTCGCATAAAACAAACTCGCCAATCAGCTTAAAAATCAGCCATATAAAAGCCTGACAGTTCAGTTCGTATTGCTTTTGGTTTGTCTGTTTTGGAGCTGATGAAAAGATATTGTTTATGCGCTCCATAAATTCATTTACTTTTCCGGCACGAAGCTCACGCAGAAATTTCAAGACTTCAATATTATCAGTTTTTTCTTCATAACCAGCATACAAAGGCAGAAGTCTTTCATACAGACCATATTTTACTTCTTCATTTGGAACACCAAGAATAAAACTTCTGAATTCGCTGTCGTAAGATTTTATGGTTATATATCCTGTCTGATAAAGCATAGGAAGTGGTTCCGTCGAGGTAAGTCTGTAGTTTTCGAGAGAGCGCATGCCGACTTCAATTCCATTTTCAAGACTTGAATAATCAAAGTTACTGTTCAGCATCATTTTTGTGAGGAAAGTTGGCGTTCCTGTTGCAAACCAGTAGCTTCCAAAATCGTTGTTATAGAAAGCGTTCATCAGGCTGAAAGGGTTATAAATATCAGTCTGCACATCTTGTGAGAAATGATAGCCGTCATAGTTTTTCTTTAATCTGGCAAGGCACTGGTCTTTGGAAAGTCCGTTATCACTGCTCATGTTTTCTATTTCCGGGACAAAATCCGTTTCCAGCTCTTCCTGAGTTATCCCGCATATTGCGCTGTAATTTTTACTCAAAGAAATGTCGTTAAGGTTATTCAAATCAGAAAAAATACTCACCTTGTCAAAGCGGGTAACACCGGTAATGAAAATGAACTGGATGTGTGCATCTTCGCCTTTTAAGACGCCGTAAAATGTTTTCAGAATTTTTCTAAAATCATCAACAAGCTCCTGATTCCCAACTGCATTTAAAAGCGGCTTATCATATTCATCTACAAGAACGACAGCCTGAAGTCCTGTTTTTTCGTGAGCCTGCTGAAGAAGATTGCTAAACCTGTCCGCTAAACTTACAGCCTTTTCGTTTCTGATACCATAGATTTTTTCGTAAACATCAAGTTTTAATCCAAGAGACGCACGGAACATTTCTTCCGTCGTAAAATCACCAACATTAAAGTCAAAATAAAATACCGGATATTTTTTCCACTCCGTTTCCGTCTTTGAAATGGCGAGACCTTCAAACAAATCCTTGCGGCCTTCAAAATAACTTTTAAGCGTAGACAAAAAAAGCGACTTGCCGAACCTGCGCGGACGGCTGAGAAAATATGGCTTTCCGGAGTTTACCAGCTTATCAATAAAAGAAGTCTTATCAATATAGATATAATTTTTTTCACGGAGTTCTTCAAATGTCTGAATGCCAATCGGCAGATTTCGTTTTGCAGTCATAAGAATACTATATCATGATTTTTAACAATCGGAAACAGAAAACTGGCAATTCCCTCACAAATACCTTCCCAGTTCGTAGCGGTTCTTCACATTGAATTTGTCAAAAACTCGTGACACATAGTTTTCTACGGTGCGCTTGGAGACGCCCAGTTTTTCGGCAATCAGTTCGTTGGGGAGATGCTCGCCCAGTAAGTCCAGAAGCTCGCGCTCTTTTTTGGTGAGCGTGACCATGATTCCGCTTACGTACATCATGTCGGGAATCAAATCTTTCTGGATATAGGTTTCGCCGCGCGCGACTGCACGGATTGCTTCCAGGATTTCTGATTGAGCGGCATTTTTGGAGATAAAGCCTTTGATTTTGTGCTCCATCGTTTTTACGATAAAGCCCGCATTTGAAAAAGAAGAATACATAAGGCAGCTTATCCCGCGCCCGATAAGAAAATCGGCACAGTCAAAGCCGCTTTCGTTTTCAAGCTTTATGTCGATCATTGCAATTGTCTGATTCAATTCTTGGGGAGATTTTGTGCCGACAAAGGCGACAACCTCATCTTTTGTTTTGCAGAAGCCGGAGACCCTGATATCCGAAGTTTCAGAAAATACCCTTTCCAGTCCCAAACTTATCATTTCGTGGTCATCAATACTGATTATCTCAATCATAAGTTTATTGTACTTCATCGGGCGGCAGAAATATATAGAGAAAACTCACTGAAATAAAGTGTGTTTTCTCTGTCTACAAGGAAAAAATCCGATTGTATAATTTTTTCCAGATACAGAGGTTTGACCTCATAAAAAAAAGTCGGCGGACAAAAAAAACGCGGAGGAAAATAGATATGGGAACTGCAAAATGTAGTATTTGTGGACGAATGTATTCTCAAAGTGGACTTTTGGGCGACAGCGATAAAGGTATTCAATTTATGGCTGGTCTGGTAAAAAAGCCAATTTGTCCTGATTGTAAGCGGGCAGGATTAACTTCTGGCGGTGGAAACGGTGCAGCAGCTCAAGAAAGTGCTGCAAATGCACGGCTCGCAGAGGCACAAGCAAAAGCTATCGAAAAACAGGCTAATGCAGCTGCAAAAGCACAGGAAATGGCGGCAGATGCGGCATTTGCAAGCACAATGTCAAACTTCACATTCAGCGGTGAACCTGAAGAAATCGCAAAGGATTTTGAAAGTGTCTATCAGTATTGGCTCAAAAAAGATTTGAAAAAAGACCAGAAGAAAGTAGTCGCTGACAAGCTTGAACTTGGTCTTATGGCTTTGAAAAAAGCAGACAGCATGAAAGGCGACTTCTACGAGAAAAAAGTTAAAGAAGAAAAGAAAAAGCGAAAGATAATGAAAATTGTAAAAATCGTTGGATGGACAGTTGGTATAATCGCCCTCTTGTTACTCATGATAGGACTTGCAAATCAGTAATTTTTTTTCAATAGCACATCGGGAATTTTCTCGGTGTGCTGATTTTTTGCGGAAAACACTATGATATTTTCTCATTCATATCTCGATTCAGATAATTCAAATTCATTTTACAAAGACATCTTCACAGATTTTCTTGAATTGCATCCGCAAAGATACATAACTAATAGTCGTCGGACTTTAAGCGAAATGGAAAAAATATGAAGAAAATAATTTTATCACTAAGTTTTGCACTCACAACGTTTTTTGCAGTTTTGCCGCCAATCCAGAGTCGGATTTTGACTATGTATTTTTAGATAACCATGAAAAAGGCTGGCTTTCCCAAGTTGAACCATCACTTGATAAATCAAAAGACTATCTGTGAATCAAGTTGTGGTTTGATTTCATTCTTTGATGTAAAATAATTAATCCGCTCTGCGTAGCTGTCAGAGATTGGTTGTGGTTTGATTTCGATTTCTGATGTAAAATAATATGAAAGAATAAAATGGTCTTCGTTGTCTGGTTGTGGTTTGATTTCGATTTCTGATGTAAAATAATCGAACTTACGAATACACAAATCAAGAGCTAGTTGTGGTTTGATTTCGATTTCTGATGTAAAATAATTACCGAGTCAAAGGGTGTCCACATTTTCATGTTGTGGTTTGATTTCGATTTCTGATGTAAAATAATACTGACCCGGACGTCCCGAACCAATTCCTCAGTTGTGGTTTGATTTCGATTTCTGATGTAAAATAATTGTTGTAATATTTTTTTACCGAATCGTAAGGTTGTGGTTTGATTTCGATTTCTGATGTAAAATAATATTTATTGTTTTTCCATTTAATCCGAAATTGTTGTGGTTTGATTTCGATTTCTGATGTAAAATAATTAATCAGAAACATATCTACAACTATCATAAGTTGTGGTTTGATTTCGATTTCTGATGTAAAATAATGCAATCTTGAACAGGTGTTGAGGAAGCAATGTTGTGGTTTGATTTCGATTTCTGATGTAAAATAATATGTATTTTCAAGATAAGTTGCAAGGTCTGGTTGTGGTTTGATTTCGATTTCTGATGTAAAATAATATAAGCCCATTTGACGAAAGCCTCTGGATAGTTGTGGTTTGATTTCGATTTCTGATGTAAAATAATGCTTCGAAGCTCGTCATAAACTTCATTAAGTTGTGGTTTGATTTCGATTTCTGATGTAAAATAATTGAAACGTACCTACATGAATCGTACGTAACGTTGTGGTTTGATTTCGATTTCTGATGTAAAATAATGCTGAGTTAAATTATCTCCAATCCAAACGGGTTGTGGTTTGATTTCGATTTCTGATGTAAAATAATTCCAGAAGATACATTAGTCAATTTGGCAAAGTTGTGGTTTGATTTCGATTTCTGATGTAAAATAATCATGAACAGTATCGAAAGATAAGCGAGCAAGTTGTGGTTTGATTTCGATTTCTGATGTAAAATAATTCTTTCATAGCCTTATCGGCCTGTTGCTGGGTTGTGGTTTGATTTCGATTTCTGATGTAAAATAATAGTTAAAAGATTCATTGGTCTTGATGTCGGGTTGTGGTTTGATTTCGATTTCTGATGTAAAATAATCAACGGCAGGAATATATTTATTTGTGTTTCGTTGTGGTTTGATTTCGATTTCTGATGTAAAATAATCGAAGCTCGTCATAAACTTCATTGAATCCCGTTGTGGTTTGATTTCGATTTCTGATGTAAAATAATGCGCCTAAATTGCAACTTGTCGTCGCCTTCGTTGTGGTTTGATTTCGATTTCTGATGTAAAATAATCGACACGCCTTTGTGTCGCGTTGTCTTCACGTTGTGGTTTGATTTCGATTTCTGATGTAAAATAATGTACAATCTGAACGCCCGAACGCTGACGGGTTGTGGTTTGATTTCGATTTCTGATGTAAAATAATGCGAAGAAGCGGAAGGTTTGCTTGCCCTGGGTTGTGGTTTGATTTCGATTTCTGATGTAAAATAATTTACAAAGTTTTGATTTAGCATAATTAATAGTTGTGGTTTGATTTCGATTTCTGATGTAAAATAATTTCTCCATGGCGACTTACGCTTCGTAGCTTGTTGTGGTTTGATTTCGATTTCTGATGTAAAATAATTCAGCAGCCATTTTGTTGATTTTAGCCTCAGTTGTGGTTTGATTTCGATTTCTGATGTAAAATAATAGTGAAGGTGTTGCGGAACTTTGAGCGGGAGTTGTGGTTTGATTTCGATTTCTGATGTAAAATAATTATTGCTATAGTATGTTGAATGTGGTGAAGGTTGTGGTTTGATTTCGATTTCTGATGTAAAATAATATGAGTTTTGTAAAGCCATATTATTCAAAGATTTACATCTGTTTTACATCAAAAAAAACGGGGAAAAGGATGTTATTTCATGTCTTTTTCCCCGTTTTTCTTAAAAAAGTTCCAGTTGACTTGGAGTTTTTTCGTTCTTTTTTGGCAGCATTCCCTCAAAAGTTTCTATATCGCCAAATTGTTTGTCAGTAAATTTTAGGATGCTCACCTTCCCTTCTTTCGGAAGCCAGTCTTTTATTCTTTTTATATGAACTTCACATGCTTCTGAACTCCCGCAGAATCTTTTATACACGCTGTACTGCATCATGTCATAACCATCTTCAAGCAATTTTTTTCTGAATTCAGCGGCACGCTTTCTTTGAGTCTTTGTATTTGTCGGTAAATCAAAAAGACAGAACAACCACATAATTCTATAAGCATTAAACCTTTCATAGCTCATTCAGTGAACTCCGGCAAAGATAAATTTTCAGCATCTCCGCTAAAAAACTTTGCCAGAGAAGAACTCGTAATCGTCAGCGCAATCATAAGTGGTCGCGTTACCTTTCCTATTTCAACATCTCTTGTAAGCACAGTTAGGATTTTTTTCTTGAATTCCGTTGTAAGTTCTTCGGTTTCCTCACTAATTTTCATATATTCAATTATTTCATCATCAATATACGGGCGGTAAGGCTCCATTATGTCGTCAGCAAGTGCATAGGCATCGTATTTATTGTGATGATGAATCCCTAAAGTCGGAAGAAGACCTGAACCAATCAATGCCCTAGCCGTAGCAGCCCGAAGAATCGCATATCCATAATTCAAAAGATTGTTTGGATATGCACCATAGCGCGTGCGAACCCAAGCTACATCATCAATAAGCAAATCCCAGTACAGTTTAGCCGCCATCGCCTCTCGGTTTGTCGAATCCCCGCTTTTTACATCTGAGGCATATTGTTTTAGTTTTATGGAATTAATTTTGTATTTTTCAAGAAGCTTTGCCTGATTTTTGATTTTTTGCTCGATTATTTGTTTCCAGCATTTTTTCTTTGCAGGAAGACTTGCTTCAATCTGGGCTGTAAAAAGCTGATTCTGAATAGTGTTGCAGTCAAGCGGTAGATTCATTGAAAAAGGAAGGTGCTTTTCATTGCAGAAAACGACAGCTGCATTATTTTCTGCAAGTGCATTTATAACTGGAATTGAAATATAAACTTGATTATTTTCGATGATGACAAAGCCAATATCTTCTATCGGAACAGAAGATTCTTCGCGAGTCTCTTTATTTTGAATGACCAGCTGCTTATTTTTTAGCGTTAAACAAACAGCATTTGAGAAAAACAGTGTTCGTTTAATCATATTTTAAGTATTGGCTAGACAATCAAATTTCCACAGTTTTTGTTAAAAGTGGTACAAATCGCAAGTTGAACTTTCGATTTGTACCATTATTCTAATTCTTAGGGATAATTTCGCCAGTTGGGGAGATTGTGAAATTTGTGCCTTCGACGAGACAATTCAATCCTGAATTTGAAAGCCTCTTGTATTTATCAATTCCTTCATAAAAACATTGACTTTTATTATCTTTATTTTTTGCCTCAGCTATCGTTACATGAGAGAGATTAACTCTACCATCACTTTCAAGAGTTGAAATTCTATAAACACGCGAAAAAAGCTCTTTTGAGGATAATTCAAATACATTTTCATTAACTGAATTTTGTAGAATTATTATTTGCCCATTTTTCAGTACTTTATATAATTTCAAGTTAGTATCTTTCTTTTCTTTTGTGGGCGGATACAGTCGTTCACCGTTTTGCTTTTTATGAACCGCATCCAACAGATTCAACACAATATAGTCGCTTTGAGATTTTCCCTTTGCATCCTTTCCACGGTACAAAGCAATGAGATAATTCTCATCATTTACAACATAATAATTCTGCTTGTAATCTTTTGGATTGTGGTCAATGACATTATTATGCTTTTTGAGGACAAGTGGAGAAGTCGGTTTTGCCTTGATTCTTACCCGCTTTACATAAACATCTTTTCCATTAATTTGGTATGGCAAAAGAATTCCGTCTTTCTGAATATCCGCAAGAGATTGTTTTCCAGTTTCAAGATTATTAATGAATGTATTACGGATTCCCTTATCCACAATTTTGTCGGCAGAATCTTTTGTAAGCGTATCAACAGAAACTCTCTGGACAAAGATTTTCTGCGGGTCAGAGCCTTTTTCTGGCGGAGTCATAACGCAGCCGTAGAATGTATCTTTATGCAAAGAACCGCGCGCTGTATTTCCCTGAATGTAGATTTTGTTTCCATTTTTGTCTAACTTTGGCTTTCCTGTACGCGGATCACGAAGAACTTTCTTTGTTTGCCTGAGCGAATTGTCATCCACATAATGCTTTGGCACAATGTATTGAACGGCCGAGAGAACATCTTTATCAAAGGAATCCCATGGTTTTGCAAATTTTAAATGCGCCCCATCAGAACTTGCCCGAACGGCCTCTGAAAGCAAGTTAAATTTAGTTCGGTTAACACAAGCAATTGTAAGCGCATCCACTGCATGATGACGGTAATTTGAGCGGTCTTTATTATCGCCTGCATACATTCCTAAATTCCACTGTTTTTTAAAAGTATCGGTCATAGAGCCTTTTACAGGGAAGGTATGCGGAAAAACAGACTTTAAATACTGCAGGGCAAACTTTGTAATGATTCGAGTGTCATTGAGCTGGCTGTGCTTAAATCCGTCTGTGACTTCTTTTGCGTTAACGCGACGAAGTTTTCCTTTGTAATAATCAAGCTCAAGCTGAGCTTTATGGCGGGCTACTATTTTCCTATTTTTTATTTCTGGGTCAATATAACCACCACGAGTTTTGTTTCGCTCAATTGCAGAAAGACATTCATCAATTTTAGACTCGTACATTCGTTCAAATCGTCTGGAAATTTCCTCAAAATTTGCAAGTTCCGACGGAATACGCTGTTTCTTTTCTTTCCTGTTAAAATCAGAATCACATAGAGTAAGATTTTCCAACGAATCATCATAAGAAAGACTTCTCGGAATTGTATGCTCAAAGTCAAATTTCGGATGCGGGCCAAACAAATCTGTTATGTTGATTTTCTTTCCTGTGTAAGGGCAAGTTTCATTCTGTTCTTTCCAGAGACGAAATTTCTTAATGTCAGAATCTGTCGGTTCAATTTCAAAACCAGATTCTTTGCAAAGTTCAATTATCCGAGCTTTGTATTCGGCATTTTTCTTTTCATTTTCTTTTTGGAAATCTTCAATAGCCTTTCGCCAGTTCTTATCATTCACTTCGTTGGCAAGCTCTACATGAACTCTTGTCTCACTGTCGATTTCGCCTGTTTTGATAAGATAATTCACGAGTTTTCTGAGCTGAAACAAAGCCCTCATCGCAACTGGATTTTTTACGCTCGGTGTTCTTGGGGAGCCAAGATAAGTTTTGCCATCATCTGATTCTCTCGGTCGTTCCAGATTGTATTCAGTTCCCGACGGATGATATAGTTTTGCATTCTTTTTGAATTCAAATCCTTGCTGATTCAAGTATTCCAGAATCAATTCGTCAGTTCGCAAAGGCTTGTACTTATAGTCATTCGGATTTTTTGTGACTGCAATTTTGAGTGTTTCTTCAATTTTTGCAATTACTTCATCGCGGATTTCTTTTTGCTCTGTCAGCGGCTTTTCCGCAAATTTCCTTTTCCCGAACAAATCTGCAATTTGATCATCTACAATTGATTTATCCCATTCTTCGCTGTGGAAGTCGTGCTTTTCGTCTTTAAAAATTGCCTCAATGCAGCGATTAGCAAGTGTGATTCTGTTGTTTTTGTCTTTTAATGTCGAAGTGATAGTTTCAACAGCTTTTTCAATTTTTTCGGCATGTTTATTATAAACTTCCTCGCCAATCATCGTCGGGATATTTGCCAGGAAGACTGCATGAGAGTAAACATAACCTTTTTTCAAAAACGGAAGAATTTTTCGGATTGCTTTTAAGCTGAGGTTCGCGTAGCCTTGCTGGAAATGAATCGCACAGAATTTTTCTGCCGTTTCAGAATCAAGATGAAGTTTGTTCAAAGCGAATTCATGAAGTTTTTCATCATCATCAAAATCGTAAAGAACATGCCAGATGTCGTTAATGTCGTAATATTTTTTATCTGAGGCTGAATCTTCATTCGGAATTTTTATATTCTTCCAGTCTTCGCCGAAAATATTTTTTAAATCTCTTGAAACGGGACACCCTGCGACATTCGTATCATCACGGTAATTAAAGCTCCATTCATCATTCTTGCCACGGATTTTTTTTGCAATATCCTTGAAATCAAAATTGCCTTTTGAGCGGAAGAAAAGCGGTTTTATAGATTCGATTTCTTCTTCAGTAAGTTTATTGTCTTTAGGATAATGCTCTTCCAAATCATCAAAAAGGCTTGGTCCATCAAAATTATCAGAATTTCTATAAACACGAATGCTGTTGATAAAAGACAGCATTCGGAATTCCTCAAATTCAAAATGTGAAATGGGGCACCGAGGCTTATCAGTTTCAAAAGTACATTTTCCGACCAAGAATTTCTGCGACTTTAATTTACGCTGGAAGAAAATCGCTTTGTACAAGTCTCCTTTTAATTTCTCAGGGATTCCTTGAATTTCGCAAATTCTATTGAATTCTTCTTCATAATGCTCTTTTCGGGAAGTGTATTTTCCACGGACTTTCTCACCTGCTTGTTTAAGTTCATAAAAATACTGACCGAGCGTTTTGTTGCCTTTTGCCTGTGAAAGCTCAGAAATTCCTTCGCTCACCTTTCCATCAGTTTCTTTTGTCGTTTCTTTTCTGTTGCTTAAAAATCCTCGACGTTGCGCAATATGATATAAAGCGCGCCCAATCTCATAAGGCTCACACTTCTGCTCTACGCATTTTTTACGCAAAAAATACGGTTCCCAATTTTTTTCTTCGTCGGTTCTGTACCAGTTTATAAAATCTTTTGATGACGGATATATTTTTTCCTTGTGCCATTTTTCAAGCTCTTCCAGGGTAAGCGGACACATTCCATTATTAATCAAAATTCTGAGCGTTTCATATTTTCGAAGCTTTCTTCTGAACTTTAATCTTCGGGCAGAACGGAAGCCTGTTCTTTCAGAGGCTTTTGAGCTTTCCACACCTTTTTCAATCTTTACGCCTTCTGGAAAAATATATACACCGCATTTTTCGATTTTTTCAGCGTTTTCGTCAACAATTCCCCAACCGATTGAATTAGTACCAATATCAAGTCCCAAAGTTTTCATAACTGCTCCTGATAAAAATATGTTGCAATTAATATTATAACATGATATTCTGAAATTACGAAATCAAATCACAATAAGGCCTTGTGCCGAAGTCGTATTTGACTACAGTCCTGCTTCTGGTGGGGCTATTTTTTTACCCTACACTTCCACCTTTCACCAACCGCGTTAAGGATTGGAGCACCGCCGTCAGGCGTTGCCGTAGGCAATGGAGCGTCAGCGGAAGTGCGGAAAGCCTGACCGCCGCTTGTCGGCGGTAACGCCCTGGATTATTGGCGTTGATTGAATGCCCTATGGTTGAAGCCGATTATATACAAGTTTACTTTTTGGCAGATTACATGATTTTACAAGATTTCTTTCTGCTGACAGAAATTCCGTCGCCTTTCTTGAAAAATTCCGTCTCGAATTCCTCGTTCGTTTTCAAAAAGTCGATGTATTTTCGGATTTTTTTGACCAGTTTTTTGGTTGAGTAATTGTTCGTGAGGCTCAAATCTTCGACCATGCCGTGAAAGGAAAGGTTGTCGCTGATAATCACGCCGCCTTCGCTTAAGTTTGCCTTGTATTTCTCAAAGAACTTCGTGTACTGGGCCTTGGCCGCATCGATGAAAATAAGGTCGAAGGAGCCTTTAATTTCTGCCGTAAGCGCGTCTCCATGAATCAGAGTGATTCGCTCGGAAAGCCCCTTTTCGCTTACATTCTTGACCGCAGCATTGTAGCGCTCGTCGTCAAGCTCGATGGTCGTCACCTTGATGTCGTTTGAAAGCCCGGCAAATCGAATAGCCGAATAGCCGATGGCCGTTCCGATTTCAAGCACGCTCTTTACCCCGTGGCTCTTGATGTAGTCGCAGATGAAGTCGCTCCCCTCGTCCTGCATGATGGGAACCTCGTTCTGCATGGCGTAATTTTTTATGAAGTCATCACATTTGTCGTCCGAAAGCATGTCGATGAATTTCTCAATCTCGCTTGCGACTGAAAAACAAAGGTCAGGATTCTGAGCTAGCATCTTCTCCTTGTTGGCGATTCCGCCCCTAAGTCCCACAGTCTTGCATCCGAAAGCTTTTCCTGCGATTATGTCAACATCACTGTCACCAATCATGATGAAATTGTCATTGGTGTAACTCGTGCAAAATCTTTTGTTCAGTTCTGAAAGCGCGAATTCAAGGCCGTCTGTGGAAGGCTTCAGGTCAATCGGATTCCCGTCTGCTTTTTTTGTCTCAGGACCGACCATCAGATCAAAATATTCAAGGATTCCGAGCTTCTCAAAAATACGCGATGCGATGCTCTCTGGCTTGTTCGTAAAAAGCACGACCTTCTTGTCCTTTGCCTTTAAAACCCGAAGAAGCTCCTTGATTCCCGCATAAAGATGTGTCTTCACGACAGGATTTTTGTGATAAAGCTCAAGGTAGTATTTATAGACCTGCTCGAACTGGTTTTTGTTGTAGTCCGAGTCAAGGTTGAAACGGTTCTTGGTCGAGCGCGCAAGTGCCCTGAGCACAAGATTCTTAGCCCCGTCGCCGGTAAATGAAATAAGCTCGTTCGTAGCGACTTCCCAATAACCAAAACGCTTTAGAGCCGCATTAACGCAGTCGGCAATATCCTCGCCAGAATTTATGATAGTACCGTCACAGTCGAAAGTGTAAACCTGAATAGACATGATGGGAGATTATAGCATATTTTTCATAAAAAGGAACGGCTACTTCTTCTCCTAAGGTAGGGAGCCGTTCGCTTCAGCGAAAAAACTTGCGATGCAAGTTTTTAGGCGAGTCTCGGTGAAGGCTGTGCCTGAACCCAGGCCCCTTAAAATCCCCTTTTTAATTTTTTTATATTATATCAGCAAGTTCTTCGATGAGTTTTTCATCTTTTGGAATATGCTTATACATAATTGATTTTACATCCATAAGAATGCCGTAGATTTTGTGATAGGATTTTGTGGCTGTGTCGGCTTCCTGGGAAAGCACATAATCAGCGGAAACATAGCCGATGTTTTGCGGAGCAAGATTTTCTGCTGGCATGATGAATGCATTGTATATAGAAGAATCTGTAATATTCTCACCTACGCCGTCTGGAAGTTTGCTTCGATTTTTAGGATTGTCGATATATTCAGCATAAGCAAGCTGTTTTACTACACTGCCACTATCCGGCAGATGATTTGGATTTTTTGTGGCTCCGTAACGGTAATATTTTGAGTCCAGAACAAATATTTTCTGATTCGATTCTCCGCGATTTGTAATCATGATTGTGTCCGGGCGCAGGGAGTTTCGTTTTTCTGAATTACCAAAAGTAAAAGTTTCTTTCTTTTCGCCCAGTTTCCAGTAGACTTTTGGATAAAATTTTTCCTTGTCTTTTTCGCCGTAAACTAAATCTACCAGCTGCTCCCAAACGTGATGAAAATTATTCGTTCCGTAGATAAAATCTTTTTTCTCGCTGGAATTATCTAGATAGTTAATCATATCCAGCATGTTCTTAAAAAGAAGAAGCTCCTTTTCGTTAAAGGTAGAAGCGATTTTGGATTTTATGACAGATGTAAAAAGTGACTTGTTAAAAGAAAGAGCCGGTTTTTGCGGTTTGTATGAGCTAAAAAGAAAACCTAGCTTTTGAAAACTTTCGTACACGCAGTATTTATGAATCAAAGTCAAAAGGGCATTTTCGTTGTGAAGGTTTTTCTGCGTGATGAACTCTAAGTAGACCGGGCTTTCATCTGCAATCTGAGGGCGAACTTGTTTTATCGTACGGCTCCAGTTGATTTTCCCGCTTGTACCCAGTTTGTAAATCTGCTCTTTCTGCTGGTAGTAACCGTGATTCAAAAAATCGCTGATGATAAAAAGATAGGCGTGAATGGGAAATTCCACATTCTGCTGATTTGAGCGGAAATCGTTTCTTACAAGTTCCGCCTCCGGGCTTCCAAAAGAAGAAAGCACGCTGATTAAGTTTAAGACATCAAGCCGGATTTGTTTTTCGTCAGAAGAGTCCGGTTTTTTGTAACCCACAGGAAAATGAATTGAAAGTTTTCCGTCAAGAAATCGCAAGCCTACAAATTTATCCACCTGACCAGATTCTTCATCACGGGAAGATTTATCATCAAAGTAAACGCAAAGGTCGGAGAGAGAAAAATAGTTTTGTTTGTGCATTATTTCTTTTGCTTCCATTCAGCTTGACCTGTCGGGACCATTGCGATTACCAATTATCATTCCGAACTTGATTCGGATTCTATTGAAGTGTCCGCGGTTTGAAGTTTTTCCCCTAACCTGCAAACATCACTGAATACTGAAAATCCTTCTTTCAGGAAGCGACGGTGCAGTTCTTCAAAGTTCTTTATATCACCGGCAAAAATTTCCTGATGGTAGAACTTAAAGGCATCGTCCCAAAGATATTTGAGAACTTTATCCGCAAAAACGTTTGCTTTAATTTTGCCATTTTCAGCCTTCACAAACCAGCAGCCCAGTCGTTTGTCTTCCATGCTGGAAAGTCCGCCTTCATTGGATTTTTCACCAATGACAGCGTTGATTGTCTGCTGAAAATCCTTCCAAGTGATTGACTGATTGTTCACACTGATTGTAGCGTTCATCTGGCTTTCATCTTCACACTCATTTTTAACAAGCTGCATGTCCCATCTTCGTTGAAAAGCATTGTCCAGGGTGAAAACATTCTGGTCGCTTGTGTTCATTGTGGCATAGAGGGAAAGATTTGGAGGCAGACGAAGGGAAGTGTTTTCCGTGAACTCAATATTTCCAACTTGTTTGGTTTTAGGTGGAGTCTTTTCCGAATAGCGTTCATTTTCACTGCGGATAAAAGCGTTGATGTCCAGATTTTCAATACTGTAAGAACTCCAGCCATCTGACCCCCGGTCAAGCAACTGGAACAAGTCTCCAAAAATTGCCGCCGCGTTTCCACGATTTATTTCTTCAATAATTAAGTAATAAGGCTTACCAGGATTTTGAAGCGCACGCTTTAAGATACGGGTAAAAGGACCTGCCTTAAATGGATATTCAAGCCCGCTTTCAGTCTGCACAGGAAGAATCTGCCCCACAAAGTCCGCGTTCGTATATTCCGGGTGGAAGACAACACGCATTGATTGTTGCTCACGTTCTTCCTTATTTGGAATCTTAGCTTGGAGTTCCTCGTCGATTTTGTGGGATTTGCCTGAGCCGGGGACACCGTAGTAGATGATTTGGGTGGGAGTGAAAGAGCTGAAAGATGACTGTTCTTTTTCCGCATAAGAAAACTTTATTGAATCACAGAGTTTTTTATAAATTGTGAAATCTGACGAAAGTACATAAACCAAAGTTCCAAAGTATCCACTTTCGGCTGTAGTTAAGGGGACTATATTTAAAATATACGCACCTAATAAATCTTCGCTTCTTCTAAAACTGTTTTTTTCTAAATTTCCAAATTTTTTGCTGTCTTTTAAATTACTAATTAAATATGAAAAATCTTCTAGTGTAACATTTGGATAAAGGGAAAAATCAATAGTATTTAACTCTGAAATTACATCAACATGTTCACCTTTAGATATTTTATCTTGAATATTATTTATCTTCCCTTTTAGTTCATCATTTGGCCTAAAGACTTTATCAAAAAAATCAAAAAGATATCTGAGTTTTACTACTAAATCAAAACATTCAACGGCTAAATAAAAATATTGATTTGGGATAATTGCATAATGCTTTGGAGATGTCTCAACATAAAAAGAGTTCTCATTAAATGAAGTTTTTGTATTATTTTGACGGAAAATTAGCTCTCCTATCTCTTTTTTAAGTGAAGTAGGAATTATGACTTCAGGGAAAGAAGATATCTTATTTAATTTTGCTCTTACAATTTCTGCTGTTTCTCTCAATGTTGCCATTTTATTTCTCCAATATTTGTTTTACGATTTGTTCTGATACAAGCTGAACAACGGGAACTGCTACACTGTTGCCAAACTGTTGATAAGCTTTTGTGTCTGATTGAGGGATATGAAATGATTTTGGAAATCCCTGCAGATTTGCAGCCTCTCGCGGTGTTAGTTTCCTAGGATTTTTACCAATCTGTTCAATTAAGATTTCACTGCCATCTTTGTAGTATCTGCGCGAAATAGTACTAGTATACGGTGATTCACTATTGAACAAACAATAGCCAAAACCATTTCCTTTTTTTTGATTTTCTACTCTGCGTTTTTGATGTCCAGCCCATAATCTGTCAGAAATCGTATATACATTGGAGACAGATTTTTCAAGAATACTTCCAACTGAAACTTTCTTCTTTTGTGGAATTGGATATAAGAAATTTTCTATTGCGACATCTTCACGCCAAAGCACGATATAAATTCTTGGTCTATTTTGTGGAACGCCATAATCTTTTGCACTTAAAACTAATTTTGCAGCTTCTGTTTTTAGTTTTTGCAAAGAGCCGTTTTCAATGAGTTCTGAAGAAATATTACATTTGTAGCCCATCGAAGTAATTGTTTTTAAAACAATTCTAATCGTGTTTCCATTGTCATTACTGATAAGACCTCGTACATTTTCAAGAAAAACGGCTTTTGGTTTATGCACGTTAAGTATTTCTGCAATATGATAGAATAATGTTCCTCTCGTATCTTCAATACCTTTTTTTAATCCAGCATTACTAAAAGGTTGGCACGGAAAGCCCGCACAGAGCACATCAAAATGTTCCGGTATCAACGCTTTTGTTTCTTCTTTCGTTATATCCCCAAAAGGAACTTCACCGTAGTTTTCATAGTAAGTCTGTTTTGCAGCATCGTCCCATTCGGAAGAGAAAACACACTCGCCTCCGTTTGCCTGCATGGCAAGACGGAAGCCCCCAATGCCTGCGAATAAGTCAATGAATGTAAAACTAGAATCAGGTTTGCTTGTGAACGGAATTTTTTTTGCATTGAAGAAATTCTCAGCCTCGGTTATTTTTTCCTCTGCGAACGAAAATTTTTCAATAAGTTCCTTCCGTTTATTTGCCTTGGCAGAATCATTTTTCATCATCAGATAATGAGTAAGCAGGGCATAGTTTTCTTCATTTCCAGTCTGTGGAATAAATGCTTTTAATTCTTCGTAATTCTTTTTTCTTGAATTATGCTTCCCCTGATTTCGCGTTAGCGAAATCGAATCCGTGTGGCACTTCGGGGGCGTTGCGGGGGTGCGTGCGCAACAAGTTGCTTCGAGACTCGCTAAAAACTCACATCGTGAGTTTTTGCCCTGCTTTGCAGTGCCACTCCCTACCCCCGCAGAAGGGGTAGCGGAAGACGGCTTGCCGGCTGGAGCGAGGGAAAGGCTTTCCCCTCCTTCACTTGTATCCTTTAAACCGACGTTTTTGGTGATGTTTTTTGTTTTCATTTCTTCGATTGGATTAATATTCATTGTAGTTTTCCTGTTTTGATTTCGTTTTTCAAATAATCGTACACATAAAGCGGACTTTGAAAGTAAAGTCCTGTCTTTGGGTCACAGAGCTTCTGGTAGAGTTCTGAGTTGTACACAGCACGTAAAGCCTGTTCCACGCTAAAAGAAAAATCCCTTACAAGATATGTCGCAAGGTCTCGTGTGGTACATTCAATCTGATATTCAACATCATTCATGGCAGAGTCCTTTGTTTACAAGTGTCTGAATAGCTTTTTGGGTGCCGAAAAAATATTGAAAAGTAACGCCCTTCATGTATTTAAGCCTTTCAAGGAAAGTATCAAAAGAAATATCACCTTCAACAAAACGGCGGATTTGAGCTCCAACTCTGTCATTTGCTATGGGACCGATTACGATGTCGTAGTCGTGTGAAAAATCCTGATTTTCCTGATTGCGGTTCTTAAAGACAAAATCTGCCCATTCTTTTGAGTATTCGGAAAATGAAAGGACTTTTAGGCTGCCGTTTTTTAAGAGGGATTCATCGAACTCAAATTTCGTTACAAGAGGACTTCCTCTAAAAAATGTTGTCTTGAATGTCGCCATTTCATAGGCCTGTTCGTAATTATTTGAAAGATAAAATCCTCGTCCAAAATCTTTGTTAGGTTTGGAAAGAGTCAAATCGATTTCTTTTATTTCTACATTTGAACCATGATACAAAAACATCAGACATTGCCTCCATGGTCTTTGCAATAAGAAGCTAATGTATCTACCATTTCCGAATATGCAAGGGTGTGTGCTATATTGTAGTGCTGTTCCAGAAGCGTAATGGCATTAAATCGATCTAGGTAGTTGAATGCCTGTGTGGTGGAAAGCGAATATTTTTTTGCGAAATCGCTTACGAGAGCAACGGTATATTCAATTTTGTCTTTTGGATTTGCTTCCTGCATTACAAGACCTCATATTCTATTATAATATACTCTTCATTTTTCTTCCATAAATATAATCTGTTTTTATCCGGCAAACATCTTCTGCACTTTGTCCAGGTTGCTCTGCAAGTCAAGGGATTTTTTGCTGATAAAAAGCTTTACAGTTTTCCGGTGCGTTCCGTAGAGTTTCGCCATCTGATTTACGCTTGTTCCGGCAAGAATCATCACGCTCACCGCAAGTTCCGCCCCGTCAAGCTTGCTTTTTGTGCTTGTAGAGCCAAGAGGCCGACCGAGTTTTACCCCCTCATTTTTCCTGAGCGCTAGGGCTTCTTTTGTGCGCTGGCTTATCAGGTTACGCTCGATTTCTGCGCTCAGGCCGAATGCAAAGGCCAGAACTTTGCTCTGAATGTCGTCACCCAGCCGGTAGTTGTCCTTGATTGTCCAGACCCGCGCACCTTTTTCCATCAGAATATTCAGCACGGACATAATCATAAAAAGACTTCGCCCCAGCCGTGAAAGTTCCGAGCAGATAATGAGGTCATCCCTTTTTACGCCCTCGAGCAGTTTCCCAAGTTCCCGCTTTTTCGGCTCAACTGTCCCGCTGATTGTCTCTTCAATCCAAGAATCGACGGTAATTTCCTGTTTTCTGCAGAACTCAAGAATCTCAAACCGCTGGTTCTCCACAGTCTGCCTGTTTGTGCTCACACGAATATATCCGTAAGTCATGTCCTAAAGATAATGAAAAATACAGCAAAGGCAAAGAATAAAACAGCATTTTAAACGTCGGTTTTAAATATCACAATTTTCTCTTTTAAGCGGAGAACACAGGCATGGAATCAACCCAGTTCATATACAACGGACGTACCCGCAATTTCTTTAACACTCTGGTCGAAAATCTTCAGCAATGCTCAGAATTTAAAATCAGCGTGGCTTTTATTACTTACGGAGGCTTGCAGGTTCTTCTTGAAACACTGGCGGAGCTTTCTAAAAAAAATATTCCAGGCGAGATTCTTACGACTACTTATCAGAACATGACCACTCCTGCGGTTCTCAAAAGGCTTTCTGAGTTTCCAAATATCAAACTAAAAATCTATGTCCCTCCAACTACAACAGACGGCTTTCATGCAAAAGGTTATCTTTTTCACAAGTCTTTTACGGGCAGCGACCAGTGGACGGTTATTATCGGCTCATCGAATATTACAGGCCGGGCGCTAAAAACAAATGTTGAATGGAATGTGCTTCAAAATGAATCCACAGGACAGGCTCAGGAACCTGGAATTTTTGCAAAATCTGTGCTCGATGAATTTGAGCTGCTTTGGAAAAGTCCATGGGCACAAGAATATTCTGATGACTTTCTGATTTCATATCGCGACTATCTTGCCCGCATAAAGAAAAATCTGCGTCAGCAAAAATCAACGGAACTTTTTGCCTATGAACACAGACAGGCAATTCAGCCGAATGCAATGCAGCAGGAAGCCATCGTAAAACTTGACCGTCTTCGAAAAAACGGGGCTTCTAAAGCTCTTGCAATCGCAGCAACCGGAAGCGGTAAAACTTACATGTCGGTTTTTGATGCCCTGCAGTTTAAGCCTAAACGATTACTTTTTATCGTTCACCGTGAAGATATTCTAAAAAAAGCAAAAGAATCATTTGATACAGTTTGTGGTACAGTCGGAAAAGATTATTATTCCGGCTTTTATACGGGAAATCAAAAAGACAAAGACTGTTCCTATCTTTTTGCAACACGTGACACAATGAGCCGGCACTACGAAGAATTTTCTCCGGACGATTTTGATTACATCGTCATTGACGAAGCCCATCATGCATCAAGTGAAAGTTATCAGAAAATCATTTCATATTTTAAGCCGGAATTTTTGCTTGGTCTTACCGCAACTCCTGAACGCAGCGACAACGGAGACATTTATTCCCTTTTTGACAATAATGTAGCTGTAGAAATACGTTTGAGACAAGCCCTTGAATACAATCTTATCTGCCCTTTTCATTATTTTGGTTTGACGGACGCAGAAGGAATTGATTATTCAAAAATCAAAGCTGAGCCTGGAACAAGCGAATACACAGAAGAAATTGCAAAAATGCTTATGGTTGGCCATCGTGTTGACTACATCATCGAAAAGATGAAATTTTACGGGCACGATGCAGAAAAGCCCAAGGTTTTGGGATTTTGTCAGACAATCAAGCATGCAAAATACATGGCACAGGAATTTTGTGAGCGAGGAATTCCCGCTGTTGCCCTTTCAAGCGAAGACAACAAAAGCATTGATGAGCGCATTGCATTTACAAAACGCCTTGAAGATGATAACGATGAGCTCAAAGTTATTTTCACAGTAGATTTATTCAACGAAGGTATCGACATTCCGAGCGTGAACACAATCCTGATGCTGCGTCCTACAGAATCTTCCATCATTTTTATCCAGCAATTGGGTCGAGGTCTACGCAAAATTGCAGATAAGGAATTCGTTACGGTTCTTGATTTTATCGGAAACTACAACAAGTCTTTCCTGATGGCAATAGCTTTGAACGGTAAGCAGAACTTTGACAAAGACTCATTAAAATTAGAAGTCGAAACAGATTTTGCAGATTTACCCAACGGCACTTATATTCACATGGATAAAATTGCAAAAGAGCAGATTCTACGCCAGCTAGAAAACGAAAAGTTCATGTCCATGAAGTATATGAAGGAATCCTATCTTGCCTTTAAGCATGTCTGCGGTGGAAAAATCCCAATGCTGATTGATTACTTAAAGCATGATGGAAGCGTGGATCCTCTGCGTTTTTCTAGCTTTAGTCCGAATTACAAAACTTACCTGGAATTTGTGTCTTCGATGGAAAAAGAGACTCACCCGGAACTAAGCCTTCTTTTACAAAATGAAAGTTTTAAGCAGCTGTTGCGTCTTTTTACTTTTTATACGCCGGCAAAGAGAATTGAAGAATGGCTGATTGCAGATTCACTTTTAAAGTCAGAAAAAAATAAAGTGAGTCTTGAAGAACTGGCTAAACATGCAGAGAAATTTCTGGATAATGTAAAAAATGATTCAATTCGTAACTCTGCAGAAACTTTAAGCGGAAAGTATTTTGATTCTTCTGAATTAAAGCGTTATGAATCTGCTTTGCTTTTGTTTGACGGCTCTTCTGTTTCATTCAAAACTGAAATTTTCTCGCTTTTAAAATCAGATAAAAATGCACGGCTCTGGTTTGAAGATTTGATTCAGTACAACCTTCTGCGTTATCAGGATGAATTCGGTTCCGGCGATTACGGATTTCCATTCCTAAAGCTTTACTATGAATATTCCATGCGGGATACAGCCCTTTTGTGCAATTACACAAAAATTCATTCTTCTTTCCGCGGTCAAGGGCTTTTGACTTCGGCAAAACCTGATTATTTCATTTTCGTAAACCTGCACAAAAATGCCGACATAAAGGAATCGATTAATTACAAAGATATGTTCAAATCTCCGGGAGTATTTCAGTGGCAGTCACCGAACAGCACGACCCAGGACTCGGAAGTTGGACAAAACATAATTTTCAGCTACAAGAGGGGCATTAACCTGCATCTTTTTGTGCGGAAATTCGAGGAAGTCGAAGGCGTGACTCAGCCTTTTGTTTATCTTGGAAAAGTTATACCATTCTCTGATAGTGCGGAAGGAAACAAGCCGATTACGATTCAATTTGCACTTGAAAATCGTGTACCAGATGATATGTATTTGGATTTTACCACAAGAACTGATATGCTTGGAAAACAGGAGAATAAATAAAATGAAAACCATAAATGTAGTAGCGGCCGTTATCATCCGTACCACCAGCGACGGCACAAAAGAAGTTTTTGCCACCCAGCGTGGCTACGGCGAGTATAAAGACTGGTGGGAATTTCCAGGCGGTAAAATCGAAGCCGGAGAAAGCCCTGAAGTGTGCATTACCCGAGAAATCAAAGAAGAGCTTGCGACCGAGGTAAAGGCTGAAAAAGTTCTAGGCACCATCGAATACGACTACCCTGCTTTTCATCTGACCATGCACTGTATTTTGTGTTCTATTGTGAGCGGAAAGCTTGAGCTATTGGAGCACGAAAATGCCCGCTGGCTTACGAAAGAGAGCCTTAAATCCGTAAATTGGTTACCAGCAGATGAATTGATTTTGGATAATGTAAGATCTTCTATAAATTAAATCTTATCCTCCACAATCTCCAGCATCCTCTTCGCATTCCTGGATCCGTTGCCGTTGGGGGAAATTGTTGAAAAACATCTGCCACGCTTTCCTTCGTTCACAGCTTGTCTTACGACTGGAGCTTTCCACATCCTGGCTTTCGTGGCAATGGCAGGCAGCCGCATTCCGAGTGTCAGTTTATTAAATCTTTCTTGAAAAATAACTTAAACCAAGCTATAATAAATAAATCTCTAAAATCTCTAGTTTCGGTTTGGTTCCGGGCAGAAAATTAGAGTCTCATTTTACTTTTCATGGATATTCCATGCAGGATTTTTTATGACACAGGAAGTAGTTCAAACAAAAAAGGCAGACGTTGAGCAGGCAGTGAATGAATTGTGTTCCATGCTCAAACGAAGCTCGTCATCTTATGATGCTGTGGTTTTCTTTGCCAGCTCAGATTATGATTTTTCAAAGCTCTCTCAGCTTCTTTACGAGAAATTCCCTAATTCACAGGTAATCGGCTCGACATCTTCAGGAGAAATCACATCGCAAGGTTTTACCAGCCATTCAATCGTTCTCAACGCTCTTTCAGATTCAGGTTCAACTTCATTCAAAGGTGTTCTTATTGACGACATCGATGAATTCCCGGCAATCCAATCAAAGGATATCGAAAACGCAGCTTCAAGCATTGGCATCTCTCTCTCTTCTCCAAATTGCTCCAAAAATGCCTTTGCTATCACCCTTATCTGCGGTCTTCTCTCAGCCGAAGAAGGTTTTCTTTCCCTCTTCTACTCTCTCACCAAAGACAAGAATTTCCTTATTGCTGGCGGCTCAGCAGGCGACGATCTCAAATTCCAGACAACTTATGTAAGCTATAACGGACAGGTTTCGTCAAAAGGCGCGGTTCTCCTTTTCGTAAGGACAATGCGTGCTTTCAAAATCGTAAAAGAAAATATCTTCCAAAAAACCGGCAAAACAATCATGCTTACAAGTGTAAATCCAGAAAAGCATCTTATAACTAGCATCGACAAGCAGAATCCAAAAAGGCGTTATATGGACGTTCTTGGAATCAGCGAGCACCAGCTTTCGGACGCAATCCTTGATCATCCGATGGGGCGTGTATTCGGCAACGAAGTTTTCATCGCTTCTCTCATCAATTTCGACAATTCCGGGAACCTCACTATGTATGCACGTGTTCTTCAGGATTCAATTCAGGAAATTCTTGAACCAATGGATACACTTGCCATCACGGAACAAACTTGCAAAGGAATCCTCCAGGAAATTCCTCATCCAAGCTGCGTGATTCTTTTCAACTGTATCCTTCGTACCGTTGGCTTCCAGAAAAAGCATCAGCAGGAATCGGTAAACAGCATCTGGAAAAAATATTTCCCGACTTACAGCGGTTTCTCAACTTATGGAGAGCAGTTCGGACACATCAATTCAAACCAGACTCTGGTCGCACTTGTTATGGGAGACTAAAAAATGAATCAGACATACTCAAAACCACAGGTAATCGAAACAGGAAAGAATCTCGTTGAATTTTTGATTGACATCTGTAACACTGCCAACAATATCAGCGGATTCTTGAAGGAATATATCAGTCTCCTCACTTCAGAAAACGGCATCTATCACAAGCAGGATGAGGCTCTTGGAGAATATGCAAAATCCAGCGCACAGACTCAGCAAGAAGCCGACAAAATGATGGACACTTCCCAGCAGAACAATCTGGCATTGCAGGATATTTGTCAGGAATTCAAAGAGATGAATGACAAGATTTCCACGGCTCAGAAAGATCGCGAGACGATGGACAAAAAAGTAAAGGACTTGAACGCTCAGATTAACGAAATCACAAGTTTCATTAAAAACATTCAGGAAGTCTCTGAGCGAACGAATCTTCTTTCATTTAATGCATCGATTGAGGCCGCCCGTGCCGGAGAAGCCGGAAAAGGATTCCGAATCATCGCTAACGAGGTCAAAAATCTTTCGGCTCAGACAAAAGAGCTTTCAAACAACATTGCCACCGCAGTCCGTGTCCTGCACGAAGATGTTTCGGCAGTCGTAAAAGAGAATCATGAGCATGATCGCTTTATGGATTCATTGCAGCAGACAGCCGTTAGTTCTAGTGAAAAGCTCGTGAAGATTCAGAATGACAACCGTGAGAACACTCAGTTCATGGAACATGTCCTTAATCAGATAAACGACAACCAGAGGGCAGTTCTTGCGGCAACAAAGGAAGCAGAAAATTCTAACCTTAATCAGATTAAGGTAATTGCATCGCGGGCCGCAGAGAACACAATTCATACAGGCGACCAGCTTTCATTTCTGTTCGAGCTTCGAAAACTTTTCAACTGGCTCGAAAGATATCACGAATAAAAAGAGCAAAAAATCCCGTGCTTCAAAAATATTTCTTAGCACGGGATTTTTTTTGCCCCACGTAAATTTTCGTTGCAAGCTATGTTAATTGTTTGTAAGTTTTGAATTTATGTTAAGAAAGTGCAAAATATGTTCAAAAATCCGAATTCGCGCTATAATAACATAATGGCAAACGGAATCGAAGACTTGCACGAAAAAAACAAAGACTCAAAGCCCCTCTCCACCCGCTATGACGAATGGCGTGTAATGCAAGGACGTGAGGATGCTCAGATGCTCCAGGAAAAATCGACAAGCTGGAAGAGCAAAAAAGACTGGAGCGAAAAATACGACAGGGCCTGGGATGACTAAAAGTTCCAGGAGCGAAAGCCGCACATACTCCGTATCACTCATACTCGACAATTCTTCCGCAGAAAAAATTCTTTCAGCGCAAAAAGAACTTGCCCGCATTACACAAAACGACAATCTTGCCAAAAATCCGCCTCCGCCCCACATCACGCTGGGCTTTTTCCATGCGAAGGACGAAGATTTTCCAAAATTAAAGGAGCTTTTTGAAGACTTTGCAAACTCAGCAGGACAGGCTTTTGACATTGATTTCGGGCAGCCCGATTCTTTTTTGGACAAAGTGATTTTTCTTTCGGTCAAAAAAGATTCTGCGTCACTCCCCCGTCTGAAATCCCTAAACTCCGCCCTGCACGAAAAATTCTCGGTCTTTGAAGCGGGCGGCAACAGAAATTACCTTCCCAATAACTTTTTCCCGCATGTAGCCCTGGCCGTAAAGCTCACAAAAGACCAGTTTGAGAAAGGAATGAGCTGGGCGCATCCGCCGGCAAGCGGCGGTCGGGCTTTTCGCCATTCCGCTGACGCTCCAGCCGCTTCCCTCGCTCCGCTCAGTCCAGTGGCCGCCTCCGGCGTGGCTACTATCCCTTGCGCAAAAATCATCGCAATTTCCCTGGCAAAAACTCACCCATACAAAGAGCTTACCCGAATTGAACTTTCCGCAGACACGCTTTCGCTCGAACAGCGTCACAAAAACATGTCCGCAATCAGAAGCACCGGCGGAAAACTCGAAGTCGCCCTGCGCTCCCAGCTTTTTAAGTTCGGCTTCCGCTTCCGAAAAAACGACAAACGCCTTACAGGTAGCCCGGACATTGTTTTTCCGCATTACAAGGCCGTGATTTTCATAAACGGCTGCTTCTGGCACGCGCACGGCTGGCTTTTAGCCACAAGCACAAAAAGCAAAAAATTCCAAAAAACAGACATGATAAAATCCAGTCTCCTCGAAGAAAATGTACTCTACTCGCTCAAATGCGAAAAGTTCCGAATGCCTAGGACAAATCCCGATTTCTGGCGACAAAAGTTCACCCGCAACCGAGAGCGCGACATCCGTGACATTGAAAAGCTGCTCGAAGAAGGATGGCGGGTCGGAGTGGTATGGGAATGCTCAATCACAGGCCGGGGCCGAAAGCAAAAAATCCTCTCCACCGCAGAAAAAATCTCCCTGTGGCTTGAAGAAGGCCAAAGCGATATTTTCAGGGAGTTTTAGGGAGAAAGGTTATTTTTTGCTATATGTTCTGTTCTTGTTTGCGCCATTGGCAACAATTTTTCCCTTTTGCACAAGGTTTGAAACTATTGCACGAGTTCGGGCGGGGCTTAAGTTTACTATTTCTGCAAGTTCTGAAATAGAATGTTCTTTGGTGTCCTCAAAAATTTCAAGCAGCTTCTTTTCTACATCATCTTGTTTTTGATTCATTTTATCGCTTGAAAGCTCATTTATCGCTTGGAATTCTCCGTTATCGCTTGCTTTATCGCTTGAAATTTCATTTATCGCCGATTTATCGGATTTATCGCCGATTTTATCGCTTGAAACACAATTTATCGCTTGAAATTCTTCATCAAGACCGACATATTCCGAAATATCAAGCGTAGTCTTCACTCGAGAAGGATTTGAAGTCTGCTCGTACACAGGTATAGTCTTGAAGTTTTCTTCCCACACGGAAACAATTCCCGGAATACCACTTCCCGCTCGTTCGCCAATATCAATCATAGAGAACATTTTGAGGATTGTGGCATTTCTTGGGTCGGAAGTACCGCCGTCAAAGGCATCCTGAAGAGGAATACGGAAAGAGCCTGGATTTTCAAAAACAAATTTCTTAGGATATTTTTGAATCACAATCCCCTGTCTGCCGTAATAATCTGCATTTACGAGAGTATTTACAAGTGCCTCACGAATAGCCTTATGAACAGGCGTGTCATCAACTCTAAAAATGCCATCAAGCTTGAAGGGGCGTTTTATGTCTGAGGTCAGCTTGGTCGCAACCTTGAAGAAAAAGTCAAAAATATTTCCGCTCCATTCGCCAGAACTTGAAACAACTCTGTCTGACCAACGGATTTTTGAATCAAACTTTTCCTGATAGTCCAAAAAATACTGCGGGAATTCACGGACAATCTCATATTCATACCCGAACATCAGAAGTCCAGCGGCAGTCGGATGAAGTTTCCCAGTTTCAGTGCTCAATCCAACTGCACCGATTTTTCGCAAGAAATCTATGTCGTCCAAGGAATCCCAAACATGATTTATATGCAAAGTTCGGAAGATATTACGGTAACCTTTGATTGACTCCATGCAGAACACGCTTTCGTCCATTTCCGTAAGAACTTTTGTATCCGCACTTGCCACGCTCGCATCACGGAACATCTCGGAAATATCTTCCTTCGTGCAATGATAATCGCCCTCTCCGTTACGATGATATGTCCCGCTGAAAACATCCTTGTCAATAAAAACAGGACGGAACTGACGCTCGGCACGAGGAACTTCAATAAAGATGACCTGCTTGCCTTCAATCTCCTTTGTGTAAACATGCTTATTCAGCAGAAGATTTATGCTCACCTTGTTCTGATTGTTCACCGTGTCCCAGAAAGTCTTGATGAGCAATTCGGGATTGTCTACACCTTCGATTTTAAATGAATGGTCAGCATTTTCTTTCACACCAAGAAGAATCAGTCCGCCGTCCGTATTCGCAAACGCAGAATAAGTCTCCCAGATGCTTTTCGGAAGACCACCTTTGGCGAGCTTTGCTTCGTAGCGGTTGTTTTCTCGGAATTGGGTTATGTCTAATGTGGTGAGCATATTTAACTCTCCTAATTTTGTTTATCCTTTTAAGATCCAACTTTATGTGATAAATTTTCAGAGTCATTGTTTATTTCATCTATGATATTTTGTCTATCAGAAATAAACTTTTCATAAACATCTCTTATTTTTTCTTTTGAAGATGAGACATTTTTTCTATTGTCCTAAACCGTATTTATTAACTTATCTGAAATAGAAACTACAATTCTTTTTCTGAAACCATCATGTTTTATGATATATGGACTGATCATTTTTAAATATGAATAACCATTTGGAATACCTAGTCCCCATGTATATGGAGCATGAAAAGTATCTGCAATTGCCAAATCTGCATATTCGTTATTACAAGGTATCATTCCTCTCGCAGTCCAATTCTCTAAATAAACTGAAGATAACCAAGATTTCCATCCAGAATCACCAATTACATTCAGTTTTTTTGTTTTTGACAAAATGTATTCAATTCCATTTTCATCTACATAAGAAATATTTTTAAAAATGTGAGAAGATATACTGTAAAAAAATCTTGCTTCGTCATTTGAAGAAGATTGGAAACCTGAATAGAAATCTATAAATAGTATATCACCATCTATTTTATAGATATTATTATGAACTCTGCTATTAATATGTTTTATTCTTACCTCATCAACAGAATCCAGTACAGATTTTAAGGGCAATTGTTGAGTCTTTCCGTTTTCTTCAACATCAACACAATACATTTCCCATTCCGTAAAGATTTCAGAATTGTCGCTTTTTATTCCAATTACATCTTTATAGACACATACAAACATACTTGCAAGTTGTTTCATTTTTGGAGAAAAAGTCGAAAATTTATTTTCTATGTAATCTATGATTGTAGAAATAATATCTTTTTGTAATATATTTACATATTTGCTGTTTATTTCATTTCTGCTTAGCGATAGTATTTCTTTTGCATTTCCTCCAAGTATATTCACATGTATTTGTAAAAAATTGAACCAAAAAGGTGACAAACTTACATATTGATTCCGATAAAAAATAGCACACTTAGGATTTTCGCCTTCTTTTATAGTAATTTCAAGATTTGTTTTTTCTGAATAATAAGAAAAATCTACTGTTTTATTAGGAGTTATAAGTTCAGTATAATTATTACTACCATCATCAAGTTTAAGAGAAAGTTGAATATATGATGCACGAGAGAACTGTATGATTTCATCAATAATCTTGCAAATATCATAATCGAATGATTCGGATTCGACAAAATCATATTCAAATACTGAATAATTAGATAATCTCCGATTTGTTGAAATACTAATTGATTCTGGTATTTTTTTCTCAGCAAAATCAAAAGATAAAGTTGTTCCTGTGAGAATGCCAGTATCGCTACTTGTCTTCACAAGAACAGTTCCTTTATCTTTTCCTGTTGGACTGTATAGATCAACATCATATATATTTTCACGATTGTATTTTCGTGTTTTTATATGTACCTTATCAGTTAATAGGAAAATACTCTGAAAGCCGATGCCGAATGTACCCGAAGGTTTCATCCATTCTGGCATCTCTGAAAGCATTTTTTGCTTCTCTGTATTTCGAGATGAACTTCCGGTCTTACATAAAAAACCCAAATCATCTTTTGACATTCCAATACCAGAATCCGAAATTGAAATATGCCATATTATTTCCCCACTTTTTAAGATTTCGCCCTTTTTTATTGAAATCTTTATGGAGTATATTTCTTTTTTGCACTCAGTTTCAAATTCTTTTTTTGTAAACCTTTTACATTTAGATTTGTTTTCAAGCCAGATTCTAAAATATGTTGCATCAACAGAATTTTGTAATATTTCTCGAATACTTTGATACGGTTCATTATAAAAACCCGCTCCTTGCAACATTTCCATAGCTTTTTGAGTATCAATTTCAAATCTTGGATGCAACTTTCCATTAATTGTATCATAATCTTTCAAGTCAACTTTTAGATTTTCCAATGTTGGTAAGAAACCATAATCATTAGCAGGAACTATATTATTCCAGTTTTTCATTTGGTTCGTCATTTTGCTATTAAGCCAAGAAAACCAACTTGAAACCAAATCTGCAGTTCTATATTCTTCACATTCTGCGGTTATATCTATTTGTGTAGAATTCATTTGAATATGAGATATTGACAAGTGCTTTTTGATATGGAAATATGATTCCGTAGGGATTTTTGTTACAGTTTGCAAAACTATATCTGAAACTCGGTTATTATCTAAATCCAGCAAATCTCCCAAGCGCAGCAAACATGCTATGTATCTAGGATGGCATTCATCATAATCAATCCCCATTTCAGAAAATGGTAATTCCAGAAGTTTTTCAAAAGATTCTGTATGACATTCACATATTTTACCCAATATCTTTATTAAACGCTGTGGAATTGGATTATTTGGCAAATACATTGATGGTTCCTTATCCAAAGCCTTTTCTGAGCGCCTACTATGAGCATAACGTATGTATTCTGCTAAAATAAATTTTAACGATTCAATTTTTTCTAAAGATACTTCAGAATTTTTAAAATGTATTTTTTTTTCTTTTATTTCAAAATATTTTGAATTGGCATGTAGAATATGATTTTCATCTTTTTGCATTTCGTAAAGATAGTTTAGAAAATCATTTTCATTTAGGAGTTTATTTAAATCTGATGCAAAAGCAACCATACCGATATCATGATAAAAAGCACAGCAAAGTAAGAGCCACAAATCTATAGAAGAAAATTTTTCAAAGGTCTCTTTTTTTATTATTCTGCTGATATTAGTCAGAATTGCTTCTGAATGACTTTTATCATGAAGTGTATAATGAGGAAATATATTTGAAATTGTAGCTAATACTTGAGGAACATAATCTTTTGCAATTTGCCACTGTGTAAAAAGGATTTCATCCTTTTTACCTTTTGTTTTTTCCTGAAGAAGAGTTTCAAGATAACTAACCATATTTTATATCTCCCGGCTTTTATGGCAAGCAAAATACAAAACTTGCTTCTCTTTTGACATGTTTCTTACTAATTGCAATGCTTTTGTAATTTTATCATCATCGAGATTGACAAATGGGTCGTCAAGTATAACAGTAGGCTTCTCTTCTTTAAATAAAGCATCTATCAAGGCCATTCTAGAACAGAAATTTACAATATCTTTATATCCTTCGCTTAAGAATTCGCTTTCACGAAGCATACCATTTTCATCAAGAGAGACTTTTAGATCTGTATCAATGACAAGATTTAAGTTTCCCCCCATCATTTTTACATATTTTGCAAAGTTTTCTTTCATAGGATCACTGTAATTTGTATCCAGCTGTTCTTTTGCTTTTGTAAGAAATTCTTGTGTTTTTAGAAGAATATTATATTCCTCAGATTTATCTTGTTTCCTCTCAGAAAGACTTTCAATTTCGTTTTCAATGTCTTCCTTTTTTTCAGTTTCAGAAAGATTATCATTTATAATTTTTTGATAATTTGCAACATCAGCATTTAAGCCGTTAATCTGATTTACAACATCTGATAAGCTTGTCTGTAACTCTTCTGTTGATTTCTCAGGCTTCGTTAATGAAACAAGAAAATCTATATCATTTTCACTGTTCCCCTCAAAATCTGCTATTTTTTGGTAATTTGAGTTTATCAACTCATCTGCATTTTTTATGTCGTTGAGCTTATTATGTATTTCTTGTACCTGTTCAGCAAACGAAAGCGTTTTCTCAGTTTTGTATTGAGAAAGAATGTCCCCAAGTTTTTGTTTCATTTCTTTTTGAGAATCGATATTTTTAGAATCTACATTTATTTTTTTTGATAATTCTGAAAATCGATTTAATTTTTCATTCAAAGTTTGAATTGAGGCAGAGACTGCAGTTATATCTTCTGTTTTGCAAAATGTTCTTACAAATGTCTTTAATTCAGATTCATAATCATCTTGTTTTTTACTTTGACTTTTCAGCCATAAATTATAATTGTTTTCTTTTTGAATCAGTGTCGTATACCTATTAAATTCAATACTTATTTTGTTTATCGCTGAAAGTTCTGAGCCTGAATCTTCAGTAAACTTTGAGATGAAAGCTTTATAGTTTTTTTCTTTTATGGAACATTTGTCAGATAATTCAGATAACTTTGTTTCTAAAGTAGCGATTTCATTATTTAAGGAAGAAGTGTCTGAACCCTGATTTTTTGAAACAAGACCGAGTATCATAAATAATACGAAGAAGAAAGCACCTGAAAAGCTTAAAACAATATTCATTTTCAAAATAAATGCAGCAATGCCCAATGCAAAGACAAAGGAAGCAATCGATAAGAATATAATTCTTTTCGTGTTTTTTGGTTTTATTTGCTGAGAAATCTTCAAGTCAACTTTCTTTGATTGAATATCAGAAGAGATTCTTGAAATTTCGTTTTTTAAGTCTTGTACCTCTGAAACATCGGTGACACATTCATTAATTTTTTCTTCTGAAATATCCGTTTCTGAGAATTTTTTCTTAAGAGAATTATATTCTTCTGATTCTTGAAGAGTTAATTTTCGCTCATTTTCTTCTTGTTTGAATCTTTTAAAATCATTATCCGTCTTTATACACAAATCAATTCTTTCTTTAGATGGAATATCTCCTGCAAAATAATTCTTTAACACTTCATACTGGTCTTTTTCTGATTGTGTGACAGAATTATTTTTTATGTTAGATTCGATAGTTGTAAATTCCGATGACATTCTATCGATTTTTTCCAATGTCTCTTCATTTGGAAGTTGTCCGTTAAAGAAAGCTAAAAGTTTAGCTTTTATTTGCTTCGCATTTTCAAAATCATTTTTTAGCTGTTCGTAACGCAATTTGCTTTCATATTTTGCATTTAATGCAAGTTGGTCAGTTAAATTGTCCTGTTTCTTTTTTGCCAACGAAATATCATGTGAGAGTTCAACAATTTTTTTCTCATATTCTTCATTCTGAAAAATTTTAGCATCTATTTCAGATAACTTTTCTCGATTTTCATCAATTTTATATTGTAATTGATAAATATCTCCTTCATATCTTCCATTTTTCTTACGTATAGATTGCAATTTTGAAGATTTTTTATTCAAGTCTGAAATTGCCTTATCAAAGTTTGAAATGTCAGCATTTTCAATAAGATTGTTTAATTTAGCAGAAATATCACTAGAGCCAGCTGGAGTTTCATCCAGTGTAACATGAATACTTCGCTCATAAGTTTCTTTATTTACACCAAATAATTCTATACCGAGATTCTCTGAAAAATCAGATGAAATTTTATTCGTTGTTAAATCACGAATCTCAAAAGTATCTTCACTTTTCTTTTTTCCGAATGTTCTAGTAACAATATAATTTTTATTATTATATGAAAAAATTAAACTTCCACCATAAGTTCCACCTTGCCAGGGGAAATATTTCAATTTTTCATTTTTAGAAATATCTTTTGAGGTCGTATGTTCCATTCCATAAAACATTACTTTTATGAAAACAGAAAGTGTAGTTTTACCCCACCCATTCTCGAAAATATAAGAATTTACCCCACTTTCAAAATCAATTACAAAGTTATGAATTTTTCCAAAATTTATAATATGAGCCTTTATTAATTTCATTACTCCAATCTCCCTGAAAGTGCCTTAATTCCTGTGATTATAATTTTTGATTTTTCGTCATCGGATAAGTCATTTTGAGATTTTACAAGTCGAATAAATTCTCCTTTTAACGAAATATCTTTTTCATATTTTGCATAATCAATTTTAGGTTTTGTATTGTTTTTTACTCTGATAAAATAGAAATTGTATGTAGACCTCAACGAATCTTGATAGGAATCTTCCTCAATTTCTGTTTCTTCTGATATTTCACCAACTAAATTTACTTGAACAATATCTTTTGACGGAATGCTTTCAACTTTTCTAGATATTGCCGTCATTATTTCGTTATATGACATTGTACCATTAAGGTTTACATATATTTCATGTATTTTTCTTTGAGACATGGGAATAAATTTAGTAGAAAGTTTATCGGTAATATCTAATAGAACGAAACCTTTTTCTCCAAACTCACCTTTACTAAAATCTCTTCCCTCTAAACAACCTGAATAACACCATGAACAGCGAGAATCTAATTTCTCCGTTTTATAATCATGAATATGACCAAGTGCAATGTAGTCTATATTCTTATTGGTCAGATGAGAAAGGGAAATTACAGGTGCGCCATCTTTGGCTTCGTATTCGGCAATTTGCCCGTGCAAAGTAACAATATTAATTTTGCTTGAATCAAGGGCAAGCTGACTATATGAACTTACAGGAATGTTCTTTCCAAATTCATGACCGTAGATATTTATATTTTCATAAGAATAACAAATCCATTTGTCTTTTGAGAATCTTTTTAAATTAGAAATATCTTCATCCATAGCAAAATCAACATCTTCATCATGATTGCCTCGAAGATAAAGAAAATCAATTTCTGGATTCTGGCTGATTATATATGAAATTCTTTTTTTTATGCTTTTTTGCTGAGAAGTTTTTGTATCAAACAAATCTCCTGCAATAATTATTACTCGTACATTGTTTTTCTTTGCAAATTGAACCATACTTGCAAAACTATCAACAATTTCTTTTCTTCGCTCATCAGCTTGTTCTTTTGAAAAATGAGATTCCATTTTTGAATCAGCATGTATGTCTGCACAATGTATTATTCTCATAGCTTGAAATCCTTATCATCAATTATAGCACTCAAATAGCTTTCTGTGTAAAAATTTTATTCTCACACTTTTCCCATCCACACCGGCAACTCATTCTTATCCGCATAGGAAAATCGCTTGTCTTCCCCATGCTGATACACCACCACATGACACTCCTCGTTTTTCACAGCTTCGCACTCAATTGAAGCTACATCATCCATTGCACAACTCAGTTCCTAATGAAGCCCTTGGTCGCCAATCGCAATCATCTTTTTGCAATGAAAAACTGGTGCGATATATTTTCTGATTTCTTCCAATGTTGTCTGAATATTTTTCTCAATCTCTTTGTTTCTTTTCATGAGATACTCTTCACGGAAAATCCGCCATCGCTGAGAGCCATGCAGAAAGCTGCAATCATCGTCAAAAGGGAAAAAGCACATTGTCTTTGCATTGAAAGAAAGTTCCCAACTATACGGAATATTTTCATGATGCAAACGAATGTTTATGCAGTCATTGTTACTGTTATATTGTGTTTCAAAGTCGTAGAGAAAGCAGTCAATTTCCCAGCAGTTCGGGAGTGTCGCATTATGTCGGTATGGAGAACCTTTATTCCAATCCATATTCGGGTACATTTTAGGAAGCCCTGTAAGCACGACTGGCAAAGGAGCAACACGTCGTTTAAATTCTTCAAGAAACTCCTGTGCTGAAAGCCCGCTTAAATCATGGTCAAGATAGTATTCAATGTCACAGCCCATACCAACTCCTTCTCAAACAAACAGCCCGTAAGTCCATACGACATTATCATTCTCGTCGTACAGAATCATCGACTTGTAATTATCCTTGAACAGTATGAGTGAGTTGATGAAACGTTCCAGAGTCGTGAAGTTATCGTCCTCAGACTCATATACATAACCGTCTTTTCTTGTAAATTTCATTCGCAGATACATATTGATCTCTCCTAAAACTCTCCGAACTCATCCCGAATATCGTCATCGTAGATAGTCTCATCGACTTCATCATAAAAATCATAGTCAACTTCATCACGGAACTCTTCACGGATGTCATCATCTTCCATAAGAATCTCCATGTCAGCCTTATTTAGTCCTTCGCCAAGATAAGCATACCTAAGCGGATCATTTTCGCTTTCATAATCAGGGGAACGATACTTGTGAAAAGAAGCCGAATCGCCAGAGCCAGAACCAATGCATACGAGAACTACAATCACAATCAGAATAAGAAATATGAACATAGACACCTCCGCTTGTGTAAGATGCTTCATTATATCACACGGAGAGTGTCATAGAACGGCACTGTAAAAAAAATATTTTCTTTGCGAAGAAAAATAAGCTGGAATATTTGATATAAGATTGTAAAAACAAAGTTAGCTGAGCATATTGTATGGTTCGCTATCTACATAACAAACATCGCCAGATACATCGACCTTGTTGTTCCAGTCATTTTCACTGTCGATGTTTGGATTTTTGTCCCAGCAGACACAATTTGAGTCATCGATATAAACTCGTTTAAAATCTGCATAATTCAAGAATTGTTCAAAAACAGTGTTTTTCTTGAGATACGGCTTCATGTCAAAAAGTCGTTTTTCAGAGTTGTCAAAAGTGAGCAACAATGTAAAATCTTCATTTGCTTTTACGGCAATGATTTTCTTCCGACCGGAAGCAAAATATTTTGCCATTTTTGAGTCAAAACCTTTTGAAAGATAAAAATCAATGGAATTAGGCATGTTTCTAACGCAACGGGTCAATTGAGAATAAATCCTGCTTTTTTACAGCAAGTTCCCAGTTTTCCAATAGTTCAGTCTGATGAAATGCAGCCCATCCTAAAACCATTTTCAATTGTTTGTTTTGCATTTCTCCTTCAAGGACTTCCAAATCTTTGATGGAAACAAGAACTTCTTCGTCACCATACTTTGCATGAAAATGCGGTGGCATGTGGTCATTCCAATTAATTGAAATTTTAATTCCACGGAACATACTTATTGTTGGCATACTAACCTCTTGTAGTAATTTTAGCATAAATTTCTCGAATTATATAGATAAAATCTATTTAAAACATGAAATCAGTAATTTTCTAGAATCAAAAAAAAATCCCACCCCCATGAGTAACCTCACAGAAGCGGGATTCGCTGGTAATCACAACATCAAAATTTCTTGATTTTGCGTAGCAAAATCGAATCCGTGTGGCATTTTACATCAACCAATCTCGCCATTGAGCGCCTTGGTCGTTTTGATTTCCTTGCCGTCTGCAAGCAATTTTTTGCCTGCAATCTGAACAACTCCGTCCTTAGCCTCGATTGAAACCGAGAAGAACTCATCGCCTGAAATCTCAGCTTTTTTGACTGCGTTCACATCGCTTCCCTCAAGAACGACTTTTGTGCCTGGAGCGGCCCAGCTTGCGTCAAGAACTTCGACACATTCTTTTCCGTCTTCGGTGTAATCGCCTGCCAAAAGCATACCGTAGCTTTCGACTCCACGCATCTTTCTTGGTGCGAGGTTTGAGGCAATTACGACATGCTTTCCGAGAAGCTCTGCCTCTGTAAGATATTTTCGTAAGCCTGACTGAATTGTTCGTGGTTTTCCACTTCCGTCATCCATTGTCTCAATGTAAAGCTTGTCTCCGTCCGGGTTCGGCTTAATGTCAACGATTTTTGCGACTTTAAGCTCGATGTTTGCGTTGAAGAATGCAATCTGCTCTTCTGGAGTAAGTGCCGGCTTTTCTTCTTTTGGCTCAGCCTTTTTCTCAGCTTTCTTTTCTTTTTTTTGCTGAGACTTAGATTTTTCTTCTGTGCCCTCGCCCTGTTTACCAGAGAATTTAGCACGGAATGCATCTACGGTCTTGTTGTCAAGAGGTGTGAAGTAAACGGCTGTCTCTTTGATTGAATCCAGACCTTCCATTTTGCCCAAATCGCTCCATGTAAGGCTTCCTTCTTTTGCAGGAGTGCCGTAGTGAGCGTCATAGATTGTGTGGCCCAGATAGCCTGCGACAATCTGAGAATACTGTGGCAAGTATGGCTGAATCATAATCATCAGGTCTTTGATTACATAAGCCAGGTTGTAGAGAATGTTGTCAGCGACTTCCTTGTTTTCTTTGACAGCTTTCCACGGCTCTGCTGCCTGGAATGCCTTGTTACAGATGTCAGAAATTGCAAAAATCTCGTGGAATGCGTCTTTGAGTTCTGCCCATTCCAAGTACTCAGTAGCCTTTTTTTCGTGCTCCAATACCTGTGCCCAGAGAGCCTCGTCCTTAAGACCTGCCGGAATCTTTCCGCCGTAGTTTTTGTTGATGAACAAGAGAGTTCGGTTTACGAGGTTGCCCAAGTTTCCGATAAGTTCCTTGTTGTATTTTTCCTGGAAGTCCTTCCATGTGAACTGGTAATCCTGATTTTCCGGCCGGTTGTAGTAGATATAGAATCTCCATGCATCGGCAGGGATTCCGCTTTCTTTTGCATCGCTTCCGAATACACCGACTCCCTTTGACTTAGAGAATTTACCGTCCTCGTAGTTAAGGAATTCAGTTGAAGACATGTGATAGAGTTTTGTGTAGTCTTTTCCTGTTCCGATTTCTGAGCATGGGAAAACTACAGTGTGGAAAGGAATGTTGTCCTTTCCGATGAACTGGAACAAGTCAACTTTCTCGTCGAACTTTTCGCTTGATTCAGAAGGAAGCCACCATTTTTTCCAGTCGAAAGTCTCCTTACCAGCCGCTTTCATCTCGTCTGCAAGCTGTTTTGTGATTGACATGTATCCGATTGGTGCATTGAACCAGACATAGAAAACCTTGTTCTCGTATCCGTCCTTTGGAACCGGGATTCCCCATTTGAGGTCTCGTGTGATTGCTCGCTCGTTGAGGCCGTCACGAATCCATGCCTTTGTCATCTGGATTGCGTTTGCGCTCCATTTGCCCTCTTTGCTTGTTTTTTCCATCCATTCCTCAAGGCGCGGAGCAATTGAAGGAAGGTCGATGTAAAGATGCTTTGTCTCGCGTACTTCAGGAGTTGAGCCGCAAGTGTGGCAGCGTGGCTGTAAAAGCTGTGTCGGGTCAAGCAACGTGCCGCATGAGTCACACTGGTCGCCACGTGCATCGGTAGCCCCGCATTTTGGGCAGGTGCCGTCAACATAACGGTCAGCGAGGAACATATTGCATTTTGGGCAGAAAAGCTGCTTTGAAGTGTGCTCCTTTATGAAGCCGTTTTTGTCGAGGTCGTTGAAAATGCTCTGTGTGATTTCAGTACATTCTTCGTTTGAAGTGCGTCCGAATTTATCAAAAGCAATGTCGAACCACTCATAAATGTCCTTGTGGATTGCGTAGTAGTAATCGCAAAGCTCGCGCGGAGTCTTTTTTTCTTGCAGGGCCTTTGTCTCTGTGGCAGTGCCGTATTCGTCTGTGCCGCAGACATACATTGTTTCGTATCCGCGTGAACGGCAGAATCGTGCGAAGACATCTGCGGAAAGCATCTGAATCAGGTTTCCGAGATGAGGAATATTGTTTACATAAGGAAGTGCTGATGTGATAAGTCGTTTGTTCATTTTAATATTGTTCATAAGTAGATATTATAATGAAAAGCGGCTTTTTATACAATGAATGAACAAAAGTTACAGGGCTTCCGCATTACAACCGATTTTATATTGAAAATAGCGCAAAGGAGCGAAAAGGCTTACGGAAACACTCGTTTTGTGCTGCCGCGTGAGCGGCAAACGTGTATAGTTTCAAGCACAAAACGCGTGTAGCATGCTATAACATCATCAACTTAAGGTCTAAAAGCTACTTTTTTGGTTTGCAGAATATTTATTTGCGTCCC
>Ga0256404_1002014_pt1 | contig 46356 bp, 40 predicted proteins | sample RumenRJG_01DNA_FD_185990 | JGI IMG/M metagenome (GOLD analysis project Ga0256404, IMG submission 185990) | Bovine rumen microbial communities from Lethbridge, Alberta, Canada - RJG_01 | ecosystem: Host-associated > Mammals > Digestive system > Stomach > Rumen | place: Canada: Alberta | collected... | reverse complement strand
CATCCAGCATCTCTGCTTTCTGCTTGGCAGAACCCGTACTAAGGAGAATGTTCTTCTTGGGGATACGATGGCCCACAGAAAGCATTGCTTTCAATAACGCACAGGCTGTATCTTCACCAATGCACCCCACTTCTCCTGTACTTGCCATATCCACGCCCAATACAGGGTCGGCTTTCTGCAAGCGGTTAAAAGAGAACTGCGAAGCCTTGATGCCCACATAATCCAAATCGAAAAGGTTCTTGGAAGGCTTTTCCACAGGAACACCTAACATGACCTTTGTGGCGAGGTCAATGAGATTGAGTTTCAACACCTTACTGACAAAGGGGAATGAACGGCTGGCACGAAGATTACACTCAATAACCAGGATATCATTCTCTCGTGCCATGTACTGGATGTTGAAAGGACCTGAAATATGGAGTTCCTTCGCAATCTGGCGGCTGATACGTTTGATTCTTCTGACGGTTTCCACATAAAGTTTCTGAGGCGGGAATTGTATCGTTGCATCTCCCGAATGAACACCGGCAAACTCGATATGCTCTGAAATGGCATAAGCCAAAATCTCACCATCACGTGCCACTGCATCCATCTCAACCTCCTTGGCATGCTCAATGAAACGGCTTACCACCACGGGATGGTCCTCACTCACATTAGCCGCCAACTGAAGGAAACGCTCCAATTCTTCACGATTGGAACATACATTCATAGCCGCACCCGAAAGCACATAGCTAGGACGGACAAGCACCGGGAATCCAACGCGTTCAATAAAACGGTTGATATCATCCATTGTCGTCAATGCGCTCCATTCCGGCTGATTGATTCCATTACGTTGCAGCATGGCAGAGAACTTGGCACGGTCTTCAGCCCCGTCGATATCCTTAGCTTGCGTTCCAAGAATAGGAACATGCTGTTCATCGAGCCTTATGGCAAGATTATTGGGAATCTGGCCACCCGTGGATACAACAACTCCATGAGGAGTCTCCAATTCTATAATGTCCATGACACGCTCAAAAGTCAACTCGTCGAAATAGAGACGGTCACACATATCGTAATCTGTAGAGACAGTTTCAGGGTTATAGTTAATCATCACCGAACGGTAACCTTGTTCCCTGATTGTATTGAGGGCCTGTACTCCACACCAGTCGAATTCCACACTGGAACCTATACGATAGGCTCCGCTTCCAAGCACAATAACACTTTGCTTATCGTTCTCATAGTGAATATCATGACAAGGAGCTCCTCCTGCATTACCTGCTACCCCTGAATAGGTGAGATAGAGATAATTAGTATGCGCGGGATATTCGGCGGCAAGCGTATCAATCTGTTTCACCGCAGGTACGATACCATAATTCTTTCGCATTCCACGGATAACAAGAGCAGCTTCTGACATACTTTTCATTTCTTTCTCCAAACCGATAGCGCGGGCAATCTGAAAATCAGAAAAACCATAGGTTTTCGCCTCAGAAAGCAATGCCTTGTCGAGCGTTTTTACGTTGTTTTTCTTCAACGACTCATCAATATCGATGATATGCTTGAGCTTATAAAGGAACCATTTGTCAATTTTGGTAAGTTCATGAATCTTCTCAACATCATAATGTGGAAGATGCATAGCCTTGGAAATCACGAAGATGCGTTTGTCAGTAGGTTCACGCAGCGCTTTATCGACATCAGGAATCGCTAATTCCTTATTCTCTACGAACCCGTGCATTCCCTGTCCGATCATACGCAGACCCTTCTGGATGGCTTCCTCAAAGTTACGTCCAATAGCCATCACCTCGCCCACAGACTTCATGGAAGAGCCGAGTTCCTTATCCACACCATGGAACTTGGAGAGGTCCCAGCGGGGTATCTTGCAGACCACATAGTCAAGGGCAGGTTCAAAGAATGCTGAAGTCGTTTTTGTTACAGAGTTTTTCAGTTCAAACAGCCCATAGCCCATGCCTAGCTTGGCGGCCACGAAAGCGAGGGGATAACCCGTTGCCTTACTAGCCAATGCCGACGAGCGGCTCAGACGGGCGTTCACCTCAATTACCCTATAATCTTCAGATTGAGGATCAAAGGCGTATTGCACATTACACTCGCCCACAATGCCGATATGGCGTATAATCTTGATAGCCAAAGCACGCAGCTTATGATACTCAGAATTTGTCAGCGTTTGAGAAGGAGCAATCACGATACTCTCACCCGTATGAATGCCTAAGGGGTCGAAGTTCTCCATATTACAAACGGTAATACAGTTGTCGTAACGGTCACGAACCACTTCATACTCAATCTCTTTCCAACCTTTTAGCGACTTCTCCACTAAAACCTGAGGGGAGAATGAAAAGGCTTTCTCAGCTAAACGGTCCAACTCTTCTTCGTTATCACAAAAGCCACTTCCAAGTCCTCCAAGGGCATAGGCGGCGCGGATAATGACTGGATATCCAAGGTCTGCTGCGGCTTTTCTAGCTTGCTCTATAGTTTCACAGGCCTCGCTCTTGATCGTTTTTACATCGATTTCATTCAGACGCTCCACAAAGAGTTCACGGTCCTCGGTGTCCATGATGGCTTTCACGGGTGTTCCCAGCACTTTCACGTTATACTTTTCCAGTACGCCGCTCTTGTACAGTTCTACACCGCAATTCAAGGCTGTCTGCCCTCCAAATGACAACAGAATGCCATCCGGTCGTTCCTTCTCGATAATGCGTTCAACGAAATAAGGTTGAACGGGAAGGAAATAGATCTGATCAGCCACTCCCTCGGAAGTCTGAACGGTTGCGATATTCGGATTGATGAGAACCGTTTGCACACCTTCTTCGCGGAGAGCCTTCAATGCCTGTGATCCGCTATAGTCAAATTCTCCAGCTTCGCCGATCTTCAATGCTCCGGAACCGAGGAGCAATACTTTCTTTATCTGCTCGTCTTTCATTGTCGTCTTTTACTTAAGGATTTCTACAAATTTATCAAACATAAACTCCGTATCCACAGGTCCGCTGCATGCTTCAGGATGGAACTGACTGGAGAACCAAGGATTAGTCGTATGGCGGATTCCTTCATTGGAACCGTCATTCATATTCACGAAAAGTTCCTCCCAATCATTTCCCAATGTCTTCGCATTTACCGCATATCCGTGATTCTGGGAAGTAACATAGCAGCGATTAGTACCAACCTCCCTAACAGGCTGGTTATGTGAACGGTGACCATATATAAGTTTATAGATTTCAGCACCACCAGCTTTAGCCAATAACTGGTTACCCATACAAATGCCGCAAATAGGTTTCCGGCTAAGACTCATCTGACGGCGAAGAACATTAACTGCATCCTCACACATGTCCGGATCACCAGGACCATTCGCCAGAAAAAGACCATCAAATTCCATCTCCGTATAATCATAGTTCCATGGTACCCGGATCACTTCCACCCCACGGTTCATCAGGCAGCGAATGATATTGTTTTTAACACCACAATCTACCAACACGACCTTTTTACCAGCTCCTTCATTGTAACGGATGATTTCCTTGCATGAAACCTTGTCCACCCAATTCACACCTTCGTAATCAGCCTCAGGAATATTTTCCGGTTCATCATCAAAAAGAATCTTTCCCATCATGACACCATGCTCACGTAACACTTTTGTAAGTTCTCTGGTGTCGACTCCAGTAACACCTGGTACATGTTCACGTTTAAGCCAATCTCCTAAACTCTCCTTTGCATTCCAATGAGAATATTGCTGACTGTAATCACTCACGATAATGGCCGAAGCATAAATCCGGTCGCTCTCCATAAAATCAGCAATACCGTTTTTACCCACAGAAAAAGGTGGTACACCATAATTGCCCACCAACGGATAGGTAAGCGTCATCATCTGCCCTGCATACGAAGGATCGGTGAGACTCTCCGGATATCCCATCATTGCCGTATTGAAGACGACCTCACCTGCAACAGGTGAATCATAACCAAAGGAACTGCCATGAAACTTCGTTCCGTCACTCAAAACCAATGTAACTTTCTTCATATTCCTATTTACAAACTTGTCCTTAATTCCATAAAAAAGGCGACTCGAAAAACGAGCCGCCTATAGACGTTTATTCAACGGTAACACTCTTGGCCAGATTCCTCGGTTGGTCGACGTTCTTACCCTTGCATACAGCCACGTGATAAGCCATCAACTGTAATGGAATCGTAGCGATTAGTGGCTCGAGACATTCCAATGTATCTGGAAGTTCGATGACTTCATCAGCAATATTGGCTATCGTATTGTCGCCTTTGCTCACCAATGCTATCACCCTACCCTTACGAGCCTTTATTTCCTGAATGTTGGAGAGCACTTTCTCATACATATTATTATGTGTGGCAATAACAACCACAGGCATATCCGAATCAATCAGAGCAATTGGTCCATGTTTCATTTCAGCAGCAGGATAACCTTCGGCATGGATATAGGAGATTTCCTTCAACTTCAAAGCTCCTTCCAAAGCAACCGGATAACTGAAGCCGCGTCCCAGATAAAGGAAATTACGTGCATAAGTGAAGGTACGACTCAGATCCGCTATGCGCTCATTTAGTTTAAGCACCTCTTCCATCTTCGACGGGATCTCACTAAGTTCCTTAACAATCTCCTGATAATCGGTCTCATCCACCATGCCCTTCTCCTTACCTAACGCAAGTGCCAGCATCGTCAGCACGGTAACCTGTCCTGTAAATGCCTTCGTGGAAGCGACTCCAATTTCGGGACCGACGTGAATATATGAGCCTGTATTAGTAGCACGGGGAATACTGGAACCAATGGCATTACATATACCATATATGAAGGCACCATTTTTCTTGGCAAGTTCCACGGCAGCTAAGGTATCTGCCGTCTCACCACTCTGAGAAATAGCTATAACCACATCATCCTTGCCAACCACGGGATTACGGTAACGGAATTCAGATGCGTATTCAACCTCTACAGGAATACGACAAAGATTCTCGATAATCTGCTTGCCTATCAATCCCGCATGCCATGAGGTTCCACAAGCTACAATAATGATGCGCTTGGCATTGAGCAGTTGCTGTTTGTAATCTATAACAGCAGAAAGAGTCACATGATTGGCTTCCACATTGACACGACCACGCATGCAATTGGTAATGCACTCTGGCTGTTCAAATATCTCCTTCAGCATGAAATGGGGATAGCCGCCCTTCTCAATCTGTCCTAATGAGATGTCAACGGTCTTAATCTCGGGTGAAAGTTCATTATTATAGATGTTCACCACCTTCAATTCTTCGCCACGAGTTAAAACCGCAATATTTCCATCCTCCAAATAAACCACCTGGTCGGTGTATTCAATAATAGGACTAGCATCGGAACCCAGAAAGAACTCGTCTTCACCGATACCGACGACTAATGGACTCTGCTTTCGAGCTGCAATAATGGTATCAGGCTGCCGCTTGTCAACAATAGCAATGGCATAGGCACCGATTACTTCATGAAGAACCAGTTGAATAGCCGTAAGTAAATCAAGATTCTTGCGAACCATCACATACTCAACGAACTGTACCAGCACTTCTGTATCTGTATCAGAGAGGAAATGTACGCCCTTTTCAGCCAGTTTCGCCTTTAAATCAGCGTAATTCTCTATGATACCATTATGAATAAGAGCAAGGTTCTTGGATTCAGAATAATGCGGATGTGCATTACGAGAAGAAGGCTCGCCATGGGTTGCCCATCGCGTATGGGCAATTCCCAGGCTGCCAGTAATGTCTTTATCAGCACAGTAAGCCTCCAAATCGCTTACTTTGCCTTTGGTCTTGTAAACGTTCAAATCACCTTTGGCGTTGAGTAATGCCACACCGGCACTGTCGTAGCCGCGGTATTCTAGTCGTTTAAGTCCTTTTATTAAAATAGGATAAGCCTCACGCTTTCCAATATATCCTACGATTCCGCACATAATGCGATGTTGTGTTTGTGTACTTGTGTATAATTAATGTGTTTGCGGCTTGTGTTGTTCCTTACTTGTCTATTACATTGACAACTAATGTTGCTGACGATACTAACACACTTGCCAACGAGAACCAAAGTTGTGTTGATGTGCCGATGGATGCGTTGGTCTTTTTAATGCTGTTAGGCTCAACATAAATCACATCATTTTGCTGCAAATAAAAATAAGGTGACTTCATGACGTTTGGATCAAGTATGTTCAAACGATGAACTGACTTACCTCCATCAGCAGCCTCGCGAATAAGCATAATATTCTCACGCTTACCCTGAATACCAATATCACCTGACATGGCAAGAGCATCAATGAGACTACATTTCTCACGAGCAGATGTCTTTACACCAGGTGAGCCAACCTCACCAATAACAGTAAAGTGGAAACTGTTAAAACGCACGGTGACAATTGGATTCTCGCCTTCAGCCATATACGGCCTAATTTTATCTCCAATCAATCGCTCTACTTCCAGACGAGAGAGGCCTTCAACCTTGATTCTTCCTATAATGGGGAAATTAATAGTACCATCATCGTCCACGGCATATGAATACATACTTCCTCCCATACCGCCTTGCTGAGAGATGTAATTACTATTTGCACCACTTCCAAAATGCTTATTAAACACAGCAACAGCCTCTTGATCAGTTGCCGTGATATAAATAGAAAGGTTATCTTTGGGCATCACCTTAATATTATGCTGATAACGTGTGTCGTTATAATTGTAGTCTTCAGCATGTTGTAAGTAAGCAATTTTCTTGGGAGAAGCGCAACCCGTGAGAATCAATGCAGCAACAGCCACAAATGGAATTAGAATTTTTTTCATAATCAAGCAATTAATTGTCAATTTTGGCTGCAAAATTACAGTTAATTTTTGAAAAATGCAAGTTTTTGAAAAATAATATAAAAAATCCCGATGAAAAACATCGGGATTTAATCGTTTAGAACTTAAAATAATTCTTTGCGTTATTATAAGAGATGTCTTCAACCATTCGGTAAAGACTTTCCATATCTGCCGGCAGCAGTCCTTTCTCTACATCATTACCCAACAAATTGCAAAGCAAACGGCGGAAATACTCATGACGAGGATACGAGAGGAATGAACGGCTATCGGTAAGCATACCAACAAAACGGCTCAGCAAACCAAGAACAGACAAAGCATTCATCTGGCGCTCCATACCATCAAGCTGATCGTTAAACCACCAGCCTGAACCGAACTGAATCTTACCGGGACATGAACCATCCTGGAAGTTACCCAGCATTGTGGCAATCACTTCATTGGCACATGGGTTCAATGTGTACAATATGGTACGCGTCAATTTCTTTTCTGTGTTTAGTTCATTGAGGAAATGGCTCATTGCCTTGGCAGTATTAAACTCACCGATGGAATCAAAACCGGTGTCGGGACCAAGTTGGTTGTACATCAGTGTATTGTTATCACGGATGGCACCATAGTGATACTGTTGTGTCCAATTGCTGGCATGATCCATTTCAGCACAAATCTTAAGGAAGCAATGCTTATACTGACGAGTTTCCAGCTCTGAGAGTGCCTCTTTCTTCATAGCCTTCGCAAAGATCTTCTCAATCTCAGCATCGGTGTAAGGCTCATCATAGAACTCCTCGATACCATGGTCACTCAAGCGGCTGCCCATTTCATGGAAGAAATCATGGCGCTTCTGGAGTGCATCCACCATGTCCTTGAAAGTAGTAATCGTAACACCAGCAACCTCGCCAAGCTGATTCACGTAGTCGGCAAAGTCGGGCTTTTCAATATTCATGGCCTTATCAGGACGCCATGCGGGAATCATGCGTGCATCCTTCTCGCCCTTCGTCTTTGCATATTCAATATGATTGTGAAGGTCGTCAACGGGATCGTCAGTTGTACATACAGTCTCTACATGATAACGGCGCATAAAGCCACGGGCTGTATATTCTGGGTCATTCAGCAGTTTATCGTTACATTCATCAAAGATTTCACGAGCTGTTTTGGGAGAGAGGAGCTTCGTGATACCGAAACCAGTCTTTAGTTCCAAATGTGTCCAATGGTACAAGGGATTACGGAATGTGTAAGGAACAGTCTCTGCCCACTTCTCAAATTTCTCCCAGTCACTGGTGTCCTTACCTGTACAGAAACGTTCATCAACACCATTTGTACGCATAGCACGCCACTTATAGTGGTCACCACCAAGCCATAGTTCCGTGATGCTCTTAAACTTGTGATCCTTCGCAACCATCTCAGGAATGAGATGACAGTGGTAGTCGATAATAGGCATTTTAGCCGCATGATTGTGGAAAAGATCCTGCGCTGTTGCGGTCTCTAGCAGGAAATTTTCATCCATAAATTGCTTCATAGTCTGTATTTGTTTTTAAGTACTTAGATAATTCTTTCTGCAAATATACATTAAAATTTTGGATAACAGAAATATTTAAATTATATTTGCACAAATAAATTACGTAAACGATGACGTACACAAATACAAATCGTGTGCTGCTTATCTATACGGGTGGCACCATTGGAATGGGACGCAATCCAAAAACGGATGCGCTTGAACCACTTGACTTTAATCATTTAATAGAAAACCTGCCGGAATTCAAGTCGATAACCACTCAGGTAGATGTCTACCAATTCACACCCCCCATTGATTCTAGCGACATGAATCCACGCCTTTGGGCACAAATCGTACGAATTATAGCCGATCGCTATAACAATTACGACGGTTTTGTCATCCTACATGGAACTGATACCATGGCATTCACAGCGTCAGCTCTTTCCTATATGTTGGAAAATTTGACTAAACCTGTAATTCTTACTGGCTCACAATTGCCTATCGGACAATTGAGAACAGACGGTAAAGAGAACCTTATCACCTCCATCGAAATTGCGGCCGCATATCATCAGAACGGTACACCCATAGTTCCAGAGGTATGCATCTATTTCAGTGGCAAACTACTCCGAGGAAACCGATCTACCAAAGTGAATGCCGATGGATTCAATGCTTTTGATTCTTTCAACTACCCGCATCTCGCCGATGCTGGTGTGAACATTATATATCATGAGGAATATATATTAAAGCCCGATTATTCCAAACCTATGACGCCACATTATGTAATGGATCCCAACGTTATAGTGTTCACACTTTTTCCTGGAATCAAGGAAAATGTTGTCCGCCATGTACTTGAAGTTCCAGAGCTGCGCTCCATCGTCATGCGAACATACGGAAGTGGCAATGCGCCACAACAGCCATGGCTGATGCATCTGCTTAAACAAGCTACTGAGCGTGGTATCAACATCGTTAATATTTCTCAATGTGCAGAAGGTACTGTGGAAATGGCAAGGTATGACAATGGTTACCAATTGAAAAATGCGGGGGTCATCTCCGGATACGATTCCACTGTAGAGAGTACAGTAGCAAAACTCATGCACCTTCAAGGACATTATACGGACTATCGGATTATCAGAAACTACATGAACCATCCTATGCGTGGAGAATTTACACAAAAATTGTAAAAAGTACAAAAACACTTGGATTTCTCCCAAATTAATATTATCTTTGTACCGGAAAACTATTAAACATATTATACAAAAAACATTAAGACCATGAAAGAATTAAAAGGAACAAAAACTGAAAAAAACTTGATGGATGCCTTTGCTGGCGAAAGTCAGGCTCATACCAAGTATCTTTATTATGCATCAAAAGCCAAGAAGGAAGGCTATGTACAAATCTCCAATCTTTTCATTGAGACCGCTCTCAATGAAAAAGAACATGCAAAACTGTGGTTCAAGTATCTTCATGACGGTGAAGTTCCAACCACAACGCAGAATCTAGAGGATGCTGCAAACGGTGAGAACTACGAGTGGACAGATATGTATGACCGTATGGCCAAAGAGGCAGAAGAAGAAGGTTTCAAAGAAATTGCTGCCAAGATGCGTATGGTGGGAGCTATTGAGAGACATCACGAAGAGCGTTATCGCCAATTGCTTAAAAACATCAATGATGAGATTGTATTCTCACGTGAAGGTGACGTCATCTGGCAGTGCGCAAATTGTGGTCATATCGTGATTGGCAAGAAAGCGCCAAAGATCTGTCCTGTATGCAATCATCCTCAAAGTTATTTCCAAATTGAAGCGCGCAACTATTAAAAAACCAAAGAAGAAGCCCGGACGTTTCCGGGCTTCTTCTTTATAACTTAACTGCTGAAATGTCTACAAGATTATTGACTATTGCATAAATGGTAAGTCCTGCAGGACTATGAATCTGCAATTTCCTTGCTATGTTACGGCGATGGGTAATAACTGTATTGATGCTAATGCATAGATGATCGGCAATTTCTTTGTTGGTCATTCCCTGAACAAGAGAGATAATAACATCTCGCTCACGGTCGGAAAGAGCTTCGCTATTATCAGGTGTCTGATTAATCATCTTCGAAATCTTAACACTTACATCATTCTGTTTCGACATACGTTCCATTCGACGGATTGCAGGAACAAAGATTTCATCCTCCATCTCTGAATGTTGTCCTATCCATTCTTCATTCTTGTATAGATCGTATAGCACAGCCGTCAATTGATTATTCCGTTGAGTATCGCTGGGCAAATACTTGATAATGATATTCTTCAGTTCACGCAGACGAGTGGTAATTTGTCCATGATGCTTTGAAAAGGTATCGATATCATGGTCACCCACATTCTCCTTGTTCAAAAGTTTCTCCACATAAGGGAATACATTTTGCTCCTCATACTTCATATGCGAGCGAATCTCATGGGCATAAACATCATACATTTTCAAAATCAAACGGGCAAGATTGTCATTCTCATCAAGAGCTTCTTTCAATTCCTTTCGAATATTCGGCAATTGAAAATCAAGATAATACTCGTGGGATGCTTTCAGATAATGAAGGACGGTGGGAACTGATATTCGGTCATTATCATCAATTGCTCTGTAACCGTTAATGGTGAAATTAACCATGGCAAGGAAAGTGTATGTATCCACCCCTTGGTCTTCACAAACTTCACGGACTGTCTTGTCACCAAAACCCAGATTAATTCCGAAACGTCCAAGACTTTCCAAAAGGTTGTAATTGTCGGCAATAAGACTTATCATCTTATCTTCGGCCTCGTACATCTTTTGATTCTTCATAACATAATTACCTTTCACCTTAAAATATCAAGGGCAGACTCATGGTCTGCCCTTTAACAAGTTATTTAGCGTAAGCAACAGAACGAGTTTCACGAATCACGGTTATCTTCACCTGACCCGGATAAGTCATTTCGTTCTGAATCTTAGTTGCAATTTCACCTGATAGTTTCTCGCTCTCATTGTCGTCCATCTTGTCGGCGCCTACAATCACACGGAGTTCTCGACCAGCTTGTATTGCATAGGTCTTAGTAACTCCAGGATAACTCATTGCAATAGCTTCCAAATCATTAAGACGTTTAATATATGCCTCAACAATTTCACGACGAGCACCAGGACGAGCGCCGGAAATGGCATCACAAACCTGTACAATCGGGGCAAGCAACGTCTGCATTTCCATTTCATCGTGGTGGGCACCAATAGCATTACAGATGTCTGGTTTTTCTTTAAACTTCTCAGCTATCTTAGCACCATAGAGAGCATGGGGTAACTCACTCTCCTCATCAGGCACCTTACCAATATCATGCAGCAATCCTGCGCGCTTAGCTTTTTTAGGATTCAAGCCAAGTTCACTGGCCATTACAGCGCAAAGATTAGCCGTTTCACGGGCATGCTGGAGCAAGTTCTGACCATAAGAAGAACGGTATTTCATTTTTCCGACAATACGAATCAGTTCAGGATGCAAACCATGGATGCCTAAGTCGATGGCCGTGCGTTTTCCAGTTTCAATCACTTCATTTTCCAGCTGCTTCTTAACCTTGGCAACAACTTCCTCAATACGTGCTGGATGGATGCGGCCGTCAGAAACTAATTGGTGAAGAGCCAGACGGCAAACTTCACGACGGATAGGATCAAAAGCTGAAATAACAATAGCTTCAGGTGTATCATCTACAACAATCTCAACACCACAAGCAGCCTCTAAAGCACGGATATTACGGCCTTCACGTCCAATAATACGACCCTTTACTTCATCATTATCAATGTGGAAAACACTTACCGAATTCTCGATAGCTGTTTCAGTAGCTACACGCTGAATAGTTTGGATAACAATCTTTTTGGCCTGCTGATTTGCATTCAACTTAGCCTCATCCATGATTTCATTGATATAGCTGGCAGCATCGGTTCGAGCCTCATCCTTCAGACTTTCAACCAAACGGTTTTTAGCTTCTTCTGCACTAAGACCTGATAGTTCTTCAAGCTTCACGCGTTCCTGCTGCTGCATTTTCTCCAATTCTTCCTGTTTTACCAAAAGCAGTTTCTTCTCATTATCCACGCGTTGCTGCTGCTGATCTACATCCTGTTTTCTGCGACCAAGTTCTTCCTGACGCTGATTAAGCCCAATTTCACGCTGCTTCAGGCGGTTCTCATTCTGCTGAATCTTCTGGTTACGCTGTTGAACTTCTTTTTCGAGTTCTGCCTTTTTGTTAAGGAACTTCTCTTTTACTTCAAAAAGTTTCTCTTTCTTTAAATCTTCGGCTTCTCTTTCAGCATTAGCCATCATCTGCTTGTATTTTCCCGTCAATCCATAACGGAAAATCAGATATCCGCCAAGTCCTCCTAAAATAAGGGCTATCGCGGCTACAATCAAAGTTAATGTCATAAAAATATATATTTGTTGTTTATAATATTCTTTCTATCTCCTTGGTCAACGACGAAAGAATATTATCGTACTCCGATGTGTCATTATGTCCCTTCTCCTTCTCATAGCGAAGGGCTATATCAATCATCGCCATATACAGTATCTCCTTTTCGCTTTTCTTGGTCTTAAAAACCTCAGCATATTTATTTACTGTACTGGATATAAGCTTTGCAGCCTCACGATAGAAATACTCATCCTCGCGATCTACTTTCACGGGGATGTCCGTATCATATACGTGCAATCTTATATTGAGTCTTTCTTTTTCTTCCGCCATTTTACTTTTCGCTCAACATGGTTATACAACGATTCACCTCTCGGATAAGACCTGCAAGACGCTTCTTAGCTCCCTCCACATCTCCGTCGGTCACCTCAAGCATACGAGCCATCTTTAAACTGTTGTAGTCGCGCTCGGCCTGTCCTAACTGTTCCTTCAACTGCGCAATCTCTTTCTCGCGCTTGTCTACCATCGCATAGAGTTCTTCGTTTTCTTTCTTCACCTCCGAAAAGCGAAGAATCATCTGTCTCATGCGAGTAGTAAAAGTATTAAGAATTTCAGTTGAACTTGCCATATAAATGGAATTTGAGGGCAAAGATAAGAATTTTTCGCGATTATACAAAATTTATGGAATGAAAATTCATAATTTAATGGAATTTAAACAGTTAACTAGTTAAAAGTTTGCATCAAATGAAAAAAATTAATATCTTTGCTTCCAAAACAAAAAGAAGAATCAAACATGAAAGGTATTGTATTAGCTGGCGGTAGCGGCACACGTCTCTATCCTATCACTAAAGGTATCAGTAAACAACTGATTCCCATCTTCGACAAGCCGATGATTTATTATCCGATTTCTGTCCTTATGCTGGCTGGGATTCGTGAAATTCTCATCATTTCCACACCAACCGATCTTCCAGGATTCCGCCGTCTGTTAGGCGATGGAAGCGACTTCGGTGTAAAGTTTGAATACGCAGAACAACCATCTCCCGATGGTCTTGCCCAAGCTTTTATTATAGGAGAGAAATTTGTTGGCAACGATGCAGCCTGTCTGGTTCTGGGTGATAATATCTTCCACGGGGCTGGTCTTTCCGCCCTTTTGAAACAAGCTGTGAACGATGCAGAAAAGAATGACAAGGCTACAGTCTTCGGTTATTGGGTAAGTGACCCTGAGCGATATGGTGTAGCCGAATTTGACAAAAACGGCAACTGCCTTTCCATTGAAGAAAAACCGAAAGAACCAAAGAGCAACTACGCTGTGGTAGGACTTTATTTCTATCCAAATAAAGTTATCGAAGTGGCTAAGAACATCAAGCCTTCTGCACGTGGTGAACTAGAAATCACAACTGTAAACCAAGTCTTCCTTCAAGATAAACAACTGAAAGTGCAAACTTTCGGCCGCGGATTTGCATGGTTAGATACAGGTACGCATGATTCACTCTCTGAGGCCTCTACATTTGTAGAGGTGATTGAGAAACGCCAGGGATTGAAAATCGCTTGCCTGGAAGGTATAGCTTATCGTAAGGGATGGATTACTGCTGCAAAATTACGTGAAGTTGCGCAACCGATGCTCAAAAATCAATATGGCCAATATCTTATAAAAGTCATTGACGAGGTAGAAAAGACAGGTAAGGAAAATCTTGAATATTAATGCTATTCAGTAAAGAAACCTTTTGGGAACTATTTAGATTTGGTATCGTAGGAGTCATCGCTGTGGCTATCAACTATGCCATCTATTTGGTATTGCTACCTTTCATGGACAAAAGCATAGCCTATGCTATCGGCTATATCATCAGTTTCTGTTTCAATTATTGGCTCTCTGCACATTTCACATTCAAGAAAGAAACCAACAAAAAGAATGGCATCGGCTTTGCTGGTGCCCATCTTTTTAATTTTTTCCTACAAATCGGATTGTTAAACTTCTTCACATGGTTGGGCGTACCAAAGGAATGGGCTCCACTACCCATGTACTGTATAGCGGTACCCAGTAATTTCCTGATTGTCCGTTTTGTGTTCGATAAATTCGGGAAAAAATAATTATCATTCATCCGACATTTCAAGTAACTTTCATCTCATTCGGAGGATTGCAGACTGAGAATTACAGTTTTGAAAATTGTCCGAGAAATTCCCTAAGTGCAATATACCCCTATATAACTCTCTGATTATGCCATAATCAGAAGGTAAGAATGCCATAATTAGAAGGTAAGAATGCCATAATTGAAAGGTAAGAATGCCATAATTGAAAGGTAAGAATGCCATAATTGAAAGGTAAAACACCCCTTTTTGCAGTCCGTCTAAACCATTCTTACTTTGGAGAAATGTAAAAGACACTCCCCTTAGTTCTGATTTACAAAAAGTGACTTGTACTGAATAATTATTTCAACTGATATTTGTCCAGATCTCTGAAACCATTGAGGAAAACTGAGGCTTCCATTCTTTTCTTCCCTGCAAGTTGAATTTCCTTCAATTCCAATAAATTATCCGCTGTAGCCACAAATAGTTTATTCTTCTCTACAACTAATGTGCCAACGGGTTCAGAAGTAGTTTTTCCGGTTTTTGCCGTAGCATAGACTTTCAACACTATAGTTTTTCCATTAGGATCCACCAGCGTAGTCCATGCTCCTGGATAAGGACTCAAACCACGAACGAAATCATATACTTTCTTCACGCTTTGGTTCCAATTAATTTCGCAGGTTTCTTTGAAAATCTTTGGTGCTGCATGAAGTTCTGCCCCTATTGGAATCATATCAGCCTGAGGCAAACTTTCAACACTCCCCTCTCCTTCAATGATTTTATCTATCGTCTCAATAGCGATCTCCGCACCCAGATTCATCAAACCGTCATAAACATCCTCCACATTGTAATCATCCTTAATGGCGAAGGGCTTCTGTATAATGATCCGCCCCGTATCAATATCTTGGTCAAGAAAGAAGGTAGTTACACCTGTCTGTGTCTCACCATTTATAACAGCCCAATTAATAGGAGCAGCACCTCTATATTGTGGTAATAAAGCAGCATGCACATTAAAGGTTCCAAAACGAGGCATTGCCCATACAACTTCTGGTAACATGCGGAAAGCAACAACCACCTGAATATCAGCCTTATAAGATCGCAATTCCTCCACAAATTCAGGGTCCTTCATCTTTACTGGTTGTAAAACAGGAATACCTTTAGAAAGCGCATATTGTTTTACCTGTGAAGGTTGGAGCGTCTCCTGATGACGACCAACAGGTTTATCTGGTTGAGTAACCACAGCAACCACATGATACCCACCTTCCACCAATCGCTGCAAGGTACCCACAGCAAACTCTGGTGTTCCCATAAAAACAATACGTAAATCTTCCTTCTTCATTTTTCGAATATTTTCTCAGATTAATCTGCACTCATATCAGCCACCATTTGCCTGTATTCAGTATAGAGGTGAGAACGGGATATGTATCCTATTAACCTCCCATCCAAGTCAACCACAGGCAGCATCTGAGCATCTGTTTTGTCAAAGGTTTCCATTACATCTTCCATAGGATCATTCACGCCTAATGTAGCAGAAGGTTGACTCATAAGTTGACTGACTGTAAAATGGTGATAAAGTTCCGTACGGAAAACTATATTGCGGATTTTCTGTAAATCCACTTCTCCCAAAAGATTGCCAGCGTCATCAAGCACGGGAAGCAAGCTTTGCTTGGAACGACTAAGAGCATGAACTAGAGAATTCAACTCCATATCAGGTTTCACAGCTGTGAAATGTTTATCGATAACCGAATCAAGACTCATGAGGGTAAGAATGGCTCGATCTGTATGATGCGTAATCAATTTTCCCTCTCGTGCCAGTCGCATTCCATAAATGCTGTGTTTCTCAAAAATATTAATGGTGAGGAAAGCACAAATACTGGTAATCATCAGAGGGATAAACATCTGATAGCCACCTGTCAACTCAGCAATCAGAAAAATGCCCGTCAACGGGGCATGCATAACACCTGCCATCACAGCAGCCATACCCAACATAGCAAAATTCTTTTCTGGGATATAGACTCCTATTTGTTCCATGTTCCAAATACGGGCAAAGAAGAATCCACCAAAAGCACCGATAAAGAGAGAGGGAGCAAATGTACCACCACAACCACCGCCACCATTTGTTGCCGATGTAGCGAATACTTTTGTAAGCAGTACTAGGCCAATATAGACAATTAAGAGGTTGCCATGACCATAGAACAGAGAATTGTTAAGTATCTGATTCCAATCTGCTTCCGTCTTCCCGTTCAATAAAATATTGATACTGTTATAACCTTCTCCATATAGAGCTGGAAAAAGAAAAATAAGCGAACTCAATATCACACCACCCAACAATAATTTGGCATAACGATATTTATTGAGCTTAGCGAAAACGCCTTCACACGCCGTCATCATACGAATAAAATAGAGACTTATCAGACCGCCAAACACGCCTAAAAGAATATAGGCCGGAACACGATCCATCTGCCAGGCTCCGTCCATTGTAAACTGAAATAGCGAGTTTGAACCGTTGAAGATATAACTGAAACAAACTGCCGTAACAGATGAGATTAGAATAGGCATTAGTGAAGCCATTGTCAAATCAATCATCAGCACTTCCAGCGTAAATACCAAACCAGCTATTGGAGCTTTAAAAATACCAGCTATGGCAGCGGCAGCACCACACCCGATAAGCAGCATCAGGGTTTTGGAATCCAGTTTGAATAGGCGTCCCAAATTACTACCAATAGCCGATCCCGTAAGTACTATAGGAGCCTCTGCTCCTACGGAACCACCAAAACCAATGGTAATTGCAGAAGCAATCACAGAACTCCAAGTATTGTGAGCCTTCAGTCTGCTTTTCTTAGTTGAAATTGCATATAGAATTCGAGTTATTCCATGCGAAATATCATCCTTAACAATATACCGCACAAAAAGAGAAGTCAGATAAATACCAATAACAGGATATACCAAATAAAGCCAGTTAATAGAATGAGCCGTAAAGCCTTCAGTAAGAAGAAGCTGAATCTGACGAATAATCCAATGTAATGAGAAAGCTGCTACAGAGGCAAAAAAACCTACAAAGAAACTGAGGACAAGCGTAAATTGCCTATCCGAAACATGTTCCTTCCGCCATGTCAGTAACTTCTGTATCATTCTTTCTTACCTTAAAACTTACTCTTAAACCTACTTCCTGATGATTGTCACTTCTCCATTTTGGGCTAACTTGATAATACTCGATGGAGTATGCGGTTTTCTCTCATTACGACGAGAGAAACATACATAGTCCACAGCTTCAAGCAATTCCGGAGCTATGTCCTGATAGTTTTGAGCCGGCGGCTGTCCACTAATGTTGGCGCTTGTTGAGACAATAGCCTTCTGAAAACGGTAACAAAGCTCTTTTGAGAAATCTTCATGGGTAATGCGCATCGCGATACTACCATCTTCAGCAATGAGGTTGGGAGCCAAGTTCACGGCTCCTTCCAATATCACAGTCGTAGGTTTAGTAGCCAGATCAAAGATGTCCCATGCTACGTTGGGCACTTGACGTACATACCGCTGTAAACGGGCATCGCTGTCTACCAAACAAATCAATGCTTTAGAGTCATCACGTTGTTTAATCTTATACACCTTAGCTACGGCGTCTGCATTGGTAGCATCACAACCGATACCCCAAACTGTATCAGTAGGATAGAGAATCACACCACCCTCACGCATCACATTCACCGCATTCTGTATATCTTCTTTTCTATTCATGAATTATTTAATATGAATGGCAAAGGTACAATAAATCAATGAGAATGCAAAATAAAAGGCGGAGTTTTTTGAAAATCAAACCTCCGCCTTAACTTATGATAAATTCTTATCAGAGTTCCCAACCAATTGCTGAAGCACCAAGCACAGCAGCAGAAGAACCATCCAGCCCACTAACAAGGAATTTTGCCTTACCCTTGAATATCTTCAGCACATTATCATTGTAACTCTTCTCAATAGGTTTCATAATAAGATCGCCAGCCTTGGTCATACCACCAAAGAAAATGAAGGCCTCAGGAGAGGAAAAAGCCGCAAAATCGGCACAAGCCTTTCCGAGCATATCACCCGTAAATTCATAAATACGCTTTGCCAAAGCATCCCCTTTACTAGCTGCAATTGAGACATCCAGCGACGTAATCATAGCAGGATCCATTTCACGGAGTAAAGAAGGCTCCTGACTCTTTTCCAGGAATTCGCGAGCTGAACGAGCAACACCTGTAGCAGAGCAGTAACACTCCAAACAGCCCAGACGTCCGCAGCCACACATACGCCCACCTTCACGTACCATTGTTACATGGCCGAGTTCACCCGCAAAGCCATCACAACCATATACCAGCTGGCCATTAATCACTATACCAGAACCGACACCAGTACCGAGAGTAATAACAATGAAATTCTTCATTCCACGTGCTACTCCGTACGTCATCTCACCAACTGCAGCAGCATTAGCATCATTGGTAAGTCCCACAGGAATACCTCCAAGACGCTCACTGAACATCTTTGCAAGAGGAACGACACCATCATGTGCCCACGACAGATTCGGTGCAAATTCAATTGTTCCATTATAATAATTCCCATTGGGGGCTCCGATACCCATTGCCTTGATGGTTTCAATGCCACCTACCTGATCAATAATGACCTGTAGGGCATCCACGCACGCATCCACGTAGTCCTCAACTTTGTCATAACCTTGAGTTTTAATTGCTGTTGTAGCCTTGATTTCACCACGGGCATCAACGATTCCGAAAACAGAATTAGTGCCGCCTAAGTCCAAGCCTATCACATAAGGCTTGATTACTGGTTGTGCATTCATAATGATATGTTTATTAGTTGTTAGAAAAATACGTCTTATACACGGCAAAGGTAGGAAAAAACTCTTATAACGCAAACTTTTGCATGATAAAATTACATAAATCGGGAAAAATTAGTAACTTTGCACACAAAATATGATGCCTTTTGAGTTTCACATAGATATCGTCAATCTGATTTTTAAAGGAATCATGATTGGTATTATCGCATCGGCACCCATGGGACCGGTGGGGGTACTTTGTGTACAGCGAACACTGAACAAAGGCAGATGGTATGGCTTCGTGACGGGAGTTGGTGCTGCTGCCAGCGACATCATTTACGCTGGAATTACGGGATTCGGTATGTCGTTTGTCATGGATTTTGTAAATAATGCCCAGACAAAATTTCTGCTTCAGATTATGGGTAGTGTAATCCTACTCATCTTTGGAATCATCTCTTTCCGGTCCAACCCGACGAAGAACATGCGCCAAAGCAGTCATAATAAAGGAACACTATTTCACAATGGACTTACAGCGTTTCTTGTAACCTTCTCCAATCCACTCATCGTCTTTCTCTTCATGGCATGTTTTGCGCAGTTTGCCTTTGTGATACCACACCATCCCGTGGAGATGTTTCTTGGCTTTTTGAGTATCATTTTCGGTGCCCTACTTTGGTGGTATGGCCTCACATGGCTCGTCGACAAGGTTCGGACAAAATTTGACGCAATGGGTATCAATATTATAAATAAGGTAATTGGCAGTGCTGTGATTATATTCTCACTTGTCATTCTTTTCGGAAACATCTTCAATTTATTTACATTACCCGAGTTCTAACTACGGAACTTGAAACTTGATTTCCCCGATGTACATTGCACAACAACTTCGTAAAAAGAATATTGCCGAGTATCTGCTCTATATGTGGCAGGTGGAAGATTTGCTTCGAGCCTACGGATGCTCTTTGAGCAATATCAGGCGTGAATATATTAATCGTTTCGATTATTCAGACGAGCAGAAGGAAGACATGGCCGATTGGTATGGCAATCTTATTCGCATGATGAACCAAGAAGGATGTCGTGAACGCGGGCATCTGCAGATTAACAAAGTGGTGATGCAACAGCTCATTGAACTCAATGTGCAGTTGCTCAACAGTACTAAATTTCCTTTTTATACCAGCGAATACTACAAAGTCCTTCCTTATATAGTTGAATTGCGGAAACGCGGAAATGCGGATGAACCCGAGATTGTGACCTGCTTTAATGCACTGTATGGAACCATGTTGTTACGGCTTCAGAAAAAGGAAATCAGCCCGGATACTGAGCACGCCATCAAGGAGATCACAACCTTTATTGGTATGCTTTCCGACTATTATAAAAAGGACAAGGAAGAAGGCCTGAAGTTTGAGGACGATTGAAGATAAATAACTGAAGATTTAAGATATGAATATATTGATTACTGGCTGCAATGGTCAATTAGGCAACGAAATGCAGTTACTGGAAAAGGGGTATAACGAGCACCAATGGTACAACACTGATGTTGACGAACTCGACATTACAGACCAATTGGCCGTAGAACAGTTCGTGGCAGAAAACAAGATTGATGGAATTGTGAATTGTGCTGCCTACACGGCAGTGGACAAGGCTGAGAATAATAAGGAAATATGTACTACGCTGAACACCGTGGCACCTGCCTATTTGGCGGCAGCTATCGAAAAACGAAGTGGATGGATGATACAGATCAGTACCGATTATGTCTTCAACGGTACCAATCATACGCCCTATGTTGAGACCGACACACCTTGTCCCGACAGCGTTTATGGAAGTACTAAACTGGCTGGAGAGCTTGGTGTTCAAAAATTCTGTAAACGGTCAATGATTATTCGTACAGCGTGGCTCTATTCAACATTCGGCAACAATTTTGTGAAGACAATGATTCGGCTTGGCAGTGAAAAAACTGAATTGGGGGTTATTTTCGATCAGATTGGAACACCGACTTATGCCCGTGATTTAGCACGAGTTATCATGACCGCAATCGAACAAGGTATTAAGCCTGGTGTGTATCATTTTTCTAATGAGGGTGTTATTTCTTGGTACGATTTCACCAAGGCCATCCTTCGTATTGCTGGAATCAAGACATGCCATGTTCGTCCGTTACATACCTCGGAATATCCCACACCCGCTAAGCGCCCAGCTTATTCCGTTCTTGACAAGACAAAAATCAAGCAGGCCCTTAACATTGAAATCCCTTATTGGGAAGAGTCTTTAGCAGATTGTATGAAGGCATTAAATAATAAATAGTTAATTCGAAAATCGTATATTTTTACAAGGTGAATCAGGAAATAGAACGTAGAAGAACATTTGCGATTATATCGCACCCCGATGCTGGTAAGACCACACTGACCGAGAAGTTCCTTCTTTTTGGTGGACAGATTCAGGTGGCGGGTGCCGTCAAGAATAATAAGATTAAGAAGACTGCGACTTCCGATTGGATGGACATTGAGAAACAGCGCGGAATATCCGTATCCACATCGGTGATGGAGTTCGACTATTCTCCCAATCCCGACGAGGAAGAAGCTGTCGTCTATAAAGTAAATATCCTCGATACTCCTGGTCACCAGGACTTTGCAGAAGACACCTATCGCACATTAACAGCCGTTGATTCAGCCATCATTGTGGTTGACGGAGCCAAAGGTGTGGAAACACAGACGCGCAAACTGATGAACGTCTGCCGGATGCGCAATACCCCGGTTATTATATTCATCAATAAGATGGACCGAGAAGGCCGTGACCCATTTGATTTACTTGACGAACTGGAACAAGAACTTGAAATCAAGGTTCGTCCCCTTTCCTGGCCTATCAACCAAGGTGCAAAATTCAAGGGTGTTTACAATATATATGAGCAGAAGCTTGACCTATTCACGCCTGACAAACAGCGAGTGACCGAGAAAGTGGAGGTTGATATCAACGATGCAGCAGTCCTTTCTGATTTCGTAGGCGAACAAAATGCAGAAAAACTTCTCGAAGATCTTGAACTTGTAGATGGAGTATATCCCGAGTTCGAAGTTGAAACCTACCGTTCAGCTGAAGTGGCACCTGTATTCTTTGGCTCAGCACTTAATAATTTTGGCGTTCAAGAACTGCTCAATTGTTTCGTAGAAATAGCCCCAAGCCCCAAACCCACTAAGGCAGAAGAGCGCATAGTTGAACCCGAAGAGTCTAAATTCACCGGATTCATCTTCAAGATAACTGCCAATATCGACCCCAATCACCGCTCCTGTATTGCCTTCTGCAAGGTCTGCTCAGGAAAGTTTGTTCGCAATCAGCCCTATCTCCATGTGCGACAGGGGAAAACCGTCCGTTTCTCCTCTCCCACCCAATTCATGGCTCAGCGCAAATCCACTATCGAGGAAGCATGGCCTGGTGATATCGTAGGTCTTCCTGACAATGGCATTTTCAAGATTGGAGACACACTTACCGAAGGAGAACAACTTCATTTCCGTGGACTTCCCTCTTTCTCACCTGAGATGTTTAAATACATTGAGAATGATGATCCCATGAAGTCTAAGCAACTCCAGAAAGGCATTGATCAGCTGATGGACGAAGGTGTGGCACAGTTGTTTGTCAACCAGTTCAATGGCCGTAAGATTATTGGTACTGTCGGACAACTCCAGTTTGAGGTTATCCAATATCGTTTAGAGAACGAATACAATGCAAAATGCCGCTGGGAACCTGTCCATCTTTATAAAGCCTGCTGGATTGAGGCCGACGATGAAAAAGAGCTTGAAGCTTTCAAGAAACGCAAATACCAATATATGGCTAAAGACAAGGAAGGACGCGATGTTTTCCTGGCAGATTCAGGATATGTACTTCAGATGGCTCAGCAAGATTTTGAACACATTCGATTCCACTTCACTTCCGAATTTTAAACAGAGAAAGTAATGAAAGATATTTGCTGCATAGGACACGTCACATTAGACAAGATCATCACACCAGAGAACACATTTTACCAGAACGGCGGAACGTCTTATTATTTCGCATACGGTATCAACCATCTGCCTCACGATGTTTCGTTTCAGATGGTTACTTCCATTGCCCCTAAGGACCGCGAGGCCATTCAGCGTATGCAGGATGCAGGAATCGACGTGCTGGCATTTGACAGTAAGGAAACCGTCTTCTTTGAAAACAAATATGGCAACAACCGCAATGCTCGCTCCCAAAGAGTGCTCGCAAAGAGCGACCCCTTCACCGTGGAGCAGATGCAGGGACTGGAAGCACGAGTTTTCCATCTCGGCACGCTGCTCAGCGACGATTTCTCACCTGAGGTCGTAGAATGTCTTTCACGTAAGGGGAAGGTCAGTATCGACGTGCAAGGCTATTTGCGCAAGGTAAGAGACGAGCACGTCTTTGCCTGTGACTGGAAAGACAAAATGGAAGTCTTAGCCATGACAGACATTCTGAAACTCAATGAATATGAGATGGAGGTCATCACTGGCGAGAAGGAACCGCGCCGTGTTGCCAAGATAATTGCATCTTGGGGCGTAAAAGAAGTAGTGCTCACCTTCGGCAGTTACGGTTCACAAATCTACTACGACGGAAAATACTACGACATCCCAGCCTACGAACCACAGCATTGTATCGACGTGACAGGCTGTGGAGACACTTTCTCCACAGGCTATCTCTACTGTCGTGCCAAAGGAATGGATTGCGAAGAGGCTGGCAAGTTTGCTGCAGCCATGTGTACGCTCAAAATTGAGAAGCCAGGTCCTTTCTGTGAGGACATCAGTCGCATTGAGCGTATCATCAAATTAGGTGCAAACTTATAAAATGTCAACTATCCTTTCATTAAGAGCCAGTTCTTAATGATTTGCCTGCCTTCGGGTGTCAGTACGCTCTCAGGATGGAACTGGATTCCATGTATATTGTATTCCCGATGGCGAAGGGCCATGATTTGTCCTTCATCGCTTTCTGCCGTTATTTCCAGGACATCGGGGAAATCCTCCTTTGAAACAACCCACGAATGGTAGCGGCCCATCGTTATGCGACGGGGAAGTCCTTCAAAAACGGGGTCGTTACCCAATTGAGTTCCTTCTGTGGCTACGCCATGAAAAACATCTGAAAGGTTGGTTAGCTTTCCGCCAAACACTTCACCAATGGCCTGATGGCCCAAACAAACACCAAATATGGGCTTCCGTCCGGCATAGGTACGGATGACATCGAGAAGCAGTCCTGCCTCTGAGGGAATGCCAGGACCAGGTGAGAGAACAATTTTATCGAAGGTTTCGAGTTGCGACAGTTCAAACTGGTCGTTGCGTAGAACGGTAACCTCTGCTCCAAGTTCCTTGATCAAGTGACTCAGATTATAGGTGAACGAGTCATAATTATCTATAATAACGATTTTCATCTTTTGCTTCTTTACTTTTTTCCATTTACCTTTCACATATCCTCAGCCATGAGTATGGCACGACGGAGTGCACCTAATTTATTGTTTACCTCCTGCAATTCATATTCTTCATCACTTTTGGCCACAATGCCGCCACCAGCCTGGAACCAGAGTTCATTGTTGCGGCTGACAAAAGTACGGATTGTAATAGCCTGATTGAGTGAACCATTCATACCGATGTAGCCAATACAACCACCGTAAGCTCCGCGATTATGAGGCTCATACTCTGAAATGAGTTGCATGGCACGTACTTTAGGTGCTCCAGAGAGCGTACCTGCGGGGAAAGTATCAATAAAAGCCTTAATAGAATCTGCTCCTATATCCAATGTACCGCTTACACGACTCACGAGATGAATCACATGAGAGTAATACTGCAGGTCTTTGTAGAAATCAACCTTCACATCATGACAATTGCGCGACAAATCATTACGAGCCAAATCCACCAACATCACATGTTCAGCATTTTCCTTAGGATCATTACGGAGATACTCTGCTCCTTTTCTGTCAGCTTCAGCATCACCCGTACGCTTGGTGGTCCCGGCAATTGGATCTATATAAGCCTTTCTTCCTTCAATTCGGCAGTGTGTCTCAGGGCTTGAACCGAAGATACGGAAGCCACCAAAATCAAAATAGAATAGATATGGACTGGGATTGATGGAACGCAAAGCACGATAAAGCTTAAAGTCGTCGCCCTCATACTTCTGAATGAAACGACGGGAAAGCACAATCTGGAACACATCACCACGAAGACAATGCTGGATACCGCGGCGGATATTCGCCTTGTGCTCTTCATCTGTCAGCGGTGAGGTGACTTCTCCAACAGGATGGAAACCATAAGGTTTTACATTGCCTTTGTTCATCTGGATAAGAATACGGTCGATCTGCTGCTCAGATTTAACAGTATCCTCCAACTCATCCGATATAGTTACAATGGTCAACTTATTGTTGAAGTGGTCAAAGACAATAATGTCACGATATAGTATATAATACATATCTGGAGCATCATTCTTCTCCATCGTCTCATCCTTCACAGCAATGTCTTCAAAGTAGCGGACAGCATTAAACGAAGTATATCCATACAGTCCACAAATATCTGATTTCTCACCAGTTATCTTAAAACACTTCAAGAAATCATTAATGGCATTATCCGAGCGATATTCTTTGTTTACGATATGCCTTTCTATACTTCCGTCAGGAAAAGTCAGGATGCTCTCGCCATGGGCAATAGCTACTGAAGCGATAGGATGAATACCAATAAATGAGCGCGAGTTATTGGCGTCGTGATAGTCAGAACTCTCCATCAAGGCTGACTGTGGATAGATGTCACGCAGATGCATATAGACACCCACTGGCGTATAAAGATCGGCCAGAATGGTTCGGCTTGAAGTCTTATATGTAAAGGTAATCATAATTCTAAATTTTCAGTTCTCAATTAAAACTTACCGTATTCTCCAGCCATTTCTTTGTTTTTCAAATAGGTTTCCACATCCTTGTCGCCTCGACCGCTGACCGTGAGTACTACCACATCATCAGGCTTGAACTGAATCTTGCTTAGTGCTGCAACGGCATGAGCACTCTCGATAGCGGGAATGATTCCTTCCATCCGAGTGAGTTCATAACCGCCACGAATAGCCTCATCATCATTGATAGCCAACACCTTGGAACGACCTTTCTGGAACATATTGCAATGCATGGGGCCTACGCCGGGATAGTCGAGACCTGCCGAAATGGTGAAAGCCTCCTCAATCTGGCCGTCGGGTGTCTGCATCACAAGCATCTTCGAACCATGCAGGATGCCCACTGTGCCACGATGCATTGTGGCAGCGGTGTAGTCGGTATCCACACCATGTCCACCTGCCTCGGCAAGGACTATCTTCACCCGCTCATCATCCAGATAGTGATAAACTGTACCTGCAGCATTAGAACCGCCACCCACACAGGCCACAAGATAGTCGGGATAGTCGCGGCCGATCTTCTCCAGAAGCTGTTCCTTTAATTCCTTGGAAATGATACTCTGCATGCGAGCCACAATGTCTGGATAAGGATGCGGTCCCATAGTTGAACCTACGATATAGAATGTGTCTTTAGGATGACAGCACCAGTCGCGGATAGCCTCTGAACAGGCATCAGAGAGCGTCATATTACCTGTACGGACCGGATGAACTTCTGCACCCAGCATCTTCATACGTTCTACATTAGTGTGCTGGCGTTCCACATCTGTGGCACCCATAAACACCTCGCACTTCATATTCATTAACGCACAAACAGTAGCCGTGGCTACCCCGTGCTGACCGGCACCTGTTTCAGCGATAATGCGCGTCTTACCCATTTTCTTGGCCATAAGAATCTGCCCCACAGTGTTATTAATCTTATGGGCCCCCGTATGATTCAGGTCCTCACGTTTCAGATATAGCTGACAACCGTATTTCTCACTCATGCGACGAGCATAATATAACGGTGACGGACGTCCTACATAATCGCGAAGCAGATGCATATACTCCTGCTGAAAATCCTCACTCTCAATAATCGGCAGGTAAGCCTCCTTGAGGTCTTCCACCACCTTATATAATATCTCCGGGACGTATGCACCGCCAAATTCTCCATAGTATCCACGCTCGTCAACATAGAAAGACCCACTCCCCTGCCTCTCCCTATGAGGGAAGGGAGTAGATACTCCTTGGGATTGATTATTAGTATTCATTTCTATTTTGTATTTGAATTGTTTCTTATTTATTTAAAATGTAATAACTCCCTTCCTATATAGAGGGCATAGGTTGGTTCTCCTTGCGGAATGCCAAACCTGTCATTGTACAAATCAAATCTCCGTTTTGATTACGCACCTTCATCTCGCAGAAAGGGATTTTGTGGTGATTGAGGGTCTCTACGGCCTCAGCGACCAGACGGTCCCCTTCCTTAGCACTCTTCAGAAAGGCGATGCTATTCTCAAGACCGAAAGTCAGGAGCCCGTGACTGTTAGAAACAGCGGCAAAGGCCAGATCTGCCAATGTAAACAAAGCACCACCCTGACATACTCCCCCACCGTTCAGATGGTCTTTCGTGACGGTCATCTCTGCACGGGCATATCCCTCACGGACTTCCGTAAGTTGCATGCCATTCAGTTTGGCAAAACGGTCATTGTTATTCAAAAATTCTATGAGTTTCATGACTTTAATGCTTCATAGAGGTTATCAATTGCCATTTCGGCATCGCCGTTGGCTTCATTCAACAAAGTCACAAACTTAGAACCGATGATGGCACCCGCAGCATTCTGCTGGGCACTCTCCAGTGTCTGTTTGTTTGAGATACCGAAACCAATCATTCGCGGATTACGGAGATTCATCCCATTGATATGGCGGAAATATTCCTGCTTAGCCTCGTCGAAACTCTTCTGTGCTCCCGTAATGCTGGCAGAACTGACCATATAGATAAAGCCATCAGTATGCTCATCAATAAAGCGGATACGTTCCTCACTGGTCTCAGGTGTAATCATCATGATGATGCGCAGGTCATACTTATCGGCAATAGGTTTCACCTCATCCATATAATCCTTGAAAGGAAGGTCTGGAATGATAGCACCCGAAGCACCGCACTCCACACACGACTGGCAGAAGCGCTCAATGCCATAATGCATAATTACATTCAGATATCCCATCATCACAAGGGGAATCTTCACCTCATCCTTAATGCTTTTCAATTGTTCAAAGAGATGAGAAAGCGTCTGACCGTTCTTTAAGGCTACAGTTCCCGCACTCTGAATCACAGGACCATCAGCCAATGGGTCACTAAATGGAATTCCTACTTCAATCATATCGATGCCACGGCGTTCAAGTGTCTTGATCACATCGGCTGTGCTCTCCAATGTGGGGCATCCTGCGCAGAAATAGAGGGAAAGAAGTTTGCGGCCCGTCTCCCGTTGTTCTGCAAATAGTTTATTTATTTTGTTCATGTTGTTATTTTTTACCTTTTTACTGTTTTACCTTTTCAATGAATACTCTGAGTTTTTCAATGTCTTTCACGGCAGGAGCAGTTTCGAAACGGCTATTCAAATCGATGCCGGCAAATTGCGGATGCTTGAATTGAAGGACTCTTTCGGCATCTTCAGGTCCGATACCGCCACTGAGCAGGAAAGGAATATTCCCGTCATAGGCTTCAAGCACCGACCAGTCGAATTGCTCACCACTACCACCAACCGTCTTGCACTTCGTGTCGAAAAGAAGCATATCGACAACTCCCTCGTACTCACGCCATCGTTTCACATCATCTTTCTCATGGATGCTCAAAGCCTTGATAATCTTGATGTCTGGGGAAATATCTGGAATCAGCGTCCGCTTCAGGTTTTCAATCATCACCGCCGACTCGTTTCCGTGAAGCTGCACATAGTCGAGAGAATAGTTATAGACACGGGTCACGATATTCTGCGGCATATCATTGACAAAGACACCTGCTCGTTTTGGCATTCTTAGCTGCTCATTTTGACATTCAGACAAGCTCTCTTTGGCATTCTTAAGACGCTCCTCCGAGTAGTCGGGGATTATGCCAGCCTGAGCCGATATCATCTTTACAAACCGGGGACTTTCAGGCCAGAAGATAAAGCCTATCATGTCTATTCCTAACTTAGCAACTTCGCGGATATTCTCCGCATCGCGCATACCACAAACTTTAATAATCATATCTTAAGATTTCAAGTTATTTATAAATTCTTTCAAAGCGAGTCCAGGCTGTTCTGTTTTCATAAATGTCTCGCCGATCAAGAAGCCATTGAAGCCAGCATCACGGAGTTCTCCGACTGTCTGGGGATTCGAGATACCACTTTCGCTTACCTTACAAGCATCTTTAGGCAACAGTTCTGCTAACCGATAGGAATTTTGCACATCCGTAATGAATGTACCTAAATTACGGTTGTTGATGCCACACATATCAGGTTCCAATGCCGCATAGTCGAGTTCGTTCTCAGAATGCATCTCCAGCAGAACTTCAAGACTCAGTTCATGGGCAGTCTTCATCAAAGAACGGCATTCATCCAAACGCAAGTCTGCAGCAATGAGCAGCACAGCCGAAGCACCGCAAAGACGTGCCTGAAACAGCTGATATTCATCAATGATGAAATTCTTATATAGGATAGGAAGCGTAACCCCACTCTTACGGGCTGTCCGTATGAAATAGTCATAGCCTCCAAAATATTTCTCATCGGTTAGAATACTAAGAGCCGAAGCTCCGTTCTGCTGATAGCTAAGCGGTATTTCCTCCGCCTTACCCTGTTCCTTAATCCAGCCTTTAGAGGGAGATTTGCGCTTGAACTCTGCAATGATCCCAGTCTCCGACTCCATTAGCGCTTTGCGCATAGAAGTCACAGGACTGGTCATCATCTCATCTACGGCTGTATAGAGAGTCGAAGGCGAAACAGCTTGTTTGAAGCGTTCCACTTCCAAGCGCTTGTGCGCTATAATCTCTTCAAGTACGTCCTTCATCAATCAGTAATTAGTAATGAATAATTAGTAATTATGATTTCCTTTATCTGTTAAACTCCACAAACTTCTTGAATGTTGCGAGTGCTTTTCCACTATCAATCGACTCGCGGGCAATCTCGATACACTCCTCAATGGTCTTCTGTCCTTTTTCCAAAACCTGAATGGCAAAGGCGGCATTGGCCAGTACGATTTCTTTCTGAGCGTTCAAAGCACGGTTCTCGAGCACAGCATCAAAAATCTCCTTTGCTTCCAGTTCGGTTGCACCGCCCTTCAGTTCCTCAGCCGTAGCAATACCGAAACCGAGATCCTTTGGCGAGAAGATACGTTCATAGTGATTGGTTGTCACCTTGAAATCACCCGTCAACGAAATCTCATCGTAACCGTCCATAGAGTTGACTATACCGTAATCAATTCCGATTTTCTGATATACATTATTATAGAGTCGCATCTGATCGAGATTAGCCACACCCAGCAACTGACACTGAGGTTGTGATGGATTCACGATAGGACCCAACAGATTGAAACAGGTGGGAAACTGAAGTGCCTTACGAATGGGACCCACAAACTTCATGGCACGGGCAAAAAGCTGCGCATGAAGATAGACGATACCTACCTCATTGATACATCGGTTCAGCTTGTCAATATCGTCAGTAAATTTCACACCGTGATTGGCAATCACATTCGAGGCACCGGAAACAGAGGTGGCTGCATAGTTTCCATGCTTGGCCACCTTGTAACCTGCACCCGCAATGACGAAACAGGAAGTGGTAGAGATATTGAAGGTGTTCTTCTGGTCACCACCCGTTCCCACAACGTCGATGTAGCGGTCACATTCCAACTTTGCAGGAACACCAGTCTCCAGAATACCGTCACGGAGTCCGAGCAGTTCGTCAACTGTGATTCCCCGCATCTGCAAGGCTGTCAGCAACGCGGTAACCTGTTCCATGGGAAATTCGCTCTTCGTGATGCCCACCAGAATGTCATGAGTCTCCTGACGGGTCAGTTCTTCATGATTCAGCATTCTGTTCAAAATCTCTTTCATTTCCATAATAATTATTTTATGTTTTTGTTGTTATTGAATATCTTTAATGATAACTCTTCTTTCTTAATTCAAAAAGGCCTGTCGTAAGAACGGCAGGCCTTTTGATATCTCTCTGAAGTATCCACACGGCTGGGTTGCTCACGACTTGTACAATCTTGAGTTGCGCCACCACCATGCATTGTATACTTTCTTCATTTTTCTTCTTTTTAATTGAATTCGGTTGCAAATTTACACATTTTATTCTAACCGACAAACTTTTTGCAACTTTTTTTATAAAAAACTTTCAATCTATCATCATAACACGAAGTTAGCTATGAATCTTTTAAAAAAAACTTTCACTTTTGTGTAATAAATGAATAGGACATAACGTTACTATAATGTGACTCCAATAAAACAAACAATCATACATTATCATCCGCCTATGCAGCATTTTACTCCCGAAGAACTCAAGCCGTCTGAGAAGACCTTGAACATTATCAGGCAAATCGCCTACACGTATCGCACTTTTATGACCGAAAACGGTGCACGCTCTTATTGCCTGAACTGATTTAGCAGAAAATTCATTATCAATTAAGAAAATGAGTACATTAGTATCTCCGTCACTCCTGGCAGCCAATTTCTTGGATCTCAGGAGTGATGTTGAAATGATTAACAGAAGCGAGGCCGATTGGCTCCACATGGATATTATGGACGGTATGTTCGTTCCTAACATTTCCTTCGGTTTCCCCGTTCTGGAAGCTGTTGCAAAGGTTTGCCAGAAACCTCTCGACGTTCATTATATGATTGAAAAGCCTGAGCGCTATATTGCACAGACGGCCAAGGTGGGCGCCATGATGATGAATGTGCACTATGAAGCCTGCACGCACCTTCACCGCACTATCGAAGAAATCCGTCTGGCTGGTATGAAAGCGGGTGTAACCCTGAATCCGAGTACCCCCGTATGCGTTCTTGAAGACATTATCGGAGATCTTGACATGGTATTGCTGATGAGCGTGAATCCAGGTTTCGGCGGTCAGAAATTCATCGAGAACACCATCCAAAAGGTGCAGCGCCTGCGCAGGTTAATTGAAGAAACCCATTCCCGTGCCCTCATCGAAGTAGATGGAGGCGTGCAAGGCGAAACGGCTCCACGTCTGGTCAAGGCAGGTGTTGACGTGTTAGTCAGTGGAAGCTATGTCTTCAAGAGTCCTGATCCCTACAAAACGATACGGGAACTGAAGAGTCTGTAACAATAGATAACATAGAGACGCAGAGACACCGAGAATATATAAAAACTCAGTGTCTCTGCGTCTTTGTGTACTAAAGAAATCAATCCAGCTGCAGATGTACGTTATGCTGCTTGGCCATACGACGCATGTTAAGCACGGCATAGCGCATGCGACCCAGTGAAGTGTTGATGCTAACGCCCGTAGTCTCGGCTATCTCCTTGAACGACATGTCCTGATAGAAACGCATGAAAACCACTTCGCGCTGCGTTGGGGGTAGCAGGTTCATCATTTTCTTAACGTCTGAAAGAATCTGTTCGTTCACGTAGCGGTTCTCCACGTTCGTATCAAGCAAGTCTTTCGATGAGAGATTTGAGAGGTCATTTCCTTGGGTTGGTTCAACGATATTCTGTGAACGCTGTTCACGGAAATTATCCATGATTACGTTATGGGCAATACGCATCAGCCAGGCAGAAAACTTGCCTGAAACCGTGTATTTATGCTGGTTAAGCTTTGTGATAACTTTTACGAAAGTCTCCTGGAACACATCCTCAGCCTTATCGTGATCACGAACCACGAACAGGATATACGAGAACAATTTCGACTGGGTACGCTGTAAAAGCAAATCGAACGCCCTATTGTTACCTTCAATGTAAGCCATAGCCAACTCTTCGTCGGTCATGACAGTCAGTTGATCCATTTTTTCTTTACTTTGGTTATTGAAGTAACAATGTTTCGATAAGCAGAATTTATTTAAGTTTTTTACAGTTTCGGCTGCAAAGATAAAGATTCTTTATGATTTCTGCAAATTTTTTGCCGAAAAATTTCAAGTCAACAAAAAAGAGGTTGGTGCAGGACGCATCAACCTCGAGGCGATTTCGTGAATAACGAAATCATAAATAAGATGCCGCAAATATAGAGTGAATAATCGAGAAATGCAAGTTTTTAAACAAAAAAGTTCGTTTTTTAACATTTCACTTAATAAAATAGGTGTAGTTCATATCATAATAATTCCATTTTTCTTCGTATCTTTGCAGCCGATAAACAATCCGCTTAAAAACCTGTATATACAAACAATTTAAAAACAATATGAATTATTTCAAGACACTTCTTGTCGCTTTGTTACTCCCCACCGTGATGAATGCTTCACCCTGGGACACTCAGTACAAGCAAATCGAACAAAGTATCCGCTGTCCGCAGTTCGCTGACCGCACGTTCAACATCACCCGCTATGGTGCTTCCACTAGAGCCACGGCCAAGAAGAACCAGACAGCTATCAACAAGGCCATTACGGCTTGTTCGAAGGCTGGCGGCGGTAAGGTGATTATTCCTGCCGGTGTTTGGAACACGGGAGCCATCACCCTGAAGAGCCACGTGAATCTCGTCATTGAAAAAGATGCCCGCTTGGTATTTGCCTTTGACCGTTCTCTCTATCCAAATGTGCCTACCCGCTGGGAAGGACTCGACTGCTGGAACTACCAGCCGCTTATCTATGCCTATCAGCAGACTGACATCGGTCTGACAGGTGAAGGTACCATTGATGGTAACGGATCTGATGAGACATGGTGGCTGATGAGTGGAAAGACACCTAAAAGCCGTGACATTCAGGTTCCCGAGAAACAGCAGAATCCTGGCGGTCGTGCCGACCTGCTGAAATATGCTGAGGACGGCGTTGACATGGACCAGCGCGTGTTTGGTGCCGGTAAGGGTCTTCGCCCACAGCTGGTGAACTTCAACCAGTGCGACGGCATCCTCATCGAGGGTGTCACGATGGTGAATTCGCCTTTTTGGGTGATGCATCCTCTGCTCTCTAAGAACATTATCGTACGCAATGTGAAGGTCTGGAACGAAGGGCCTAACGGTGACGGCTGCGACCCCGAGAGTTGCGAGAATGTGCTCATCGAAGGCTGTACTTTCCACACGGGCGACGACTGTATCGCTATCAAGAGCGGACGTAATGCCGACGGACGCGCAGGTGCCACAGGCCGCTTTGCAGGTATTCCTTCGAAGAACATTATCATCCGCAACTGCGTGATGGAAGACGGACACGGTGGCGTGGTTATCGGAAGTGAGATTTCCGGCGGTTGCCAGAATGTGTTTGCAGAGAACTGCCAAATGGATTCGCCTAATCTGGACCGTGTGCTCCGCATCAAGACCAACTCTTGCCGTGGTGGCATCATTGAGAACATCAACATGCGCAATATCACCGTGGGCCAGTGTAAGGAAGCTGTGCTCAAGATCAATACCGATTATGAGCCCAAAGAGATTTGCTGCCGTGGTTTCTACCCCACCGTTCGCAACGTGACGATGGAGAATGTCACCTGCCAGAAGTCAAAGTATGGTGTAATGATCGTAGGCTATGAGGCTGATTCTCTGGCTTATACCGTTAATAACATCTATGTGAACAACTGTAAGTTCGAGGGTGTCTATGGCAAGCCCTATTACCTCACAGGTAAGGCGCAGGATGTTCACTTCGACAACCTGATGATTAACGGAAACCTCATCCTCACCGACAAGCCCTACAAGCGCTACTCAGAGTGGATGACTCATTCCGAGATGACGCGTGTGCCCGATGTGACCTATCTCGACTTCGCTAAGAAGCCCCGCTGGAGCTACACCGTGGGTACGGAAATGGGCGCCATGCTCGATACCTATAAAGCATACAACGACCAGAGCATCTACAATTGGCTGAAAGAATATCCCGCCAAGATGATTGACGAGAACGGACAGGGCGCTGGCTATAAGTATGAAGACTTTAACCTCGACAATGTACGTCCCGGTAAAGTGTTGCTTGCCATGTATAAGCTCAATCCTGTGGAAAAAGATCTCAAACTATTGAAGACTCTTTTCAAACAGCTGCAGAACCAGCCGCGCACTAAGGAAGGCGTGTTCTGGCACAAGGCTATCTATGCCAATCAGGTTTGGCTCGACGGTATATTCATGGGACTCCCCTTCTACACCGAAGCTGCTCCTATGATGCTCAAGCCTAAGAAGGTTAAGAAGACGTACGAGGACATCATCGACCAGATTGTAAAGACCGACAAGCGCACCTACGACGAGAAGACCGGACTGTGGAAACACGCATGGGATGAGACCCACACAGCCTTCTGGGCTGACAAGGAGACGGGTAAGTCTAAGCACACATGGGCACGCGCCATGGGTTGGTACGTGATGGCTATGGTGGAGGTTCTCGACAACCTACCCGAGGATCATGCCCGCCGTGGTGAAGTCATCGACGTGTTCAAGCGCGCCATGACTGCTCTGGTGAAGCATCAGGACCAAAAGACGGGTGTTTGGTATGATGTGCTCGATGTTCAGGACCCCCGTAACTATCTGGAGTCCACCGCTTCTTCCATGTTTGCCTACACTTTGCTGAAGGGAGCCCGCAAGGGTTATCTCGACGACAGTTTCCGTCAGGCTGGTATCAAGGCCTTCAATGGCATCATCAACGAGTTCATCCGTGTGAATCCAGACAAGACCATCTCCCTCACCCGCTGTTGCGAGGTCAGTGGCCTCGGTCCTGCCCCCGGTCCATTTGTGGAGAAGCCTAACTTCCGCCGCGATGGTTCTTTCGACTACTACATGAGCGAACCTATCCGCGATAACGACGGTAAGGGCGTAGGTCCATTTATCTGGGCTGCCCTCGAAATGGAAATGCTCGGCTATACTACCGATTAAATGCTCTAATGTCCTTAGGGTCCTTAAAGACCTTAAAGACCCTAAGGATGTTAACAATCACCTATAAAAGCAAATTATGAAAAAGATTGTTTTATTGCTCACGGCTGTCCTCTTCTCCAATATAGTAGCTTTTGCCGATGACACTACCACACCAACCGATCAGCTCAATGCACCTTTCGGTTGGACTAACTGTAAGTCGCTCACCACTGGCGATGATTACACAACTACTGGTGGCAACAATGGCACCAGAACTATCACGCTGAAAAGTACAGGATCAGACCAGAAAGCTGCTATCCAGAACGCTATCAAGCAGAATGATATCGTTATCCTCGATGGTTCCAATGGAGACTTCATTGTGGCATCACCTGTAAGTTTCGGTGGTTATTCCAATCGAACAGTGGTTGGTATCAACGGAGCCCGCCTCTGCACCCAGTTTTATCTAACAGACGAAATGAAGGCCGCACTCGATAAAGCTAATGTGAAGAGCCTGTCTTCATCAAGTGGTACTGGCGGAAACCTCTCCAATGGTCAGTATGTTAGTGAAAAACGCGAACAAGTAACCCGCCAGACACTTATTGACCTCACTGGCGACAGCAATGAAAGCCTCAGAAATGCAGGCATCTTCAAAATCAGTGGAGGTAGCAATATCATCATCCGTAATTTGAAATTCGTTGGGCCTGGCCCTTGCGATGTAGGTGGACAAGACCTGATTACATGCACGGGAACCACTCATCTGTGGGTGGACCACTGTGAGTTTACTGATGGTCAGGACGGCAACTTCGACATTACGCAAAGTGCTAATTTCGTAACGGTCTCCTGGTGCACTTTCGGCTATACCGAGCGTGCCTATGACCACATGAACACCAATCTGGTGGGTTCAAGCGACAGCGAGGATAAAAACACGCTGAACGTCACTTTTGCCTACAACATCTGGGGACCTGGCTGCAACCAGCGTATGCCGATGGCACGTGCAGGAAACATTCACCTGCTCAACAACTATTATAACTGTGCCGGTGCCTCAGCCACGGTGAATCCCCGCAAGAACAGCGAATTCCTCATCGAGGGTAACTATTTCGAGACAGGTGTGAAAAATGTGTTCTCCCAAAGCGGAGCCATTGCCTGGCAGTTCAAGGACAACACCTATAAAAGTGCCTCGCAGCCTAGCGGTTCTGGCACAGTAACCATGCCCTACAGCTATACCGCTCTACCTTCAACGGATGTGCCGGCTCTGCTTACCTCTGCCACAGGTGCTGGAGCCACGCTGACAGATCCTCTGGCTATCGGAACGACTGGCATCAATGCTCCCTCCTTTTCACCCAATGGTGAAAACTGCACCATTTACAATCTTTCAGGTCAGAAAGTGAACAACAATTATCACGGCATCGTCATCAAGAATGAGCGCAAATACATTCAAAGATAAGAATTATGAAAAAGATTTTTTTAATGCTATTTGCAGCCGTATGTTCATGCACAACGGCCTTTGCCGATGACGCGCCAGCATTCCCCGGAGCCGAAGGTCACGGACGCTATGTGACGGGTGGACGCGGCGGTACCGTTGTACATGTTACCAACCTGAATGATTCTGGAACAGGTTCTTTCCGTCAGGCTGTAAGCGGTAGCAACCGCATCGTGGTTTTCGACGTTGCAGGCGTTATCGCCCTGAAATCTGACCTCACCATCAAAGGCAATGTCACAATATTAGGACAGACCGCACCTTCACCCGGAATCACACTCCGCTACTATACGGTACGTCCTAATGGTAACAATATCATCATGCGCTTTATCCGAATCCGCCGCGGAGAGGAAAAGAACGTAAACGACGGAGCCGATGCCACATGGTGCCGCAATTTCACGGGTATCATACTCGACCACTGCTCCTTCTCATGGAGTATCGACGAGGTGGCATCGTTCTACGACAACAACAACTTCACCATGCAGTGGTGCACACTCGGTGAAAGCCTCAACAATGCCGGACATGGTAAGGGTGCCCACGGCTACGGAGGCATTTGGGGTGGAAAACTCGCTTCCTTTCATCACAACCTCATCTGCCATGTCAACAACCGTTCCCCACGTTTCAACGGAGCACGCTATAACTGGACGGGTTACACATCCAACAAACTCTATAGCCAGTATCAGTGGAAAAACACCGTGCAGGCTGAAAACGTAGATTTCCGCAACTGTGTGGTCTATAATTGCGGCAATGGATGCTATGGCGGCCCTGGCGGTGGACAGATCAACATTGTGAACAACTATTACAAGACAGGCCCCGGTGCCACTACCAACCGTATCACAACAGCCTCCGTGGCTAACAGCACGAGTGCAAAAGATTACGAATGGTGCTGGACCATGTTCAGCCGTTATTACATCAGCGGTAACCAGTTGAACAATACCGCAAATGCAGGTTGGAACTACGTAAACTACGACAGTGGCTCTTATACCTTCAACGGCGAACATTACACTCCCGACCCCAATCACTATTATGGAGACGACGTCACCTATGTCAAGAATACAGCAGGCACCGACTGCGTAAGCATGGTGCTCACAGAACCTGCCCCCATTGGCGAGATTACAACCCACTCGGCAGCCATGGCATACGACAAGGTTCTGCAATATGCAGGAGCCTCACTCTATCCCGACGACGTGGATACCCGTTATTTCGATGAAGCAAAGAACGGCATCACTACATATAAAGGTTCCGTGACGGGCAAAGCAGGCCGCATCGACCTCGTCAGCGACGTAAACGGCTACACCGAGGAAACTTTCGGTACCGGCAGCCGCCCTGATGGATTCGACACCGACAACGACGGTATGCCCGACGCTTGGGAGACCGCCAACGGCCTGAACCCTAACGATGCCAGCGATGCCAAGACCTATACCCTTGACTCAAAAGGCTGGTACACAAACATTGAGGTTTATGCCAACTCACTTGTGGAGGACATCATGAAGGCAGGAAATGCCGATGCTGAAAGCAGCGTTGACGAATACTACCCTGCCATCGTATCAAGCATCGAGAACACCCGAAACAGTCTCGTTAGCAAAATTGAATATTTCTCCGTTGACGGCCGTCAACTCGACACGCCCCAAAGTGGTATCAGCATCCGCAAGACCACTCTCAGCAACGGGAAGACCATCACCGACAAAATTATCAAGCGATAATACAACTATTGGGCATCCCATCATGTGCATCTTTGGACAACACTTCCAAAGATGCGCATTTTCATTTCGCGGCAATCCGTGGGGTGTCCGCAAACAAATCAAATAAAACTTTTTTCACTCTATTTTTATTGCAGAGTTCAAAAAAAGTATTTATCTTTGCAACATCTAAAAACATATTTATAATTTAAAAATAAAGATTATGAAACAAAATTACTCAATTATCAAGCTATTCATGCTTACAATCATGGCCTTCTTTGCCGGGAATGCAATGGCAGAAGACATCATCTGGCAGGAAGACTTCAGCAGCTTTGAAGATTCTGCTGTACCTTCTGGTGGAACTTACAGTTATGTTTGCGAAGGAACAGTGTTTAACGATGACGGCACTGTAAAAAGCGGAACGAAGATTTATTCTCAAAATACAGCTGGCGGAACTGCTCCAGAGCTTCTCGTGGCAAAGTCTGTCGGTTCTTTCTCGGCAACTGTTCCCCTGAACGGAAAGAGCGGAGAAATGAATCTTCAATTCAAGACCAACCGTAATGACCTGAAAGTAGAAGTCTCTGGTGCCACTCTCGGTGAGAAAGTTCGCTCTGGCAATACTGATACGTATACTTTGACAGGAGCAAGCGGAACACTTACGATTAAGTTTTATATGACTTCAAGCAGCAATGCCCGTCTGGATGACATCAAGCTTTATCAAGGTACAGCCAAGAAACCCGCTGGTCTCTCTTGGGGCAAGGCATCCACATCCGTAACTCTCGGTGATGAAGAGACCTATAAGTACATTCCAACTTTATCCAACGAAAACAATCTTACTGTTACTTGTACTAGTTCAGATGAAAAAGTAGCTACTGTTAGCAGTGCTGGCGTTGTAACAGTTGTAGGTGCTGGAAAAACCACTATTACCGCCTCTTTTGCAGGCAATAGCGAATACGAGGCTCAGACTGTTTCTTTTGAACTGACCGTAAAAGAAGGCGGTTCAGTCACTCCTCCTACTCCATCGGAACTCACAGTAGCCCAGGCTCTTGAAATTATCAATGGTCTCGAAGATGGAAAAACAACAAGCGAGACATACACCGTGAAAGGATTCGTTGTTGGCACACCTGACTTCCAACGTAGAAATGACGGCTCTCTCTATGGCAATTGCAACTTCGATATCGCTGATGCCAAGGGCGGAACTCCTACTCTGACCATCTACCGCGGTAAGAGCTTTGAGAACAACAGCTTTACCGAGGAAGATGTGGCTGCCCCCATTCTGAAAGAAGGTGACGAGGTCGTTCTTACTGGTAAACTTCAGAAATACGTGAAGGACGGGGTGATGACTCCTGAACTCACCAATGGTCACCTCGTTAGCGTTAACGGTAAGACGGGAGATGACACACCTCCAACGCCTGCCACTGAAGTTGCTGTTGAAAATATCGCCGCTGCAAAGGCACAGGCTGATGGAACAAATGTTATTTTGACGTTGAAAGACGCCCTGGTGCTTTACACTTGGACTTCCAATAACAACAACACACAGACCTTCGTACGCGATGCTAGCGGAGCCATCCAGTTCTACAACACTGGCCTCAAGCTCAACGAAGGCGATGTGCTCAACGGCGAGGTTCATCTTACCTTTAGTCCCTTCAACGGACTGCCAGAGCTCAAAAAGAATGAAAATACCGATGCTGGTGACTATAATGTAACTCCTGGTGCAACAGTTGAGCCCGTTGAAATCACAGAAGAGACTGCTGCCGACAACCTCAACGACATGGTGACCATCAAGAACTTCACACCGTTCATTGATGTAACTACCAAGGATGACGGCACCACAAGCACACGCTACTACACCAGCGAGAGCAAAGCCGTTCAACTCTACAACGGATTCCATCTCGACGGTCTCGACGCTGCACTGGCTGCTCTCGACGCAAGCAAGCAATACAATGTAGAGGGTATCATGGTGAAGGGCGAAATCAACGTCATTGAAATTGAAGAAGTTCTGCCCGACGTACAAGGAGGTGAAGGTAAGGCAATCTCTTACAACGAGGAGCCTACCTTGACAAATGTTACTTTGGAAGGAATGACAAGTACTGGCTCTGAGACCAACTGCGCTACTTGGGCAGACGGCTACTCCATTATGATCATGCGCTCCGACAAGGGCATCAGTGCAGGTGGCAAGATCACCGTTGAAGGTGAAACCTATAAGACCATCAAGGTGTCCAATGGTGCACAGAACACGATTACCGCTCCTGAGGGAAAGGCTATTAAGTCGATGACATTCTTCAGCTACATCAACATTAAGGCTTCTGCAAAACAGGTACGTAACAGCTTCTGGAAGGAAGTTGACGGCGTAACTTATGATGGTTCCGACGGCTTCATGAAGAGTTCTAGCACACTTGTGTTCGACGCAGGCGCTATTGAAGGTTCTGAAGGACTTGTCAGCACCGAAACACCAGACAAGCGTAGTTTCGAACTGGCTGAACCAAAGAATAAAGTTACCTTCACCAACTCAGGTGAACAGCTCTGCTACGTATTGTTCGTAGAAGAAGTTGAAGGTGCTGGCATCAATGATGTGAACGCCGAGAATATCGTCATCAACACCCCAGCCTACAACCTCGCAGGCCAGAAGGTTGGCAACAACTACAAGGGCATCGTGATCAAGAACGGCCGCAAGTACATCAAATAAGATTTCTGACTTGACTGATATGATTAATCCCCTCCCGTAAAAAGGAGGGGATTTTTGTTGCATAAATGTTCCTGTCCACAAGTTACTTTTCCACTTTCCAAGTAACTGTGTCACACCACGAAACGTCAGGTCAGTTCCTGTCTCAGCTTCTTGTATTCTCCGCGTTTGGTTCTGTCGATATATCTGTCTTCCAGAAAGCGCATCAAGGTCTTCTGCGCTGAATTCTGGTTGGCATAACCAAATGTCTGGGTGAACACTTCTGTCGAGAAAGTCTCAGGCAGACGACGGAAACACTCGGCAAAGCGTGATGTGTGTCGCCGCTCTATGCACGCGTCATTAGCCTGGTCCTCAAAGTACTTGCTGGCATAGCTGCCGAAGTAGAAATGCTGGCAGGCATACTGAATTTCAAGCACCAGCGAACAGAGCCTCCTGTCAATGTCGTCAATCTCGTAGGTTCCTGTCTTCTCACGTTCCTCCCAATGTCGCATGTCGATAAATGGGGCCGAGATGTTAAGGCCATAATATGGAATGCGCTTGATGAGCATTTCATCGGAACGCGATTGATTGAAACCAGCTATCTCCATGCGCATATCGCACCATTTCCACACATGTTCCACCAGTGGCCACAAGGGCAGTTCACCTTGCCGCTGATCCAGGCGGTAAGCCCATTGCCGCAAGGTTTCATCTGCTGTACGGTCTTCCTCTGTAGCCGTTCTCAAGGGAATCATCTTGAAGTCAGAGGGAGGAGCAGGAATAACAGCCAGACGGGTGGCAAGACCAGAGCCGAAGTTGCCTTCCGTAACCTTCTTGTGCAAAGCTAGCAACGTACCCGTGTAGATGTAGTTCCAATACACATAGAATGAGCCATTCACGGCATCCAGATTGGCGTAGCTCTGCGAGTCTTCCTCGTTGTGAAACTGCTTCAGTTCCAGAACGTCACGGTTAATCCATCCGCCCTGTTTAGAGAGCCTGATGGTGTTGTCGAGCTCTGCGTCAAAGGTGATGAGGTGCAAGTGCCACGGCTCTCCGTTGATCTCCTCCGTAGCATTGAGCATATGACGGATGAAGACACTGTTTGACGTACGCGGGCCATTGTCCCTCACGATGGCTTCAGGCTGTGACAGTCCGCTTTCCTTTTGTTCCTTCGAAGAAGTGCCTCGCCTCTTCACCTCCTGCTTGTAGCGGTTCTCTGCTTCTGTACCCAGCTTGTCAGCCTCCTTGATAGGTTCGCAAAACAGCATGTAAAGACGCTTGGCAAAACGCTTACCGGCTCCTGGATCGCCAATCACCATCACTGCATAGTTCAGGCGGCATTGTTCCGTAGGATCGGCGTAGAAGCGATACCACGTACGCGTCATCAGGGTTCCCATAAAAGCAGCGGAAGTGAACAATACGCTTGGCCACAATTCACGCCTTACGCCATGACAAGCCTCCTTCAGACAGGGGAAATACTTCATCAGATCCTCTATCTCGTCAGCCCATCTGTTGACGGGTAATGCCGATGTCGGTGACACCAATTCCTGTTCAGGTGTTAGCACAATACCCAGCGAGAGCAGAGCCTCCTTGAGTTTGGCAGAGATACCTGCCGACGAAGGATGCTCGCAGATGTAGCGCATGTGGCGCTCCACATCCTCTCCACGCTCATTAACAATCTCTCTAACGAAGTCCAGCTGACTCATCAGAGCCGTGAGCGAAGGCGCATCATTATCCACGATGGATGCTAGCATGCGTCCCATCTTCATCATCCTTGCATGGCGGTCGCCGGGAAGCGGATTACCCATCAGTTCCACCAGTTTCCGGGCAATGTTGATAAGCGGCACGCCATGATATTCAGTCAGCAGCTTGTGCTCTTTCTGTTCCTGTCCACAAGTTACTTGTCCACTTGCCAGCGACTTCTTGGCCGACGTCTCACCATCAGGTTTCCGCACCGAACGACTGGCCTCGTAGTCCTGCCACTTTTGCTGTGTAGGACCGCTGCCTCCCTTGCGGTACATCTCACCATAACGGGCTTCATAATCAGGATTCTGATAGTTCATCAGCCCGTCCCAGTCCACGTAGACAATATCCTCAGCCTTGGGCGTGAAATGCGTGTGGTCGGCATTCTTGCACGAAGCATCGGCATACTTCAGCACACCCAGCTGCTCTGCCATTTCATAGGCGTTATCCTGAAGGTTGCCCCACTCCATACGGGCCTTGAACACCACCTTGACGCCTTCACCGCCAGGCGTTATGAATATCCATACGATGCCCATAGCGGCAAAGTCGGATGTGGCCTTCCATTGTTCGGCCACCTCTGCTGCATTCGGCAGATGGTCCAGGTCGAGCGTCACCAGTCCAGTCAGATGAGCCTGTTCTTGCAGACGCCAGATGCCCGTCTTTCCCCAACTGTTCTTGCCTTCAGTAAACACGGCCGAGGGAATCACAGCCGGGAGCGACTGCTTCAGCGAGGCCACAAAGAGCTTGGCCCTCTTGCCGTCGTCGGCAGGAATGCGCTTATGCTTTCTGCGCATATCCTTTTTCTGTTCCCTTGCCAGCCATTTCTGATAGTCCGCGCTACTGATAATCTCCTGCACCAGGGCTTTCATCAGCTGCTCCTGTTCTGCGGCAGCCTTCAGCCTGGCTTTCCACTGGCGGTAACTGTCTACGAGCGTGGAGTTCTTCTTGCAGATTTGCAGCAGTTCCTGCACATCAATCTGCCTCACCATCGCATCAAGCGAATGCTGAAACGAAATCTTATTGTTCATTTTCCTTATCCCTTTTTTAACGATTTAATAACCTTGATAAAAACATCCGAGGCAGGCAGACGGCGCACCAGCAACTGTGCCTGTCGCAGCAGTTCGCTCTGCCAGTTCTGGCTTGCAGCCAAGTCAATCTCGCCCGTGTAAATCAGCTTTTGCTGACTCTGGTTCATCCAACACTGAAGCCCTCCTTCGTTCACCACCCGTTGACGCTCGGGAAGTTTCCGCTGAGCATTAGGCTTCAGGTCCTTTGTCAGACGGTCGAACTGCTCCGAGAGTTGCTCGTAAGCATCAGGTGCACTAAGCAGACATTGCAGATTCAGCACCTGCTTCGGCTCCTTGCCAGTAGTTTCATAACGCTGCCCGCCGCCCTGGCATTTACGCACATTCTGGTGTGCCGGCTGTCGCTTGTTGTAAGCACGGAACTCAAAATCTCCATTCTCGTGGTCATAGCCAATACCGGGTATTCCTTTCGGACCCTTTTTCTTAATATCTTCTGCCATACCCTTTAGCTGTTTATTTTAATAATGTCATTAACCAAAATGTCCTGATAGCAGACACCATTCACTTCGTGAACGCTGAACCGGAGAGATGCCACAACATACTCACCTGCCTCAAGCCTCAACTGAGCGCAATTGCCGAGCATCGTACACAGGTACTCATCGCCCGACCGAGAACCACCAAACACTTTAAGTCTGATTACACACTTGGCCAGTTGGCCGCCCTCAACCTTCTGGGAGGGAACGTAGCTCACATCACTTTGTGAAACTACGGTAAATATTTCTTGTTTCATATTGATAAAATTTTAATCAAGAATTGGTGGTGAATCGGGGAAAATGTCAATTAAGCCCGATTGACAATAACCCCCGATTGTCAGAAGAGGGGATATAAAAGAAAAAAGACACCGTAAACACAGTGCCTTTGCTTATATTTCAGAAAAAAAAGAAAAAAATCGATAACCCCGATTTTCGCCCCGATTCAGACAGGTATATCCGTATTCAGGCCATGAGCCAGCGCGTCGTTCGTATCATTAATCTCATCGTGTTCTCCTTGCATTTCCAGGTATCCAAGGTAGTCGTCCATAGCCTGCTGAATATCTATCCTAGGGTTAAGAATATTGATAATCTTATCGAGCCTTGGGTGGTCTTTCAGAGGCTTATTTATATTGCTGAATTGTGAAAGCTGAAAGTCTTTAATCTCATCGGGATTTTTATTATTTCCATTCACTCTTATATTAAAGCGCGCACAAGTAATCTGCCATTTTGTATAAGAACCAGGAACCTCAATCCATCCATTACCTACCAATTTGTTAATCATATAATGTAGCTAAAGTTTCCCACTTGCAAATAGCTTGCCCTTAAAGTCTTAAAAATCAAGAGGAAAGAGAAGGAATGTCCAAAAGTTTTTGTATCTTTGTAGTGCAAATAAATCATTGATACATAAACAATTAA
>Ga0256404_1002012_pt1 | contig 46396 bp, 44 predicted proteins | sample RumenRJG_01DNA_FD_185990 | JGI IMG/M metagenome (GOLD analysis project Ga0256404, IMG submission 185990) | Bovine rumen microbial communities from Lethbridge, Alberta, Canada - RJG_01 | ecosystem: Host-associated > Mammals > Digestive system > Stomach > Rumen | place: Canada: Alberta | collected... | reverse complement strand
AAGCTGCAGGAATCAGTGTTGCCATGGGCAACGGTGCTGTGATTGCCAAAGAAGCAGCCAATTTTGTGACTGATGATATCGATGAAGATGGAATTGCAAATGCATTCCGCAAGCTAGGACTGATTGATCAGTGTTTCTGAATTGCCAGTTCCTGTTTCATTTCCATCTCTGCATGATGCAGTGCATTCTTCCAGATGAAGAACAGGTAGATAGATGCAGAGATCCAGGCAGACTGATCGGTGAAGCAGATTGCTGTATAACCGTACAGCGGAACAAAGATTGAAGAAACTGCACAGCGTGCAATCATCTCTATGATTCCGCCGATCATGGCCTGTCTGCTCCAGCCTAGGCCCTGAACACTCATGCGCTTCGTGATCAGGAAACCAAGCACCCAGTAGAACTTTCCGAGCGAACTCAGATATCTGCCTCCGGCATCAAGGACTTCCGCATTCTCTGCAGATACAAACAGCATGCATAGATCTCTGCCGAAGAAGATCAGAATCAGACCGGCAAGGATTCCATAAGTGACCCCGATCGTGATTGCGGCATGTTCACCCTGCCGGATGCGGTCTGGCTTGCAGGCTCCGCGATTCTGCGAGATGAAGGTGGAGATGGCAGCGCCAAGCGCATCAAACGGGCAGAGCGTGAACTGCTTGATCTTGACGCCGGCAGCGAAGCCGGAAACATAAATGGTTCCGAGCCCGTTGTTCGCCGTCTGCATCACCATGGATCCGATGGCAGTAATCGAAAACTGCAAGCCCATAGGCAGTCCCTGATTCAGCAGTCCTCTGGTCATCTCGTGATCAAATGCTTTTTCTTCTTTCGAAGGAACCAGGATTCTGAACTTCTTTCTGATCAGAAGAAGGCAGAGGATTCCGCTGACTCCCTGGGAGAAGATTGTGGCGATCGCTGCTCCGGCGACACCCCAGTGCAAGCTGAGAATGCAGTAGAAGTCGAGCCCGATATTCAGAATCGAAGAAAATGCCAGGAAATAGAATGGGGTACGGCTGTCGCCGATTGCTCTCAGGATTGCAGAAAGATAGTTATAGAGAAGTGTGCAGGGAATTCCGAGGAAGATGATGAAGAGATAGGTTTCTGCATCTTCAGCAATCTCTGCAGGTGTCTGCAGCAGATGAACAATCTCCGTATTCAGAAGACAGGTCGTCAGAGTCAGAATCAGAGCAATGACAGCAGTCAGAATTGCGCCAAGAAATACATACTGGCGCATTTTCTTTTCATTGCCAGCTCCGAAGGACGATGCGACCGGTATCGCAAAGCCGGCAGCACAACCCTGGCAGAAGCCGAGAACCATGAACTGAACCGAAGAGGAAGACCCTACTGCTGCCAAAGCATTGGCCCCTAATGTCTGACCGACAATAGCAGAATCTGCCAGGTTGTAAGTCTGCTGGAATAGGTTTCCTAATAACAGCGGAAGCGTGAATGCCAACAGCTGTTTCCAGATGTTTCCTTCTGTCATTGCCTTCTTCATGAGATTCCCCTTTCAGACGATAACGTCTATTCTATTCATTTCCTGGTTTCTTGTTAAATATCGATTTCATCATGCGATGATACCTTCCGGCCTGATGATTTCTGAGGGTCTCTTAAAAGAGAGAATGTTGTGAAGAAAAAAACTAGTCCATTTCCTGTTCCATGTATACAAGATTAGACTATAATGAGGTCAGAGATTCATGCTTGCAGGTTTCTAATAATTGCTAGAAGGGGAAAATTCATGAAAATCAAACAGCACCTGAAGAAGCTTTTCTGCATCGGAATTGTTTTAACGCTGGCCGGAAGTATTTTTGCAAGTCTGTTCAACTCCGGAATGGGCTCCGTAAAGGTGAGCCGGATCCGCTTTGATGGCGGACATGGAGAACTGAGCGGACTTCTGTACATGCCGAAGGATGTATCTGAAGACAATCCGGCACCTACGATCATTGTAACGCATGGCTATCTGAATTCCTGTGAAATGCAGGATGCCAATGCAATTGAACTTTCCAGAAGAGGCTTTGTTGTCCTGGCGCTGGACCAGTATGATCATGGTCATTCAAATCTGTCAGAAGAGAATTACAGCGATGCCTCGTTCTTCGGAGTATGGCTGCCTTTCTGGCTGAATTCCATGAATGACGCAGTGCAGTATATGTATGAGCAGCCGTATGTGCTGAAAGATTCCGATGGAAATGGAATCATCGGAATTGAAGGTCATTCCATGGGCGGTTTCTCTACGACGATGGCGCTTGCAATGGATGAAAGTCAGTATGCAGAGACAGGAGTTCGAAAAGTTTTTGCAGGCCTTACAGAAGGCTCTGACTTCAGCTACAGTTCGATTCTGAATATTGATGCGGCGACTGCAGACGCACTGGGCGGCGGCAGATATATGGGAAAGGTTGCTGCGCAGTATGATGAGTTCTTCTTCAATGCAGGGGAAGAGGAAGGAACGGTCAGAAAGAAAGACTTCGTTTCAACTTCTGATGGTGAGACATTCCTGGAGCTTACAGAGCCTGGAACTCCGGGAACCTGGTATGAAACGGCAGATGGCGGGAATCGGATAGTTTATGAACCTGCACAGACGCATCCATGGAACCACTTTTCCAAGACAACAACAGCAGATGCGATCAGCTTCTTCATGACTGCATTTGCAGACTACAGCAGCCAGCTGAAGGATGTTTCAGCTGACAGTCAGATCTGGCAGTGGAAAGAAGCATGTGAGTGCATCGCACTGATCGGGTTTGTGATTCTGCTGATCGCTTTCGGAGAACTGTTTACGGAGGTTCCGGTATTCTCAGCAGCTTCTACTGGCGAACTTGCAGTGTCCCCTGCTGAGAAAGGGAGTTCCAGAGCGGCGTCAGTCATCGTTCTGATCATTGCATCACTGCTTCCGTCCATCTTCTTCTATGGCCTTGTGAACGGGCAGCCTGGTACTGGAAGTGTGCTGGTGCTCTTCTGGCTGGCCATTGCGTCGGCTGCTGCTGGAGTGATTGCATTATTCCGGAATAAGGAAAAGAATACCAGAATCGGGGCAGGATGCGCAGTTCTATTCAGCTGCCTGCTTGCAGTCGTATGCAGAACTACGATGTACAGCAATAATCAGTTCTGGACAGCGGTCGGTCTGAATTCCATTGTCTACTGGACTGTGGCAAGCGGACTGATCTGTGCAGTGGTTCTGAGCCTGGTATATACGTTCATGCTGGCAAAGCAGGGTTATACATGGAAAGACTATGGTATCGTATGGAAACCGAAGACCATTCTTGCTGGATTGTGTGCTGGATTGCTGGCGGTGGCTGCAGGCTATGCAGTACTGTTCCTGGTAGATGCAGTCTTCAAGACCGACTTCCGAATCTGGACATTTGCGTTCAAGACATTTGATGCATCGTATCTGCCGGCAATGATCCGGTATATTCCAAGCTTCCTGCTGTACTATCTGATGTCTACCATCAGCATTACCGTGAATACGAATAAAGAGAATCTTCAAGGATGGAAAGGCTATGTGACCGCTGTGCTGATGAATGCTGGCGGACCTGCATTATGGGTGGCTATTCAGTATGGGACGCTATTTGCGACCGGAACTGCTTTCTATCCGGATGCTGCATTATCCGGAATCATGATTATCGCTATGGTTCCTACACTGGCAGTTGCTGCTGTGATCTCAAGAGCACTCTATAAGAAGACAGGCAATGTCTGGACTGCGGCATTCCTGAACGGAATTCTGATTACAGTGATGTCGGTAGGTAATACATTTGTGGTATTCCGCTGAGAAAACAGAATCAGTGCTTCCGTATAGCAATTCATGCAGAACTGATTCATTGAGACAATTATCGTCGGGCTGGCAATCTGCCAGCCCTTTTGTCTGCATGCATTTCTGCTGATAGCTTTGAGAGACTGAATCGATGGAAATGAACTCACTGATCACGCATCTGCATGCATGATAGATTGAAATCATGCATTCTGGGAGATCTCTGCTGCTATTTCTGAAATTTCCTGATATAGGAATCATCAATGACTGACCGGACTTAAAGAATCTGAAATTGTGACTAAAATACATGGACTTGATCCTCATAGACATCTTGTTTTATTCACCAGATCAGAACTGCATGAATGATATCCTGGTCATATTTTTTGAATTCCTGCAATTGTTGCAACGGGTATTGTTGCAATTTTTTAGGATGGTTTCCTTTCTTGCTGCAAAGTAGATTGTACATGGGAGGTAAACCAGATGGTGGAATTAAGCAAAGTAACAATGATTCTCCGCGGATATACTTATGAGCAGGTCAGAGGAGTTGCAGAAGTTCTTCTGAATGCGAAGTATGTACGCAACATGGAAATTACCATGAATACAGAAGGAGCAGTGGAAACCATCCGCAAGATTGCTGCAGAGTATGGCGATCGCCTGAATGTAGGAGCTGGAACGGTGCAGTATCTGGATGAACTGAAGCAGGTTCAGGCTGCAGGTGCTGTGTTTGCATTATCTCCGAGGATGATGAGCAAAGAAATGCTCGATTTCTGCAAAGAGCATAACATGGTGTCTGTACCGGCAGGGTTCACCCCTTCAGAAGTCGGCGAATTGTTTGACAATGGCGCTGCTATCGTGAAGATCTTCCCTGCAAATGAGCTGAGCTTAAGCTATGCTAAGAAGCTGTGCGAGCCGATGGGAAACCTGAAGCTGATGGCAGTCGGCGGTATCAATAAGAACAACGTAAGAGAAGCATTTGAGTCCGGATATCAGTATGTAGGAAGCGCTGGCGGAATTTTCCGGAAGGAAGACATCAAAGCCGGAAATCTGGACAGCATGAGAAAGTCCCTGAAAGAATTCGAAGAGCAGCTTGATTAGAAATCTGGTCATTTATGAAGGTTGATGAACGGCGGAAACAAATCAGAAAGATTCTTGAGAATGCAGATGGATATCTGACCGTGAGCGAGATTGCAGCAAAGGTCAATTACTCTGTGAGAACCGTTCATAATGACCTGGATGAACTGGAGAAGAATGGTCTGATTCTCAGCAAGAAGTCTGGTGTCGGAGTAAAACTGGTCAGAGATGATTTTTCGGAAAATGATTCTGAAGAAGAACAGATTACTGCTGAAAGACGAAGACTGGATCTGATCAGGATTCTGCTGATCGACGAAAAGAAGATAACCTATCAGGAAATTGCAGATCGGTATTATGTCTCTGTTTCGTCGGTGGTCAATGATGTGAAAGTGATCCGGGAGATGTTCCGAGGGCCGGACATGATCGCCATTGAAAGCAGTGATGTCGGGACGAGATTTGCCGGGACGAATGAACAGTGGTTCAAATCTCTGTCAGAGTTTAACAGGTATCTGATCGGAAGAGAGAACATCGGATTTGAAGCGCTTGCGGAATCGAAATTTCTGGCTGACTTCTATGATGAGAAGACTTTGCTGGTATGCAGGAACCTGATCGATTCGTTTCATAAATACCGGCTGGCAGAGGAGGCTTACTATTACAAAGAAAACCTGTTTGCTTCAATCCTGGCGCTGACATGGAGAATTGAGAAAGGTCATCATGTGCTGCTCGGGCAGAAGGAATTCAATGCATCAAAGGTCATGGAAATGACGAATTACTTCGTGGCGAGCGATCTTCTGCGCATGGAAAGAGACCGTTTCGGGAAAACGTTCCAGTACAGCACAGATGATGTGATTACTCTTTCAATTATTCTGAGCGCAAATAAGGTCAGATTCTCCAAGTCTACAACCGTTGTGAATAAGGATGTCTTTGAAATTGCAGATCAGCTGATTCAGAGCATGGAGAAAATTCTCTCGATCAGCTTATCGGATGACGAGGAGCTGAGAGAAAGCCTGCTGAATCATATCGGACCGCTGCTGTTCAGGCTGGAACATGGAATCCGGATTGTGAATCCCATGATGGAGGATATCAAGAGCGAGTTCAGAAATATGTTTAATCTGACCTGGCTTGCGGTTGAGAACATTGCGGATTCCAGATTCCGGAAGATCAGTGATGATGAAGTCGGATTCCTGATGCTGTATTTCCAGAATGCAGTCGAGGAAAAGCGGATCAGCAGAAGAATTCTGATTGTCTGCCCGAATGGGGTGGTTGCTTCGAACATTATTGCAAACCGGATAGAAGGAGTGCTTCCGAAGCTTGATATTATTGAGGTTTCCTCCATTGACAAGGCAAAACAGTATGATCTGTCGGAATTCTCATTTGTAGTCACAACGGTTGATATCCCGCGGCTGAGCATTCCGGTAGTCAAAGTCTCGATGCTGGTTTCAGAAGAGGATCTCAAGAAAATTCAGCGGATTTATGAGAGTGTGAAGAATACGGAGGGAGAGTCAGAGAAGAACGGGAATCTGTTCAGAGAATTTCTCCCGGTGGATAACATCTATTTCAGCAGAGAAGAGTGCACCAGGGAAGAGGTGATTGACCGGGTGTGCACGGACCTTGAATCACGTGGCTATACAGAGAAGGAGTTTCGTTCTGCCTTGCTTGCGCGCGAAGCAAATGGCGGTACGGATACGCCTTATGGCGGTGCGATTCCGCATGGTGCAGTCAAGTATGTGAACCAGACGGCGCTTGCGGTATGGGTCAGCAGGAAAGCAATCAGATGGACGAATTACAGAGTCAATGTGGTTGTGTTCCTTGCGCTCTCCGAGAAAGATATCAAACGTTCCAGGCAGATTATCAATGCAGTCTCTGAGCTTGTCATGAACAAGAGCAATGTTCAGAAGCTTGCTGCGGCTGATTCTCTGGACGAAGTGGTTCAGGAAATATATAAGGGAAGCTTACATGATTAGAAAAGACTTGATATTTACAGACTGCGATCTGAAATCGAAGGACGAAGTTCTGAACCTGTGCTTTGATCAGCTGGAAAAACTGAATCTGATCAATGACAGAGAGGCATTTGCCGAAGAGATCAGAAAACGGGAAGAGACGATGCCTACTGCAGTCGGGTTCGGTGTTGCAATTCCTCATGGAAGATGTGCGGCAGTCAGCGAAGCGTTCATCGTATTTGTGAGATTGAAGCATGGAATCGTATGGGATGAGCGGCAGAAAGATCTGCCGGACATGATCTTCATGATCGGAGTTCCGGAATCGAAAGAAGCAGGCAATCTGCACCTGAGAATTCTGTCTCAGATCAGCCGGAATCTGATTCATGACGATTTCCGGGAAGCATTGAGAAAAGCAGATCAGGAGCAGGCATTCGAACTCCTGAATGAAATTGATCAGTCGATCGAAGGAGAAGAATAATGAAGATTATCGGTGTTACGGCATGCCCGACCGGGATTGCGCATACCTATATGGCGCAGGAATGCCTGGAAAAGGAATGCAAGAAGAGAGGGATTGATTACAAGATCGAGACTCAGGGCGGGCTCGGAATTGAGAATGAGCTGACTGAGGAAGATGTTGAAAGCGCTGATGTGGTCATTCTGGCAGTCAGCATCACCATTGAAGGTGAAGATCGCTTTGAAGGAAAGAAAGTAATCAATACCGATGTGAATGAAGCAATTTCCAATTCAGCAGGACTGATCGACAGAGCAGTCAGACTGGCAGAGGGAAAGTAGCAGTACAAGGGGGAGCTATGAAAAAGTTTTTTAAAGATATTCAGAAGTATCTGTTAAGCGGCGTTTCGTACATGATGCCTGTCGTGGTTGCAGGCGGCGTGATTCTGGCAGTATCTCTGCTTGGTGCAGAGCAGACTGAAAAAGGACTTGTCCCGGCAAATGCATTCATGCAGTTCCTGAATGTATTAGGCAAAGATGGTCTTGCTATGATGATTCCAGTCTTTGCGGCATATATCTGCTATTCCATGGCAGGCAAGCCGGGTCTGACACCTGGATTCGTTCTGGGCTATCTGGCAAATAATACCATCAGCATCAATGGGGTCGATGTGAAGTCCGGATTCCTCGGGGCTCTGGTGCTTGCACTGATTGCTGGCTATATCGTGAAATGGATGAAAGGCTGGAATGTTCCGAAGGCAATCAAGGCAGTCATGCCGATCATCATCATTCCGGTTCTCACCGTTCTTGCAGTCGGCACACTGTATTACTTCGTACTTGGCTATCCGATTTCTGCTCTGGTTAATGCGTTGCTCAGCTATATGAACAACCTGAGCACCACGAGTGCAATCGGTCTGGCAATGTTCATGGGTGTCTTTGCAGAAATTGACTTCGGCGGTCCTGTTACCAAGGCGGTGTCCATGTTCACTCTGGCATTGATCAATGATGGTGTCTACTGGCCGAATGGCATCTTCCGTGTGCTTGTTTCGATTCCTCCGATCGGCGTATTCCTGGGAACTGTATTTGCAAAGCATAAGTTCTCTCAGGAAGAGAAAGATAACGCAAAAGCAGCTGGAATCATGGGTGTCATGGGTATCACCGAAGGAACGATTCCGTTTGCCATTGCTCATCCGAAGGCGGTCTATCCTGCTTCGATCTGCGGCAGCATTGTCGGTGCATTGATCGCATTAGCTGGCAAAGTCGAGTGCCCGGTTCCTCATGGCGGATTCATTGTTCTTCCAGTCGTGACTGGAAAGGGGATGTATTCTCTGGCAATTATCGCCGGGGCTCTTGTCACGGGTGTGATTCTGTCGCTGCTGATGAAGAAGCCGGCGGAGAAACCGGAAACGGATTCTGCTTCGCAGAACTGAATTCTCTTTAGGATCTGTGCGTAAAAGCACAGGTCTTTTTTCTGTATCATGCATGCATATATCTTCTGAGGCATGAGTCCTCCCGGCATAGAAATCAGCAGTCAGGCAAGGTATAATAGTCGCGTAATCAGTGAGGAAAGACATGAGAACAAACGCCTGGAGAAAGAATTACCGTACCGAAGTAAGGAACGTCAGACATAGAGAGCTGCTTGAAGAAGAGGCAGTAGTTGAAACTGAAGAAGCAGCAGAAGAGCTTGCCGAAGAAGAACTGAAGGAAGCTGAACCCGTGGTTTCTGAAGTGGTAGTTGCAGAAGAAGAACCGGAGCCTAAGAAGCCTGTTTATAAGAGGGAAGAAGAGTATCTGGGGCTGATCAATGGAAAGAAATGGGAAGCAAACGGAAAAGGCTGGCTGTACATTGAGATCAATGCAGGGGATCTTCTGAATGAAGCAGAACCTTGTGCGGATAATATCCAGACTGCTGTCAATGCAGTGCGTGATGCCATGCTGGAGGGAGATCAGTATCTGAATGATTCGGATTCTGCAGATCTGACAGTACGGTATTACTGCGATAATCTTTCTCCGGAACGCAGAAAGTATTCCGAAGTTAATCAGTAAGATTGAATCATCATATAGAAGATCCCGGGTGCTGGATGGCATCCGGGATCTTTTCGGATATCAGTGATTCATGAATCAGGCTGGCTGTTTCTTGGGTTCATAGTTTTCCTGAAAAACCAGGCCGCCGGCAGTAGGGTCAATGCTCTTGATGCAGGAGAGAACTTTTTCATCATCAGAACCGGGGATCAGCAGGAGATCAAACTCTTTCCACATGTACTTGTTCTGTCCGTGATTGTCCGGAAGCAGAACCCGGAAGAAATCGCGAAGAATTCCTCCTTCTGCCTGCTGAATCCGTTTCACCATTGTATCCGGATCAGCAAATGCCTCGTAGCGTTTCTGATCTTCCGGGTGGACCAGGTTCTTTCCGAAGAAATTCAAGCCCTGCCTGAGGTTATCATGATTGTTGTAGCCGCGGCCGATATTCATATTGTTGATCAGATAATCTGCGGTATTCCTCGATGGATTGAGCACGTGGACATCATCGAACAGAAGCGAAATATCAGAAAGAGACTTATTCAGCACTTCGCCAGTATTGTTCAGACGGTCTCTTGTGACATTCACCATGGAGAGCAGAATAATGCAGCGATCCCCTTTTCTGGCAACGATTCTGCCATTCAGGCGTAAGAAGCAGGAGTTGTCAGAGACATAGGAGGTGACTTGTTCGCTGGTTTCGATTGCCTGGCGGTAAAATGCCATCATTTTTGCATGCATCGGTGTGTTTCTGTTATTCAGGACGAATTCTGATTCACTGATCTGGGAACGGCCGAGGGTCTGGAGTTCTTCTTTTTGTTTCTGATTGATGAACAGGTAATGAATATGGTCGTCAGGAATGTCATATTCCATGACTGCACGGGGAGTGTCGCTGTTGATCACGCAGGTATCTGCTTCATCGTAGAACTGCTTCCATTCAATTGATTCAAAGGGCCTGCCGCTATGTTCCAGGTAGTTCTGAAGCTGCTGGGTAGGAAGCGGCTTGGCATAATAGTACCCCTGGATCAGATCACACCCGATTTCTTTCAGAAAGGAAACCTGTTCTTCTGTTTCTGCACCTTCTGCCAGCGTGCGGATGCCGAGATTTTTTGCCATGTTGACCGTGCTGCGCATGATTTCCCGGGAAGTACGAGAAAATGATCTGAGAAATCCCATATCGAACTTGATCAGATCCAGCTGATAGTCATTCAGAAATATCAGGGAAGAATAGCCGCTGCCGAAGTCATCCATCCAGATCTGAAAGCCATCGTCATGCAGCTCTTTCACGATCGAAGTCATTTTCTCTTTGCTCTGAACCAGGAGGCTTTCGGTCAGCTCCAGAGCAATCAGGTCTTTCGAAATGCGATATCTGCTGGTCTGCTCTCTGAGGAAGGAAATCATATCCTGTTTTTCAAAGTCCTGGCGGGAAAGGTTGATGGAGACTGTTGAAACCGGCAGCCCGGCATCGAGGCGCATTCTCTGAGCTTTCAGTACTGATTCGATCATGCTGCAGTCAATCTTATAGATCATGCCGGCTTTTTCGAGAATCGGGACAAAGATTCCCGGCATGATATTCCCGTATACCGGATCGATCCAGCGGGCAAGTGCTTCTGCCCCGGAATAATGCTCAGTGATGGTGCGCACAAGCGGCTGGAAATAGGGAATGATCCAGTTCTTTTCAAGCGCTTCGTCGAGATGGGAAAGAATATATTGTTCCAGATCCTCACTGCTGATCACAGCGCTTGGTTCTGGAATCGGAGGAACAGGAATGCTCTTAGCGGAGACGGTATTCTGCAGAGGATCAGAACCATGGTAGATTCTGCTCTTCTGCAGATAAAGCTCTCTGTCTGCTTCTGCAATCAGTTCCCGCTCTGTGGCATCAGTCTGATCCGCCCTGGTATAGCCGACACTCATGCTGAATCTAAACGGTAGGCAAGAATGATCAAGTGCCTGCGACAGCAAGGAAGAGAACTTCTGAATCAGAACATGAGGCTGGGCTTCTTCGCACATGACACCGAAAAGAAATTCATCACCGCCGAATCTGGAAAGAAAAAGAGAAGGATATGATTCAGACAGCTTTTTCAGTGTCTCGGCAGTGAGAATGATTGCTTCATCGCCCTGAATGTGCCCATAGCTGTCATTGATTTTCTTGAATCCGTCAATATCCGCCATGAACAGATAGAATGGTTTCTGATCTGCATCAGGGATATGATCGTGAATCCATGCAAAGCCTCTCGTATGATTGTTCAGCTTTGTCAGCGCATCGGTATCGATCTGCCTGCTCTGTAGACTCGAGAAGATCATGAACATGCCGAAGGTGAAGAACAGCAAGGTAAATGGAACATATCCGGCCAGGATCTGGAGAATTCCTCCGGCAACAAGCAGAAGGGAGAACTGCAGATAGAGACGCCATTCCTGACGGTTGATCGTGCTGTATTTCATACCTTCTGAAAGCAGCTTTACTACCAGGGCAAAATAGAAAAAGCAGAGAAATGCATGTACAGGATACCATTCCCCGCGCACATAAGCTCCGCTTTCTGTCACGTAGAAGACCTGGTGAGTAATCAGCGAAGAACAATCGACGACACTCAGAACCAGAATCGGCAGCACGCGCCCGAAAGACATCCATCTGGATCTCTTCAGAAGATGATCTCGCGGAGTGATCTTGTAATCCAGAAACAGGTACCATGAACTGACGATATATCCGGTAGACAGAAGATCTCCCAGGCACGAGGCAGATAGAAGAGCATGAGACATGCCGGGAATCAGAGATTTTGACAGCATCCAGAATGATTCAGATGCGGCTTCCAGCACCGAGCACAGGGAAAGACGGCGGAATAGCTGCACTTCGCCTGCTGATCCGATATCGGTATTCATCTTGCCTGCCATCACCAGCACAAAAGTCAGGCAGAGTGCTTCACAGGCAAGATACAGGACTACATAATACGGACTATTCATAAGCTGCCCCCTCAGTTCCAGCTTTGTTTCTGTGTTCATCAGGAAAATCAGCAGTTTCTGCGAGTATTCTGCTGCCCCGGAACATGCTTTACTTTATACTACTGCAAAAGCTTCCCCTGGATTAAAGGAAAAAGGGTAAGAAATGGGTATTTTATCCAGATTTATTGAAATAATGAATCATGCATGAATTTTCCCTGCATGCATAAGAACGACGCCTGCATATCTGGTGGCGTATCGCAGCTAGGTATCATCTTCGGTTTCTCAGGGCAGTTCGGGCTGCGATATCAGGTTGCTGAACGGATGAAGATTTTTTCTCCGGAATGATTGGCAGCCTTCACAAGCTTGCGGAAGCGAATCTGCTTCTGCAGGGTATAATGCTAAGAGAATATGGAAAAGAAATATTACCTTGGCATTGACTGCGGCGGGACAAAGACTTCATTCCTGCTGACAGATGAAGCAGGAAAAATGGTTTCGGTTCATAAAGGCCCGCCTGCGAACTACCTGGTTAATGGCTTGTCTGAAACGGCGGAGATGCTGAAGCAGATGGTTGCGGGGATCAGAAAAGAAGAGATGCATGGAGAAGGAAGGTGCATCTGCTTTCTGGCACTTGCCGGGTATGGAGATATTCCGGAAGAAGAATCACAGGTAGATCAGGTGATGAAAGCAATGATTCCGGCAGATACGCTGATGGTCGGCAATGACACTGAGAATGCGATTGCAGGTTCATTGATCGGGCAGTCCGGAATTCACCTGATTGCCGGTACCGGTTCCATCGGAATCGGGATTGATCTGGATGGGAACCAGTATCGGGCAGGCGGATGGCATCATCTCTTCGGCGGGGATGAGGGCAGCGGCTACTGGATTGCCTGCCGATTGCTGGAACATTTCACCAAGCAGGCAGATGGCAGAGAAGAAAAGACGCGGCTGTATGATCTCGTCATGCAGAGGCTGAGCCTGAAGAAACCCGAAGAAATGCTGAGCAGAGTGATCGAAGAGTGGAATGGCAGCAGGGATCGGATTGCTTCGCTTTCCAGAATAGTTCTGGAGGGAGCTGAGGCTGAAGATCCGGTCTGCCGGTCTATTTACAGGGAAGCTGCCGGTGAGCTGGCTGAAATTGCTGAAGCGGTGGCAGGAAAGGGAAATTTCGGAAGTTCGATTCCGGTTTCCTGGTCTGGAGGAGTATTTCATAGCGGAGGGTATCTGCTGGATCCTCTGAAGGAATCGCTTCCGGAGAGATTTAGGCTGATGGCTCCCTTCATGGGCCCTGCAGGAGGGGGTGTCCTTCTGGCTATGAAGGCAGATGGGCATGAACTGGGCGGAGACCTTCTTGAGATGCTTAGAGAAACGGATCGCAGAGCAGAGGAATCGCTTGCGGGGTAGAACATGAAAGAGAATGAAGCAGAGCGGAAGGAACTGCTGCATGCAGTTCTGGATCTTGGCGAGATGATGCTGACGAGCGGGGCCGAAGTCAAGCGAGTGGAAGATACGATTACCCGCATGGGAATAGCTTCGGGAGCAGTGAAAATGAATGTGTTTGTCATCACGAGCAGTATCGTCGTGACGATGGAAGACCCGGAAGAAAAAGAATACACCGAGACCAGAAGAGTTCTGGTCAGCGGGACGAATGATTTCCAGAGACTGGAAGAGATGAATCAGCTGAGCAGGGATTTCTGCAGAAAACCTTGTTCCAGCAGAGAACTGCAGAATAAGATCATGAAAATCGTATCGGAACCGAAAAAGCACAGCTGGAGCTATGCCGGAAGTTTCCTGGGGGCGGGTGGATTTGCGGTTTTCTTCGGGGGCAGTATGCTGGATGGCTTGACTGCTGGAGTCATGGGTCTCTTTGTTCAGAGTCTTTCAGACCATCTGGAACCGCATTGTCCCAATGCGGTCACATTCAATCTTCTGGCAAGCTTCCTGACCGGATTATGCGTCAGCATTCTGTCGAGGATCAATCCGGTACTGAATGCCGATCTGATTATGATCGGGGACATCATGCTGCTGATTCCGGGAATTCCGATGACCAATTCGATCCGCGATGTGCTGGTCGGAGATACGATCAGCGGCACCCTGAGACTGACGGAGAGCCTTGTCCGGGCTGCTGCGATTGCAGCGGGCTTCATGCTGGCAATCATGGCGGCAGGGAGGTGAGCAGATGAATCTGATTGTTATTCAGCTGACTGCGGCCTTCTTCGGGTCGCTTGGCTTTGCGGCAATGTTTCATCTGAGAAAGGAACTGCTTTTTGAAGCAGCCCTCGGCGGTCTTATGACCTGGGCGATTTATCTTCTGCTCAAAAAGAACGGAATCTTCATGCCATGTCTTGCTGCTTCAGCATTTGCAGCTGCCTATGCAGAAATTCTTGCCCGGATCCGGCATGTGCCGGCAACCCTGTTTGTGATTCCGGCGGCAGTTCCGCTGGTTCCGGGTTCTTATCTGTACTATGGGATGCTTGCGGCAGTGCAGGGGGATTCAGCCCTTGCTTTGCAGCAGTTCTATTTCATGGCAGAGTTTGCCGTGGCGATTGCGCTTGGCATGAGTATTATCTGGACCGTGATCTTCATGATGAAAGAAGCGGAGAAAAAGAGAAAGAATCCTTAATAACGGATCTGTCCCTTTCCGATCAGTTCATATTTCCAGGTACATAATTCTTTCAATCCCATCGGACCTCTTGCATGCAGTTTCTGCGTTGAGATTCCGATTTCGCATCCGAGTCCGAAGATGCCTCCGTCAGTGAATCGGGTGCTTGCGTTTGCATAGACACAGGCACTGTCAACCTGATCCAGGAACTTCTGAATGTGTTCCTGATTTTCTGTCAGAATCGATTCACTATGGTGGGTTGAATGTCTGCAGATATGGGCAATTGCTTCTTCGATATTTTTCACAACATGGACCGCAAGAATAAAATCCAGGAATTCTGTATCAAAATCATCCGGGCCGGCAGGGATTCCGGGAATGATTCCTGCTGCTGTTTCATCCAGCCGGAGTTCTACCGGGACTTCATTGCGTGCCATGCGCTGATCGACCAGACGTTCTTTCAGTTTCGGCAGAAATTCTGATGCAATTGATTCGTGAACCAGCAGGACTTCCTCTGCATTGCAGACAGAAGGCCTGCTGCATTTTGCATTCTCGATGATGTTCAGTGCCTGCTTTTGATCGGCATCTTCGTCAACGAAGATATGGCAGATTCCGGTTCCTGTTTCAATAACCGGTACTGTGGACTCTCTGATACAGGTCTGAATCAGATTCTTTCCGCCTCTTGGTATCAAGAGATCGATCTTCCCCTCTGCCTTCATCAGCTCTCTTGCGCTTTCATGCGTGCAGTCCTGAATCAGCTGGATCCGGTTTTCCGGAATGCCGGTTTCCTTCAGCGCCTTCTGCATGGAATGGATGATGATATCAGAGGTATGCCAGGATTCCTTCCCGGAGCGAAGCACTGCCACATTTCCGCTCTTCAGCAGCAGCCCGGCAGAATCACTTGTCACATTCGGGCGGGATTCATAGATGACTGCGACAACTCCTATCGGGACGCGCACTTTCTTCAGATGAAGGCCATTTTCCAGAGTTCTTTCTTCCAGGATTTCGCCGAACGGGCATGGGAGCCCGGCAACATGGCGCAGTCCCTCTGCCATATCGGAAATCCGTTCCGGGTTCAGCCTCAGACGATCGGTCTTTATTGGACCTAGCCTTTCTCCATAAGCAGCGATGTCTTCTTCATTTGCCTTCAGAATCTCTCTCTGGTCTTCAATCAGGCAATCTGCCATCCGCAGAAGTGCCTGGTCCAGCTGGTTTTCAGAGGGGACTGGTTTCTGCTTTTCGATCAGGGCATTCTGAAGGATTTGTTCCGTTGTCATAGGTCCTTCCTTCCTGGAAATCTAGTGCCTGCAGTTCTGTGTTCAATGGCATCATACAGAAGATCAGGGAATGCCCCGTTCAGGATGACCATATCAATGCCATGATCCATGCACAGTTCGGCAGCATGGAGTTTTGTCAGCATGCCTCCGGTTCCGTTGGGAGTACCGGCTCCGCCGGCGATGCTGCGGATTTCATCCGTGATCTCCAAAACGAATGGGATCAGCTTCGCATCCGGGTTGACCCGGGGATTGCTGTCATAAAGACCGTCAATATCAGACATCAGAATCAGGAGATCTGCATGAATGGCAATGGATACAAGTGCAGCCAGCGAATCATTGTCGCCGATGCTGGAAATCTCATCGGTTGCCATCGTGTCATTTTCATTCAGAATCGGCATAGCCGACATCTGCAAAAGGCGGTTCATCGTATTCTCGAAGTTCTTCCGTCTGGATGCTTCATTGAGATCTTCGCCAGTCAGAAGGACCTGGGCTACGATATGATTGTATGCTTCAAACAGGCGATCATAGGTATACATGAGTTCACACTGCCCGACAGCGGCAGCAGCCTGCTTGCTAGCCATGTCTTTCGGACGCTGAGCAAGTCCGAGTTTGCCGATTCCCATGGCGATGGCACCAGAGCTTACCAGAACGATTTCATTTCCGGCATTCTTCAGATCGCTCAGCACTTTGACGAGTTTCTCGATATGCCTGATATTCAGACTGCCATTGGCATAGGTCAGGGTGCTGGTTCCGACTTTGACGACAATACGAGACATATGAACCTCTTTTCTGATTGATCCTATTATATAGGATGAAGCTGAACTGACTTGAAAAAATATGCATGAATCTGGCTGTTTCAGCACAGCAAGTTTACAGAATTTCTGCTTGAAATTTTTCGATCTGCAGTGCGATAATACGTCATGCGCTGAACCGGGCGCTTTGGCAGAACACTCCTTTGGCAGAACACTCCAGGAGGTTTTTTTTATGGAAAACGAGAATATTTATCTGGAAACGCAGCCGCTTGGAAAACTGATGAAAAAATATGCAGTCCCCTGCGTGATTTCCCTTCTGGTTGGTGCGCTTTACAATATTGTAGACCAGATCTTCATCGCAAATGCACCTGAGCTTGGCTCTTATGGAAATGCAGCAAATACGGTTGTCTTCCCGCTGACAGTCATTGCGCTGGCTCTGGCAGTCATGGTCGGAGATGGCTGCTGCACGATGGTATCCATGGCGCTCGGCCGCAAGGAAGGAAAAGAAGCAGGACAGAATGTCGGCAATGCCGTGATTCTCTCCATTATCATCGGTATCGTTCTGATGGTGGTTTATTTCCGGTTTGATGATGCGCTGATCACGATGTTCGGGGGAAGGGTGAATGACCAGACATTTGCATTTGCAGAAGAGTATTTCTTCTGGATTTCTGCTGGAATTCCGTTCTATGTTTTCGGACAGGCAATGAACCCTGTCATCCGGGCAGATGGAAATCCGCGGTTTGCAATGTTTGCAACCCTGCTTGGCTGCATTGCAAATATTATTCTGGATCCGCTGCTGATCTATGGATTCCACATGGGAATGACGGGAGCGGCGGTTGCAACGGTTGCCGGTCAGGTTCTCACAGTAATTGCATCTGTATGGTATCTGCGGAATATGAATGCAATGAAGATCACGAAAGAATGCTTTGTTCTGAATCGCAAGATGGATAATCGGATGCTTGCACTCGGTATTACCAGTTTCCTGTCGCAGATTGCCTTAGTTGCAGCAATGGCAGCAGTGAATTCCACGATTCAGAAATACAGTCTGCTTGATCCGGTCTTCGGACAGCCTGGCTATACGCAGATTCCGATGGCAGTCATCGGCATTGTCATGAAGTATTTCCAAGTGGTGATTTCCGTGGCAGTCGGAACAGCAGCGGGCTGTGCACCGATTGCGGCGTATAATACCGGAGCCGGAAAGAATGAACGGGTCAGAAAACTGTTCAGTCTTATGCTGAAGACGGAACAAATTGCGGGTCTGATCTTCCTTGCGATTGCTGAGCTATTTCCGGGACAGATCATGAATCTGTTCGGAGCTGCAAATGAATCAGAATACTACCGTGAGTTTGCATTGAAAGCGTTCCGGATTTATCTGTGTCTGCTGCCGCTGGCAACGCTGAATAAGGGAACATTCATCTATCTTCAGGCACTTGGCAAAGCATTCCTGTCTTCTTCTCTGTCTCTGGTAAGAGAAGTAGTGCTTGGAGTTACGCTGCCGATTCTATTGCCGAAGTGGTTCGGCCTGGAAGGAATTCTGTTTTCGATGCCTGCAGCAGATATTGTCACCTTTGCGATTGCTGTCTGGATGATCCGGACGATTTATCGTCAGCTTGATGAAAATACCTTATCTCAGGAGACCCGGGAAACCAGAACTGCAGAATGAGGAACGAAACTATTCCGCCTGAATCGGAATAGTTTTTTATTGCATGGTCAGAACTACGTCCTGATGAATAGGAGTGCTTCTGGGGGCAGTCAAGCAAGGAGAGAGCCGATGCACAGACAGAAATCCGATACTGCATGGCTGCACCTGGCGCATGTTGAAGGGCACGTACGGTGGTGAATCAGACTCTGATGAATTGCTAGCTTTTCTAAGCTGCGTTCCCATGATAGGGAAGCTTTCCTGAAGAAGAAAATCATACTATGATAACTGCATAGCAACGAGGAGTGAACCATCATGAAATATACGAAGCTTGGGAAAACGGATATCCAGATCTCCAGGATCTGTGTCGGCTGCATGTCTTATGGAAAGCCTTCCGAAGACTTTCATCTCTGGACCCTGGAACAGCCGGAAGCAGAAAAGATGATCGGATATGCATATGATCTCGGAGTCAATTTCTTCGATACGGCAAATCAGTATGCCCATGGAACCAGCGAAGAATATCTGGGCAAATCGCTCAGAAATCTCGGAATTTCAAGAGATAAAGTTGTGCTTGCTTCAAAGGTCTACTTCAATCCGGGGCATCTGTCTGCAGAAGCGATCAATCGGGAGATTGAAGGAACTTTATCGAGACTTGGAACGGATTACCTGGATCTCTATATCATTCATCGTTTTGATTACACAACCCCGATGGAAGAAACCCTGCAGGCATTAGATGGCCTTGTTAAAGCTGGCAAAGTCCGGGCTCTTGGCGCGTCGGCAATGTATGGATATCAGTTTCATAATCTCCAGAACCTTGCACAGCAGAATGGCTGGACGATGTTCTCTTCGATGCAGAATCATTACAATCTGCTTTATCGGGAAGACGAGCGTGAACTGATCCCGGTTGCCAGGCAGTACGGTGTTTCTCTCACGCCGTATTCTCCTCTTGCGGGCGGACATCTGTCGCATCTGGGGTGGGAATCGGGTTCGAAACGGAGCCAGACTGATCAGGTGCTGCATCACAAGTATGACCAGGCAAAGGAGAATGATCTGCAGATTATTCAGCGGGTTCATGATCTTTCCGAGAAATACGGAGTATCGATGTCGGAGATCTCGCTTGCTTGGCTGTATGCAAAAGAAGCGGCTTCTCCGATTGTCGGGGCAACGAACCCGAAGCATTTCGCAGAGGCAGTGAAGGCAATTGATCTTGAACTGACAAAGGAGGATATCAAGTATCTCGAAGAGCTGTATCAGCCTCATGAAATAGTCGGCGCAATTAAGGATCCGCAAGAGTAATCCTGAATAGATTTCTGCATAAATCTTAACAAAAGTCAGGTCTCAGAATTGAAGAAAACAGACGAATCCAGCAGGCAATCTTTGGTCTTCATCAGGATTCGCCCTGTCCGGCATCCACAGCAGCCTCTTCAAATGTGAGCTTCTGACCATCACGCACCACATACACATCTTGCGTTTTTTCATCTTCGCGTTCGATATATCTTTTCACGAGGACGTCAACATACTTCGGGTCCAGCTCAATGTCTCGACAGATCCGGTCGGTCTGCTCACAGGCAATCATGGTAGAGCCGGATCCGAGGAAGGGATCCAGAACGATTCCATTTGCCATTGAAGAGTTCAGGATTGGATACGTCATCAGCTGCACCGGCTTCATCGTTGGATGATCCTTGGATGCTTTTGGACGATCGTACTCCCAGATGGTGGTCTGCTTCCGGTCCGAGTACCACTCATGCCTTCCATCCTTCTTCCAGCCAAACAGGCACGGTTCATGCTGCCACTGGTAGGGAGAGCGTCCCAGAACCAGAGCGTTCTTTTTCCAGATGCAGCAGCCGGAAAGGTAGAAGCCTGCATCCGAGAATGCCCAGCGGCAGCGGTTACTGCAGAAACACCCTGGGCTGCCTCGCCGATTCCCTTTGAGCGGCTCTTCCCACACTCCGGACAGAACCGCTTCGCACAGGATTCGGGGAGCAAGGAAAGATCCTGCTTTCTTTCGATGTCTTCCATACTGTTCTCCTGTCCGCAAAAATGCCCGAGGTCTTAGAAACAAAGGACTTCCGGGCATGAAAAAAGCAGTGGCGGATCTTGCTCCAGCACTGCCTGTAAAAGTTATCAGTTTTTCAAACAAATCCGCATTCTACGCGGTTTTTCACACGACATGTACGTTTCCGGGGATGCCGCCCAAAGGCCTCCGACCCCGGGGTATCAATTTCGTGGAAATCAACGCAAGAGGGAGCGCCGGTCTTCTGCAGAAACGTCTTTCAGTATTTTGACCTCCCCTCTTGCTTTTCGTGAACATGATATAATTATGATAATAATATGATAGTAAAGGAGGAACCACTATGATCAACATTCGCCCTGTCTCCGACCTCAGAAACAAGTTCCCGGAGCTTGAAAAAACTGTCATTGAATCAAATGAACCTGTCTTTCTCACAAAGAACGGCTATGGCACCATGGTTCTTTTAAGTATCGAACAGTACTCCGCACTCACTGACGACACAGAACGCAAGCTCGATGAAGCCGATGCAGCAGCAGCGAAATCGGACGAACGATACTCCGCAGATGAAGTCTTCACCAGAGTAAGGAGCCGCATCCGTGAAAAAGTATAAGCTGTCATTTCTTCTCCTTTTTGAAGAGGATCTGAATGAGATCGTGGACTACATCTCAACTGATCTTCAGAACCCCAGCGCCGCAGATCATCTGGTTGACGATATCGAATCTGCAATATACAAGCGCCTGGAAGCGCCGTTGTCGTTTGCTCCGTATCCTTCGTCAAAAAAACGACCACACCCCTATTACAGAATCAGGGTCAGAAACTTTTCTGTATTCTATGTTGTCATCGATGACACCATGGAGGTACGCCGCGTTCTGTATTCCAAGAGAGATCTGGATAAACTGCTCAGCGATTGATCGCTTAATAATGGTATACCGGATGGGAGTCATCCCGTCTGGTCTTCTTATCGTGGCATCTCTTATACAGTGCCTGCCAGTTCGAACGATCCCAGAAGAGCTTCGGGTCTCCTTGGTGTGGAACGATATGGTCCACAACCGTCGCCGGTGTTGCTTTTCCTTCCTTCAGGCACTCCTCGCAGAGTGGATGAAGTGCCAGGAACTTCTTACTCTCCAGTCTCCATCTCGCACCGTATCCTTTCGTCGCAGCCGAACGGCTCTCTTCCGGATGCAAAGCTTTGTGTTCCTCACAGTACTTCTGTCCGGCGGGCACGAGGTTCGGACAGCAGGGATGCCTGCACGGAACCTTCGGTTTGTATGGCATGTCCGTCACCTCCGTTCCTGATTTCTCCCACGTAAAAATCCTGGAAATCCGGTCAGATATCTGGTTCCCCTGGAAGCGCATACGAGGTATGATATTCGGGAAAGTTGTTGGAAGCTTTCGCGGGGGTAGAGATGAAGAGATATCATGGCTGGTTATTGCGCGTTTTCCTGGTGGCAGCGATGGCGGTCCTGGCAGACTGGCTGTTCATGGGCAGAATTTCCGGAGTGATCACCGTAAAAGCAGAGGGTGATGACTGCGGATGGGTTGTGGACTGGAATCATCCGGATGGGGGTTATTGCAGCTATTATGTCAATGGCTCTCCGGCTGATACGTATCCTTCTGCGGAAGATAGCTATTCTTATGTGACAGAGCCTCGCAGCATGACCTGGTATGGGCAGTACAGCAATCCGGATGTGCAGATCGGGGTCGGAACGATGAAGGGCAATGGCTGCGTGCCTACGGCTGGTTCCATTCTGCTTTCCGGTTATGGGATTTATATCTCTCCGACAGATCTTGGCTGGTATCTGTATGGAACCGGAAACTTCAATAATTACTATGGCCATGGCGGAACGGATCTTTGCTGGTATGATATCGCTGCTTATGCGGGCCTCGGGGCATGGGGGATCTATGACTATGATTCCTTCGTGTCAGCTCTTCAGGGAGGTGCGAGTGTTGCCTGCCATATCTATTACGGAAGCAGCACGCATGCGGTGGTTGCGACTGGCTACAATAATGGCAGAACCACAGTTTATGATCCGATCAGCGGCTGTTATAGCAAGGATGTCAGCTCGCTCTGGAATGGGCGTTCCTTTGAGTGGGTTGACTGCATGAGCGGAACGTCAATCACGGCGATTCAGTAAGGATCATTTCAGATGAAGGCTCAGGAAACCATCTGATTCAGGGGTAACAGGAAATCATGGAGGAGAAATTCCGGAAAATACAGGTTAGGACTTTGCTGCTGTCGACAGTATTTTTCCTGTTTCTCTCCTTTTTTCTTACGGTGATTCTGAACTGGCAGTCTGATGTTCTCGTGAAGAAGACGGCTTCTCAGCTGATTGCGGCGCATAATCAGCAGATGGAGATGAATCTGAATTCCTATCTGAGCAAGGTTGAAAAGGCTGCTTCGCTGCTTTATTCGGAAGAGGAGTATTACACATTCGATCCTGGTGATGAGAACATGGATCCGTATGAGAAGCAGGAAATCACCTCGGATATGACGGACCGGATCAATGATCTCGGCATCCTGGATAATTATACGGACTTCAGTGTCGTCTATCGCAACGATGACCGGATCGGCTGGCTTTCCAAGGTAACGAGGGCAATGTATTCCGACAAGCAGATGTATGCAGACTTCGATTCGATTCTGAATGCCGGAAATGGGGATTATGCCTGGGTGTTCGGCCTGAATGGAAATACAGATCATCTGTATTATCTGAAGCGATACAACGAACAGGCGATCATCATGATTTCATTCTATTCGCTGGAACTGAAGCAGTATTTTGTGATTCCGGAAGAGCTGAATGGAATGAATGTCACGCTCGTGGATGAAGAGAACCATATTCTCTATGCCAATGACGAGAGCAGGATCGGGGAACAGCTGCCGGAAGAAATCATCAAGACTCTCGGAGAGGTCTCAAATGGCTCGGCTTCCACAAAAGATATGCTGGTGACCAGCAATATGTGCGCAAATGGATGGCGGATTGTGTGCACCATGTCGTATGACTTCATCAATCGCGAAAATGAAGCGGCAAGCCGGGATTCTCTTGTCTATGTGCTGGCAATGATTGGATTGCTGCTGTGGCTGGAGCTGCGGCAGGCAAGGGCGATGAACCTTTCGGCGGCCGGAATTGTGGAAACGCTTCAGGAGAGGGCAGAACACGATCTCATGACAGGTCTTTACAACAAGACGGAATTCGAACAGGATGCTGGCGGGAAACTGGCGCATCAGAAGAAAGGATCTGTGTATTCTTATACGATTATCGATCTGGACCGGTTCAAAGAGATCAATGATACCTATGGGCACAGTGCTGGTGATGAGGTGCTGATTGCATTTGCAGGAATCATCCGGAAGTACTTTCCAGAGGGACAGTATATTGCCGGGAGGCTCGGAGGCGATGAGTTCGGTATTTTTGCAGAGACGAATTCAGGCAGAGACGAAGTCCGCAGGATTATCACAGAGAAGCTTCAGGCAATGCATGAGGAGCTGTCAGAAACGAAGTTCCGGTCCGGAGATATGAAAGTATCATTTTCGAGCGGTACTGTGATTGCGGAAGAGCAGGATACTTCTTTTCAGAAGCTGAACAGAAGGGCGGATGCGCTGCTTTACCATGGCAAGCGGAACGGCCGGGGCAGAGATGAATCGGAGGCGGCAGATGAAGAAGCAGAATAAATGGGTCGATATTCTGATTGTTTCAGTGATTGCCGCAATGACAATTCTGCAGGTTTATGATTCGGACCTGAGTCAGTCTTCCAGAAAGATTGTCAGCCAGTATGATGACAGCACGAAGATCTCTCTTGGCTGGTGGGGCAATGATGAGCGTCATGTGTATACGCTGCAGGGAGTCGATCTGTTTGAGCAGAAGCATCCTGATATTTCTGTTTCCAGTCAGTACAGTGTGTGGTCTGGCTATGAAAGACGGTATCGGATCTATATGATGTCGGGGACCGAGCCAGATGTGATGCTGGTGAATTACAACTGGCTGCAGGAGTATTCTCCGGATGGAACGGGATATTATGATCTCAATGATCTCAGCAGCTGGATTGATCTTTCTGCCTTCACGGAAGAAGAGAAGAAGAGCGGCATGGTGAATGGGCATCTGAATGCCTTGCCGACTGCGTACAATGCGGTGGTTTTCTATTATAACCAGGATATTCTGGATCATTACGGACTTGAAGTGCCGAAGACCTGGGAGGATCTGGAGAAGGCTGCTGAAGTGATGTATCCGGATGGGATCTATCCTCTGTATATCAACGAGAAGCATCTCTTTCTGACGATCAATGCTTATTACGAACAGAGAAGCGGAGCACATGCATTTGCGGAGGACGGAACCTATATCGGTGGGACGAATTGCGCAGAGGCCTTTCTTTCCTTTTATGAAGAACTGGTTGATCGGCATGTGATCAAACCGATGGAAGAGAATGATTCCGATGACTTCCAGAATGGAAAGACTGCTGGTGCGGCATTCTGGGCAAGCGATGCAGATCGCTATTGCGGCGGGCTGGAGAAGAATGGCTATCGGGTAACGATGGGCAGTCCGCTCAGATTGGATGATGCAGATCATTCCGGCTGGTATGTGAAGCCTGCGACGATGTTTGCAATCAAGGCAGATACGGCTCATCCCGAAGAGGCAGCAGAACTGCTCGATTTTCTGCTGAATGATCCGGATATGGCCCGGCTGACGGGCATGGAAAGAGGGGTTCCGGTTTCTGCAGATGCCCGGGCTGCACTTTCTGGATCCGAGCTTCACGATGGCTATTCTGCTCAGGCAGGCAATGAGATCATTGAGAATCTGAACAGCCTTCAGTTCATGAATCCTGTGCTGGAGAATGAAGCTGTCATCAAGTCTTTCCGGGATATATGTGCAAAATACCGGTATGGGAAGGAAGACCTGAACACTGCTGCAGAGGAACTGGCAGAGAGGTGGTCTCAGGCATTCTAATCCTGATCAATGCTGATGAATCGGCATTTCTTCATCATTGAAGGTGCAGGAAAAGAGGGCAGCTTCAGACTTCATGAACTCATCCGCGATGAAGGATCTGAAATGCCTTATGGTTCAGGAGATCGGCAAGCAGAATGCTGAGCATTGAACTTCGATCTGCAGAGAGATTCTATGCAGGTCTTTTTTTACCTCTGGAGCATTGGTGCAGATTCTTGTACTTTCACAGAAGGAATTGCAGATCAGACGAAGACCAGAGGAATGGAATCATCCGTTTTGTCTGGCAGACCGGGTGATACAATGGTCGGGTATGCAGAAACGGGAAAATAGAGATCAGACACTGGAGCTATTCAGAACCTTCTTCAAGATCGGTGCGTTCACGTTCGGGGGCGGTTATGCCATGATCGAACTGATCAAGCAGGAGACCGTCTTCGAGCATCATTGGATCAGCGAGGAAGATATTCTGGATGTTGTGGCGATTGCAGAATCTACACCAGGACCGATTGCGATTAACAGTGCGACGTTTATCGGATATAAGGTTGCGGGAATCAGAGGAAGTCTGGCGGCTACGGCCGGGGTGGTGCTTCCTTCTTTTGTCATTATCTATGTGATTTCATTTGTGCTGAAGCAGTTTGAGCAGCTTCTGGCAGTCAGGTATGCGTTCTTCGGAATTCGTGCGGCAGTGCTTGCGCTGATTCTTCAGGCGCTTCTTTCGATGTATCGTGCGTGTCCGAAAGGAAAGATGGAATACCTCGTGATGGCGGCTGCGTTTCTGGCAGTTGCGGTATTTGACGGGAATGTGCTGATTGTGATTGTATGTGCGGCATGTATCGGGCTTGCTTATACGCATCTTGTCCGGAGAAAGGAGCAGGCATGAATCTTTATCTGGATCTGTTTCTGACGTTTTTCCGGATCGGTGCATTCACCTTCGGAGGCGGCTATGCAATGCTGCCGATGGTGGAGCAGGAGGTCATGGCACATCAGTGGATGAGCTTGGATGAACTGGTCAATTTCATCGCGGTCAGTGAATCGACGCCTGGTTCTTTTGCAGTCAATGTCTCCACGTATATCGGAACGGTGACGGGTGGTATTGCCGGTGCTGTCTGTGCGACGCTTGGGGTGGTCACGCCTTCGTTTCTGATTATTCTGATCGTTGCGAAGTCCTATGAAGCATTCCGGAAAAGCACTGCAGTGCAGGGCGTGATGGCAGGGCTGAGGCCGGCGGTGGTCGGGCTGATCGGAGCTGCGCTGATCTCAGTCGGAAAGACGGTGTTCTTTCCGGATTCTTCGCTGAAGCTGGATTCGTTTCTGCTGTCTGCGGGGATCTTCGGATTAAGCGTTTATCTGATCCGGAAGAAGAAAGTGAGTCCGATTCCGGTGATTCTGATCGGTGCTGTGATCGGAATCATCGCCGGATATGGAGGACTTGTTTCATGAGCAGGCAGGAGCGGTATGAAGAATTCGGATCCGAGAAGATGGCCAGGCTGCTGTTTAGGATGGCAATGCCGATGGTGGCAGCACAGCTCGTGAATCTGCTGTACAGCATTGTGGATCGGATCTATATCGGCCATCTGCCTGAGGTCGGCACGGCAGCCCTTGCCGGAGTCGGTCTCTGCAATACGATCATCATTCTGATTTCTTCGTTTGCCAATATTCCTGGCGGAGGAGGTGCTCCGCTCTGCTCGATTGCCCTCGGAAAAGGCAGGAAAGAGGAAGCGGAAGCGATTCTGAATCATGGCATGTTTCTATTGATTGTGTTTTCGGCGGTGCTGATGGTTCTGTTCTACGGGACCATGGACCCGTTTCTGAAAGCCTGCGGGGCAAGCGAAGGAACGCTTCCTTATGCGCACCAGTACCTCAGCATCTATCTGCTTGGCACGTTCTTTGTGATGGTTTCTGTCGGTCTGAATCCGTTCATCAGCAGCCAGGGATATCCGCGGGTTGCGATGCTTTCTGTCATTATCGGGGCAGTGATCAATATCGTGCTGGATCCGATTCTGATGTTTTCTCTTGAAATGGGAATCGCTGGAGCGGCAGCTGCAACGGTTGCGTCGCAGGCAGTCAGTGCATGGATCGTGCTGAAGTTTCTGACGAAGAAAGAGGCCGCCATCCGGCTGAGCCTGAAGCATTTTCGGCTGGATACGGGAGTCATCAGGGAAATGACTGCCCTTGGAATTTCTCCATTTGTCATGGGCAGCACGGAGGCACTTATCGGGTTTGTGCTGAATGGACAGCTTTCCCGCTATGGCGGAGATATCTTTGTCAGTGCGCTGACGATCATGCAGTCGGGTATGCAGTTCATCAGCATTCCTCTGCAGGGATTCGGCCAGGGGTGCATTCCGGTATTGAGCTACAACTACGGAAATGGAAAGGCAGATCGTGTGAAAGAAGGGTTCCGGATTCTTCTTGCAGTTTCCTTCCTGTTCAATCTGGCAATGGTGCTGTGGATGGTGTTCTTCCCCGAGATGGAAGCAGGCATGTTCACGAATGATCCTGCCCTGATCGCTGCGGTGAAGAAGGCAATGCCGTTATTCATGAGCGGCTTCTGCATCTTCGGCCTGCAGAGAGCCTGCCAGAATCTGCTGGTGGCGCTGAATCAGCCGAAGACTTCGCTGTTTATTGCGTTTCTGAGAAAGGTATTCCTGCTGGTCCCGCTGGCATATATCCTGCCGCACTTCATCACGCCTGCTTATAATGGCGTGTATCTAGCCGAGTCATTTGCGGATGCGAGTGCTGCAATTGTCTGCACATGCATCTGCATGCGCCTGTTTCCGAAAATTCTGAATCAGATTCAGGCCTGAGCTTCTTTCTTCCTGCTCAGCAGCATATTCAGGATCATGCCGGCTGCAATCAGCAGACCGCCGTATACGGAACGTATGTTGGCTGCAGTTCCGAAGGCAAGATCAATCAGAATGGAAGTTGCCATCTGGCCCAGGAAAGAAAGCAATGTGAAGTGAAAGGCGCTGATCTTCGGAACGACGACATTATTGCAGGCAATGGCGACAACACCGATGGCACCGCCGAAGTAAGTCCACACCGGAGCGGAAAACAGAAGACTTGCCTGCTGCAGTTTCAGCCCGTCAAGCAGAAAGGCTAGCACGATCGTGATCGGCAGACCTGCCAGATGATTGATGAAAGATCCCTGCAGCGCACCGATTGAATTGCTCAGGACAGCATTGATCGTTCTGGAAATGACAATGACGACCCCGGCGGTCAGGGACAGGATTACCGGAATGACTGAGGATTTCTCATTGAAATCCATCATGACCAGAATGCCTGCGATGGAGAAGGCAAAGCCGATCAGTGTGGAACGGTTGAAGGGCCTTTTCTCCATGCCCATGAGACCGAAACTATCCAGAAACAGAGAAGCCAGAGTTCCGCCCAGCAGGGTAAGGGAAGAGATGCTGATCATCGAAATCCTTCCGAAGGCCAGAGCCTGGAAGATTACCGTCAGAACGCCGATGCATCCGCCAAGATAAGCCCAGAAGGGAAGCGAACGGTCCAGCACCAGCTTCTTATGAGACGCTTTCAGGAAAAGCCATGCGAAGAACACTCCTACCGCATGGACGATCATTGCCTCATTATAGACGCCGATTGCATTTCCGAGACTTCCGTTGAACAGAACCTGAAAGGCAACCAGTGCTCCGATTCCGAATGCATAAAGCAGATACATATGCGCTTTCCCTCCGACTTGCTCAAGCATTATATACGCGCAATCAGAAAAGAAAAAGAATCGCAGACGGGAAGAACTGCGATTCTTTTCATACACTTCAGGCATTGTGCGAGATGCCTGTCATCAGAGAATCCAGACAAATGGAAGGGGTGAGATCTCAGTACAGGAGAACAATCAGGTGAAGGAGTGAATACTGAGATCTGGTTGTCTGTTTCTGAAGGTTAGATTTAACTAACTGGTAATATCATACCATGCATTTTTTTCTTTGCAATAAGAATATGCGAAAATCATGCGAAAATTTCGGTTAGACTTTTCTAATTCACGTTTCCTGAACTTGCCGAGAAAAAAGAGCTGCAGAAGGGTTGACAGATACCCTGCCCCGGTATATAACAAACGTGCAATACCCCAATGGGGTATGCGGAGGAAACAATGGAAGAAGAAAAGGAAACATGTCCTGCCTGTGCAAGGCATACGATGAGATCTGAAGAAACGAAGAAGGATCTGATGGTACGGCTGAAGCGGGCAGAAGGACAGATCCGCGGCATTGAGAAGATGGTCGAGGATGATCTCTACTGTCCGGATATCCTGATTCAGGTATCAGCGGTGACGAGTGCTCTGAACAGTTTCAACAAGGTGCTCATGGCAGAGCACATCAGGGGCTGCGTGGCGGAAGACCTGAAAGAAGGCAAGACGGAGTCCATTGATGAATTCGTGAAAGTAGTGCAGAAGCTGATGAAGTGATCAGCAATTGGAAAAGAGGCAAGGTTCAGCAATATGGAACAGTTTGTTGTGACAGGCATGAGCTGTGCAGCATGCCAGGCTCGGGTAGAGAAAGCAGTCTCAAAGGTGCCGGGAGTGACTTCATGCTCGGTATCCCTTCTGACCAATTCGATGGGAGTAGAAGGAACTGCAGATGAAAAAGCGATTATCCAGGCAGTTGAGCATGCCGGATACGGTGCTGCTCTGAAAGGGGAAGAAACTGCTGCGAAGAAGAGTGCAAGCAGCCGGCTTGCGGCAGAAGAAGATGCGCTGAAAGACCGGGAGACGCCGAAGCTGAAGAAGCGGCTGAAGTATTCCGTGATCTTCCTGGTGCTGCTGATGTATATCACGATGGGGCATAACATGTGGAACTGGCCACTGCCTTCGTTCCTCGTGCATAACCATCTCGGACTTGCGCTTACGCAGATGCTGCTGGCGTTAGTGGTGATGATGATCAACCGGAAGTTCTTCACGAGCGGTTTCCGTTCGCTGATTGAGGGTGCACCGAATATGGACACGCTGGTGGCGCTTGGTTCTTCCGTGAGCTTCGGCTGGTCTCTGGTGGTGCTCTATCAGATGACGGCGGCGGTGACGAATGGAGTTTCGAACATGGATCTGATGTCCATGTATCACAATGAGCTCTATTTCGAGAGTGCTGCGATGATTCCGGCACTGATCACGGTCGGCAAGATGCTTGAGGCAATGTCCAAGGGCAGAACGACGGATGCACTGAAGAGCCTGATGAAGCTGGCTCCGAAGACCGCGAATGTGATCAGGAATGGCAGAGAAGAAACCGTCGGAATTGATGAGGTGCGGACAGGGGATATCTTCGTGGTCCGTCCTGGCGAAAGCATTCCGGTAGATGGCGTGATTGAAGAGGGAACCAGTGCAGTGAATGAATCTGCTCTGACGGGCGAAAGCATTCCCGTAGATAAATCAGAAGGAGATGCGGTCTCTGCTGCTACGATCAATCAGAGCGGCTTCATCCGCTGCCGGGCGACCAGAGTCGGCGAGGATACGACGCTTTCTCAGATCATCCGGATGGTGAGCGATGCGGCAGCCACCAAGGCGCCGATTGCGAAGATTGCCGATCGGGTATCCGGAGTATTTGTTCCGGCCGTCATCATCATTGCGGCTATCACGACGATCGGATGGCTGATTGCAGGTCAGTCGCTTGCGTTTTCCTTGGCAAGAGGAATTTCCGTGCTTGTGATTTCCTGCCCTTGTGCATTAGGACTTGCAACCCCGGTTGCGATCATGGTAGGCAATGGCTTAGGAGCGAAGAACGGGGTTCTGTTCAAGACCTCCGAGTCGCTTGAAGAGGCTGGCAAGGTGCAGATTGCTGCCCTGGATAAGACGGGCACGATCACGAGCGGTCAGCCGGTTGTCACGGATCTATTGCCATATGGAAGAAGTGAGGAAGAGCTGCTGAAGCTGGCAGATTCTCTGGAACAGAAGTCTGAGCATCCGCTTGCGAAAGCAATTGTTGAAGAAGCTGAGAAGCGTTCCATGAAGGCAGAAGAGGTCACAGACTTCAAGGCTCTGCCTGGCAATGGGCTCAGTGCGGTATGGAATGGCAAGGTCATTCATGGCGGCAGCAGGAAGTTCATCAGTTCTCTGGTGAAGGTTCCTGAAGAGCTGCTTCAGAAGTCTGATGAACTGGCGAATGAAGGAAAAACGCCGCTCTTCTTTGAAGAGGATGGCAGGCTGGCTGGCATCATTGCGGTTGCAGATACCATCAAGGAAGACTCTGCAGACGCAGTAAGGCAATTGCAGAATATGGGCATTGAGGTCGTCATGTTAACGGGCGATAATGCCCGCACTGCCCAGGCAATCGGAAAACAGGCCGGGGTGGATCGGGTCATTGCCGGAGTATTGCCGGATGGCAAGGAGGCGGTGATCCGCAAGCTTCAGAAGCGTGGCAAGGTAGCGATGGTCGGCGATGGCATCAATGACGCGCCTGCTCTCACCGCTGCTGATACCGGAATCGCCATCGGAGCAGGAACGGATGTCGCCATCGATTCGGCAGATATCGTGCTGATGAACAGCCGGCTGAGCGATGTGGCTGCGGCGGTTCGCCTGAGCCGGGCAACCTTGCGCAATATTCATGAGAATCTGTTCTGGGCATTCTTTTATAACGCGATCTGCATTCCGCTGGCGGCTGGATTATTCAGCTGGAAGATGAATCCGATGATCGGAGCAGCAGCAATGTCCTTATCGAGCTTCACCGTATGCATGAACGCGCTGAGACTGAATCTGTTCCGTATGCATGATGCTTCAAAGGATCGGCCTCTGAAACATCGTGCCCTTGCCGAAACGGAAGAAGCTTCGCTTGAAGCAGCAGAACCTGCAGCAGTCCGTACTGAGACTGCAGTGATCAGCGGCATGATGTGCGAGCATTGCGAGAACCGGATTCAGAAGGCGCTCGGAAGCCTTCCCGGGGTCATTTCCGTCAAGGCTGACCATGTGAAGGGAACGGCAGTGATGCAGGTTTCAGAACCGGTTTCGGAAGCAGAAGTAAAGAAAGCAGTAGAAGAACAGGACTATCAATTCATTCGTCTGGAAGAAAACAAGGAGGAGAATAGAACGATGAAGAAGATTCTGAATGTAGAAGGCATGATGTGCGAGCATTGCGAGGCAACGGTTCAGAAGGCACTGGAAAGCGTTGATGGAGTGGTTTCTGCCAAGGCAGATCATAATGCGAAGACAGCAGTGGTAGAACTGAGCAAGGATGTAGATGACGCGGTTCTGAAGAAGGCAGTCGAAGACAAGGATTACAAGGTCACTGGCGTGACTGCTGCCTGAACAGGAAGAACATAAAGCTGCTGCGGACAAGGGCAAATGACATAGTTGCCCCTCGCCGCTGCAGCTTTTTCTGTTGCAGAAGACTGCCGATCGGAAGCAGGCTGAGATCTAGGATGGCATTCGGGCATCTATATCAATTCCGCTATGGAGGCTGAAAAAGCAGTACTCAGTTCTTCTGGAAACGCTTCCTTCAGAAGAAATCATGAAAATTCATGGATTGTGCAGGGATATCACGCATCCGAAGAATTGAGTTTGGCAGAAAAAGGAATATAATTTGAACGCTTAAGAAAAAGAAGCAGGGAAGAACTTATGGAAATTGAAGCGATTCAGGATCTGATCAGCGATGATGAAGAGACAAGGAAACGCATTGCTGACCTTCACGAAAAGCGGTTCCGCATGAAGCAGGAAATCGAGGCTGAGAAGAAGCGGCTGACCGAGGAATCCAGGGCAGCAGTCAATGCCCAGGTAGAGGCGACCAGGAAGGAACTGGATGAGAAGATCCGGAAGGATGAAGAAGCCAGCAAGGCTTACTTCGACCGGGAATCGGAAAAGCTCCGTTCGTCCTTTGCCGGGAATAAAGAACGATGGAGAAAAGAACTGGTAGAACGGATCCTGTCCGGGGAGGGTGAATGAGCTCTGATATGGCAATGGCCGCAAAGGCCAGGGCAATGTTCGGGGAGCGCATGAAGGAACCGGATTATCTCGCGCTGATGCAGAAGAAGAGCGTGGCAGAGATTGCCGGGGCGCTGAAGCGGGGATCGGTATTTTCGGAAGCACTTGCAGGGGTCAATGAGAAGGCAGTCCATGCCGGACAGCTGGAAGCATTGGTGCGGATGGATGTGTACCGGAGACTGCAGAAGCTTCTGAGATACAGCGAAGGTGATTACGGCAGATTCATCTATGCCGCCGTGGAGACGGAAGAGATCGATCTGATTCTCAGCAGTATCCGCTGGTTCACGCAGAAGGACAGCGAAGCCCGCAGCTCGATGATTGCGGACATGCCGATCTATATCGGCCATTACCTCTCCTTCGATGTGAAGAAGCTTCCTGAAGTCACGAACTTCAGCGATCTGATCAAGGTTCTGAAAGGAACCAGATATGAGCGGATCGTGCGGAAGTACGAGACGAAAGACATGGCCCAGATCAATTACATCGGCCTTGAGCATGAGCTGAGGCTGAACTACTACGAGACTGTCATGGAGGTTGTTTCCGGCTACGGGCGGGCTGGAAATGACATGATGGAGATTGTGAAGGCGCGGATCGAACTGGATAATATCGCGCTGATCTACCGTCTGAAGAAATATTTCCATGCCCCGCCTGATCAGATCCGGCCGTTAGTCACGCATACGACGAATCTGTTCAATGACCGGGAGATGGAAGATCTGATCAGTTCGAGCACGGCTGAGCAGGTCATTGAGAAACTGCAGAAGAAGTATCACCGGTATGTGAAGAATGTAAAGTTCACGAGCATTGAGCATTATACCGGGATGATTCGCTATCACATGAATTATCACTTCATGGAGCTGAGCACGGAGCCTAAGCTGGTTCTTCTGAGCTATCTGCTGCTGTCGCGCATCGAGATCCAGAATGTGGTGAATATCATCGAAGGCGTATCATATGGCATCGGCATTGATCACATGAAACCGATGCTGGTGTATTAGGAAAGGAGTTCGGCACAATGGCAATTGTACCAATGAAATTCGTCAGTGCCTGCACGGATCGGGAACATCTCGATGAGATGCTGATGAAGACAAGAACCTGCGGTCTTCTGCATCCGGTCAGTGCATCAGAGATCGTGACGGAAGACAACGGCGGCCAGCTGCTCAATGAGGACAATCCTTATTCCGGCTACCGGCAGACGATCCGCAATCTTGCCCACAGCATCGGCTGCGAGATCAAGGAGAATGCCGCCCCGTCCAAGGCATATACAAAAGAAGAGATTGAGGCGTTCATCGCAGAGATCACAGACAAGTTCGGAATCAATTCAGATTCGAGCGAGGTGCTGCTGACTCCGGATGATGAAGCGGCACTGAAGGAACTGAGCAAGTGCGGGTTCGAGCGGATTCATGCATGCAGATATCTGAACTTCGGATTCGGAAGACTGCCGGCTGACAGCTTCCCGAAGCTGTCCATGTACGGGCAGGAGAACTTCGTGCATCATCGCTGCCATGCCACGGATCAGTACATCTGGATGGTATACGTGACTTCTGATTCCTATGCGCAGAAAGTCAGGAAGATCTTCCAGGATCTGTACTTCGAGCCGATTGAGATTCCAGCCGTTGATGTCCATCGGCTGATGGAGGAATACCGCGAGCGGATCAATGATGTGTATGCATACTGCGAGCAGGAAGATGGAGTCTGCTCGATGTATCCGGATGTCGCGGTGCTTGATTCCAAGATGATTGTCTCCGGCTTCATCCAGGCGGATCAGCAGCAGAAATTCCAGAATGTGTTTACCGGAATGCCGGTGGACTTCCGGTTCAAGGAGCCTTCGGAAATGCCGCAGTGCAAATGCCCTACGGTACTCAGGAATAACTGGTTTGCAAGACCATTCGAACTGTTCGTGGAGATGTATTCCCTGCCGCAGTACGGAGACTTCGATCCGACCTTCTTCATGGCGCTGACATACTGTCTTCTGTTCGGCATCATGTTCGGAGATATGGGTCAGGGCCTGGCGCTGATGGTGATCGGCTTGGCGTTTGAAAAGAAAGGAAAGCTGTTCGGGGTGATCGGCAGGGTCGGCATTACTTCGACGATCTTCGGATTCCTGTTCGGCTCTCTGTTCGGCTATGAGGATGCGCTGAATCCGATTCATCAGAAGCTGTTCCATGTCAGAGAGAAGCTGTTTGATGTCATGGCAAACTCGAATACGATGTTCCTGCTGATCTCGGCGATTGCGATCGGTGCGGTGCTGATCATGATCACGCAGATGATCAATATTGCAAATAATGCCAAGAAGAAGAAATACGGAGAAGTGCTGTTCTCGCAGAATGGCATAGCGGGTCTTGTGTTCTATGGCTCGATCATGTTTGCGATTGTATACAGCCAGCTCAATGGCGTGAATATTGCGAAGAATCCGCTGTATATCATCATCTGCTTCGTGCTTCCGGTCATCTGCTTCGTCATGAAGGAACCGTTCACGAATGCGGTGGAACATAAAGCGATGAAGCCGAAAGAGGGCTGGGGCGGCTATGTGACGCAGTCGATCTTCGAGATGATCGAGATCCTCTTGTCCTTTGTCACGAACTCGATGTCTTATCTGCGTGTCGGCGGTTTCGTGCTGTCGCATGCCGGCATGATGCTGGTTGTCATGACCCTGGTGAAGATGACAGGAAATGCAGGTCCGGTAGTGCTGATCATCGGCAACGCGTTTGTCATGATTCTTGAGGGCCTGATCGTCGGCATTCAGACACTGCGTCTGGAATATTATGAGATGTTCAGCCGGTACTATACCGGCGGCGGTGTCCGCTTCAAGGCCCTTCAGGCTGGCTGAACAATTAAGGAAGATAGACCGGAATATCCGGAAAAATAAAGGAGAAAACTTATGCTTACACTGAAAGAAATGATTCTGCCTCTCATTGCCGTTGTACTGATTGTCGGACCGATTGCGCTGATCTTCAGCGGAAAGATTTCCGCGAAGAATGCCAAGACGAAGATGCTTGCTCAGATCTCGATCTTTGCTGGGGTATTCGCTGTCATGATGTTTTTCCAGATGCATCAGTTCACGGTTCTCGCTGAAGATGGTGCTGCTGTGGATCCGTCGAAGTCGATGGGCTTCCTGTCTGCTGCATTAGCTGTCGCTGCTTCTTCGCTTGGTGCTGCATGGGCAGTTGCGAAGGCTGCTCCGGCTGCTCTTGGTGCTATTTCCGAGAATCCTGATAACTTCGGTAAAGCAATCATCTTCGTCGCGCTTGGTGAAGGTATTGCAATTTACGGACTGCTGATTTCCATTCTGATCCTGAACAATCTCTGAGCTATGAAGGCTTACGTCATCAGTGACAGTACGGATACCGTGACCGGCATGCGGCTTGCCGGTTTTGAGGGAGAAGTCATTTCCAGCCGCGATGCAGTGCTGAAACGGCTGAAAGAGCTGATTCAGGAACCGGATATCGCGATGATTCTGATGACGACTGGAGTGATCTCCTTATGCAGCGATGTGGTATCGGATTACAAGATGAATCTCGCAAAGCCGCTGATTGTCGAGATTCCGGACCGCGATGGCAGCGGTGAGATCGGCGAGTCGATCAACCGCAGCATCAGCGAGGCCATTGGCATCAAGTTGTAAGAAGAGGTAGTTCATGGAAGAAGAAGAGAAGAAAATCCTGGAGGCCATCAAGGCAGACGTGCGGGCCAATGCAGATCTGGTCGAAGAGCGTGTCAATGCGGAGACGAAGGCGATGCAGGAAGATCAGATCGAGTTCTTCCGGAAGGGTCTTGAAAAAGAGAACGAGACGTATCTGGAAGGGGAGCTGCAGGATCTGAGGCAGTATGCGGCTACCAAGAGCTCGACCGACAGGATGAATACCAGAAAACAGCTTCTTGAGCTGCGTCAGCAGCTGGTTTCGGAGCTGTTTGAAGAAGTGCGCAGCGATCTGAAAGCATTCACGAAGACGCCTGCTTACGAAGAATATCTCCGGAAGAATGTGAAACAGCTGAAGACGACGCCGTCCGGATATTTCGTGGTCCGCGTGCAGGATGAAGCGCTGATGAAGAAGATTCTGGAAGAAGAAGGCCTTGCCAATCCGCTGAAGGCTGTCTATATGCCGATCGGCGGCTTCCAGTATGTGGATGCGGATGCACGCATGGAATACACCTGCATGCTGAAGGACAGACTTCAGGATGCCGAGCAGTGGTTCCGTGAACATTCCGGATTCAATCTGGATGAAAGCGAGGAACAGGCATGAGCGATGTCATCTATTCCATCAACGGACCAGTTGTCACGGTCCGCAATACCAATTCCTTCTCCATGCGGGAAATGGTCTACGTCGGAACAAAGCAGCTGCTTGGCGAAGTCATCCGGATCAATGACGAGGTGACGACGATCCAGGTTTATGAATCCACGACCGGCCTGATGCCGGGCGAGGAAGTCAAGGGTACCGGTTCGCTGCTGAATGCACTGCTCGGCCCTGGCATGCTGAGAAATATCTATGATGGCATCGAACGGCCGCTCGAGAAGATTCATGAGCAGCAGGGTGCATTCATTTCCGAAGGAAAGAGTGTTCCATCTCTTGATGAAGAGAAGAAATGGGACGTTCATATGGTCCTGAAGCAGGGCGATACGGTCAATGGCGGCGAGATCTTTGCGACCTGCCAGGAAACACCTGTCATTGAGCATCGCTCGATGATTCCGGTTCATGTGAGCGGAACGATCACTGAAGCAGTACCAGATGGTTCGTATACGGTGAATGATGTTCTGCTGAAAGTGAAGAACGAAGAGACTGGCGAAGAGATTCCGGTCACCCTGGCTCAGAAGTGGCCGGTGCGTGTGCCGCGTCCGATCAAGGCTAGAGAACCGCTCACGATTCCGCTGATCACAGGTCAGCGAGTACTCGATACGATGTTCCCGATTGCCAAGGGCGGATCGGCTGCGATTCCGGGCGGATTCGGTGCTGGCAAGACGATGCTGCAGCACTCGATCGCGAAGTTCTGCGATGCCGATATCATCATCTACGTCGGCTGCGGAGAGCGCGGTAACGAGATGACCCAGGTCCTCGAGGAATTCAGCGAACTGAAAGATCCGAAGACCGGCAATTCCCTGCTGGATCGCACGGTACTCATTGCAAATACGTCGAATATGCCGGTGGCTGCTCGTGAGGCGTCCATCTATACCGGTGTCACGATTGCCGAATACTATCGTGATATGGGATACCATGTGGCGCTGATGGCAGACTCCACGTCCCGCTGGGCAGAAGCGCTGAGAGAGATCTCAGGACGTCTGGAAGAGATGCCTGCTGAAGAAGGATTTCCGGCTTATCTGCCTTCGAGAATCGCGCAGTTCTATGAGCGGGCTGGTTATGCGGATACGCTGTCCGGGGCGAAAGGAAGCGTCACGCTGATCGGTGCTGTATCACCGCAAGGTGGTGATTTCTCAGAGCCAGTCACGCAGAATACGAGACGGTTTGTCAGATGCTTCTGGGCACTCGATAAGTCATTGGCCTATGCGCGTCATTATCCGGCTGTGAACTGGAATGAGAGTTCTTCGGATTATGCAGATGATCTGGCCCATTACTATGGTCAGAATGTGGCTCGTGACTTCATGAGCTTAAGAGCAGAGATGCGGGAAATCCTGCATCAGGAAGATACGCTGATGGAAGTCGTCAAGCTGATCGGCTCGGATGTGCTCCCGGAAGATCAGAAACTGACGCTCGAAATTGCCAGAGTCGTGCGAGTCGGCTATCTGCAGCAGAATGCGTTCCACCCGGATGATGCGTCGGTCCCGCTTGCCAAGCAGTACAAGATGCTGAAAGTGATTTCGTATCTCAGAAGAGCCTGCCAGGATAAGGTTGCGAAGAAGATCCCGGTCTCTCTGATTGCGAAGACCGGCATCTTCGAAACCGTCATCAAGATGAAATATGATGTACCCAACAGCAACATTGCGCTTCTCGATTCCTATGATGCGAAGATCGATGAGGCACTGAATTCGATTCTGTAGAAAGGGAGGACCTGAAATGAGCTTGAAATATCTCGGACTCGATCGGATCGAGGGCTCACTGGTTGCCCTGGATCATGTGAGCGGGGTTTCCAATGAAGAGATGGTGGAACTGACCCTGGAAGATGGATCCGTCAGAACCGGAAGAGTCACGATGATTGAAGGAGAGAGAGCCGTGATCCAGGTGTTCCAGGGCACGGATGGTCTCTCACTTACGAATACCAAGACCAGACTGCTTGGACATCCGATGGAACTCGGGCTGTCAAAGGAAATCCTCGGCCGTACATTCAATGGCATCGGCGAGCCGATTGACGGCATGGGACCGGTGTATGCAAGCAAGTTTGCAGATGTCAACGGCAGACCGCTGAATCCGGTTTCCAGAGAATATCCGCGCAACTATATCCAGACCGGCATTTCTGCCATCGATGGTCTGAATACGCTGATCCGCGGCCAGAAGCTTCCGATCTTCTCGGGCTCCGGTCTGCCGCATGATCAGCTGGCCGTGCAGATCGTTCGTCAAGCAAAGCTGACGGGCGAAGATGCCGGCAACTTCTGCATCGTGTTCGGCACGATGGGTGTCAAGAATGATGTCGCGGACATGTTCCGCCGTTCGTTTGAAGAGACGGGTGTCATGGAGAAGGTTGCGATGTATGTCAACCTTTCGGATGACCCGATCATCGAGCGTATTCTGACCCCGCGCTGTGCATTGACGGCTGCTGAATATCTGGCCTATGAATGCGGCATGAATGTGCTTGTCATTCTGACCGATATGACGGCGTACTGCGAGGCGGTGCGTGAATTTTCTTCTTCCAACGGAGAGATTCCTTCCAGAAAAGGATATCCTGGCTATCTGTATTCGGATCTTGCTTCTCTGTATGAAAGAGCCGGAATCGTCAAGGGTGGCAAGGGTTCCGTGACCCAGCTGCCGATTCTGACGATGCCGAATGATGACATTACCCATCCGGTACCTGACTTAACCGGCTATATCACCGAAGGTCAGATTGTTCTGGACCGTGATCTGTTCATGAACGGCATCATGCCGCCGATCGGCGTGCTGTCTTCTCTGTCCCGTCTGATGAAAGACGGCATCGGCGAAGGCTATACGAGAAAAGATCATCAGGATGTTGCCAACCAGCTGTTTGCATGCTATGCAAAGGTGCAGGATGCACGTTCGCTGGCTTCCGTCATCGGCGAAGATGAACTGTCCGAGATGGACCAGCAGTATATGAAGTTCGGCCGCAGATTTGAGCAGATCTTCATCGGCCAGGGTTTCCATACGAATCGCTCGATGCAGGAGACCCTGAATCTGGGCTGGGCTCTTCTTTCCACGCTTCCGGAGGCTGCTCTGGATCGTCTGGATCCGCAGCTGATCAAGGAAAACTATCATCCGGAACATGCAGAGGAAACGATTAAGCTTGTCTTGCAGGGAGAGCAGAAATGAGCACGCAGATTGCGGCTACCAAAGGAAACCTGATCCGCCTGAAGAGAGCGCTGAAGCTGTCGCAGAGCGGCTATGAGCTGATGGACCGCAAACGGAATATTCTGATCAGCGAGATGATGAAGCAGGCCGATCAGGTCAGACTCGTCCGCGATCAGATCTCAGAGGCTTACAAGCTTGCCTATTACCTCCTGGAACAGGCAAACCTGTATACCGGCCAGCTGGGCAGCGTGCTGGATGAGATTCCGGTAGAAGATAGCATTCAGATGACGTATCGCTCGGTCATGGGGGTTGAAGTGCCGCATGTCATCTGGCAGAAGCCGGAAGAAGTGAAGATTCCGTATGGACTGGAATCCACGAACTCCCGGATTGATGAAGCCTATCTTCAGTTTCAGAAGGTCAAGGAGCTGACGATGGTGCTGGCAGAGGTTGACAGCAGTGTCTACCGCCTGGCCGATGCCATTTCCAAGACGCAGAAACGGGCAAATGCCCTTAAGAATATCGTGATTCCTAGATACGAATCACAGATCCGCGAAATCTCGGATCAGCTCGAAGAGAAAGAACGGGAAGAATTCTCCCGCATGAAGGTCATCAAAGCTTCGAAGAATGAGGCCAGAGCCTGACGCTCGCAGTGATGCGGGCGTTTTTCTTAGCCTTCTTTTCATAAAATCATTCATTTTTTCATGTGGTTTAACCAGAAAACAGAGTATTGTGCGGAAACTATCAAAAAAAGTGTGGTTTCCTTCGCTCATTCTCGTGTATGATTATTCTGTCTTGTGAATTTGGTGCACAATCGGAGGGGACTTATGGAAGATCGTGCTTTTGAGATCTTTGAAACAAAAGAGCGTGTTCAGGCAGACAATGCGAAGGAAGCAGAGAAAGTCAGAGCATCGCTGAAGCAGCATCATACGTTCTTAGTCAACCTGATGTCTTCGCCAGGAGCTGGAAAGACGACAACACTGGTGAGGACGATCCGGGAACTGAAGAAGGATTATCGGATCGGCGTCATGGAAGCAGACGTGGATTCGGATGTCGATGCGAGAACCATCGCTGCAGAGGGTGTGAAGGTGATTCAGCTTCATACAGGCGGCAGCTGCCATATGGATGCTGATATGACAGAGCGGGGATTAGAGGAGATGGGTCTGGATGGACTGGATCTCGTCTTCCTGGAGAATGTCGGGAATCTTGTATGTCCGGCGGAGTTTGATGTCGGGGCAGATGTCCGGGTCATGATCCTGTCGGTTCCGGAAGGAGATGACAAGCCGCTGAAATATCCGCTGATGTTCACGGTCAGCGACTGTCTCTTAGTGAATAAGATCGATGCCATGGAAGTATTTGACTTCGATATGAAAGCACTTGAAGAGCGGGCGAAGAAGCTGAATCCGGACATTGCGATTCTGCCGGTATCTTCGTTAAATGGAACAGGCTTCGAGGCATGGATTGCGTGGCTCAGAAACCGGATTGAGGAGAGCAGGGCATGAAGATCATTGAATTAAAGGAAAGCGTGACGGCTTCCAATGACCGGGATGCAGATGCGCTGAGAGAAGAGCTTACAAGCAAGGGAGTATTGCTGATCAATCTGATGTCTTCGCCAGGATCAGGGAAGACAACGCTGCTGAAGAAGACGGTCAGCGATATGAGCGATCAGAGAATTGCCGTGCTGGAGGCAGACATTGATTCAGCAGTAGATGCGGAACGCATGGAAGCTGCCGGGGCGAAGTCGATCCAGGTACATACCGATGGCATGTGCCATATGGATGCAGGCATGACGAAGAGAGGCCTGGATGAGATGGGCCTGGAGGATGTGGATCTGGCATTCTTAGAGAATGTCGGCAATCTGATCTGTCCGGCGGAGTTTGATACCGGAGCGCAGAAGAATGTGATGATTCTTTCGGTTCCGGAAGGAGATGACAAGCCGCTGAAGTATCCGCTGATGTTTCAGAAGAGCGATGTGCTTGTCATCACGAAGATGGATACGAAGGGATTCTTCACTTTCTCAATAGAGAAGTGCGTGGAGAGGGTGAAGCATCTGAATCCGGACATACAGATCTTCCCGGTGAGTGCGAAGACCGGAGAAGGCATGCAGGAATGGGAAGAATGGCTGCGGAAGGCAGTGAATGAAATCAAGCAGGAGGAGAGCAGGATATGAAGGACCAGAAGAATCGGATGACAAACGAACGGGATTACAAACAGGATCCCAACTACGTCGCACCAGACAAGGAAAAGGAGAAGGCCATCAAGCGGCTTGGCGAGATGATCACGGATCGCTATGCGGTGAAGTTCACGCATACGATGAAGACGGATGATCCGGAGTACTGGGCGCTGGATGAAGTGCTGACCAAGGAAGAGGCGAAGTTCCTGCTCAGTTTCAAGAAGACCAGAGTCAACTATGATCTGGAACAGCTTGCCGAGATGAACCACATGAGCATTGAGGATACGCAGAAGATGATTGATCATCTCCTGTGGATCGGCGTGCTGGAAAAGAACCGCGAGAATGCAGATAAGCATCTGCAGTATGATGTGCCGGTCTTTGTTCCTGGTTCGGCAGAGTTCATGATGATGCAGGACAAGCTGACGGAAGAGCATCCGAATCTGGCTACGTTCTTCAACCTGATGACGCAGATGCCGCTGGAAGGTGTGACGCCGATGGTTCCGCTGGGCGGAGCAGGTGTCGGCATGCATGTGCTGCCGGTAGAAAAGGCAATTGAATCGTGCAGCGAGAGTGTTTCTGTCGAACATCTGAGCCACTGGCTGAACAAGTATGACAAATATTCGGTTGGTCAGTGCACATGCCGCAAGCAGCAGTCGATACGAGGAGAAGGTTCCGGAGAGATTAACGGCGAGTTCTGCGTTGGCGTCGGAGATATGGCAGAATACTGCGTTGACCGCGGAACTGGCCGCTATATCACCTATGATGAGGCAATGGAGATCTTCAGGCGTTCTGAGCGGCATGGTTTCGTGCACCAGATTACCAACATTGATGGAGAAGACAAGATCGTCGGCATCTGCAATTGCGCTCCGGGTGTCTGCAATGCGATCCGTACGTCGCAGCTGTACAACACGCCGAACATGAGCCGTTCCGCTTATCGTGCGCATGTTGAGAAAGATAAGTGCGTGGCTTGCGGCAAGTGCGTGGAAGTCTGCCCGGTCGGAGCTGCCAAGCTTGGTCAGAAGCTGTGCACGAAACATGGTGCGATGACTTATCCGATGACGCAGCTTCCGGATGAGACGAAGTGGACCGCAGACAACTGGAATCCGAATTACCGGGAAGATGCGAAGATCAACTGCTATGAGACTGGTACTGCGCCATGCAAGACGGCCTGCCCGGCACATCTTGCCGTTCAGGGTTATGTGCACATGGCAGGCGAGGGAAGATACCTGGATGCACTGAAGCTGATCAAACAGGATAATCCGTTCCCGGCTGTGTGCGGTGCGATCTGCAACCGCCGGTGCGAAGATGAATGCACCCGCGGCAGCATCGATCAGCCGATTGCAATTGATGAAATCAAGAAGTTCATTGCTGCCCAGGAACTCAAGGCGGAGAATCGGTTTGTGCCGATCTGTGAGAAGGATGATGGCGGCATGTGGGGACCTGATTACAAGATGGCGGTCATCGGTGCCGGTCCTGCTGGTCTCTCGTGTGCGTATTATCTCAGAACCAGAGGCTATGATGTCACAGTCTTCGAGAAGGAAGAGAACCTCGGAGGAATGCTGATGAACGGCATCCCGAGCTTCCGTCTTGAGAAAGATGTCATTGCTGCAGAAATCGATGTGCTGAAGCAGATGGGCGTGGAATTCCGTACCGGTGTGGAAGTCGGAAAAGATGTTACCATTCCGGAACTGAAGGCAGAAGGCTATAAGGCATTCTATCTTGCCATCGGCTGCCAGGGCGGCAGAAAGGCTGGTGTTCCGGGCGAAGATGCAGAGGGCGTCCAGACTGGTGTCGAGTTCCTTCGCAAGGAGAACCAAGGCCAGGGCAGCCGCCTGAGCGGTGACGTCGTGGTGGTCGGCGGCGGCAATGTCGCTGTGGACGTCGCCCGTACTGCATTAAGAGTTACGGATGGCAAGGTCACGATGGTCTGCCTGGAAGGTGCGCTGGAAATGCCTGCTGCTCCGGATGAAGTAGCTGAAGCAAAGGCAGAAGGCATTGCGATCCGCAATGGCTGGGGCCCGAAGAAAGTGCTGACTGAGAATGGCAAGGTGACCGGCATCGTGTTCAAGAAGTGCACGCAGGTCAAGGACGCCAGCGGCAGATTCAACCCGCAGTATGACGAGAATGAGACGATCACGATTTCCTGCAGCAATGTGCTGATGAGCATCGGCCAGTCGGTGGTGCTTGGCGATCTTCTGAAGGGAACGAAGGTAGAAACGAGAAAGAACGGCGGCATCATCGCGGATCCGGTTACCTATCAGACTGCAGATCCGGATATCTTTACAGGCGGCGATGTGTTCACTGGTCCGAAGTTTGCGATTGATGCGATTGCGGCTGGAAAGATGGCCTGCGAATCGATGCATCGTCATGTGCATCCGGGTCAGTCTCAGACGATTGCCAGAGATCTGCGCAAGTTCATCGAGCTGAATAAGGAAGATATCGTTGTCGAGTCCTATGACAATGCGAAGCGTCAAGTTCCGCATAAGGTGAAGGAACTGGAAGGAACCTTCCATGATGAGCGTCTGCCGTTCACGGAAGAGCAGGTGCAGGCAGAGGCGAAGAGATGCCTGGGCTGCGGAGCGACATATGTGGATCTGAATCGCTGCATCGGATGCGGTCTGTGCACGACGCGGTGTGAGTTTGACGCAATTCATCTGAGCAGAGATCTGCCGGATGCATCGAAGATGTACAAGGCTGAAGACAAGTTCAAGGCGATTGCGCCGTATGCGGCAAAGCGCGAGATGAAGATTCTCTTCGGCAAGAAGAAAGATGCATGAAATGGGCATTGTCACTCATCTGGCGAAGACGCTGGATGAGCTGGCAGCAGAGCAGCATATTACCCGGATCGGCTCAGTGACGCTGCAGGTCGGCGAAGTTTCCGGAATCATGACGGATTACTTCGTGGATTGCTGGAATTACTTCAAGGTGCGCCATCCGGTGCTGAAGGATTCCGAGCTGAAGCTGGAGACATTGCCAGCCGTGACGATCTGCGAGCATTGCGGCAAGACCTATGAAACGGTAAAGTACGGAAGAACGTGTCCGTACTGCCAGAGCGAAGAGACCTATCTTCTGACTGGCAATGAGTGCATCATCAAGGAAATCGAAGCCGAGACGGAAGACGATCGGCAGGGAGAGGAGTCAGTTCCGATGAGGGACTGATTCTTTTCTTTCCGGCAGTGTTGCACTTACAAAATTCTAGTCTTCGGGAATTGAGGAAATATGATGAACATGGTTTACCAATACCGGAGATTGGATATCATCCTGAGCCGAATCTTACAGGGAATAAGATCCAGAAAATACTGCATTTCCATACTTTTGATAAGAATTTCAATCGATTTATGGGTGGAAAAGTTTCAAAAACTATGAATAGTGATATTTATAAAAAATACGTATGTATTTGGAGGTATACGGATTATGATCAACGGTAATCTCAGCCAATTTCTGGATTGTTACTGCTCTTCTCAAATGTCCCGAATCTGATCTGCTCAGATGTCCGGAAACTGCTCATCTTCGTGTATCCGGCATGTGTTCCTGAATTGACGAAGCCCGGTTTCCCGGGCTCTATTAATTTAT
>Ga0256404_1002010_pt1:0-45000 | contig 46425 bp, 34 predicted proteins | sample RumenRJG_01DNA_FD_185990 | JGI IMG/M metagenome (GOLD analysis project Ga0256404, IMG submission 185990) | Bovine rumen microbial communities from Lethbridge, Alberta, Canada - RJG_01 | ecosystem: Host-associated > Mammals > Digestive system > Stomach > Rumen | place: Canada: Alberta... | reverse complement strand
CTCATTAAGTAAGTGCCTGCTTTTCTAGCGGCAACGACTATGATAACAAAACATGCTTTCGCTGTCAACAAGTTTTTTTATTTTTTTTAATTTTTTTTCATGCAGAAAAGTTACCGGTTTTTACAGTATTATCTGTACCTATAATCCTAATATCCTTTCTGTACTTGTAATCCTAATAATAGGTAGCTTAGGATGTCTGTAACATTATTTTTATTTTGGCCCATATCGAACACCTGAGTTGGCAAACTGCATTTCGATAGAACTTCTACAACTGTCTGCGTCTCATTGAATGGATACATTTCGACTGTTATATTCTCGCCCCATGATGAAAAAGACATATCGTGAGACATCTCGAATATTACTCCATTTTTATCATCCGGAATTTCTTTTACTATTCTATAGCCCTGTATATTTCTTAATCTGTCAACCAGATACATAAGGTGACAAGTCACCAAAACTCTATCTGACGCTTTTGCTCCCATAATCATACTCCTTAATATGCTAATATTCGCGGAAGCCCATTATATCACATTTCTCTTTGTTTTTCTGTAATGATTTTTTTACATTACGCTTTTTTTTACATTACGTTTTTCTACGTTAAAGAAAAAAGAGTTAGGGATGTTTTAACCCTAACTCTTTTTCTGTACTTTCAAGTTATTTCATAGATTGGAGTTTGTTATATCATTCTTCTTTGGTTGATTCTGGCTTCGTTTTATACATTTTCTTCTTATATAGTATGTAAACTGAACCTATTGCTGACATTAGTAATATAGAAGCAAATATCTGGATCAGCGTATCATCGCCGGTCTTCGGTGAATTAGTTACATTTGAGGTTCCAACTACCGCTGATTTAGGTGCGGTTTCACCCTCTACTTTTTCTTCTGTCGGTTTTTCTTCAGTTGTTATCTCCTCCTTCGGCGCTATGGATTCAGTCTTTGATACGGATTTCACTTTTACTGTTTGTCCTGCATCCGACAAATCTTTATGCCATCCGAGAAGCTTTCCATTTGCTGTGTAGCATTCTTCAAATACTACTAATTCTGTATCCGCTAGGTCTTTAGTACTAAATGAAAACTCTAGCTCGACCTCATTTTTATCCTTCGATACTATAAAGGTCTTTTCTGCCTCAATAGGTTTTCCATTTACTAGGACTTTTTCTCCTGTTGATTTATATACGAGCCAGCCTTTCATTTTGTATTCTTTATTTTCATTTACATCAAATGATTCGCATAGAACCTTATCGACTACTGTAACATCCGAATCAACCTCTAGCTCCTTATCTCCGTCAGCTTTATCTGTCGCAGTCGTCGAAAGTCTTGGAACATATAGAGTTTGTTCATATATATCTTCTTCGTGTTTGATGTATGGGGTGCCTGCTTCATTTATATTTTCTAATGTATATTCTCCCTTGTAGAGATATTCGAAGACAACATACGATTTGCCTGCATCTGATTCAGGTGCTATGACATTTTCAAATGTAACAGTCCGGCTTCCGCACTGTTCAAAGAAACTCTTCGCATACTTATCACCTGTCTTAAATGTCAGAACACTGATAAGATCTTCGTCCGTTTCCTTATACGAGCCATCCTGCTCTTTAATCATTTTCTTATATGGATGAAATGTTCCATCCGCTTCTTTCACCATGAGACGTCCAAGCAATGTGAATGTTTCGGCACTATCAAGGTTCCAAAATTCTACGACATCCTCTATAGTCTGCGGTTCATTTATAGCTAAAGTATGTGAATCTGTATCTAGTACTCTGGCTGTGGTTGCAAGCCTTGGGGACTTAACATTATGGATCTTGCCATCTGATTCAGTTGCTTCTTCATCGAAGATATTAAAGACTTTTCCATCATCATCCTTAGTGACAGTAAAGGTTTTCACCCCCTCTAGCTGATAGCCCTGATTCGCATCGCAAGCTACCTCTCTCACTTCGTAATCACCTATAGAAAGCGCACCTAAGGAATCCATCACATCGCCCTCTCCACCTGAGGCAGACTTAGCAAACCATAATCCATTTTCCGATGAATGAGCTATCTCTGATGAATCATATCTTCCATCTTCTTCAGTTCTTATAATATGAGTTTCGCCGGTTGTTACATTTCGAATCTCAAATTCTACTCCTGCCATAGGAGCACCTGATTCATAGTCCAACTTTTCTAAAGCAATATCCGCCCTCACAGGTATTTCTAGGACAGCACCCGTTCCATCACTATTCATGCTAGTTGAACTAATTACATTTAAAGAGTCTTCAGCAGCGGACTTTGCATCTATCTTTATTAGTGAAACTTCATCACTGAGCAGATATCCTTCAGGTTCTTTTATCTCTCGAATAGTAAGCCAGCCAAGAGGTATTCCAACTTGCGATGTATCATCATCTAGGTAGAAATCGTCACCAGATACTTTATGTTCTTCGTCCAGATAAGCTTCATTTGAAGTATCAGTTTTTATAACCCAGGTTCTAGTAGGCGAAATGGATAGTAAATCTTCCACGGAATATTCTGCTTCTTCTGACGCATCGAGCATATAATAATCTACACTAAACTCTGCCCCGGATAGGTCTGCCTCGGCACCTGTTATGTCCTCTTTTAGTATTCGTAGATTTACTGTATCAATTTCTGGTTTATCCGTAACTTCAACTACCGTCTCACGGTTACTGCTAAGTACTGTAAACTTGCCGCTCTTTTCAAGGTTACTTAAGCTATAGTTCTTTCCAACCTTTGTCTCCTTATAATAAAACTCTGTGTCTAAGTATCCTCCACCTTCTGCAGCCGTCATCCATTTAGTGATATCAAGAGAATGCTTGGTATGCCCCTCGGAATCTATCTCCAACGCTCCGCAGTATTCATTATCCTCGCTTCTATATATTTCGTAGGTTGTTCCGTCTAGATCATAGTTTGGATTTCCACTTGATATGATTTCATTTGATGATTTCTTAAGAAGCGACAGATTATAAGTCGTCTCATTTCCAATCTCTTTATAAACTATGGAATTAGCATTTTCGTAAACGGGAAGCTGATACCATCTGCCAACATTTTTCTCATATGGAAAAGGTGCGGATTTTTCATAAGCATATACTACAGAATATTTTGTCTTTGAAGTCCACCCAATGGTTCCTCTGCCATATGCGTCAGTCGTAATAGAGCCGAGATATGTTGACGATGGATTCTGAGCAGTATATATATCAAATACAACACCCTTTATATTCTTGCCTGAGACAGTATCCTTCTTTACAACTCCAACAGCCCCATCATACGTATGCTCCTTAATATTTGTAACGCTTGCTTCGATACCAACCTCGCTCACTTCAAACATTTTGTCTGTACAAGGAGACGGATCAACTGAAGCACCCTTTACTCCAAATGGGCCAAATCTCTTACCTATATTTTCCTTATAACCCTCAGGTGCATTTGTCTCTATAAGCATTACTTTGAAGTTTCTACCATAATAATCCTTATCACTCCATCTAAAGACACCAATTCCGTCGCTTTCACTTGTTGTGACTGAACCAATCTTGGCTCCCCAATCTTCATTATATATATCAAATGATACTCCGCCGATTGGCTTATGAGTTTCCTCATCTTCCTTCTTCACACCAAAGCCATAGTAGTACCATGTAGGTTCTGGCTCCGGCTCATCTGACTTTATTTTCTTAATGCAAATGTATGCAAATATTCTCTGACGCCCAGAACTTACCCAATCATTTATGATAGCGCAGTAATAATACCAGCCCCAGGAATCATAGCCTGCATATTCAAAATTAATAGAAGCTATAGACTGAACACCAAGTGGCGGTACAGATTTATCTATTCCCACATGATGGTCGTAGCATGCTGTATGAACCTTGCTCGGATCATCTTCGCCATATACCGTAAATGAAGATAAAGGATCTCCACCATAAGCTGTAAGAGTTCCAAAGCTTGATATAGCTCCAGTATAATTCGATGTGACCCCCGAACTTGTTCCATTATTGATGGACATGCCCGTTGCATTTATCCAGCGAGGATAGCCTGATGGCCTTGAATCTACCGCCTGTCCTGTTACTCCAAAACCATATATCGTATTAAGGCAATCAGCCCAACTGCTGCTTTCAGACAGAGCGCCGCGAAGAAGTATTTCCTCTGCGACTTCGCTGGATGTGGGAGTGGTAATTCCCATGATGCCTGTAGAGGGAAGCTTATTTCCTTCTATATCCGTGGTTGAAGGAAGTGTATAAAATGAAGTTGATTCTGTTTGTGATGAATCTGTTTGTGATGAATCTGTCTGTGATGAATCTGTCTGCGATGAATCATTTTGTGTATTAGGTTTTGTATCTGGTTCATCTGTCTGATCTTCCTCTAAATGCGAGAAAGGAATTATCTCTACTTCCTCTACTTCTTCGTCCTCTCTCACAGCCGGCTCAAATATCAAACTATTCTCGGACTTCTCCGACTCAACATATTCTGATGTAAATACGTCGCTTCGACTTGTGACGGTGTCGATTCCATTTAGTATATAAGCTGAAAACTTTGCTGCTGCAACTGATGTAGAATCAGCTGTCACGTAATAATCTACCACCGAACCATAGTTCGAAGAACTGATTCGGTTACCATATGAATCAGCCGCTCCTATAGTATAGATAGAACTGATATTTGCAGGTGTATAGTACGATGCGTCGCGTCCATTATTACCCGCCGAAGCTACAACTATAATACCTCTAGCTACCGCATCACAGATTGCCGCTCTCATCAGTTCTGAATCAGCCACTGAGACTGAGCAAAGAGACAGATTGATAACTGATACATTTGCTCTGATAGCATATTCGATAGCTGTATAAACATCCGAGACTTTTCCTGTAGAACTTGAATCAAGTGCTTTGATAGATAAGATTCTCGCTTCGCTGTTTGCCTCTGATATAGCATTTGACAAAATAGTTCCGTGGCCATTATCATCTGCCGTGCTTCCTCCGAGAACTGAGACTGCACCAACCACAGCAGTTCCACTGGCTCCCGTATCTATAAGTGCAATGCAGCCACTATAATCAGATATTGGTACATCATCTAATAAATTATATTCATCATCCTCTGTCGATTCTTCGGTCGTTTCTTCAGCTGTTTCTTCAATTACTTCTTCGGTTGTTTCTTCAGTCTCTAAAGAGTCTGTTGGGCTCGCTTCATTTGCCTGAAAGCTCCCATTAACTTCTACTAAACTCGAAACAGTCGAATAGTATTCGTAAGCCTTTGCTGTCGCATATGCATCTTCGTAACGTGTGAGATATATTCCGTTGCAACTCGATATTATATCTGTACCCTCTTCGAAAAAGTCAGGTCCCGGTGCCGCTATAAGTAACTCACAGCTCGAAAAATCCTGCCCTTCTGCAAATGATTCTCCCGCCGGTATTGTAGGGAAACACAGCGATATCGCTACGAACCCAGCTATAATTCTTTTTATTATATTTATACTTGTTTTCATACACTCTGATCCTCTCTAATCAAGCATCTAATCTCCTTTTATACACATTCAAACTGTATCCCCGCGATACTTACCGTATCACCAAGGGTAGCCTCTAATTCTTCTCCTCCTGTGATTCTTACATCATTTACAAATGTACCATTTGTGGATCCTGCGTCTCTTATAGTGACTCTGTCGCCTCTCTTCTCAAATATTGCATGGACACGGCTGACCGACGGATCATTTAAGTAGTAATCACATATATCCTTCTGACGTCCAACTCTGGTTTCTCCTTCGATAAGATAGATTTCATTTGATTCATTTCTATCTCTAGGTACGAGACATGAAACAGAGGTACTCATGCCTTGAGATAGTACAGATGTTTCTATATATTCTTCTCTAATAAGCGGTTTCTTAAGTTCGTTATGAATAGGAGGAGCCTCTGAAACCTGGTACTGCTGCATGGCGAGGTCTTCCTCACGTTCTTCTTGTCTTTCCTTAAGTCTTAGATAATCTATAACCAGATACGCAACGAGTATTCCAACAATTAGCGCAGAAACCTTAAATGACATCACTCCGAAAAGTATATAAAGAACAATCGATATAACTATCGCCACAACTGATACCGCTATATGCCATTTCTTACTATTTGATATTTCATTTTTATAAGACTCCTCATCTTTGTCCTTACACCTTTCCACACTCTCAGATTCTTCTTCTACGAAAAGACTTGGAAAGGAATCCTCCTCAAATGTTTCCTCTTCCAACATCACCTTAGAGGGCTCCGACTCTTCATCATCCATTTTCAAAAAAAGCTCTGGAGTAAAGTTATCCCCCAGAACCTTGCTATATAAGTCATATAGATACATCACTCCATTATGATCCTGATGATCATAGATTCTCATTATCTCTTCAAAAAGACTCTTCAACTGTTCCTTAAAACTTGTTCGATATCCCGGAACATATAGGAAACTGAACTTATCGCAGGATACGTCATATAGAATGTATCTTGTACTTAGTATCAAACTATCCGGACTAAGCAGATAGGAGCCAATCTCCCTGAGACATTTTCTAAGATCCCTCATAAGCTCCTTTACATCACTCACCCCAGGCATACTTTTTCTAAACTTATCGGAAAGAGTTGATAGTCCATCTACCTTGACGCTAAGACTCTTTTTTCCATTTATCTCTCTAAGGCTGCTAAATGGTATATATTTCATTTCATTATTAATGATCATTTGAACTTCGTAATTATCAGGAATAGCCACATCATTTACTTCGAAAAACCGGCTAATCCCCATATTTTTCGTAAGTATCACCATAAAACTGCCACCTCCTTAGTCTTTCCATTCTTACATCTATTTCTCTCTCAGCATCTACTTCGCTGGAGCCAAACAGATGGAGACTGCCCTTACAGGTAGCCTTATTACTAGATGAAGAACCATCCACTTCAGCACTTCCAAGAACAACCGCTTTCGTATAATCCTGAGAATCAAGATATGCTTCTACTTCTTTATTTCTTATATTCACAAGTGGGATAGTATAAAGCGCCCTTCTCTCTTCTGACAAAATATAACCCCTCTCATAAACCAGTATCAGACCTAATAAACATACAAATATTCCGATTATGACTACAGGAACAACAACACTGGCCTCTATGGTCATAAATCCTTTTCTATCTTCAATTAAGTATCTACATTTTTTTGCTTTATCAATCCTTTTATTTCGCACATTACTTCTCTCTTTTCATCTAAAGTTTTCTGATTCTGCCACGATTTACTAGCTATCTAGCTAATGTCCACATTTAGAGCAGGGAGGCAGACTTACCTCATCTAAGGCTTTTCTAGAAACCGTTCTCTTAAGACGTGAACAAGTCCTGCTGGAATGATAGCATTCACCCTCGCTGGTAATAAAAACCTGAGAACCGTCACCCCCACCGCAATATTCACAAGCTCTGTAGCCACTTCTTTCTGCCGATGCCTTATCGCTGCCATAAACATCAGGCATCAGATAAGTACAACTTCTTGAGTTATGATAAACAGTTCCTTGCTCTGCCACATATACATAAACATGCTGTTCCTCTGATATCTCAGAAGCTTCATATATTCCCTTTCCCAGATATGCCCTCTGCCTAATATGTTCCTTCACCTGTCTCTTAAAGATTCCTATCATTGGTGCATTTATTCTCACATAGTAGGTCGCATATATATCAATATATCCCTGATCATCGGGGAAGCTGGAACCTATAAAACTAACCCCCAGACTCCCTCCAACAACGTATTTCTCCAGGAGGGCCTTGTCATCGATATATTCTTCAAAGCGAAGCTTTGCCATAGGGTAATCCATCACAGATACGCTCTCAAAAGAATCTGTCAGATATGCATATTCCGCCATATACTCAGCTGTTTCAATTAACCCCTCATACACTACTGATTCAACACGGTATAGTTCTGACATGTATATAAAAGCAAATACTGTAAAGAGAAAAAGAGGAAATGCTATAGCTGCTTCTATAGATGCGCTGCCTCTGTTATTCATACTGCTCCCGCTCCTGCTTCTAAATATGCTATATATAATTCTGCATCTCATGTAGCCTCTGACTATTTCTCCTTTCGATTCTTTATTATATTTAGCGAGTTAGCTAAGTATTCCATCCACCGAGAGTACAGATTATATTCAAATGTTTAATATCCACTGTCTTCATGAACGTTTATCTCACTACCCTTATAGGTTACTGACACGTCAGCTCCAAATGCTGTTACCGCATTTTTCATTCGAAAAGTCTCGTCAGATCCTTCCGCACCGGTTTCAGATACATTTAGCTGAATCACATCAAGCATTCTGTAATACATATCCTCTCCCTGAAATGCCATAAGAATCATCAGATATTCCTTATAATCAAGTCCTGACTCATCATCCGTTGCTTCAGATTCTAGTTCTGATAAATGTGCAAGACTTTCGAAATCTGTAATCCAGTTGGTACTATTTTTCCAGAAGGGAACGCTATGTCCCCTAACTAATCTATAAACATCCATGATTGATTCTATGTATGACCAACATCCCATAAGCAAATACTTTACTACGTACTTGGCCGGAGGAAACTCAACTGTTAGCGCTGTTGCAAGCACCTCACATTCTTCCTGTTTCGTATGATCTGTAAGAATATATGCAAAGTTGAATCCAAATCTGATAAGCAATATGTCATTTACTACTTCTTCGTAATTAGCTCCATCATTATCTTCACCCGCTACGATATATTCCATTTCCAGATTAAGATATGTATCGTCGTACTTCTCATCTGTAAGAGAGTTGAAGCACTCTGCTCCATACATAACCGCCTCAACATTAGTAAGAAGATTTGTTCCCCAACCGCTGCTTTTTCCTGTATCAAGCTCCATTTGATCAAGATTATCGAAATCAGTATCTATATCTCCAAATGAAAACGAACTCCTTCCAGCGGATGGAAGTTCCGTTGCTTGTCCAGAGGACGATATAGAGTTAGGACTGAGGTTCGCATCACCAGGAAGCAATATACTTGCTATACCAGCATCCGTATAAGTCTTTAGAGTATCTCTAGGGTCCTTAACTTGCTCCGCCTGCTTTGCTTCTCCCTCTTCTTCCGTTTGCTCCTCTTCTTCTGCTTCCGCTTCTTCTGTCTCCGCCTCCATAGATTGCTGTCCTTCGCTTATATCCTGTTCCATCTCATTTATATCCTCATCATCAACCGGATCATCACTACCACCGGTTTTTTCCAGGATCTTATCCACGGTATAACTCAGCGTCTCGTACTTGAAATCGTCCTTTATCTGATACTTAAACTCCGACAGATCATCATCCATCAAATAAGCCATCGATGTTAGTTCTACACTTTCAACATTAAAGTCATCACCCAGATCTACTCTCAGCAGCCCCTCCATATCTTCTTCGAGAGCTCCCTCGCCTAGACCTGAGGCATTTTTATCTAACAGTAGGATATGATAACGATCGAATATCAGCCTGTTGTAATTCGCTAGTTCGCTTGACATCGCACTACTAGTCGCGGTAACCACCTTTGACTTTGCTCCTGAATCATCCATGATTTTCAAAACTGCAGTTACGACAATCAGCATCACTATAATCATCAGTGATAGAAAGATCGTCACATACCCCCTATTATTCATGCATTTAAACCTTTCTTATTTCATTTTTCTTATATCTTTTTTCTTTCGTTTGTTTCCTTATCCATAAAGGAAAATGCTATAATGAAATGACTAAAATAATAAAACTTATTTAACCCGTTACAGTGCTTGCATTTTCAGTGATCGTGTTCCATATCTTTGTTACAAGTGATACTGCCTGAGTCTTGAAGATAATAACCAGCCCTATCAGGACAACCAATATAAGTATTACCTCAACCGCTGCCACACCACTGTTATCCCTGCCTACTGATGCTAATCTACATCTGATCTTGTCATATAATTCTTCCATAATTATTACCTCCCTAATTACAATGTATTCTTTTCCACCTTGTTCTATGTCATCTCATCCCTATAAAAGCCGGGAACATGACAACTATAATTACGGTAATTAATAGAATAGCGGTAGGGATAAGCAGTTTCTCTGAAGCCTGTTCTCCCTTTTTTCTCACCCTCTCTTTTTTTAGAAAGAAACTTGTTTTTACCTCTGTATCCAGCAGTTTAAGGAGATTTGAATTACCGAAGTTAAGATTCTGGCTTATAAGCGACATTAGACGCATGTATTCTTCCAGACCCAGTCTGTTGCCCAGTTCCATATATGCCTTTGGCTCAGATATGCCGGAGTCGATCATGTTGAGTGTATATTCGATCTCATTTACTAAAAACATACATTTCTCATTCCTGATTGCATATCTGAATGACTTCTGCAATGTGAACCCAGCTCCGATATATATAGCGAGTCTATTAGTAAATCCATAGTACGCATCACCTATATCCTCATCTCTTTTTTCTCCTTGCTCCTTTAACTTGCTATATTTATAAAACCCCATTAATGCTATAACTAAAAATCCAAAGAGAAGCACTACGTTAAGCTTCTCATCCTTTGTTTCAACATTTCTTTCTATAAGTACATTCTCTAGCTCCCTCGGAAGTTTGAACTCTTTCTCGGCTCTGTTTTCCCCTTCAATATTCAGCATTGCGACCTTTGCCTTATCGGAGTTACTTAAATTATCCTCCTGAGAAACTTCAGCATAGGTTTTATATTCCCTGCTATAATTTGCGTCCTTTATGGTAGCTGTAATATTTACATGTTCAGCATGTTCGAGACTATCTGCTACTATCTTTCCATCACTTCCAAGAACTGTAGGCATATCCGTCTCCCATATAATCTTTAGAGCACTACCTTCATATCTCGTTGGAAAAAACATATTCTCAGTAACATGGTCCCGGCTTGAATTGGTACCCAGAATTACTGAATCTATATACTCCTCGGCTTCCATAGAAACTTTATTAAACTCCTCCCTTGTGTATTCTCTCGGACTAACCTCAAGGGAATAATTACTCAAGTCATCAGTATCTTTATCAGTGAGCTTAATATCTACATAAATTGGGTCCTGTCCTATCTCAGGCCTTTCTATGGTATATAAATCTTCTTTTCTTTCTGGAACGAAACTCAATGCAGCCAGAATAATCAGAAATGCTATAAGAATACGGAGTAAGTCATGTACATTTACCGCTATTCTGTTATATACTTCACGCGACAAAGCTTTGGTATTGAGGGGCTTTGTTTTCCTTACATAATCCATTATCCCAGCTTTATTTATATGATCTGCTACCCAGAACGAAAGCCACCATAAGGGCGAAAATCCATCCTTATACTTGCTATAGTTTTTTCTACTGATAATAGCGAGCACGCATAATACCAGCAGAAGTCCTACGGTTATATAACTAACCATCCTCTCTCCCCTTTCAGATATTTATATCAACGATTCTTTTCCCTAGATAATCTGCAAATATATTTATTCCAAGAACTACTGTCATAATGATCTGTCCCAGAATAGTGTCATACAGTGGACTTAAAAAACCTTTGCTAGTAACACGGAGAAACAAAATGAGTACGGCAGGCATAAACACCATCATCTGTTGCTCCAGTTTTTTTGATGCAACCATAACTTCTAGCTCAGCACCCAGTTCTATTACCTCAACTATCCTGTTTACAGTATCCTTTATTATCTTTATTGCATTTCCTCCAGTCTTTTTAACCGCTGAAATCACTTCCACGAAATCACAGATTTCTTTTATATCAACTCTGTCCGCAAACTCCATAAGAGCTTCTTCCAGAGATATATTTAATTTCAGTTTTTTATCTATAAGTACGAGTTCTCTAACAATCCTCGATTTATCTCCATATAGCTGTCTCATTTCCTCACCAGCTTCTCTAAGAGACCTTTCCATAGAGTTACCTGCTTCAAGAGCACTCTGCATTGCGATTAGCATCGCTTTAAACTGTCCAAGGATTCTCTGCCTCTTTTTTCTCTTCATGTTCTCGATCAGAACCTTATAGATATATAAGCCTGCAAGTGATGCAGGGATGACTCCCCAGAGATTTGCGAAATATATATATACAACCGCAAGTGACACCGCAGCAGATATTCCTATCGCAACTAGTCTCTCCCTCACATCCTTCATTAGTAACCCCCATCTCTATAGACTCCAATCAGTCCTGCATTTATCAACTTATTCACATTTTTAAGATCATTTATCTTCTTAAGATCTCCTGTAACAACATCACTGCTTGAATCATCTTCCTCAAATCGATAGATTTCATTTGTGATAATTTCATCATTCTTCACACCTATCACCTCCCTGATTTCCAATACTTTTCTCGACTTATCTCTAAGTCTTCCCAGATGAACTATGACGTCTATAGCAGAAGCAATCTGTTGTCTCACCGCCTTCAGCGGCAACTCCGCTCCCATAAGCACCATCGACTCAAGTCTCATCATCATTTCATGCGCTGAATTAGCATGCCCCGTTGAGAGGCTGCCGTCATGGCCTGTGTTCATAGCCTGCAGCATGTCTATTGCTGCCGCGTCTCTGACCTCGCCAACTATGATTCTGTCCGGACGCATACGGAGACTGCACTTTATTAAGTCGCGAATAGTTATCATATTCCGGCCTTCAACATTTGCATTTCGCGCCTCAAGCCTCACAAGATTCTTAACTCCTCTGATCTTAAGTTCGGCAGAATCTTCTATCGTTACGACTCTCTCGTCTCCTGGGATATATTCGGATAGAGCATTTAAAAATGTTGTCTTACCTGCTCCCGTTCCACCGGAAATGAAAATGTTATATCCACTCCTTACAAGCAGCCCCAGAAAGCTTGCTGTGCTGTTGTCTATAGCCCCAAGCTCTACCAGTTTCTCCATTCCCATAATTTCCTTAGGAAACTTTCGGATAGTCACTGCAGAGCCGTCTACAGATATACCCTTCAAGACAACATTTACTCTCGAGCCGTCATTTAGTATCAAATCGACTATTGGAGAAGTTTCATTTACCATACGATTGGCTTCTCCAACTATCTGCTGTATAACGCTCATAAGTCTGTCGCCATCTTCAAAATGCTTCTCGGACCTATAGATACTTCCGTGCCTTTCGAAGAATATATTCTCAGGACCATTTATCATAATTTCTGTGATGCTGTCGTCCTCCAGTAGCTCCGACAAGACATCTAGTCTTCTTATGGAATTAAATATCTCGCTTTTCAGCTCCATCTTTTCCTTGAGTGGTATATAAGAATCGGATACTTCAGCGATGCAGCTATCAATCAACTGGCTGATATCTTCATCTCTTATTTCCCCCGACAGATCTATGCCATCCATCACCGCCTTCTTAATATGTAACTTAAGCGTCTCCTCCATGAGTTAATACTCCTCTTCATCCTGTCCTTTGATCTTCCACAGGACTCTTTCCATTTCCGAACTATTCTCATCCACATCAGGTATATAAACCTTCTGAATCTTTGTCATAAGACTTCTGAGCCCCATATCCTTCAACATTTTTTCAAAGACTGATATCTTTCTTATGGAGACATCGTCAGAAAGTGTCGGCATATATATCTTGTCAAACCCAGATAAAATCCTCATATCACTGAGCACCGCACTACCAAGATCAAAAACTAGCGTTGTATATTTTCCTGGCTTGAGAAGGCTGGCCTTCAGTCTCTCCATATCGTCGACGGTTACATCACGCATGTCCATGTATATGGGCGATATGCATAAACTATGGAAACCATTCTCCAAATGAATCTCAGAAGACAAGGCTTCTTCAAGTTCAGGTGATCCGGATTTAAGTAAATAAAGTAAATTGTTATCTATCATGTCAGGATCTTCGCCAAAATCCTGAGCTGATACATATAATCCGCCTCTCACCCCGTCATCTTGTACAAGTGCCTTTGCTAGCCGAGTCTTCCCACACCGACCAAGAGGTGAATAGACGGCATATATACTATGTAACTCCCTTACATCCTTCTTCTCTGATATAAGAGCCCTGATTTCTGCGCAAATGAGTTCTACTCTCTGATATTTGTAAATAGATGGATATCTATTCTTATCGATCTGCCATCCTCCAGGCGTCTGGCGGTAATCTGTGAGATAACACGCCTTTACATCCATATAAAAACTGCCATCGTCGGTATCTGAAAACAAACTATTGTCACTTGAAACTATTAGATCCAGATCTTGAACTTCCAGATATTCACGAACCTCATCCATCCCCGTGAACAAAGTAACCGTCATACCCATATCTCTGTGTGCATTAATGTAATCCATAAGAGCACCGCAGTAATCCAGGTCTGCATCACATAACCCTACTTTGTAGGTCCTCATTTTCTACCTCCTTTCCCGAGGTGATTGACTCATAGGTTATCACCAAAGTCAGGAGTCAACCACGGCACAAATGCCCACTTATGTTGCGCAACAAATAGTTGCATTTTAGTTCACCAAAAAAAGAGAAACCTCCCATTTTAGCGGTCTATCAGTGAAACGAAGACCAAAATGCTCGGTTTCTGGGCGCCTGTTTTTGCGCATACGTGACTATTTATGACTGTTTTGAGGGGCTTAGCGGGACGAATAATCCCTTAATTCTTTTTGAAATGGCAATATAGACAATGGAGTTTGTGAAAAAAGACGAACGAAAAGTGGGCACGCAGCAAAGTGTAAACTACTTTATGTTAATCAAATGAACGATGTCACTGTGATAGGACAAACAAAAAAGAGGATAGCTCTCATATGAGAACTATCCCCTGTCATATTCATAACTTTACTTATCTGTATCAGCTTCCTTTTTATCCTTATCGTCATCGCCATCAATATACTTATTAAGTGTATCAACTACTGTGTTGAGGTTATATGGCTTTGCGATATAATCATCAAGCTGATTCTGCATGATACGTTCCTTATCACCGAACATTGCTCTAGCTGTTACAGCGATGATAGGAAGTCTTGGCTTTCTATTCTCCTGTTCGATCTTACGAATCTCCTGAGTAGCAGCAATACCGTCCATAACAGGCATCTGTACATCGAAGAGTGCTGCGTCGTAAGTCTTCTCCTTATAAAGCTCAACGGCCTTTTCTCCATTTTCAGCTATATCGTAAGAGAATCCTGCCATACCAAGGAGCTTTCCGATAACCTGCTGGTTAACTGGCTCATCCTCTGCAACAAGGATACGGGCATTCTTGCCATTTGCGTTGTTGATTGAGTAAACTGCAGGATCTTCCTTCTTGATTTCTTCAGCTTCAACCTCAGCTGCCTTAACAACCTTTACAGGAATCTCTGCGATAAATGTTGAACCTATGCCTTCCTTACTCTGAACTGAGATAGTACCATTCATCAGCTCAGTTATCTGCTTAGAGATAACAAGTCCAAGTCCTGAACCACCGTACTTACGTGTATCTGAACCATCTACCTGTGAGAATCTGACGAAGAGTTTGCTCATATCAGAATCTGAGATACCGATACCAGTATCAGCAACTGCGATACGGAGTCTTATCATTTCATCTGTATCATCAAGTGCAGCTATCTTAACTCTTACTCCACCATCGGAAGTAAACTTGATAGCATTTGAAAGCATACAGTTAAGTACCTGCTGGATACGCTGTCCATCTGCACGGACAAGCTTAGGCATGTTGTTACCAAATGATAGATCAAGTGATATATTCTTTCCATCTGCTGAAGGAACGTGAGCTGCAACTGTCTCTTCAATAGCGCTCTTAATATCACATATTTCTTCCTTAATCTTGTACTTACCAGCTTCAAGCTTACTGATATCAAGGATATCGTTGATCAGACGAAGCAGGTTATCTGCACAATTCTTAGCTGTAATAAGGTTATCTCTATAATCAGCCTGAAGATCATCAGCCATAAGTGTAAGCTGAATCATACCAAGGATTCCGTTGATAGGAGTACGAATCTCGTGACTCATATTTGCAAGGAACTCTGCCTGAGTCTTATAAGCTGCATTTGCATCTGTGATGGCTCTGGAGAGCTTTGCCTCTGTCTCCTTCTGCTCAGTCACATCAATAACTACCATATTTATATAGTCTGCTTCGGACTTATACATAACTGTGTTGAAGACCTTGCCAAGCTTCTCCATAGTTATCTCTACGTCCATCAGGTCGCCTTCCTTGGTACCTGAAGTATTATAAGCCTTAAACCAGGCATTGATATCCTGAAGAACCTCTATATGGCTGTCGCCCAATACCTTGCCGACAAACTCTTCTCTATCGAGATTGAAGTATGAACCAAATGTATTGTTAGCATCTTCTAGCTGATATCCGATAACATCTCCTGCAGGATCGATAATGATCTTTGCCTGAGCAAAACCGATTGGCAGATTCTTGAAGAGCTTCCTGTACTTATCACTCTGCGTCTTCTCCTGTGCCTGCTCCGAACCGGTATTTAATATGAAGAATACGATAGCCACCTGAAGCACTACGACTATAATGCCGACAACCATCATTTGGCCTGAAAACAGCACTCCGATAGCACCTAAAACTGCCACTATGAGAGCCGTAATAAGCGCTAATTTCTTAGGCTCCATTTTCCTTAACTTTTCCATATCAACACCTCATTATACAATTATATATGTGACCTTGCCCCCAATATCACACCTTATTTGATTATACTTTTTTTTGTTCTTTTTTTCAATGATATATATATGCATAACGTAGCAAAAACCAGCCAACCTATGATGCTCAGTATCAGACCAGGGAAGAATCCTTCCGAGACGTATTTCATTTCTACTGTATGCTGTCCCTCGCCGGCTTTGATTCCCAGAAATGCATCGCCAACCTTGACGGGTTCTACCTTCTTGCCATCCAGATAAACCGTCCATCCCTCGTCATATGGAATAGATGTGAAGATAATCTGATTATCATCTAGAAGAATATCACCCTTAACATATCCATCTCTTACTTCAGAAACATTCATCTGCCTCTTTATAAGATTTGCCCTAAATGTCGTAAGCGCATTTGGATCAAGCTTCGCTGTATAAACTGTGATAGTTCCATCAGTGGAATGACTAGATGAAAAAGCAATCTTGAAATGAACCACATCCCCTTCCTTCAGATCACCCAGATCCAGCATCTGAGTCTGATATCTGTCAGCAGTCTTCTCTTCACCATTTAGAGAATATGTTATCTCATTTATGTAATTAGCTCTGATATTAATATAGTATCTGCCATCCTCTTTAACCTCGAAGCTAGCATTTACATACATATCATCAGAATTGGCATTGCTGAAGTTTATGGTGGTAGGATTCTCTGAACTAAAGGTTGCATCGCATTCAGAACCTGTCACTCCAAAGATTGGATACACTGGCTCAAATATATTATAAGTTTCATTAGTAGCACACTGAGCAAAGCTATTCAGCACAGTCGCCACATCATAATTCTTATAACCCCAAAGTGTCAGAACTTCTGAATTAACTCCATAAGCTATCGGCATAGCAGAAGTATTTTCATAAACCACCATATCGTCAGTTGTGAGAACCGGCACGAGGTCATCTGATTCAGGGAAGTATTTATCATTTCTTACATAGATATATCTCACTCCGAAGAGATCATTTGTCACAGGAGTCGCACCCATGTAGATGAACTCATTAGCTCCAGTGTAGAAGCCCATATAATTCATCACTGTCACCATATCACCACGGACAGTTGAGCAAAATGTACCAACACTCTTCATGTTGTTATAAGTATTCTCATCAAGAAGTATTGGATCTATTATCTCTTCGCGGTAGAACTTCAGGTCCTTCGAATCCGCCTGTTCTTTAATCTTGGCGGTGGATTCCTCCATTTCCTCAGTATACTGAAGATAGAACTCGCCACTAGCTGGAGTTCTGGAAGTCAGACCTACAGCTGCATTTGTGATAATCTCAAGTATAAGAAGTAGTCCTAAGAAGATTGTATTAATCTTTACTGAAATGAAGTTGATTCTTCTAAGGATTAGCAGCGCTCCATAGATTACCATCAGGAATACTGAAGCCGCCAGGAAGTAATTAACGGACTTGATATCTGAGAAACCAACAGTAAAGTAGCAGGTGAAAAGAAATGCAAGTGACAGCACCACGCCTAGGATAACTGCTGCCATATGTGTCTTTCTAAGCCTTACTGTCATGTCGTAACATATCACCAGAAGCGTAAATATATACAGGAATGAGAAACGATTTGGTATTCCGTACTGATTATGGAATCCATGCCATATAAAGTTGAGCAGTTCCTGATTCATGCTAACCAGGAAGATAGCTATCAGAACGATCTTGCCAAGTTTTTCCCATATATTAATCTTGTTGGAGAATACATAAATGAATAGCATCACTATACACAGAGTTCCGCAGTAAAGATTAGCAGGTCCATCAAACGTATTCATATTGATCGGCTTTGTGAGAAAGAACTGATTCTTTATAAGTTCAAAAAAGTTCTGATACCAGCTCCACTGTGGTATATCTGCTCCAGCTGAAGCAGTCTTCATAATACCTAAGTATGATATAAGAAGTGTCAGTCCAGACATCATAGCCGCAAGGATTGATGCCCCTGCAAATCTAAGTCCATCGAAGAAGAACTTACGAACATCCGTATGACCTGTCGTAAGGAACCACAGAACTAAGAATATGCATATAATAAATGAAATATAATAATTGCAATACAAGCTATAAAAAAGCGCAAGCGTATAAAGTCTTGGATCCTTCTTCTTAATCAGTCTCTCGTATCCAAGTATGATAAGAGGAAGAACCATTATAGAATCTAGCCACATCAGATTCCACATATATCCACACATGTAGTTGTTTAGACCATATGCAAGGCCAAGCGCAACTATCATCATGTTGTTGGTGCATTTTCCCTTTCTTCTAGAAAGGAAGAAGCTAAAGGTTCCAGCGGATATAGCCATCTTAAGTGAGATAAGACAGGACATAACCGTCATGATATGTCTTCGTGAAACAAATGCAATAATCAGGTTCAGCGGAGATGCCATATAATATAGAAGAAGAGACTGAAAGTTCTGTCCCATTCCAACATCCCAAGTGTAGAAAAGATTTCCACCTGTCTTCAGTTTATCCTGATAATCGCTGAAAAATGGTACATACTGATGTATGCTATCTACCAAGGTAAAGCCGTATGTTCCAAATGGAGCTACCTTGAGTATCTTCATGATCACCAGCATAAATACAGCCGCAACGGCCGTGGATATAATCCACGACCAGTTACGACTCCAAAATCTTCCAATCACATTACCGCTTTCCTTGCGGTCTTCCTTTTCTTTTGATTCAGTTACCACTACTTCGCTGTCCATTTATATTTTTCCTAATTGTATATTTTGATTAGTTTGATTACTTACTGCTCTGCAGCAAGAAGATAGATAAGAGGTGAATTCCAGTAAATAGCAACCTCATTTGTAGAGTAGCTCTGTACATTATCTACATAGCTTGTTGCAGGACTCTCTTCTGTAAGAACTGCTATAGCATAAGGATCCTCAAGATTCTTGTTAGGTCCACCGACCAGCATTCCGCTAGCAGCCTGTCCCGCCACCTGTGAAGGTCTATGATGAGGATTTTCTGGTGAAAATGTACCATAACCAGTTACAAAACAATAACCAAGTGCATTTGTTCCCAGAAGATAATCTAGCTGATGCTTAGCAAGTTCTCCGTATGCCGCGTCCCCTGTAACCTTCTCAGCCATATAGAGAAGCTCACCCTGATTAGCAACATTCATGTTACTTCCCCAGAAGAAGTTACTTCCAAATCCAAGGAAGTAGCCTGTTCTTGTAGACTGATCAAGGAGCACATCAGCATTTGAAACAATCTGCTCTTTACCCTTTGCAGCAAGCTCTGCATCATCAGAAAGAGCGAGATCATAATTTGCATATAGTGCAACATCAGCCCAACCAAGTCCCTCATTTATATCATTTGCATCTGTCTTCTCGACGAAATCCTTTGCATCTTCGTAGCCTGCAAGATAGAGCTCTACTGCAGCCCAGTATCTCTCATCCAGAGTCTTATCATCAGGATATTCTCCTGTAACAATCTCCTTCGGATTCTTATATCCCTTAAAAGAATCAAGCCCTGATATATAGTCCCAGGCCTTCTCAGCAGCAGCCAGTGCCTCAGTCGAAAAGTCTGCGTCGATATCTTTATACATAACACTTGCCTTAGCGAGACACGCCGCAAAATCAGCAGTCGCTGTTACAGAAATCGGTGCTAAGATAAGTTCGTCTGTCTCTTCCTCAGGAGCTATTGTCTCTGGGAATACAGCACATGTAACCTTATGGTATACACCGCCTGTCTCTGGGTCCTGCATCTTGAGCATCCAATCGAGACCCACGCGCGCTTCGTCAAGTATATCTGGAATACCATTTCCACTTTCTGGTATACCCATTTCATCATCCTCTACGCCAAAATCCTGATAGCTGTTAAGAAGATCAGCTATAGTCTTTGCTGTAGATACTGTATATCTTCCGTAGTCACCCGCGTCATGCCAACCACCACTAACATCAACTGTCTTGCCACTCGTATCTCCGTAAATCGTAGCATTTCCAGTATGACATTCTGGATGATCAAACACGCCACCACTCTCCACAGCGATTCCACATCTCTGTCTATATAGCATTAGCACAGTATCGCGGTATATGTCAGAATATGGATTATCATATATTCCAAATGAATAACTTGCGCCTTCCTCAGTATAAATGTAATATTCACCTTCCTCAGCAAAGTCGCTGAAATCTGCCTGTCTTACATCTATATCTGCACCATAATCGTGAATCACTTCCCCAAGTTTTCCTGCATATACAGTCTCATTGGTTGAAGCATCACAAACTATGAACTCTTCGTCGCCAGTCGTAGCTGTCTTCACAACCGCAAACTTCTTATCCTCTGGCTTATAACCCATCTGGTTAACAGCTACATTTACATAGGTTGGAAGCGCAGACACTTCGATTGCTCTTGATGCATCCTTTACTTCAAGCTTGATATTATCGATATATATCTTATGCTCGCCTGGATCTGAGGACATATCTTCCATCTTACCCATATTAAATACGATACGAGGCGCCGGATCAGACTCCTCTGTCATCTCAAAATCCACACTGAAGTTTGTAACCTCTGGGCCAACATCTATCTTCTCTCCCTGATATGCGTGGTAATCGCCACCATTAATCTGAAGGCGATACTCCACCTTACGTTCTATATCACTGGATATATCGAAGCTATAAGTATAGACACAGTTTTCACTAAGTCCGAAACCATCCCAATATATCTGGTTAGCATAATCGAGGCCGCCACAATTCTTTATAGTAGCTACAAGCTGACCCTCTTCAGCCTTCAGGTCAAATGTACCGCCATTTGTGTAAGACATAAAGCCGTCCACATCATTATCATCGAAGTTGATATCAACAAGTACATCCCCATCTTTCAGCTGAGCGCTGTCTGCTCCACCTTCTGCACTAAATGCATCTTCCTTGGTTGCAGGACCTGTACCTTTGAGGGAACTAGCTATAGCACTTGATGCATCTGTAGCGGAACTACTGTCCTCTGAATTATCAGCGTCGGACTGAGTACTTTCGGTCTTGTCATAACCGTCACCATCAACAGGCTCTTCGACAGGCGTAGCATTTCCGCAAGCCGCCATAGAAACACACATCATTGTTGCAAGAACCATAGCTATGCTTTTCTTAAACTTTCTCATACTAACTCCTACTTGCTGTAATTAACTACCTGCTGGAAGTCCATATCTCCTCCGAAGATAGATAAAGCACTTCCTATAGTTACATCAACCTTGCCTTGGCCTAGATCACGTATAAGATCCATATCTTCAAAGCTTGAAACGCCTCCTGCATAAGTAATAGGAGAACTTCCCTTCCATTCGCCAAGCATCTTAAGAAGATCCTTGTCTACACCGCATTTCTTTCCTTCTACATCTACGGCATGAATTAGATATTCATCGCAGAATCTACTCAGAAGATCCAGTGTCTTATGATTCAGGTGGGTATCAGTAAACTTCTGCCACCTGTCTGTTACTATATAATAGGAATATGTTCCGGCAGAGTTGAGTCTTCTTCTGCAGGATAGGTCTAAAACTAAATGTTCCTTTCCTATCTCTTCTACTAGTTGCTCAAGTCTCTTATAATCGATAAGTCCATCACGGAATACATAAGAAGTGACTATAACGTGAGATGCCCCCAGCTCCAGATATTCCTTGGCATTTTCAACGGTTACTCCACCGCCTATCATGAAGCCCCCTGGGTATTCCTTCATAGCTTCAGATGCTGCTCTAATATCTTCTAGATACTCTGGAGTTCCGGCCTTGTTCAGTAGTATTATGTGTCCGCCTGGAACATCACAGTTTCTATAAAGTCTTCCAAAATATCCTGCCCCATGTTCAGACACAAAGTTTGTCTCTGCTCCAATCTCATCGGAAAGCGTTCCGCCAACTATCTGCTTCACCTTTCCATCATGAATATCAATACATGGTCTAAATCTCATACCCCTTCTCCTTAAAATGTATATAGATTGCTTCGCAGTCACTATCATAAATATATGTAATCTGCCTTTGCCTGCAAGCAGTCTCGTATTATTTGCGGTATTCTCAAAATCCATTCGGGACGTCCGCGCTACCCGCGCTCTATTGTCTGCTTCGCAGACACCTCCCTCATGATTTTGAGATTCCTGCTTCGCAGTAATTATCATAAATATATGTAATCTGCCTTTGCCTGCAAGCAGTCTCGGCCGATTACATATATTTATGATATCCCGCAAATAGTAACCAGTCTTTACCATTATACCGTCTTCTTCTATTATTACCAAGAGTTTTGTGTTATAATATCCAATGTTTTTTATACACTTACTTACATGGAGAACAATATGAATTACGACATTACCCCTGTCAACAAAAACGCTACTGAGAAGGCTAAAGCGCTTCTTAGTTATCTTGTAGATACTGCAGGAAAGTCTATCCTAACTGGACAGCACACTCAAACTAATCCCATGGAGGAGTACCAACTAATCCATGATCTTACTGGCCACTACCCTAAGGTAGTTGGATTCGAAATGTTATCCTACAGTCCAAATATCAACTATGATGATGCTAGTGAAGAGTGTCTCACTGAAGTTTATGAAAACAGGGATACGCTCAAGACTGCTTTAAGAATCGCAGAGACTACTGACTCTATTCTCTGCTTCTGCTTCCACTGGTTTTCACCTCTTGGTGGAAGAGACAAAGCATTTTATATGAAGAATACTGATTTTGATGCCAGAGAGGTATTAATAGAAGGAACTCCTGAACGCGAAGCATTTTACTCTGATCTTGAAAAAATTGCTAAAGAGCTGCTTATCTTTAAAGAAAGGGACATTCCAATCCTCTGGAGACCTTTTCACGAAGCTGAGGGCCAGTGGTTCTGGTGGGGCGCACAGGGTGGAGCCGTCACAAAGGAAATGTACCTTCTTATGTACGACCTTTTTGTAAATAAATATCACCTGGACAATCTTCTCTGGGTTTGGAGTGCACCAACTAAAGAATCATATCCAGGCGATGAATATGTGGATGTTATAGGTTGGGATATATACCTTGGCTCAAAGGAATACACTGACTACGCAGATAAGTACGAGGAACTGATTGCAAATACCACAACCAAGAAGGTTCCTGCTATTACCGAAGTTGGCTACATCCCAGATATTCAGAAGCTCTCAGAAACTCATATTCCATGGGCCTACTATATGACCTGGTCTAAGGAGTTCTGTCTGTCAGAGCAGTATAATACATTTGACGACATACGAAATGCTTATTCAAATGATTACTCTATAAAAAACTAAGTATTAAAATGTCATTTCTTCTCTAGAATAACTTGGGTACTGTCTCTCAGACACTATATCCTCACTAAGTAGGATGTGTGCCCGCTCTATCGAATCATCTAAAGCCTTAGAAAATCTACCTTTATAGAAATCTTCTGACTTCTTTATATACTTCTCGGCAAAGGAACGGACTTTCTTAGTCCGCTTCTCCCCTGGAGTACCTTCATACATTGCATCCCAGAGATTACATATTTTATCTGCATTTTTGACCACTCTTGCAATCGGATTCTGAAGAATCTTCGCAACATACTTTGCTTCATCAGCACCTTCCGGACGTGTAAGCAGTTTTACAGCCTCCAGTATATCCTCGCCGAAGACTACTAACTCCTCTTCGTCCGTTTCTGTATCTTCGAGAACATCATGCAGCACAGCTACCGTCTGATAACGTAGATCATATCCTGCATCCCTGACTAAACCTGCCACCGCTATAGGATGATAAATATATGGAGTCACTTTATCTTTTCTAGTCTGGCCTCCATGCCTTACAGCCGCGAGAGAAAGAGCCGTCGCAAATAGTTCATAATCTCTCTTATCGTTCATGATATCCCCTCCTGTATACATTTATGTCGATTATATCATTATTTATGTTGCACGGAATAGTTCATTTCTGCTAAAATGGGCTCTGTCTGATTAGTTTTACTATGTCAGCGTGAAGAAATAAGTATTTATCGGGGAAACATATGGAAAAAATATATAAGGAAATTAAAAAATCTGCATTTAAGATATATATTCTTGGCGGACTATTCTTCTTTCTTCTCGGACTTGTTTTATTCTGGGGAATTAACAATAAACTCTTTAGGTATGTCTTCGTAAGTGCACCTGACCTTTTTGAAACCCCAAGCAGCCAGTATGCTGACGGCAAATGGTTCACCTGCGACAACAACATACTATATGACTACTACGCCTCTGATGATGATGGTCGCTACTACGTAACATCTACTAACGACGGCGAATACATGGGTTTCTATGTACGTAATAATAAAACTGATATCGCTGATAAGATATCTGATGGAACCTATGACTATTTAGATGGAATCGAAACTGAGCTTCCACCTATCTATCTCTCTGGAAAGGGCTACTTAAAAGAAATGTCAGCTACCGAGAGAAGATACTTCGAAGATTTCTTTGAAGCAGGCGGCGCAAATCTAGATGACTATACATTTACATACTATAACTTCTATATGGTAACCCCAATGAGTCTTCTTGTTAATGACGAGGGGGATAATAATATATTCTATTCTATATTATCTCTTGTTTTCTTCATTTGCGGAGCAGTTCTTATTATTAACTTCATCACTGGTGGATATAAGAGAGCTCTTAAAAAATCTATGACTCAGCATGGAGTACTAGAAGATGTTCTAGAACGAGATATGGCATACGCAACTCGTATCGGAAATGCTTACATAGGAGATAAGCACGTGCTGTTCTATGCATTTCCGGGTACCATAGTTATGCCTTATGACTCTCTTATCTGGGCATATGTAATGATCACAACTACCAAGCACACTACCTACGGTATCCCATCTGGTACAACGAAGTCATATTCATTTACAATGTGGGACCGCAATCATAAGAAAAATATGGTTAGCATCAAGGATGACGCCATAGGTCATCAGATACTTGAAGAAATGTATCGCAGGGCCCCTTACTTCTTCACAGGATACAATGATGACCTCGCAAATGCGACTGACAAGGGCAACTACAGCTCTATGATTTCAGCAGTTGATGAAAGAAGAAATGCATTCCTCAGCAGTCAAGTACCTACTTATTCTCAGAATGCAACAGATAACGTACTTAATTAACACTTACATAAAGCAATATTATCCACGGAGGAAAAAGAAACATGAAACACATTTTTAGATCTGGCTTTTTTAAAGTAATCGCTATCTTTCTCGTAGTCGGTGTACTCTGTACAATCTTTGGTTTTATAGAGCTTGCCGATTCAAAGAAAACCCCAATTGATCTGGCGACTATATCAGATGATCAGATTGAAAAAGGCGCTATCGTAGAAGGCGATATATACTATAACTTTGGTGTCTTTGAAACAGTAGAAAACAAGAGAAATGGTGTAACTGAGAGTACATATTATAGATATGTAATTCCAGTAGGTGAAGAATCTTACATGGGTATTCAGATTACTGACAAGAGCATGATTGCAACTATGGATACTCAGACAAATGAAACTTACGACATGATGGATGGTAAGATTGAAGATACAACTACTTCTGTTCATGTAAAAGGTAAGATCGTTGGTATGGACAAAGAAGACGCTGGCTACTTCAAGGATTTCATGAGTAGCGGTGGTTTCACAGATGATGAGATCTCTCAGTATGGTAAGGAATATTATATCCAGATCAGAAACTTTGATCAGGCTAAGCCACTTCTTGCTATCGGTATAATAGCTCTTATAATCGATGCAGTTCTTATCATCCTTACAGTTTCAAAAGGAAAGAAAGCAGCTCCACAGCCACCACAGAACTTTGGTGGAGAGGGATTTGGACAGATTACAGGCGGTCCTGGTATGGATCAGCAGGCAGGAATGGGACAGCCTCAGGCTCCTCAGACTCCTCAGGACTTCAATCAGTACTTTGCTCAGCAGCCTAGTGATGATCAGACACCACAGGGTCCAACAAACTTTTAATTAAAAATCAAAGCTAATTCAAAATGAGTCACTTTTACGTCGGACGTAAAAAGTGACTCATTTTTTTTACACTATATCTGCTGTCATATCGGCTCTTCTAAGTATCTCTCTAAAATGATCTATCTGTGGACGGACGCGATGAGTAGAATAAATCGGGAAATATTCCTGAAGTTCTTCCGGCGTACCATCATGTATAGTAACAGTATTTGCGCCAGCCATAAGGCCAAGATACTGACCATCTTCAATCATCTTCTCAAGAGAACTTGTTGTAGGCATGAGCCTTGATGGATTCATGATTCTCATGATTGCCATCATATTAAGTGTTAGATTTGGATCACCAGCTGGTTCATTTGCAAATCCAGAGTTTTCTGCCGGAATAAATATCGTAGTACTATTCATTCCAAGTGGCAGATCATGTACAAGTTTGATATCAGACACAAGATCATCTAGAGTCTGTCCAGGAAGGCCAACGATATTTCCAGATCCAACTCTGTAGCCTATATCCGCCAGATCCTCAATACATTTCAGTCTATTCTCTAAATTATCATTTGGCTTGCATTTGTTGAAAAGCTCCTCATTTGAAGCCTCAAACTTGATAACATAGTCCGATGCACCCGCATCATAAAGTCTCTGATACTGCTCTCTAGTGAGATCACCCATACATAAGATAATCCGAAGATCATTATATCTATCCTTAATGATCTTAACTGCCGCTTCAACCTCGCGAATAAACTTCTCGCTTGGATTCTCTCCTGACTGAAGAAGCACAACTCTTCGACCATCCTTATAAAGATAGTCCATCAGCATTTCCATTTGCGTTGCATCCAAGGAATAGTTGAACTGCTGGTCCTTACCACCTATCGAGCAGTAAAGACATCTCTGTCTGCAAATGTTACTGATCTCAATTACGCTTCGTGCCTGCGCCCTGTTATCTGGATAAAACTTTAATCTGAATTCACGGGCAGCTGCAAAAAGCTCCTGCTGCTCTTCACCCTTTAGCTGAAGAGCGTCCCTCAGCACCTGGTCTGAGTAATCCCCTGACTTCAGTGCCTCCACTACTAAGTTTGACATAGCCTTAATCTCCCCTTTTTAAGAATATGATTCATGAGTTTATCAAATGAGATACACTTTGTCAAACAATTTTGACATTCCGTCAAGTCATTTAACTTTGACTAATCCGTCAACTTAATGTGTCAATTATATTTCTTGTCAAGTAACGAGCCCTGATGCTATAATGCGTAAGGTTACTAATTCACGGTTAGAAAAGGATGTATTAATGATAATTAATTGTGAAAATAAAACATTTAACTTTACTATAGATGCTCCGCCATCTAAATCCATATATCATAGAGAACTGATTATCCGTTTTCTATGTGGAGACCACTCAAATCTCCAGATTCTGGCAAATGATGGCGAAGACGTTCGTGCAACGAAGATAATACTTCAGATTCTTCATAACACCATACTAGAAAATGAAATGGGGACAAAACCTGAAAATGTTGGACGAAGAAGAACTCTATATATTCCTTGCAACGAAAGCGGTTCAACACTTAGATTTATGATTCCAGTGGCAGCCGCACTTCTTCTTGGAAAAGGTCGTGAGCACCACGGAATCACAGAACTCTGTTTCCAAACCACAGGTCGTCTCTTCGATCGACCAATTAAGGAACTCGCAGATGCTATGATGCCTCATAATTTCAACTTTGCAAAGCATCCAGAGACTCGTTCAATCATTCTTAGTGGAGAGATGACACCTGGCGAATATGTTATCGACGGAAGCGTATCCTCGCAATATATCTCAGGACTCCTTATGGCTCTTACACTTTTCAACGAGCCTTGTAATATAAAGGTAGTAGGAAATATAACATCAGCGCCTTACATCCAGCTGACTCAGGATGTTCTTGAAAAGTATGGTTGTACAGCAAAACATGAAGGAAATGTATATTACGTAAAACCAGGCGGTTACGAAGCAGCTGCATCAAAGGGAAAGCTTCCTGACTTCGCCGTCGAAGGAGACTGGTCAAATGGTGCATTTCTCCTATGTCTTCAGAGATTCTCTGATATTAAGGTCACAAACCTAAACTTTAATTCAGAACAAGGCGATAGAGTAATCACCGACTTCCTTAAACTTGCAGATGAAGTAGATAATGGTACTAAGCCAAAGAGCGGCGTAACATGGGATATCACTAACAGTCCCGACATCGCTCCATATATGGCAATGGTCGCTCCATTTGTCTTCGACGATATAACATTTACCGGAATAAACAGACTGAGAATTAAAGAATCCGACAGAGTTGCTGCCATAAGAGAGCAACTGGCTGCTGTTGGTGTAAGAACAGACGAAGATGAAGATACACTGACTGTATATCGCTACAACCCTGGGGAGGCAAGAAATGATAGTCCTATCAAACTATCCTCCTACAATGATCACAGAATGGCGATGAGTGCGATACTTCTAGCCACTATCTTAAAAACAAAGATAGAGATAGATGATGTAATGTGTATCCGTAAATCCTATCCAGAGTTTCTTGACTACATAGCTTCTTACTTTTCATAAACAAAACACGGTGTCATTAGTGCTGTCACCGTGTTTTTAAGATTTCATCTACATAGGTCTCAAGATAAGGATTTGTCCTGTCCGTGAGACCATTTTTATTCATCATATCCACCAGACACCCAGCGATTCTTTCCGCGAGAACAATCATCGGATCCGAAAGATTTATATAATTCGGAGAATACTTGATTCCCTCCCACGCACTCTTATCACCAGGCTCATCCGCCAGCTTCTTAATAAGAGTGGAGAAACCTCCGTAAACCTTCGAAGAATCAACACTCTCCCTATCAATCTCCTCAAGTCGCCTGAATGTCCATTTATAATAAGGAGGATACTGTCGCTTCAGCAGGAAGTAAAGCTGCATCGCCGCCTCCAGTCCCTGCATATGACAAAGTCTCGCCGCAACCCAGTCACCCCTGCACATACAGCGTGCATAATTAACCTGAAGACTAGCTGCGTATTTATGAAGTTCATTTGCGAGTCTTATCCGCCAGACATTATCCGGATAATAATCCAGAAGAAGTCTTCGAAATGAAGTAAACACGCCTAGATCATCTCGAAAAACAGTCCCATTTACCGCTGTAGCAAGACAAGCATGATCAATACGATTCCATTCATCATCAGATATACTTGTAGCACTTGCGTTAAGCTCAGTTCCAAGAATCTTCGAGTAAAACCCACTAATAGTCATACATCCACGTCTTGCACGAAGCCGCTCCGTCAGCTTATTTCCAGGATGTTGATCTACCAGATATTCATACTCAGCATTTAACTCACTTCCTATACTCCGCATATCATCATCTGTAAGCCACAAGCATACGCCCGTTCCGAAGTCATGGTCCCTGGAAATGAAATCATCATAGCCAAAGCAATCCGAACCCTCGCCACAGATTCCAACCGCAATCCTTCCTTCATATTTAGGAAACTTCTTTCGAATCATTGGTGCTACTTCTGACTCATAGAACCTACGACTGCTTCCAATACCCATAATATAATCCCTTCATTCATCAATAAAACTAAATCTTACCTCATTATATCAAAAAGAGGACAAATATTGAATAACGCAAAAAAAGAGCTCTTGGTAAAACCAAAAGCTCTTAAGAGGCGACAGCAGGATTCGAACCAGCGATCAGGGAGTTGCAGTCCCACGCCTTACCACTTGGCTATGTCGCCACAGATAACGATTTGCTTGCAAATCGGTATCCGAGCATCTTTTCCGAAGGAAAACGATGCTCCGAAGCTGCTGTTCTGGCTGGAAACTTGCGAAGCAAGTTGTAAGGCAGAACACAGCGTTCCGATCGTTACAAACAAAGCATTATTGTCAAGCTCCCCGAGTTGGGCTCGAACCAACAACCCTTCGGTTAACAGCCGAATGCTCTACCATTGAGCTATCGAGGAATAAATCGGAGATGGAGGGATTTGAACCCTCGCGCCGCTATTAACGACCTATACCCTTAGCAGGGGCACCTCTTCAGCCACTTGAGTACATCTCCAAGCTGAATATGTCTACCAAGTCTAAGCCTATTGCGGCATAAACTGATTTACAGCTACGTCTTTAAGACGCTAGAATATAATAGCATCTTGATAAATGTCTGTCAAGAAGTTTCCTTTCAATGATAAATATTTATCTGACGCGGAATGTATGCCTTTATCCACACCCCATCTTCCTGATATTTCTCCTCAAGAATCTCACCACGCGACTTTATCTCAGCCAGAAGCGACATATCTTTATAACTTATAGTAGTTTCGACATATTCTCTATCCTCTCGAAGCAGAGAATCTATAGCCTCACTAATATCCTCCAAATGAATACGTTTCTTTGCAGATACTTGAAGAACCTGACTAGCTCTCTTATCCAGAAGCCCTAATCTATCATCTGGATTCGTAAGCTTATCTATCTTGTTATATATCGTGATAATCTTCTTAACAATATTATCGTTGCCATCATCATTTCTTCTTCCAGAAGAACCTCTGCCACTTAGAAGCATATCAAGCGTCTCGTAAACCACCTTCATCTCACCCCTTCGATTCTCGCTCGAAGCATCAACCACGTGAATTATATAATCAGCGTAGCATACCTCTTCAAGGGTACTTCTAAAGGCATCGATAAGATTGTGTGGTAATTTTCTAATAAAACCAACCGTATCTGTAAGAAGAACCTTCTGTTTACCTGTAGCTCTCGAATACTCATATGCTCTTGTTGTCGTATCAAGGGTTGCAAAAAGCTTATTTTCAGCCAAAATGTCAGCGCCAGTGAGTGCATTTAACAAAGTGGATTTACCTACATTTGTGTAACCCACTATCGCAAATACAGGAACACTTCCCGACTCCCTACCCTTTCGCGTAAGTTCTCGGTGTGCTACAACATCAGTCAGCTCACGTCGAAGCTGTGCAACTCGGTTTCTGATAACTCGTCTATCCTGCTCAAGCTTCTTCTCACCCGGTCCTCTGGTACCAATACCACCACCAAGTCGAGACATAGATATTCCCTTGCCAGTAAGCCTTGACAATCTGTACTGAAGCTGTGCAAGCTCAACCTGAAGCTTGCCTTCGGCAGTCCTTGCATGCGCCGCAAAGATATCCAGTATGACCATCGTTCTATCCATAACTTTTGTATCAAGAGCTTTACCTAGGTTATACATTTGAGCTGGACTAAGTTCATCATCAGTAATTATTCCCGTAGCACCACGGTCAAGAATCATGTATGCCAACTCTTCAATCTTACCACTTCCGATATATGTGGATGAATTAAAACTTGGCAGCTTCTGAACCATACGTCCAACAACCTCAGCTCCAGCTGTTTCAGCAAGCTCCTCCAACTCATCAAGCGAAGCCTGAACTCCACTGATAGAATTGTCATCACTATCTGTATCAACCGCGACGAGTATCACATATTCTTTTTCTTCTTTATTCTCGTGTAACATATATCTATTCTTTGTTCTTTACTCCAAAGCATCATTATATACAGCTCTTACACCACCAACATATTTCGGGCGTCTTCTTGCTGCTACAACAATTGCTTTACCAATATTTCTGTTCTCCAGTCTTAGCGGAACAACAACCGGATGGATATGCATTCCTACCATGACACCACCAATATCTATTCCCGCATCAGCTTTCGCTTCTATACTTTCAACCACTACAGGATCTTTAAAGTTAGCATATGCTTCGACAGCAAATGCACCACCAGCGTGAGGCTGAGGAATAACATTTACCTCTTCAAAGCCGTATAGTTCAGCAGTCTCTCTCTCTACAACAAGCGCACGATTAAGATGTTCACAACACTGAACTGCAACTCGAATTCCTCTAGATAGAAGTTCACTTACGACCGCTTTATATATAGCCTCCGCTGCATCTTTACTTGATGAGGTTCCCATATGTTCTCCCATAGTCTCACTCGAAGAACATCCTATAACAAAAAGCTGACCTTCCTTCAGATTAGCTTTCTCTATCACCTCATTTATCACCTGAGATGCATCATTATATATCTGATTCATAATATCCCCTCGCTTTTTAAATATTCCAGGAATGCTGTGCAGCCTTCTACAACATCGTTATAGGTTGCTTCAAAGTTCCCTGTATACCATGGATCAGCGACGCTTCGTGGATGGTCAGTAAAATCCAGAAGTAATGATATCTTCTCTTCCGGATCTCCACCTAAGATTCTAGGCATCCATCTTCGATTTTCACTATCCATACCAATTATGTAATCGTAGTCCTTATAATCGGATTTTGCAAGAAGCTGGGCATGTTTTCCTTTGCAGGATATTCCTACCTCTGCAAGCTTTGCCTTTGCCGGTGGATAAACCGGACTCCCCTGTCCATTCCATATCTCATCAGTATGTGTAGCTCGGGACTCTATATAAAACTCATGTTCAAGTCCTCTCTTCTTAACCATATCCTTAAAAACAAACTCAGCCATCGGCGAACGGCAAATGTTGCCGTGGCATACGAACAGTACTCTTATCATTAGCTATTTTCCTCATAATCCCTTGAATTTATTAGGTTTTACAACCCTTCCGAAAATCCGTATTTTTGCAAATATTGGCAAATATCAGCATATTTTTGCCGGCAAAAGGTGCACAAAAAGGTGCAAATTTCAGTCGCGTGCACCTCGTGTTTTGAGAATATATATCATACGGATTGATCCACCGCTAAAACTATCCTCATCAAATTACCTGCACCGAAGATAATCTTTCCATCTCACTTTGAGCATCTTCAAAATTCACATGCGTATATGTATTAAGTGTAACACTTATATCAGCATGCCCCATAATGTACTGAAGTGTCTTGGGATTCATTCCTGACTTTGCCATCTTACTGCAGAAGGTATGTCTGCATACATGTGGAGTAACACAAGGCATCTGCACTTTATAGATGTTGTTATACTTCTCTCTTATATGCTGCATATACTTCTCCCAATGAAGAGCAACCATAGGCATATCATTCTTATCAAGACATAAGAATCCAACTATACCATCAACCATTGGTTCCACTTTAGGATTTTCTCTGTTAGAAATAATATTCTTAAAGCAATCTGCAACTTCCTTGGTCATAGGAACAAATCTGGTTCCATTTTCAGTTTTAGGCTTTTCTATGATGTACTCCATATTACTTGATCTCTGAAGCTGCCTTTCAACATTGATTCTCATTTTCTTAAAATCAATATCCTTTATAGTAAGGCCACAGAATTCAGAGATTCTAAGTCCTGTATTAAACAGTATGTAGATAGCATCATAGTATCTGCAAAAATGTGCATCCTCCTTAATAAACTTTAATAAGTCCCTTTCCTGCTTTCTTGTGATAGCCTCTCTAGTAACACTATCATTGACCACCACAGAACTCAGTTCAAATGCAAATGGATTCTTTCGTATCAGATCATCATTAAGAGCCATTTCAAATGCCGGTCTCAAAACTCCTCTTATGGAATGGATTGAACTATATCCTCTACCATCTTTCTTCTGGAGCTTGATTAGCCACGCCTTAGCATCAGAGGTTTTCACCTTATCAATCCGAATCCTTCCAAAAGGTTCTTTCTTTAATACATTAATTACCGTTTTATATCCGGTAACCGTTGTCTGCCGAACCCCTGTTTTAAGACTGACATATTTCTCCACCAGCTGGGTAACTGTTAAATTCCCACCATTAGGCACAACCTGATTAAACAAATCCTGTTCAATCTGTTTTTCCTTCTCTCTTAGAGACAAATCCCTTGGTTTTCCTTTGGGTGTAGGATCATTCTTATCTAAACGCCAGCTGTAAACATAGCTTGTCCTGCCATTAATGTCCTGATACTTAAATCTGTATCTTCCATCTGCTTTCTGAATCTCTCCATTATGTAAGATTCGATTCTTGTTATCTCTTCTTTTTTCGCTCATAATAGTCCTCTCTTTCTTAAAAAACAGAGAGTCCAGACCTTATGCTGACTATATTAACACAAGGTCTGGACCCTTTCCACTTAAACTATTTAATTGTTTTCCTATACATAGGATGCGTCATCCAGAAATTTTTCAAACTGTTTCTTCTTTAACAGAACTCTATTTCCGTTCATTATTATAAAATCAGCTTTAGGATGTTCATCTACTATGCTTCGAAGCTTCTTCTCGCCTATATGATAATACTCCGCAGCTTCAACAATTGTAAGAACATATCTGTTCCATACTGGAGTATTATTCAAAGTCATCTGCTCATTCATCGTTCAGTAATTCCTCCTTATCATATTCCGTTATCTTGTCTTTTGGAATACGAGTTGATAACTCCAATAGCTCGTCCATCATTTTATCTGAAGCACCTATATAAATATTTACGCTTTCAACTGTAGGTATCTGATCAAAAATCATTTTTACCCCTGCTCGTAATGCATTTTCCATATTTGCTTCATAAGGATCATTAACAAATGGAATTAATATTGCGCCTTCTTTATCAGTCATCACTTTACTAGCCTGAACAATGAAGTCTCGGTTTAGATGCTTTAGAACCATTATTATGTCACTACCCATTGAAAGATCTTTTTCCTCAGAACTATATTCCGATCCCTCATCATAGTCATCATAATTTTCATTTTCTTCGTTAACACGGAAGTCTCTGACCGCCTCCATATAGCTCATCATGCGTGAAACAAACGACTTTCTGCTATACTCTTTCTCTATTGTAGCAATCGGCATACCATTTTCCATACATGTTAACACAGCATCAATTGTATTATCTGAACAATACTTCTTTGTAATCCTTACAGCAGCCGAAACGGAGACACCTTTTTTTACCATATCCGTAACATAATCTAAATTCTTATCATTACCTCTGAACTGATTCATGTAAAGAATGATATCATCCGGTCCCATTCCATTCTCTAAATCACTGATAACCCTTTCTCTTTCCTTGTCTGTCAGGTTTGTTATGTTTTCCTCAACCTTGTTTAATCCTATCTTGATGTCAAAATCTAATTCTTTATTTTTCATTTTCAAAATCCTCCATATAATCATATTTCATTTTGTTAATCTTATTGTTTACTTCCTGAACGCTTGCATTCAGTCGCTTCATATATATAAGCAGAGCATCTTTGTCAGCCTGAAGATAAAGACCAGAATTATTATTCTTAACTATCTGATTTATATTCCGTCCGATACGCTGCAGCTCATTCATAATGTCATGCAGAAGTATTACTATTTCCTTATTGTCCTTAGGACCTCTTGCTATACATTTTCTGATGTAATTACTTTCCTTCATTCCATGACAAGCAGCCGAGTTTGCAAGGTTCATCGCCTCAGCTTCACTTAACCTAAAAGCTTTTATAATTCCTTTACTCGTAAAATCACTTCCTTCCACCTAAACTAAAAAATGCTTATCAGTAAGTGGCAAGATACGCAAAATGTTTTACATTTCCATTTTGCATCTTGTTAGGGGACACCCCTAAGACCCTGGATAAGCATAATCACGAATATTTTCCTTATAATATTCAAATATATTCAGTTGTAATTATATATCACATACATATACCACCATTGTCATCATTTATTATATCCCGTTTAAATTATGAAATTACATTTGGGCGACATCAATTTCTCTCAACACATACATATGTAATAAAAAACTGCAATGTCATTACAATGCACAATAATCACCTAAACTGTCATTGCAATTCGATTACAGAAAATATATGTAATTGAAATCCACTTACTAAAGCACAGGATGTAAGTAAACTTCACATACATTCTATTAACGCCATCTACTATCAATCTCTTCTAACAATGCCTCAGTCTCTTTATCCATTTTCAAATCATTATCATTAGTAGAACTTGATGAACTGTGAACTGATTTATTATTTTGAATGGCACTGTCTGCATTTACACTTCTTTGAAATCCCGCTGCTCCGATAATCATGCCTATCAGCTCTCTGTGAATAGTATCATCCATATATTTCTTTAGAGCATCGACTGCAGCATTTAATTCTGACTCATGAATCAGTCTGTCCTCAATAGCATTTTCTTCCGTAATAAATTCCGGCGGAATCTGCGTAACAAAATATTTTAGAGCTTCAATTATCAGCATACTTTCTGACTTATAGATATTCTTATTATAATTCTGAAGCTTTTGAAATATCTTGGCATGATCCGGATTGTTTAGATTGAGCCTGAAGCTTTTCTGCACACTGTTCTTGTTTCCATTCATCTATCGGCCCTCCTTACAGTAAAATTTTTCATTGTTATTAAAACAAAGTCTTCATAAAAGACTAGCACATTTCAATCGATTATTCTCCATATCAATAATCATAAAAGGTACACATCTCCTCTCTCAAGGCCCCTCTGCGCCCTGTGTACTGGGAATTACAGCGAGCCGATCCAGAATTAATATTAATTAATCCCTTTCGTTCACGACGCCCCTGCTGTGCTTGCAGACACTATCTCCTCTACCGCCATTTTGAGGACCAGGATATTCTTCTATATCCCTTGTGGTTTATTATCCTCCCACAATAATGTTACTCCCTTCGCTAAAATCCTATCCCGCTCCTCGTCCTTCATCTCTCGATCCTTCAGACTACTAATGTGGTAGCAGTGATAGTATATGATTCTCGTTCCAGGCATTACTTGAGATTTTCACGTCGCTGTAACTGGCTATTCAGTTTTTCATGTACAATGATAATCCACCAATGATAAAAAGAAAATTATCTGAAAAGGTGTTTTTTCATATATAATTGTAACTCAGAAGGTGAATTATATTTTTGCCTCGTTGCCTATTATAAGTGGTGTTTCTATGAAATAAAATGACGGCGTAAGCAATTTTTCGTATAAAAATTGCTTTTCAAGAAATTTTTGATTACATAGTATTCTTCAAGCTAAAAACCTAGGAGCATTAGTGACTACCACCTATCTCAATTGCACTCATATGATAAAACATAATTATATTTTACGGAAGGTCGTAAAAAGTCTATTTTTTTACCCGTTTCAGGCCAAAATGTGGACGTTTTAGGCCTACCTGTATAATTCACGCTACTTTCAAATCAAAAACGGCTCTCGGTATTATCACCAAGAGCCGTAATCGCAAACAAATATTTAAATACTATATTCTAACCCCCAAGTATACTATTTATCATTTGGGGTTCCTACATTATACTTATTTTCTTCAGCCACCATACCATAATCTGATCCACCACTTGGATAATAGTATGTTGACTGTTCCTTTACATACGAAACATTTTCCTCGAAGTTTTCAACCTGTTCCATTACTTTACTGAATACTTCAGGACTATACTGCGGCGGATAACCATTTTTTACTAAACATATTTTGATATCTAGCTTTAATTGATTTCTTACATTTTGATTATTCAGCCAGTCAGCAAACGACGATTTTGTATCAATGATTTCTTTTACCTTTTTAGCAAGAACCTTGCACTTATCATTTACTACAACACCATCAATTTCCTTATCTTGTCCGTATTCAAAATCGTACTGATCACGGAGTGAAACCAAAATATCATAAAATGCCTTTTCCTCAAATGTAAGACCTATCTTTCTAAAGCTCTCTTTATCCTTATTCATCTCTTTCATGATGGCAAGAGCCTGTTCTGTGGCATTTCTAATAATCTCCTCTGATGCCTGTTCTTGTGTGGCACCTGCTTCTTCTGCCGTAAGATGTTTTCTTCTCTCATGATACTCTTCTATAGTCTTCTCAATCATCTCTTTGAACTTCTTAGCAGCAACCTGATTAGTTCTACCATATTCAGTAATCTGTTTACGAAGCATTTTTACTAACAATTCAAGTTTTGTGGCTGGAAGTTTAACATCAGACAGCTTTTCGAAATACTCAGGACTAAATATATCTTCTTTCTCTCCAGCTTCAAGAACACTCTCAACCTCATTATACTTAAGAGCTTCTTCAACCATTTTAGAGACATTACGATTCATCGTATCTGTATCCACTTCACTTGTTCCACTCATCTTACGAACAAATCCTGCAATAGCCATGTAGCATTGTGCAAGCGCAGATTCTTCTTCACCTAATTCACCTGAAGGCTGACAAATCTCGAACGCAGCTCTCATTCTTTTTACAGTTTTTAGGAAATACGTTTTAAAGGAAACCTTTTGTGCATTCTTACCATTCTTACTTTCAGAACTTAGTTCCTCTGTTGACGCAAAAACATATTCTGCCGCCTTTGCTAAAAGCTTATACCTCTCAAAAGGATCACATTCTGGATTCATAAAAGGATCCAAGTCATAATCATGGAACATGGTATTAAGAATAGATAATTCTTCCCTAAAAGCTCCTGTAGCCTGCTCTACATCATCTGAAGTAGGAGCAACCGATGTATTTCCACCATAGACCTTCATGGCTTCACGCATATTATCTCTAATACCAATATAATCGATAATCATGCCATATTCTTTGCCAGGATATTTTCTATTTACACGACTTATAGTCTGAATAAGCAAGTGCTTCTTTAAAGGCTTGTCATTGTAAAGATATGTCAAAGAAGGTACATCAAAGCCCGTGATCCACATGTCTACGACAATCACTATACTAAAATTTGATTTATCCTGTTTAAAAGCCGCATCCAACTCTTCGGATCGTTTGTCATTCTTTACACCACCTAGATAATTATACATATCCTCCTTATCATTACTTCCTACACTTGAAACCATAGCAATAAAAGGCATAGGCTTTAGTTCTTTAAGTTCTTCTTCAGAAGCTTCTACACCATCAGGGATTTTCTTTTCTTCAAACCACTCCGGATATTTATCTTTGAATTTTAACAATAATGAATATGCTATTAATCTGCTAGAACATACCACCATTGCCTTTTGTATCCTCTGTGGATCTTGAGAACATGCAGAGACATAATGATCATGAATATCCGTAGCCAATCTTTCCAAGCGAGATGGTTCCCCAAGTATGACCTCCATAGAACTCATCGCTTTTTTACTAGCTATAATATCCTCTTCAGTAGCACCATCATCAGCACATTTTTTATAATAGTTTTCTATATCCTGTACTTTTTTATCATCTAATAATACTTTGGCAATTCGAGGATGATACTTAATCGATACAGTAAGTCCATCAGCTACAGCCTGATCCATTGTATATCGATCTATTTCATCACCAAATGTTTGATACGTTTCTGCGATAGGTGTTCCAGTAAACCCAACAAAAGTTGCATTAGGAAAAGCCTCTTTCAAAACCTTTGCATAAGGCTTTGATACCATAGCTTTCATATTGTCATCAACATCTTTACTAAACTGTATCTTTTTTGAATGCTCTAGTTGGGTTCTGTGAGCTTCATCAGAAAAACAGATAATGTTTCTTCTATCATTTATTAGTCCTATAGGATCATCTTTACGGTCACAGAATTTCTGTATAGTACAGATATAAAAACCACCGCTCTTTCTTATGCCAAGTTCTTCTCTTAGCGTCTTTCTATTTTTAACTACCGATACTTCACCTAGATTTAAAAACTCCTTACTCTTTGTGAACAGCTTTGATCCTTGCTTCTGAAGTTCTTCTCTATCAACAATCATTACAATGGTTGGTGATCCTATTTCTGGTATATCAGTGCAACGTAATGAAAGCTGTCTGGCTAAAAAAGCCATCGTATAAGTTTTTCCACAACCAGTGGCGCCAAAATAAGTACCACCTTTTCCGCTTTTAGTTACTACAGAATTTACAATACTTTGTTTTAATAGCTTAGCCGCAAAGAATTGCGGATAACGACAGACTATCTCCACTTCATCACTATCATAGATAATATCTTGAAAGTGACATACTCCCACCACTTTCGCTTTGCTAAGAAGTGGGGGCTTCTCGTTCGAGCGATCTAACGATCACAGCATACACGAGCTATCTCCGTCTGTCCGACGGTTCTATCTATACTTAAATGCTTAAGTATTTGATTCCTTCATTTCGTATATTTATTGCAGCATTTACGTCACGGTCATGTTCATTTTTACACTTTGGACATATCCATTTTCTTATTGCAAAATCCTTTATTTCTTCATTCTTGAAGCCACAACAATGACATATCTGACTTGAAGGATAGAATTTATCTATCTTTACATAGTGTTTGCCTCTATCTCGCAATTTATACTCGAGATAGTTCGTAAACAGTCCCCATCCATTGTCAGATATAGTCTTTCCAAAATTATACTCTTGAGACATCTTTTTCATATCAAGATTTTCTATACATACAGCATCAACTCGATTGGCTATCTCGGTTGATTGCTTATGTAGAAAATCTTTTCTCTGATTAGATATATGTTTATGTAGTCTGGCTACCTTTTTTCTTTGTTTGTAATAGTTGTTTGAACCCTTTTCCATTTTTGAGAGTTTTCTCTGCTCTCTTGCCAGTCTGTCTAATGCCTGTTTGTAAAACTTCGGATAACCACAGGAATTGCCATCACTATCCACATATAATGATGACATAGAATAATCAAGCCCCAGAATAGTTTTTGAAGGAACTTCTACGATACTTGTTACATATTCGAAAAGTACAGAAACATAATACTTTCCATCTGGTTCCTGTGATACTGTAACTGATTTTAGTTTCCAGTCATCTGGAACAGGTCTGTGACATACCATCTTGACCTTTCCTATCTTAGGAAGTTTTATATGTTTTGATTCTATGGAAATATTTTCATTCACACATACTGTCGAATACGACTTGTGATTATTCTTCTTAGACTTAAACCTTGGGAACCCTACCTTCTTATCCCTGAAAAAGTTTTTGTATGCCGTATCAAGATGTCTTAGACACTGTTGCAGAGAAATACTGTCTACATCCTTTAAGAATGGTAATTCATTTTTTAAACGTTTCAGGTCATTTGCGTTATCATAATAATTAAGACTTGTACCATTATTATCATAGGCATCTTTTCGATCTCCCAGATAATGATTGTAAACAAGTCTTACACACCCAAACGTCTGCTGCAGGAGCTGTTCCTGAGCTTTATTGGGTTTGATCCTGTATTTGATTGCTCTGTTTGTTTTTACGTCTGCCATCAGGTTTATCCTCTCCCTGAGATTTGATATATTCCTTTATGACATCTATAGTTACACCACCGGTGGTGATAAGGCAGAAGCTCTTTGACCAGAAATATTCTTTCCAAAGTTTTTGCTTTATCTCCGGATATTCTTTTTTTATAAGCCTGCTGCTCGCAGACTTATATGCATTTAAAAATTTAGACAACTCTGAATTGGGTTCTGCTTTAAAGAGAATATGTACATGATCTATGTCATGGTTCCATTCTTCAATGGTTATATTATAATTCGGAGCAATGTACTCAAAGATTTCTTTAAGACGCTTCGAAATAGTATCATTGATTACTTTTCTGCGATACTTCACCACTAAAACCAGATGATAATGCATTGAGAACACTGAATGATTATTTGTTTCAAATATCATTTATTTAAGCCTCTTTTTTGAATTTACTACTGAACTTATTATATCATATTTTTATAGATTATTCAATGTGATTTCGCCAATTATTACAACTTGTTTTTAAAAATTGAGGCGATTCATCCCCGTCTTATAGAAGGCGGAGTATTCTCGCCAAGGATTAGATAAATATAATCTCTGAAAATTTCAAGGAACCTCTCAGGAGCATATACACCTTTTATCATAGTCTCGGTTTCAGCAAAAGGTAACGTGGATACTTCATCGCCATCATTAACTCTTCTCCAAGCATAAAAATGTTCATAAGGCGTACGAACTGTTCCAAGTCTGGTTTTTACTCCATCAGAAATACACGCCAACGGACAGAAATGCAGTAAATGCGGAATGTCTCTCCAGTAACGAATATTAATCTGCTCCCAAGCATCATATACTGTAGCATGAGCATCCGCAGGATTCTTAAGCTCGATAACACAAAGCGGCATACCATTAACAAATAACAAAACGTCTGGTCTTCTATTAACCGTTTTACCATTATTCGTGTATTCAACTACAAATTGGTTCACAACACGAAAAATATTATTATCTGGATTATTAAAGTCAATCAGAGCAACCATTCGTGGAATACCACTACTAGGAATAAACTGAACTCCATCTACCATCCAACCATATACTTTATGTAATGCAGCGAAGTCACTCTCTCCTCCAACCAAACGAACATTATCAAATATATTAGAAACCTCTTCGTCGGTAAGGTCGGAATTTGTTTTCTTAATAAACTCCAAAAAATCTTCAGAAATCAGAACATCTTTATAACTCTTTCGGCTGATATTATTTCCTAATGTGTATTTCCAACCTTCCGCTTCTAGAAACCCTATGAAAGCGTATTCATATTCCGACTCACAGTAGTGGCCATTATACTCTTTTAATTTAGCCATTTACTACGCCTCCTTTGTTTTTTGAGCTTCCTCTATTGAACCTTTGATCAACACTGGACAAATATTTCTTATTTGTTCTTTTAATTGGTCATTTATTCTCATTCTAATTAAAAGAATTCTATGTAATTCAGAAATAATGTTTTGCTCATTTTTATCAGCATTTGGAATTGTTAAATTAAGGAACTCATCCCATGATAAACTTCCCCTTGCACTTGTGTCACACGAAAACCATCCTCTTCTTTCAAATTCTGATCTATTAACACAAGCCATAAAATAATCAGAATTAATGTCCATAATTCTAAATGTATAATATGCTGGTGATATAAGATAATCTTCATCAGAATCATTTCTTGCAATGGTAATTCTTCCATCCCGTCCAACTTTCATTAACACAGCTCCAAATTCTTTCGGTGCAAAAATTTTATACTTCGAAAAATCCAGCTCAGTGGTATCAGCAATTGAATCAATGAAATAATTGTCCATACTCAACCCTTTAAACGTATTTTTTCTATTTTGTTCATTTCTATTATCGATTTGTTTCACATATTTTCTTATTGGCACTCCATCTCTAGAACGCTTTAATCTATCAATATAAGCATCACAAGCTAGTTTTATATCTTCTAATCTATATTCATAACACTGTTGATTTGTAATTAGCGCATTATAAATCTTGACATATTTATGCTGAACGTTGATATCTGGCAAAGGAATAACAATTTCACTCATATCGTTAAAATTGAACTCAGGTCTTTGACTTCCAAAATTTCTAAATGTAACTTCTCTACAAAACTCATCACGTCGAAAATAAATGTACAACCACATAGGATCAATAATCTTTTTACCTTCTTCATTCAGATAAAATACCATATAAAGATGTGACACTATACATAATCCTTCCGTCCGATATGCTATAGATCCTAATTCAAGTCGAGTTGGATTATAAACGAACGCTCCATTATCAACAATTTTATAAGGTTTCAAATTCACTCCATCTACATTACCTTTTGGAAGAGTAAATGCCCCCTGATTATTTACTCCTACTATTAACTCCTCGCCATATTTTAAATCTTTATTGTTAATAGTTGATCGTTCAATATAATCACCCAAACGAATCTTAGTCAACTGCATAACCAATCCCCCTAAACGCATCTTCAAGCATTTGCTGAGCTTTTCTTTCTTTATTAATCATCTCTTTCATTTCGGTTTGAATTCTACACATTTCCTTCTCATAATCTATATCAAGATCATGGTCAATAAACTCTATATATTTACTTGGTGTTAGCGCCCATCCATTGCTTTCTATTTCACTGATTGATACACTACGATATAGTTCAGGCACATTATAATTATTTCCGTCTATGCCTACACATTGCCATGTATGATATATATTAGCAGCAAATTCTATTTGTTCTGTAGCAAACCTTACTTTCTTTTTATTTTCATTTTTAACAGGATTATCTCTCCAAGTCCTCAAATCCATAAAAAGATATTCATGCTCTCGTTTACGAAGTTGTCTTCCATGATATTCTCCACCCTTTTTGTTCTGATTAATTATCCAAAGCGTAACACTAATATCTGTAGTTATGAATAAATCTCTTGGTAAAACTATAATAGCTTCAACCTTATCATTTTGTATAAGTTTCTTACGTATTTCTATTGTATCAGAATCATTTAATGCCCCATTTGAAAGTAAAAAAACAGCAACCCCATCTGGTTTCAAATGAGACAACATATGAAGAATCCACGCATAATTAGCGTTACTGTCTGGAGGAGTCGAATAATCCGCCCATCTTGCATCGTTTTTAAGATTTTCATCGTACCACCCCTTTAAATTGAATGGTGGATTAGCCATTATATAATTAAAATACAAACCTTTATGAAGATCATTTAAAAATGTTGAATCATTTGTTTCTCCAAGGTTATGGCTTATCCCACGAAGAGCAAGGTTCATTTTTGCCAATCTATATGTCGCAGCATCTTTCTCCTGTCCATATACATTTATACGATTAATATCTCCTTGCTTTGATTTGACTAAATCAGCACTCTGAATAAACATACCACCCGAACCACAACAAGGATCTATCAAGACGTTATCTTTGATACAAAGCCTATATGTACGATTAGCCCAGAAACCGCTTGATTTCTGGGCTTTTTCACATTTTGGCGCACCGAAAGAAAGGTGTCCTGCGACGTTGTATTCATAG
>Ga0256404_1002009_pt1 | contig 46434 bp, 39 predicted proteins | sample RumenRJG_01DNA_FD_185990 | JGI IMG/M metagenome (GOLD analysis project Ga0256404, IMG submission 185990) | Bovine rumen microbial communities from Lethbridge, Alberta, Canada - RJG_01 | ecosystem: Host-associated > Mammals > Digestive system > Stomach > Rumen | place: Canada: Alberta | collected... | reverse complement strand
TTCTTCGATAGTAAATCAAATCAATGAAGCTATAAAAACAGCTGAAAGAATAGAACAAGAAAGTCGCACAAAACATGAGAGGATCTACGCTGAAAAGAAAACAGCGGAAACAGAACGTTGTCGTGCTGATAAAGATAGACAAGCTCTTGCTCTACTTGATGATACAAACAAAAAGATTGAAATATATCGAACTTATGCAAATAGAATATATGATGACCTCACAAACGTTTATTCTGAAAAAGAAACAAAGATTAGGGAACAACTTCAAAATGAAATTAACGAAATCTTTTTAAAAATATTTGATGGAGATTTTGTCCTTACGATAGATGAGAATTATCATGTAAATGTAACGGCTAAAGATTATAATAGAACAATTGAAACTTCTACAGCTCAAAGTATTTCTGTAATTTTTGCTTTCATATCTGGAATTATAAAAATGGCAAGAGATAATAAATCTGATGATGATTTTGATTTAAATTCTGAGGCATATCCATTAGTAATGGATGCTCCTTTATCAGCATTTGATAAAAAGCGAATAAAAGCAGTTTGTGAATCTCTTCCTACAATAGCAGAACAAGTAATTGTATTTATAAAAGATACCGATGGAGCTATTGCAGAAGAATACATGAATGGCAAGATTGGATCTCGCCATGAGTTTGAAATTCAGGATAAGTTCGAAACATTAGTAAAATAGAGGATTAATATTATGTTTGATAAAGAGTATAGATTTAAAGGTCGCCATGCAATAAGAATGGGAAGATTAACGGCTCGATTCGATGAGGAAAGTAAGGCAAGTATCTTCGACAGAAATATAGATGTTTTTGTAAATGCACCTTTAGTAGGTTTCTTATTTAATAGAAAAGCGGAGCCAGATGATACAAGAAATCCTCAATCAGGTGAAATCGAAACTCAACATATAATGGGAGATAGGGTTCTTGGTTCAAGAGACGAATTAATGTTTAGTTTTAGATTAATTATGTTATTAGATAAAAATCATGAGCCTTCATTGAACAAAAGAATTGAAAAGGCATTTAAAAATATTGAAACCTCAAAAGAAGATGAAGAATTATTCTATTCATATACTAGAGGAGGAATTGATGTTATGTATGAAAAAATCATAGAGGAATCAAATAATCCTGATGATTATATAAAGAATTTATCTGCGTTTATAAAAGATTGTAATGAGAAATTTAATGAATCTGTAGATAAAGATTCATTAATCAAAACCTATAGTGCGTAAAACAAATGAATACAACGATAGATGCGTTAGATTTTTTGTTAATTCTATTTAGGAAACAGCAATTTCTCAATTATGATGATTTAGATTTCATAGTAAGAAAGCATCAATTAGATATTGAGAGTATTGATTTCTTAACAAAAAAATTAGCAGATAGCAATATAAAAATCTTAGACTATTCTCCTCATGAGAGGGTGAATAGAGATGCATTGTATAAGAATTTTTATTGTAATCTAGAAAATCGTATCCAAACCATCAAAGGAACATCAAAAATGAAAGAAAATGAAAATTTTAATTTTCATCAAACGTTTCAGCCAGAACCAGAATATATAAGTAACCTTTTATCAATTTCAGAAGAGGATTTTAAAACAGTTAAGGAAATCTCGTCAGCAACAGGTATACCTACGGGAGAATCAAGCGGAAAAGTTGAACCTCATATACTTTATGCAAGCTTCATGGGCCTTATCACTTATGAGAAAAAAGAGGGAAAATATAAGATTCATTTAACAGAATTGGGTAAATGTGTATATAGAGAAGATAGAGGCTTTCAAGAAGAACTAACAATACTGTTATGTCATTGTATGTTACTAAGAAAATTTGAAGGTGCTTATTTATGGAGCTTTATTTTTCATGATTTATTCCCATACTATGAAGAAGGACTTTCATATAAAAAGATGCTTTCTTTACTTGAGTCAAAATTTGGAACAAAGATAAATCAAAAGAATTTCGCCCCCTTTAAATCTTCTTACGAGAATATCTTCCATCAATTAAATTTAATAGTAAAAGATGATTCACTAGCTGATGAAGTTATTACTGTTAATCAATCTAGATATAATTCAGAATTTATATATCTGTATGCGTATGTACTCTATGAATATTGGGATTTACTATATTCCAATCAACAGGAAATAACAGCCGACCAGCTTGATGAAATAGGTTTCAAACATCCATTTGGATGGACAAAGGAAACAGAATATAAAATTCTAGAACATCTTTCAGATCAAGGTATTATTCGTCTTAATAGACAATTAATACCTTTTACTATAATAAGATTGGGACAAAAAGAGGATATTCTTAATAACTTATATTCAGAATTATGCTAGTCGAAAAATAGTGAGGGATAATTATGAAACTTGGTGAAGTAGTAGAATTTAGAAAAGATCTCTATTTTGAAGGTGCTGTACAAGCTGATTGGTTTTATAACAAAGAAAAAGCAAGTATTGTATCTGAAAACTTTGTATTCCATGGAAAAGAATATTATGGAATAGATAATAGTCATAATGGAAAACAAAAAAGAATAGATACAATTTCTTTAGTTAAAGAATTAGCTGAGAAAATTTCAAATGAAAACTCAAACCCTCTAACTTTAGCTATTGCGGACTATGGAACAGGTAAATCCCATTTAGCTGTAACGTTGGCTACATTATTCTCTGGAGAAGAAAACAATCCAACAACCTTTAAGAAAATCATAAATAATATATCAAATATAGATTGTGAATCTGGTAAAATTATCGAAAATTTATGTAATCGTCGTAATTTTGTATTGGTAATAAACGGAATGAAAGACTTCAACTTGAATTCCGAAATTTTGAGAGCTGCACAACGAAGTCTAACTTTATATGGATTAGATGATAGCAAATTAAAAAAATTAAATCGTGCATTAAATACTGCCGAATTATTCTTTTCTCGAAGTAGTTCAACAATGATTGAATTATATGAAGAATCAGCAGCAAATGTAGGATGGACTGAAAAGGGACAAAAACTTGTTGATAAAATATCGACACAATTATTAACAGATGAAATCGCTTTCAATATTGTAAATAATGTATACAAACAAATTAATGGTCAAGAAATTCAATGGGATGAAGGAATTTCTGCTTCTAACATCTTAGAAATGTTAGTATCAGAATATTGTGGGGCAAACGGTAAGTTTGAGCATGTAGTCTTATTATTTGATGAATTTGGTAGATACTTGGAATATGCATCTAATAATAATTCGGCTAAATCAGGTGAATCAGCATTACAACAAATATTTGAAGCAGCTCAAAATTCCGAAGGACTATTACATATTATAAACTTTATCCAATCCGATATAAAAACTTATCTTCAACGTGTTGATCCGACATCAAATATTACAAGATATATCGGTCGATATGATGCAAGTGACAAGTTTTATATTTCTTCAAATCTCGAGACAGTATTTGCAAATTTAATTCAGAGAAAAGATAAAAATGCTTTTAAGGATTCGGTAATAGTTTGGTTAGAACAAAATGAGGAAAAATGGGAAGACGTATTTAATAACATGAATCGTTGGTTAAATACAAAAGGAATGTGGAAGGATTATGCTCTATTTAGAAAGGTTGTAGTAGAAGGCATATATCCAATGCATCCAATATCAACTTTCATGTTGACACAATTATCTGACTATTTACAAAATCGTTCCTCATTAACTTTAACGAGTCATTATATTTCAAAATATGCTGACTCTGAATTAGATTCTTTTTCAATGCCTGTAATATATCCAGAAGAGTTAATGGCTGGTGATTTATTCACTGAAATGTATGATGCAGAATCTTCTGGTCGTCAATTAACTCAACAATGCTTGAGATATAGTGGTGTATTAAAAAAGATGGATGGCAAACTGAATGACCAAGCAATGACTGTCTTACGTGGTAATTTAGTTTTAAGAATCTTAAAATTTAAAACAAACAGTTATAACGATACTCTTGCAGCTTTATCCGTTTGTACAAATTTAGCAAAAGATGAAATACTGACACAATTGAAATGGTTAGTCGATGAATATGCCGTTCTAGAATATGATGAACAAGCTAACTGTTTTGACTTCATGGAAGATTCAAATGGTGCTCATGATTATAAAATCTATAAAAATAAAATACTTCGTACCACAAAAATTGATTTAACCTATTTAACAACTAATCAAAAGATTCACGAAATTGGAAACTTTAATGAATTACAGCCTACAGATTTTGCAATTACAAACAAAATATGTACAAATGATTGGAATTTTACTCAGGAATTATTATTAATTGAAGATTTTACACAAAGTGTAGCTGCCAATCGATATGACGAATGGAAAAATTCAATATCATCCATTGACCCTAAAGGACATTTAATATGGCTTTATGCAAATAAAGAAACAAGTGAAAAGATATTCGATTCAATTAGTACTGTTGTAAAGGAATTTAAGGATTCACCAACTGTTGTAATGTTACTTAAAGATTCAGAAAATAAATTATTAAATTTATTACGTGAATATAAAGCATTACTTTCCTTTGATTATAAGGCAAAAATTAATTTCGATAAGTTTTATAAAGATGATTTAGCTAATACAGAAGATAGAATTCGAGAACAGTTTGATACCTTAAAGAAGGAAAGGAATGTTATTAATTCTAATGGTGAAATATCTCAATTAAAATCCCGTTTAGCAATTTCATTGCGCTCTGAATTTGAAAGAGTTTACCCTAATGTTGTTCCATTCTGGTTTGATGGTTATATCACAAAATCTAATAATGTAGCTCCATCTGCTTTAAAAAATTATATTGCAATCTTAAAACTTGTATTAGGAAATTCTCTTACAAAAAATTCATTTAATGATCAAACTCCTGAGATAAAAACTCGAATTGAAACATTATTAATGACCACAAGTCGTGATACATCTTGGAAGTGTCTCAATTCTTCTTTTCAAATAATACCTCCAGAAAATATAAAAGTAAGAAAAATCTTTGATCAAATAAATGAAGTAATTGAAAAGAATAAATCCTATTCATGTAAAGCTCTTTTTGATATATATACAAAGCCTCCTTATGGTTTGAGTATTGATGTCATTTACTTATTAATAGCTGTTGTTTGTGCTAATAAAAACTATTGTTTACGATTCACTTATGAAAACGAAACATTAAGTATCAATAGTTGGAAAGACCGTGTTTTTGAAAATAATAAAATAGATTTAGATGTAATAAAACGGTCTTCAATTGTATATTATGATTCTGATGAAACTAATAAAAAATACATTAGACTCTTTGAGCAAATAGAAACTAACCATGATTTAAATGCGATTGAGTTCTATGAACAGCGTTTGAATCTTATTATGAAAGAAGGGGAGTTACCAAGCGAATTACAGGGAAGATTCTCTTATGCATTACAAATACTACAGATGAGTAGAACTTCATTAGAAAAATGGAATGAGCTGATTGGAAAGATTCAGGAAAAAATAGCAATTGCTGAAGAGCATAAAAGTATGAAAAATGCCCTAGAAGCTATGTTAGATTTAAGAGAATTACCAATTCAAGAAATCTTTGGAATTAATGGAGAAAAATTTGATTTTTCAGATGATTACAAAGAAGAAATCAAAGAATTAAACAACGAATGTTTAATCTATGTAAATAATAATTATTCTAGTTGGATAGAACGGCAAGCCTGTTTATCAATTGCAGAAATGTCGCAATTTGAAAACAAAGGCCGAAAATACTGTGATTGGTTTAAGAAACTCGGATTAGATAAATACATTGCTCCGACAAAACAACATTGGGACAATGAATTAGCAAATAAAGAAAAAATTAAATCTCGCCAAGAATTAAAAGACGACTGCGAAAAATTCTTAAAAGATGCACAGATTACCAAGTACATTAGTTATACAGCTTTACTTGATTGGTCAAAAAGGGGTCTAGAATTAGAGAAAAGATTGGAAAAATATAGTTATGCATTAGGAGATCAAGCAGTAACCATTACTGATGAAATTACAAATAGAGTAAAATTACTTACAAATACAAAAGATCGAATAACTTCAGAAATATCTTCCATATGGGATGATTTATCAAAAATTAATAAGCCATCAGATATAGAAGAATACGAAAAACGGATTTGGTCTGTTTTACAAAAAGATTTACCTTCTTCTGACCAGGATGATCTTGAAGAATTGTATGATAATATCTTGTCTATACGAAGTGATATTTGGAAACTTCAAGACGGAGATATGTCTCGCAAAGACTTTCTTCTGCTGAGTACTGAATTACAAAAAAAATATTCAGAAATTGATTATGACTTTGATGCATTATCAATTATTAATAATATTATCAAAATTCATACCGAGAAATTTGATTCACAAGAAGAAACATGGATCAAAACATATGGAAATTTAGATGATAAATCATCAGCCCATATATTATGGTGGAAAGACAAGGTTAAATACTTGCCAAACTATTTATCAGAGAAAACTTCTAAAACTATTGAAAAACTCAAAATTGAAGCTGATGAAATTTTAAGCAAAAATAGAGTAGAGGAAGTCGTATTTTATTTTAACAAACTTTCTGATGAAGAAAAGAAAGAGTGCCTAAAATTACTTCAACAATCATAGGAGTTCTTTGAAACAGTCTCTTTTAATCACAAATTGGCTAAGGATTCTTTGAGTCCTTGGTCATTTTTTTTAAGCATTCATTATATCTTTCGTGTTCAAATCACTCATAATTATTTTTATCGTTATTTCTCAACTCTAGAATATAGTTTACTTTATCTTTCAGGCTTTGTTTTACAATATTTTCTAAGTTATCAATTTCAATTAAATAGCAGGCAGACTTTCCAGTTACAAGGTCTTCATCAGTTTCATAGGCCGGCATTCCATTTGGATGCAGAATGAAAAATGAACCGCCAAATAATTTTATAAATTCCTGGCATTCTTCCTCATCGAAAAAATCATGCCATTGTCTAGGTCTGTCTTCTGCGATAATTTCATCAGGAGTTTTATAATCTGGATCCGTTAAATCACTTATACCGACACATAGACGTGGAGAAAACTGTAATTGTTCATCATGGTCTATCCATTTTCTATTCTTTTCAAAAGACTTACAGTTATTATATCCAAGTTCTTTGTAATTGATTTTTCCAACTGTATTTTCACATCGCTTAAACTTCAACTTTTGTTCATCTAGGTTCTTCTGCAAATCACAAAGCATTGCATTAAAGTTTGAGAAAAAATCATCTTTCGGCATTTCTATATCTACAGGTTCTTCAACTATGTTACATTTGTAACTTTGAATTCTGAATCTTATTGTCTCGCCGCAATCCCAGAAAAGAAATTTTACATAATCCCATTCCGACAGCTTTATAAAAGCAAACTTGTTCTCTTTCAATTCCTCAAACAAATTATTGAACATTTCAAATTGGCAGTCACAGAATTTCCAATCTATTTCAAATTCATCATTTATTTTAATAAAAGCAATATAACTAAAACATGATTTGCCATTTTCTATATCATGGTCATATTCTGTGTCCAATTCTTCATTTGGCTTGCTTGTTTCTCCGTTAAAGTCAAACTTGTATTCAAGTGTAAGTTTATATGAAAATCTCTTTTCCTTAGCTTTTGTCTTTGGACAAGGTATTATTTCATCATCAAAAAAATACTTTTCATATTCGGAAATATAAATCCAGGATGTCAGTAAATGCATATCAGCCGGGTCTAAAAGAACGGGAAATATTTCTTTATACACATTAGGCAAACTGGACACTGTTATTACTTTTGTTTCAATCCAGTCCGGATGTTCATTCAGAGTTGCTTCAATATCATTCTTATCAAATTTAAGGATGGCCAATTTCCAGCCTGGTTCTTTTGAGGTCTTATAAAAAACATAGTAGTATTCAAATTCATCGCTCATAATACCACCTCATCGCTTTCTCCTTTTTCGCTTAGGAGGCTCTAATCCAATGGACCTGTAAGCTTCCTCAATGTTTTTCTCAGTCCATTTTCTATGTTCTTCAGTTTCTTCTATCATATTTCCCATAGTAGAAATATGCCCTGTAGTCTTACCGGTCTTCTCGTCGTAAGTTTCAATGTCGCCATTCTTAGAATATCGTATAGCCATAAGGACTCCTAATCAAAATCAAAGTCCAACTCATCATCGTCTTCAAGCTCTTCTTCAGTAATCTCTTCTCCAAGAATATTTCCATAACTATCCTGCGCAAATCTTCTTCGTACCTGCTTAGTACGTCGTTGAGCTGGAGGCTGAGACCGTTTACTTGCTTCATCCAGAGCCCTCATTAATTCACGATGTCTTTGTTCAGCACGTCTCTCGGCATTATAAGAAGCATCTTCATAAGATGAAACGCAGCAGCCAATTATAAAAATTATAATCCCTAAAGCTAAAAGCATACGTACCTCCCGACTTAATCAACCTCAAAGTCCGGTTCTTCATCGTCATCGTAATAGTCTACAGTTTCCTGTGCTACAAATCTTCCGTGTTCATCTCTGGCCACAGTCCGTGTAATTTTCTTACGCTTCTTCATTACTTCCATCATTTCCTTGTGTCGTCGTTCAGCTCTTCTATAATCGTTTCTGCGTTCAGCTTCGTGGTCATAATCAGCACACAAACCATCAAGGGCCCAGATAAATAAAACAAGACAAATAATTAAAACCATGGTAGCCTCCTAATCTTCTATTTCATCATCATAGTAATCATCATCTACTATGATTTCTTCAGCAAGAATATTTCCATGTTTGTCTTTTATAAATCGCCTGCGTGTAATCTTTGGAGAGTTTCGCTTTTTAAGAGCCTTTTTTCGAGTAACTTCCATTAGTTCTTCATGCCGCCTTTCTGCAGCACGTTCCGAAGCTTCCCAGTCAGAAGCCGCTGCAAAGTCACTCATTGCAGAGCAGATTAGAATAATTGCAATCAGTATCAGCATATAGTGCCTCCTCTCAAATAAAAGATTTTTCAAGTACACAATTACGCAAAATACAATTCTGAAATTCTAAGTCTATTGTTCAAACCATTCAAAACAATTTGAAACAATAAAACTACAACAAATATTCAAAGCCTGAAAAACAATACTTGTTCCGATAGACAACATTACATTCTCTTTTATGCAATCAATCATCGCTTTTCCATACCTGAGATTTCCCGCCAGAGTACCACCTAAGAAAATTACAACAGTTATAAAAAGAACAAAAACAAAGGCTCCTTTTAGAAAGCGGAAGCTTCCATCCAGACTTCCATAAAATTCAATCTTTTCCTTGTTTCCTTCATTCTTTACAGATTCCCATTGATTTTTTAATCTGTTCTTTCCCGTATTTCCAATGATAAGTCCTGTAATCGTAAGGCAGAGGAAAATTACAACAGAAATAATGATATTTATAGTCGAGGTATTCTTTTCAAATAAGAGACTTGAAATCTTATTTTGATTCTCAAAAGCCTCTGTTGTTAGAATATTTCTGGATAATGAAACAACGAGGGCAATATTAAAAAGTACCCATACCAATACAAATCTTGGAACAAACAGTAAGTCCTTTTTTCTGAGTTTTCTAATAAAAGTTACTGCCACTAATGTAATAACTGCTGCAACATCAATTCCGAATAAAACGTAAAGTACAGGGGTAGCAAGTGGAACCATAAGCATAATCACTGGAACCAGAGTAATAATAAGTGTATATATATTCTTCTTCATAACTTCCTCCTATTTATCAAAGAACAACTCATAGTCTTCTGTATAAAAATATCCGCGGTTGGTAAAATCATATTGAATTGGAGCACCACGTGAATCTCTCAAATATTCAATATCACGGTTTATTGTTGGTTCACTTGTTTCCAGGTCATAAGCAAGCTGCTTAGAATTCGGATAACAGCCGGATTTGATCTTCTCGTGAATATGTAAAAGTCTTTCAATCATTCTGTGTGTAATCTTCTTGCCTTTGCCAAGAAACTTGATATAAGGACGAGAAGGGTTTACTTCAGAAAAATCGAAATCACAGTCTTCCGGAACAAAGATTTCTTTTAATCCGGTTGCCATCTCCAAGGATTCCGGGTGAACACTTGTAATGTTTTTATTGAATGACACCTTATTAAGCTGCGTTCTATTTTTGGCAGCTTCTAATGCAAATGACTCAAATTCTTTGTCACCGTTATTTGTAAAATTGATATATTTCTTTACTCTTTCTTCTATCTCTGGTTTAAAGGAATCATCACTTGCATAAGTTTTTCCCAAAAGTAAATCATCAAAAGCATATTTACCAATTCTTTCAATTCCATCAGGAACTTTAAACTCTGTTGAGTTGTGCTCAATTTTGAAGAGTAGGGTATTGTTCTTTGTATTTACCACACAACCATCAATAATCTTGAATACAGGATTTTTCAGCAGCATGTTTACTGTAGTAGAATTATCATAAGGATTCTGATTCTTTACGAATAATGAATACTCTCTTATATCCGTAAGAGAAGAAGGATACTGAATAGTTGGGATAGTCTTTTTGAACTTCAAAGGAGGAATTTCTTTTGTTCCTTCTTCAAAATGAATCACGTATGAAGAATCACAATCTTCAAATGTATCTGTCATAAAAATCTTAAAATTCTGAGGAACGAAGATTGTCTTATCTTTACCCTTATACTTAATAATCCTGTTGTCATCTGTAATCAGAAATCCGCCCTGTTCTGATGTGAAAGAGAAATCAAAAATCTGTACAGAAAGATAAAGTATTATAATTGCTGTAAGGTGAAGTATTAAATCCAGACTAGATGCAAGGAAATACCTCTGGAAGTAGGTATAATCGATAACTCCAGAAACAATCCAGCTGTATACTGGCCTTGCAATTGTTTGAATAACACCGAAAACAAGAGTTACTACTACAATAATCTTAGTCAGAGTAATAACGGTCTTAGAAAACGCAAGTCTTGAATCTTCTGAAGTTTTGAAGCTTTCCAGTTTGCAGACATTCTTATTTACATAATTCAAATTAAAGAATGCCCATATACACATGCCCAAAACGAAGAGAAATGCTATACCGCAAAAACTCATCGCCAGTAATGAGTTTTCGAAAGGAATATTATCCAGATTATATGTTTCTAAAGTTTTAGATCTAACAATAAGGTCCAGTGCTGTTTTTACTTTGTTTGCAATTACAGCAATGCTGATTATTATCGGTGTTGTTATCTGGTGGAATTTGGAATCATCCTTTCTTGGCAGAAAATTAAAGACTGTAGAAAAAAGAACAATAGCCGTACAAAACTTTTGTCTTTCCAACGGACATTCAATGATAAACATTATAATACAGACAAGAATGATACTAAGTATAACACTTTGTACTGTTTCATTAAGTGAAAGTTTCTTGTAATCAAATTTCATATTTGGCTCCTTACGGCACCAAGTCTACAATACTCAGTTTATCACCATGCGATAAAGTCATAAAAATTCCTGCAAATTTTGCAAAAATTCCAATTCTAAAGGATATTATAGCACTAGTGGGTGTCATAGAACGTCACCATGAAATACGTTTTTTAAATTTTTAAGATTTCTTCTAAAAAAGTCCCGAATTTTTTATCTTACCCCCGGCACTACAAGAATATCCGTCGTAACACACGGACTCAAAAACTCCCGTTTCATCTGCCAGCCGTCTTTGGTAAATGCCTTTCCAAGCGTAATGGTATGCCGCCCATAAGCATCCGTAATCTGGTCCACGGCATCCATGAGGCGCTTCTTTTTGATGTCTTCCATGGGGTCTATCCAGAGCCAGCCCTGATACTGAGCAGGCATGATATCGAGCAGCGTAATCATCACAACCTTGTAACCGTAACCTATACGGAAAATATGGGGTAGGGCAAGGCGGGCAGCGTTCACGATATCTGGCGTGTAGGATGTATGACGCGGAAGCTGGACGATGGCTGCATTGGAATACTGAGAATCTATATCATCAGAATAATAATTGCAGGTTGAGATTGTCACCTGTACGGCCTTGCATTCGGACTTCTGCTTACGGAGGCGTTCTACGGCAATTTCGGCATATTCCACCATGGCGCATTCGATGGTTTCCATGTCGTAGACTTTGATTGAAAACTGGCGGCTGGAAGTGATTACGTCCTTCTTTTCGCAGGTTACTTTATCGATCGAACGTATTCCGTTTAGCTCCTGGACGGTTGCAAATCCCTGGATTGTAAGGAGCCTTTTTGCATCCATCAGAGGCAGGTGCTTTAGCATGAGTGCATTTTTGATTCCATGAAGCAGCAGCTTTTTTGCACGTGCTGGACCTATTCCCCAGATGGTGCTGCAGTCAGTTGATTCTAAAAGCGCATCCACTTCGCACGGATTATACACGAAAACTCCGCCGTGTTCCTTGGCTTTCTTATTATAGAGTTTAGCAAGTGTTTTTGTAGGAGCAGCTCCAACACAGATGGGAACGCCAACTTCCTTATAAATCCGCTGCTTCAGGTCGTGGCCGATTTCTTCATAATCCTTAATGCTCCAGTTGCAGTTATCAAAAAAGAGGAAGGATTCATCTATCGAGTATTCTTCAATATCTGGCGCAAACTCCATATATATAGAAGTAATCCGCCGGCTTATGTCTGCATAGAGAGTGTAGTTACTGGAGAAGATTGTAATTCCACGGCACCTGCAGATATCCCTGACTTTGAAATACGGATCGCCGCGTTTAATCCCGCAGGCCTTGGCTTCCTTAGTAAGTGCGATTATAACTCCGTCATTATTTGAAAGAACAGCAACAGGTTTTCCTCGTAAATCCGGACGGTAAATCTGTTCACAGGACGCGTAAAATGAATTCGAGTCCGCGTGGATTATCATAGATTTACGTTTCCTTCACCGTATGAATAACGTGCGTAATTGCACCGGTAATGATGGTATCTTCTAGGGTTTTCTTTATGTTAAAAACTCTACCCAGAACAAAGTGGCCTTCAGATTCATAGACAACAAGGCTGTTGGGTGTAATCTTCTTTGCCCGGTCAACAATCAGGATGTCGCCGTTATAAATCCCCATGTGAACATAGCTGGAACTTTCAATCTGCATGAAAACGGTGGCAGACGGATGCTTGATGAGAACGTTATTTAAGTCTATGCCTTTACTTTCGTAGCCCTGAGCGGGACTTGGGAATCCTGTAATCATAAGTCAACTATAATATCCCTTTTTAGATTTGTCAATTAAAATACTCATATAGGTATTTATTTATTTTAAAAATCGATGTATTATGGATTTATGGAAGCAGACGTATTCTGGAAGAAAGTAAAGCAGATTCTCACCGGGATGGACCGAAACCAGGAATGGCTTTGTGAACAGGCAAAGATTCCTCTTTCAACCTTGCGCAATAAGATATGTATCAGCCGTATGCCGACCTTTGAAGAGGTTATGAAAATCCTCAAAGTGTTCAAGATGACGCTGGAAGAATTCACCGCATATCCGGACACTCCTCAAAAGGATGTAATCAATATCCCGGTTTATGAGCAGGCTTTTTCTGCGGGTAGGGGACAGGAACTTCCGGACACAACTGATGTTATTGATTATGTTGCGCTTCCAGCAAACCTGAAAAAATACCGTGAAAACATGTGCGCTTCCTATGTACGCGGTGACTCCATGGAGCCGACTCTTTTTGACAATGACATCATTCTTTATGACAATTTCGGTTACGACGGCACTGACGGTATTTACGCCATAAACTACAGAGGCTGTGCCTTTGTAAAACGCCTCCAGCGCGACAAAGATTTCGTTCACATTATTTCCGACAATCCTAAATACAAAGAAATGACCGAAGGCGACGAAAGCCAAGACTTCCGCGTAATAGGCAAGGTTCGGTATGTGATGCACAAAGTGCAGGGGTAGGGCGATGATATTATCAAATAATTCAATAAGAAATATAAAGCAACTATGTCCCGTATGTAATAAACGATGGACAATAGATCTCAACATTAAAAATAAAATGACTAATGCTGAAACAGGGAGATTAAAATCTGCAACCCGTTTTGAAGATTGTTATAGAAGATGCTTAGATGATAAAATTGCAATATCAAATGGAAAGAAACCTCGTTTAATATTTCAAAACATTGAGGATAACTTACCAAATCAACTTGTACCAATTAAAAATAAATTACAAGTCTTATTGGAACAATGCATAAATATTAAACATAAAAATTCTAAACAAAATCAATTCAAATTTTTCCGTTCAGAAGATGCATTTATATGGGCTTTTTTCGGATATATATGTAAAGAGAATTTATTAAAAGAACTGGAAAATAAATTAGAGTTATCTAGTCCAATAAAAGAAATTCTCTTCTGGGGCTCTCCGTTCTATTCAAATACAAACGAGGATTATAGACAAGTTTTTGTGAATGCCAGTAACTCATGTAATGAAAACAAAGATTTCAGAACAGAACCAGACATTATTATTTGCACAAGTACCGAATTCATTTTTATAGAAATAAAAGTAGATTCCTCTAATCCAATAATAAAAGAAGATGAAAAATATAAACTGGATAAATATAATAAAAAGGAGTACTACAAAGACTTTAAAAAAGCCTGTTCATTATATGAATTAATACGAAATTGGACATTAGGGAATACAATGGCCAAACTTTCAAATAAGTCTTTTAAGCTTATAAATCTACTTCCTCAAAAATACATCAAAAAAGAATCAGATTCTCAATACCAAAAAGACTTTCGTAATGGTTTAATTGATTCCAAATCTTCTTACAAAATAATGAGCTGGGAAGATTTATTTGAATGCGTAGATGATAACTATCGATTATATTTATTGGCTAGAATGAACAATATTCTAGATATGAAATAATTGTTACTCTAATGCAGCTGACCTACATAATCCAGAAATCCAGACGACGCTCAATGAGTATCCACGTGGCAGATGATAAAAAAGTCATCGTAAAAGTGCCGCTTGGAACTCCCACTTTTGTCGTTGAAAAATTCATCATGGAAAAGAAAGACTGGATTATAAAGCAAATGGCAAAGTTAGAAAAGCAAACCGCACTTGCCGATTCTATGGGGCCTCTCACCGAAGAAGATATCAAACAGATTAAGAAAAAGGCAAGGGTGGTGATTCCAGAGCGGGTAGAGCACTATGCAAAACTTGCAGGCATTTCCTACAACCGCATCTTTATCCGCCTGCAGAAGTCGCGCTGGGGCAGCTGCTCGGTAGACGGAAACCTGAACTTCAACTGTCTTCTAGTGCTCATGCCACCGGAAGTTCTGGAAAGCGTTGTAGTTCACGAACTATGCCACCGCCGCCACATGAACCATTCTCGAGAGTTCTACGATGAAGTGCTCCGTATTTTTCCGGATTACAAACGATGTGATAAATGGCTCAAGCAGAACGGCGGAGCGTATTTTAAGAGAATTATTAAGAATTAAGCCGAACATTTTTTCGTATTTTATTATTAAATTACACAATTCATACCATTCTACTTATTAACGAAAGTTTACGAAAAATTTGTTGAGTGGTATAATTATTCATACTTTAGACGCATAGGAATTTGGGAGAAAATATGCAACCTAAAACAATAGTTAAGAAACTCTTTGATGAATCTGATATTCAGTTTGCAGTTCCGGCTTATCAACGTGCATATTCATGGGAAGTTGATTCAGACAAGAAACAAGTTAAACAATTTTATAAAGACTTAATCGAACAGATAGAATTTACAAAAATTGAAGATAATCAAATTAAAAGAAAAACTTATTTTTTAGGTCATTTCCTTTTTGAAAAAGATTCCCAAAATCCTAATAAATATTGGATAATCGATGGACAACAACGATTAACAACAGTTGTTATTTTTATAAGTGCATTTATATGGGAACTTAATTCAAGAAAAGAAAAGGGCGAAAAGCTTATCGATTTGGATGGGAAAGAAATTAGACTTAATCGCCTTCAGGAAAATTATCTTGTAAAAGATGATGTTATAAAGTTTGAATCGGTTGCATATGATAATTCAGATTTTTGTCAAATAATTTATGAAAATAAAAAGGTAACTCCACAATCTGCTTCAATTGAGCGAGTAATAAAGGCTTATAAATATTTTAAAAAAGAATTAAACAATCAAACAACAGAAAATCTTATAAAAATAAAGGATACATTAGATAATACTGTAGTAACAACATTTGAAGTAGACGATAAAATTCAGGCAACACAAATTTTTGCTTTTCAAAATGACAGAGGAAAAAGTTTAACTTCCTTAGAAATTATAAAAGCATATATTATGCATAAAGTCTATGCCCTAAGCAAAGATACTAGAACTGCAGAGGCAGAAATTAAACAGATAGAAACCATCTTTTCTGATATATACAAAATTTCTGAAGAAATTTCAGAAGATTTTGATGAAGACACAGTCTTAAACTATCATTGTACAGCTTTTATCTCCTTAAACGGAACAAGCGTGGAACGCATTAAAACATGGATAAAAAAAATTGATCCAGAAAACACAAATAAAGAAATAAAATCTTTTTGTAGTGATTTAAAAGAATCGTTTATTACTATAAAAAGGCTTTCTGAATTATCAAATAAAAATTGTTCTATTTCTGACTGTTTAATCCTGAATAGGAATAGTTCAATTCCACTTTTCCTTAAACTTTTCAGATTTAATGAAGAAAATGAAACAGAAATTCAATATATTGCTACACAAATTGAAAATATTTTATTCAAACTTACGTATAAACTTGCAGATTACAGAACTGATAACTTGCCAAATATTGCTTTGAAATATAAAGGTAATATCGAACAATTAAAATCTGAACTATTCGAAATTCAAGAAAATGGTTTTCAGTGGTGGTGGAACTTCTCTCAAAGTTGCAAAGATTATTTTACTAAACATACTTATCACTATGATTCAAGAATCAAATATGTACTTTGGAAATATGAAAACTATAAGAGAAGTCAAAAAAAGCTTCATCTTATAACACCTATAGAATTCACAAATAAATTTGCCACCAAGAAACTAGAAAACACAATTGACCATATAACTCCTCAAGACCCTAACTTCACTGAATACACTGAGAAATTTAAGCAAAATTATTTAAATTGCATTGGTAACTTAGCATTAATGACATGGGGTAATAATTCACAAAAAAGCAATAAAGATCCTGTAACAGAAATCGACAAATATGATACTGCTTATATTTCACACCAAGAAATACGTGATATCTTAAAAACAAATAAACACTGGGGTGAAACTGAAATAAGTGAAAGACAAAAGAAAATAGCTGATTTTGTGATTCAAAATTGGAAATTGTAATATTTTACGTAGATGAAATTATCGGAAAACATCATCTGAAAAAGTAGGGAAGTGGAACCAATAATGACCTTTATGTTCGTAGCCTTAGGCGGTGCAGTAGGAGCGTGTGCCCGTTATGCAATCAGTCTTATTCCAGTAAAATCGCAATTCCCGATACTCACACTTATTACAAACCTTCTCGGTGCACTTCTGATCGGCTTTATCGTAGGAATTGCAGAAAGCCGGAACATTTCTAAAAACGCAATGCTGTTTCTTAAAACCGGCGTTTGCGGCGGATTTACAACATTTTCAACCTTCAGCCTGGAAGCCTATAGCATTCTGTCTACCAGAAACTACGGTTTATGCGGTCTTTATGTGGCTTTGAGTGTAGTGGGATGTATTGCTGGTGTGTGGTGCGGAAAGAAGCTTGCAACACTGGTATAGGAGAGCTTATGGCAACAACAAAAGAATATCATGATTATGTAATGGAATGCCTCAATAAAGCAGGCGAAGTCTCTTCCAGAAAGATGATGGGAGAATACTGCCTCTACTACAACGGAAAGCTTTTCGGTGATATATGCGATAACCGCCTGCTCGTAAAACAGACAGATACTTCCAAAAGACTTCTGGCCGAGTGTCCGCTTGAATATCCTTACGAAGGAAGCAAAACTCTTATGTTCCTGGTATCTGAGTTTGAAAATCCTGATTTAATGAAAGAATTACTCGAAGGAATGTACAAAGAACTTAAATAAATGCATACAGGAGCCTTAAAAAATTTAAAACAGCACCCTACTTTAAATTTCGCGTTTTTCGCCCTGTAAATTGATTGATTTTCAGATTTATACTATAATAGCACTATATATAGTGTAGTGTAAAGGTTATAAAATCTATTAACCACTATATATAGTGCGTTTTGTCTGTTGGTAGACAGAAGGTACATTATAAGAAGTAATTTGTATATCATGTATACAGTGCCTTTTACAAGTTATTTCCTTTTATAAGGACTATATACAGTATATTATATCAGATTTTCATAGAATTGTATAGCCTTTTCAATATCATTTTCATCAGGATGATTCTTGTTCTTGCCGCCAATCAGCTTGAATGGTCCCCAGGTATCATATCCAGGACAGGAATAAAAGCCTGCAAAGGAAGCATCTTTAGACTTGATCAGTTCTTCAGCAGTTTTTATATATGATGAGGAATCCTGTCCGCAGGTGTAGATAACAAAAGCTTTCTTATGAGCCGGGAGATTGTCAGCAAGAAAACTGAGCAGGGTTTTATGGAGCTTTCCGTAGAAGATACCTGAAGCAAAACCAATCAAATCATACGAAGCGAGGTCTTTAAGAATGGTCTTTGTAGCGTCTATAAGTTCAATTTCTGGGTATTTTTCTGATATTGCTTTTACCAATTTTTCTGTATTTTTATGGTGCACACTGGCATAAACTATCGCTACTTTCATATACTTCATTATAACATATTTCAAATTTTATTTGTAAAAAAAAGAAAAAGTAATTACCATGTATTCATTTTTATACACTTTTAGATATTTTCTAGGTTACACAAAATTTTAACAAACCTATCTTCACCATTTAAGAATTAAACGATATATTGAATTTATAATCCAAAAGGAAGATAAATTTTTATGGTATTTGACAATTCAGAAATAGACCTTATTAAAACTTTATATTTTAACCAAATAACAACCCCGTGGAATTATATTAAAGAATCTTTTAGCAACATAGAAAAACGTTACAATATAAAAACATACATAAATCTTTCAAAATTGAACTTTCAAAACGTTGAGCATGGACTTATAGAAACTGGATATTTAATTCAGGAAAACCAAAAAGATAGTATATTTTCGCTAAGCAAAAGTTTATGGGATCTTCTCGAAAAAATGCAATCCTTTAAGCTTATTGACCTAAAAACAAATGTCACTTCTAAAGAACAAATAAATCTTATAACTGAAGAAAAAGGTATTTTTTTCATCACAACCCCCTTACCTCAAGAACTACAACATCTTTACAATACAACCATAACTTACCTTCCAGAAATTAAAACTTTTATAAAAAAAGGATACAAAACATATCAAGAAAGGTCTGAATTAAATAAGTCAAAAAGAAAAAATTTTAAGCAATGGTTTTTAACTGTCGGCATTCCAATCCTTGTAGCATTAGCTATCGGAATTGCCACAATTATAATAACTGTTAAAAGCAACAATTCCAAATCTCCTATACCAGAAGAACATCAAGAAACTTTCGAATCTCCAGAAAAGTATGAATCTCCAAATCATGACGAACAAGAAACAAACTCTCCTTTAATCGCAATATAGTAATTTTTGATATTAAGTAATCTTTTAATTACTTCTTGCAAAAACCACTATACACGAAGAAAACCCGATTTATCTAAAACAAAAAAGTCATATTTTACGTGGGTGATTCGTCTATATTCCTGCTAAAAAGGACTATTTTACGTGGGAAAATGCCCAAATTTTGAGAAAAAGTCATATTTTACGTGGGAACTTTTAGCTTAAATCAGACCTTATGGAGTACGTAATGTACTTTTCCAATGATTTTCAGCTCTTCAGTATTGTTTTTGGCAAACATTGCTTCATACGCCTGGTTATCAGAAATGATTCTGACACCACCAGCGACCCTTTGGAGCCGTTTTACAAAGCCCTGTCCTTCAAAAATGATGGCATAAATGCCGTCTTCCTGGTATCCAAGGTCGTCACAGATGACTGTATCACCATTAAATATAGTTGGTTCCATGGAATCACCGCGAATTTTACTAGCTGCAAGGTGTCCTTCGAACCTTTTAGTCTTCAAATCTTCCGGAATTGCAATATATCCGTTGATATATTCAGTTTCTGGAACATATTGTCCTTTTCCGCAGGAGAAAAATTGCTCAAAAACCGGTATTTTCTCCGTATCTGCAGCACATTCAACAACCACTTTAGGAGGAAGCTGTATATCAACCCCAAAAAACTCTTCTACAGTTGTTCCCAAAACCGCCATTAACTTCAATGTATCTTCTACATCAGGGATTCTTTCCTTGTAGATGCGGTTTTTCATAACTTGAACAGACACTCCGGCCTGTTCGCAGAGCCATACAAAGGTTTTTCCTTGCTCGGAAAGCACCTTTTTAATGTTCTCCCAGAATAATTTAGCATCCATGCTTGTTATCCTTATCCTTAATAAATTTAAAATAACACACTTTTTCTCTTTTGTAAATTACAAAGTAATTGTATAATTACTTTTACACGCAAAAATGAAACGATATAAAACAATCGTTTGATTACTATATATCGGCATTTTTTCGCAAAAAATTAACACGGTGACGTTATTTGTCACCGACATAATGTATAATAGTAGTTCGGACTTGTTCAGGGGTGGGACCAGGTTCAATTCAGAACTGATATTCTACATCTAAAAAAATGGCATTGAGGGGAAATATGAGCAAAGAAAATTGTATTACAATTCTTGGACTTGGCTTGTCCAGCACACAGATCAGCTACAAAAATGTTCTTCGGGATATAGAACCGGAGGAACGTAATGGAGAAAGTGACAGTTTTTCCTATGCAGGCGAAGAATTTAAGCCAAATTCTGCCGAAAAGTACAATCTTCAACTGCGTAAACAGTATCAGATTCAAAGCTTTAACGTTGAAGAGCTTCCACACCGCATTCATACACGAAATATAGCTTATAACCATACTGAGAAACTGCTCGACGTTACTACTTATTTAACCTCAGTTATGGAACTCGCAAGCGATGTAAACCATCAGTTAAAGGACATAATCAAAAGCACTAAGACCATAAAATCTAATGCTGCAATCTCACCAGAACAGAAGAACTTTGCGATTGCCATGAGTTCTGTTGCTACCTACATCGATATTCTCGTTGAAATAAAGGCAAGAATCGTTGATTTACAGAACTCCAAGTATAATCATTATATCGACCGCTCCTTTGCAAACCTGGATACTCAGGTAAAAACTATGCTGGAAACCAGCTATGTACCGGATGAACTTGCCGTAAACTTCAACATGCTCTACGAAAACTACCCTCTCCACAAGTTCTCCAATGCAAAAGCTGAAGGAGTTTCCAGAATTACAGTGGAAACACGCTTTATCGACTTTTCTACCCGCCTCTACTCTGCTGCAATCAAAGTTTTCATGATGGAACTGCTGGAAGAATTCTATCCTTATATCACCCCAAGGAACTTCCTGAATAATCCGAATAAACAGGCTTATTTTGTAATACCACTCAGTACCTACACAAAATTCAATTTTCTCAGAAGCGGGCTGACACGAGAGGAAGTTACTTTCCTTGAAGTTCAGAACAATATGGAAAAGACGGTCGCTAATTTCTCAAAATTTTTCAAAGAATCCCTGAATGCAATGAATTGTTTGCATGATAAATTGCAGGAACAGAAGAATGAACTCTACGAATTAAATGATGCACAGGAACTTGAAACAATTTTTGATACGTATATTAAGAAGTACGCAAAATGTTCTGCAGAAAGCAACATTAAATGTCTCAAAAACCTTGTAAAGAAGAATGAGCTTTTCCGTGAAAAACTTACAGTCCTCTTATTCGATATACGGCCAGATTTAATCGTCAACAAACTTAAATTCCATAAAGATCCATGGGATTTAAGCAATGTTGAACCCATGACTCCAGAAGAAAATGAACGCGATATCGATACCGTTGTTTATTTATGCAACCTCATGAAGCTTTGCTTTGGGGAAGAAAAATATTCAGGTATTAAAGTACAGTTTTCAAGAGTAATTCCTTTATTTGCAGACAATGACACCCCGCAAAAAAGTCTTCGCAGGTATTATAACTTTATAGAAAGTGGGAAACGTACCTGGTCAGACTCTGATTTTGGCAAGAAATTACGGGCTGCTCTTGAAATATAGAGATTCCACTACTTCATAAACAGCTTCTGACGGACTATAGCATCTACAGCAGTCAGAGTTTTACGAATAAAACGTCTGCCTGTTGCAGTGTACTGAACAACAAAGTAATGTGAACCTAATACTTCCAGTTTACTTATCTTATAGCCGTTTTCTTCATAAAGGAAAGTCAGATTATACATTCTGGCCTCCTTTGACTGAAGAACGGATAAAATCCTTGATTTCAGATTCAAAAGCAGCCGGATTCTGAGCGAGTTTTTCTTCCCAGCGGGTAGTTTCCCCCACATCCGCAAGGGTTGCTAACGGAGTTTCTCGTACCAGATTCAGTAATTTTTCGCCGGTTTTGGTCATCACGAGATTGTTATTCTGAATCTCGATGTACTTTGAACGCAAAAGCTTTGGAATGAAGGTATGACGTGTAGCCGGAGTCCCGATTCCCACAAGTTTTTTATCTTCACTCTCCCCTTTAGGATTTTCCATAAAAGCAAGAATAGAAGCTTCATTAAAATGCTTCGGAGGCTTTGTAGTTTTTTGAACAGGCTTTACAGAACCTAACGTCAGGTTATTCCAGTCGATGAAATCCAGAATCTGGACTTCTTCCTTATCTTCATTTTTATCCTTAAGAAGACGGGTGAATCTACGGAATTTATGCCAGCCTTCATCTAAAAGCTTACGACCTTCCACTTTGAACTGATAATTCCCGACACCGAGCTTTACTGACTGCTTTTCATACACATGTACTGGTGCAAAAGCGAGCATAAAGCGTTCAAGAATCAGATTGTAGATGTTTTCCTCATCTCCAGAAGCCCCTACAGGAAGCTTTTCAAGCGGAATAATTGCATGGTGGGCTTCAAGTTTCGCATCATTAAAAATCCGTTTGTTTCCGGCATCAATCTTATAAAACGGATGAAGAACAAAGTATTCCAGGTATTGAGTCAGGAATTTCTGGTATAAATCACTACAGAGTTGCACGTTCTGACTTCCCATAACCTTAGAAGGCGTTCTCGGGTAAGAAACGCACTTGTAATCTTCGTAGAGTTTCTGGACCAGTTTTAATGTCTTTTCTGCTGAATAATCGAAATATCGGAAGGCATCCTTCTGTAAATCATTGAGACTGTAAAGCTGAGGGGGAAGTATTTCCTTCTTTTCAGCCTTTACTTCAAGACATTTTGCAGGAAAATTAATATATCTGTTTAATTCTGAAACAAGTTCAGAATCTTTCAGCTTTGAATTACCAGCCGAATCAATATATACTCCCCTGATTTTTGCGTCGGCCGGCGGATTAAACTCCCCTATAATCTCATAATACTGTTCTGGAACAAAGTTCTTAATTTTGTTGCAACGAGACGAGATGGCAGAAAGAACAGCTGTCTGTACCCGTCCTACCGGAAATAATGTTCCTGACTTATTTGTAATAAATCTGGTTCCGTTGATTCCGACAAGCCAGTCGGAATGCTGACGGGCGAAGCCCTGTTCAGAAAGCAGGTCGTAATTACCTAAAGTTTTAGCTTCTGATATTCCATCTTTTATTACAGCCGGTGTCAGAGCCTGCGAAACCCAGAATCTTTTGATTCTTGAAGTATCTGAAATCCCGGCTGCTTTAAGACATTCCCTGGCGATTATTTCCCCTTCCCTGTCGGCATCGGTCGCAATCAGTATTTCATCATTTTTATGATTCTTTAAAAGGCCGACAACAATCTTTGCTGCATCTTTTAATTCAGGTGAAACATGATAATGAAATTGTTCAGGAATGACGGGAAGTTTTTTCCAGCTCTTGAACTCGGGATTATATGCAGCCGGTTCATTCAGCTGAAACAAATGACCAACACAGTTGGTAATTAAGATTGATCCGTCAGCAGATTTAAAACATTTTTCGGCTGAGGAAAAATTACAGCCAAGCGCCTTTGCAAAGTCTTTAGCAACGCTCGGCTTTTCTGTAAGAATAAGCATATGACTCCTACGGGCAGGCAGAAGTCTATGTCATAAAGGTATTGGATTCAGAAGGAAAACTCAAGAAAAATGTAAATCCGCCGGCCGGCGCAAAGAGAAAAAGATGGCCTTCCAAGACTGGCCTATCGTCGCAAGATAAAGTTTTGTATACAATCCCTGTTAAATTGTTTTGTGGCCATAATTTAGCTGTATTCACAGGGGGTGGTTGTATACAAAGCGTATTTTGGATGCTTTTTCTCTATTTTCCAATCCGCCGGCCGGCGCAAATACTTGTTATTGCATTTTTGAATTCGTCTAGCTATAGTTTCAATGTCTATTTCTGCCTGCCCTAAACAGGAATAAACACATGAAAAATTTAAGTACAATTTTCAATCATCCTAAAAAATCTAATCCAGAGAAGGACCCGCATCTCTATGACTGGAAACGTCCTTTTCACGGGAAGGATGACGCAGCTTGTTTAAATAAGCTTTTGAAAACCCGCCACCATCGTGGAACCATCGACAGATTATCATCTGCTAAAGCAAGCCCATATGGAAATCCAAACAATTTGAAGCAAAGGGTAATGTTCAAAATGTCTTATGGAAATTCATTAGAGAAACACAAAAAATACATTAAGCTCTATATGCCACAAATCGGAAAAGATGGAGTCGAGATTCCGAAAGAAATTTTCGGAACAGATTTAGATGTCTACCAGAAACATATGACTCCATTTCATCTGAAATTCATAATCTCCCCTGAAAGTCAGAAAATCGACCTTAAGCTCTTAAGTGAGGCATTCATCCGTCATCTTGAGAGAATAACCGGTTATGATTTTTATTGGCTTGGAACAATCCATACTGACACGGAACATCATCATGCTCATCTGGCAATCAACGGAAAGGATAAAAACGGTAAAAAAGTCCGCTTTCCGAAAGACATGATTAAAAACACAATGCGTGAATTTCTTTCAAACATTGCCACTAACATGATTGGTGAACGGACAAAGGAAGAAATTGAAGAATCAAAAAAGAAACTTACCCAGGCAAAAAGATGGACGAGTTTTGATGAGCAGCTGAAAGAAATGCCGGAGAATATTTTTATCAATAATCTAAACTCCAGCCTTATCAGCCGTCTTCAGTTCTTGTCTTCAATCAAGCTTGCAAATAAAGATGGAATGTTCTATTCACTTAAGCCCGACTTCGAAGAAGTATTAAAAGCTACCGGCCGCTATAATCTTTACCTCGAAGAATACCTGAAGTCTGATCTTCCACTCAGACTGTTTGAAGGCGGAAGCATAACTGGAGTTGTCGATAAGGTTGTTTCCTTTGATAAGGACGAAAGCTGGAACGATGCAATCATTATCCGAAAAGATAATGAACGTATCTACATACCGGTATTTCAGCTTCATAAAGAACATCTGGAAGGAAAAACAGTTCGTATTGAACATGCGGCTGGCGGTACAAACAGAAATATCTCTAATAAAGATATTAAAATCATCGATAATAAAGGTAAGGAAATTACTTTTGAAAGATAAGCCATTGTCTATCGTTTGTATAGACAATGTTTAGTTTAGAAACGGTGACTGATTCTTTTCAGTCGCCGTTTTTTTATTTACACTATATTATTTTACGATGTACAATTAGAAACTTATTGACTTAATCCGCCGATTGGCGGTATTCTGTATACAGTACTTGCCTGCCCGGGGAGTACGCAAAATTGAGTTCCAAGAATTATTATCCCAAAGGAACCAACGACACACCTTTCAATCCACAGCTCCAGCACTTTGATTTTATCTGCGGTCAGATTATCAATGAAAACCGCATATTAAAATTCGTTGTCGTAGCAGCTGTGCTTTCTTTTTTTCTTTCAATCGGCATCTGTATCTATGCTGTCGCTCAACCAGATTCAATTCCTGTTCTCGTGACCATGAATGATTTTGGAGAAACACAGTACATCGGTCCTGTATCAAGAAAGAACTATCAGAACTTCAGCGTTCCAGAAGTTGCGGTTCAAGCTCAGGTAAAAGAGTTCGTTAATCTAACGAATACCCTTTCTACCGACAAAACCGTAATGAAAAAATCCGTGAACAAAACCTACCATCTTCTCACCTCTACAACAGCGTCCAAGTATTCAACTCTGGTAAAAGAAGATAATCCGTTCAAAGATTTTGGTTCGAGAACTAAGGAAGTTCTTTTCCAGACAGAACCGCTGAAAGTTTCAGGAGATACGTATCAGGTAGATTATCAGATTGTAACCCGCCAGCTTTCGGGACAGCTTATGAGTAATGAATCTTATAGAGCTGTCATCACAGTAAAAATGCTTCAGCCATCAGAAGAAGATATTAAAGACAATCCGCTGGGAATCTATATCACAGCTTTTGACATGAAGCCAATCGACACTAAAGCAATCAACACAAAATAGCATCAGGAGTAACACGTAAATGAAAAAAACACTTTGCTTTATCCCTATGGCCGCAATGCTTTTTGCTGCCTGTTCAACAACACAAAATCTTGGAAGTCCAAATGAGTTCAAGCCGGAATCTACTGCAGGAAGCCTTGAAGAAGAGGAACAGCTCAATGAAACAGATGAAAACAATTATCTGATTCAGGAAGAAGTAAAAGTTCAGGACGTTGAAGACACTGTCGTTTATGTTGACCGTCCGGTATATGTTCCGGAGTCGAAAAAGTCTGACAACGATTACAAAAGACTTTCTGGAATTGAAGCAGTTACTGACAGTCAGAAACGTGCGACACAGAAACCTGAGAACTACAAGAGCGGAACCTTCTTCTATCAGTTCAATGAGAACTTTGTCTATGAAATCTACGCTCAGCCGTATCATCTGACAGACATCCAGCTCCAGCCTGGTGAAGTCGTAATTGGAACACCTCTTTTATCAGAAGATGATTCTGTCTGGGAACTTACTGCAGGAGTTGCAAAAGAGCCTGGAACAAATCAGGACATCCAGCACCTCTTTGTAAAACCTGCATACTCAAAACAGGATTCCAGCCTGATTATAATCACTGACAGAAGGGTTTATCATTTCCGTCTTCGTTCTTATGCGGACACTCACATGGCAATGGTAAAGTTCACCTACCCTCTTGAAAGAAATGTATGGGCAAAAAAAACAGAAGCCGAAAGCGGTAGAAAAATTGAAAATGATTTCCTTCGCACTTCTAATCCTGAGCTTTTGAGTTTTGACTACACAATCAAATATTCAAGATTCAAAAAACCTGAGTTCCTCCCTACCCGCATTTATGATGACGGCCAGTGTACCTATATTCAAGTTCAGGACATCGTACTTCAGAAAAAGTTGCCTGTAGTCTTCAATGAAAAGAATGAAATCGTAAATTACAGCGTTCATCAGAATGTGTTTGTAATTCCTCGCCTTATCAACAAAGTAACTCTCCGTCTCGGAAAGGAAAAAGTCCAGATTGAAAAGAGAGTCACAAAGGCTAAAGAACTTCAGGAGGAAGCCAGTGAGTGATAAAGAAGAACTCATCGACCAGGACACTGATGGCGATGACGCACTTCCTCCTCCAGAGGATGAAAACGATGCCCGTGAATTAAATGTTCCGAATATACTTGGGGCAATCTTAATCGTATGTCTTGTGATTTTTCTGATTGTATTTGTTGCATTAAATGTAGGCAGCGGAAAGAAAAAGGATAAGTCGCCTGAAGAACTGGATAAGGCTGGAACAAAGACAGTCATCGAATTCAAAGATAAGACCACTGTTGATTTTTATTCATCTAACATTGATGAAGACAATCCGGCGGTAGAAAAATCTGAGGATGAAATGAAGGAAGTCATCGATACGCTTCCGCCTGAATTCCAGCTTCCGATCCAGGGAGAAACAGGAAAGGCTCCGGTTTCATCAGTTGGCAGTACGGGAGGCTCTTATAAATCAGACAGACCTGATACCCGTAATTCCAAAAGCCCAAGAAAGATTGAAGGGCTTGCGGCCCTTGATTATTCAAATCAGACACAGGGACAAAATCTTGTAAGCCAGATTATGAGCGGTAACTATGGAACAAACGCCTATGGACAGAAAATGACAAAGGAAGAATTCATCGCTCAACAGATGGCCCAGACACAGAATCTTCAGAATCAGCTGTACGGTTCTAACATGCTCGGTGGCACAAACGGAGCTTACAACTCCGGTTCTGAAAAGGAAAACTTCTTTAATGCGTCCAGTGGAAATACTGGAAACGGAACGTATTTGAGTAAGGCAGCATTGTGGGATGGAACAATCATTTCCGGCGCACTTGTTACTGCTATCAACACTGATAATCCGGGTGTAGTAATTGCCCGTGTTACAGAGAATGTTTATTCAAGCCAGGACCATTCGTATCTTCTAATTCCGGAAGGTTCGCTCCTTATGGCAACTTACAACTCTTCTGTAAGTTATGGTCAGAATAAAGTTCAGGTTGCATGGAACCTTTTGATTCGCCCGGACAATTACCGAGTTCAGCTTGGAAACATGAACGGTGTAAATGCCCAGGGTGCAAGCGGCTACAAGGGCTCAGTTTCAAATCATCCGTTTGAAACCCTCAAGGCTCTTGGAATGGTTGCGGTCTACAGTATTCTCCAGACTGAGATGACTAATGACATCAACAGTCAGAACAACGAATACCTTAAAAACGCTATGACTGATGTCTATGCAGAAAGCAGCAAACTCGGAAACAAGATGGTAGACCGGGCTTTGGACATCAAGCCAACAATCAAAATAAAAGAAGGAACAGAAATCAAACTGATTACCAATGTTCCGATGGAACTTCCGCCTGTAGAAGTCAATCAGGCAACACAAAAATATGTGAGAACGCGATAGGAGTACAACATGAGAAAACACATATTTGGCTCAGCGATACTTGCGCTTTTGTTGTCTTCGTGCAGCTTTTTTACAAGCCTCGAAGATAATGGAAACAGCGGTATTTCAATTAATTCAATTTCCATGGCAAAGACTACACTTTCAACGCAGGTAGGCTCCATGGAATACATTTCTATTTCTGTAAAACCTTCTTCAGTTCAGAAAGACGTAAAGCTGAACTGGAGTTATGATTCCTCTATTATACAGTGCGATACCAGCTCAAACTGGGGAGTCACAATCAAGGGACTTGCAGAAGGTCAGACAACGTTACGCTGTTCATACGGCGGATACGATGCTTCTTGTATGGTTACGGTAAACGGTTACGCAGAAAACTATGAGAACGTAACAGAGCCATACATCTATTCAAATTATTCAATTCTACAGACAACACCTGGAGTAAGTGAAAAAGTATTTGTTTCGCTTTACGGAGGAGATGCTTCGGACATTGACGGCTACAGCTGGACAATCGACAATTCTTCAGTAGCTTCGATTCAGCCGACCGGTCAGTACTGTATTATCAGTGCAAAAGATTCCGGCTATGCACGAATCAAGATTACTCACAATAAGGCAACCTACCCTTATTACATCGGTGTCTATGTTTTTGCGGATGCAACAAACGTCGGATATATCACAACCTCAAACAACATCGTTACCATGAACATGGATGAAGGAGACAAATCAATTTCTGTTTCTCTTGTAAACGGAAAAGACACTTCTCTCGACAGTCAGTTCAAGTGGGAAATCATAAACGATGAAGGTTCTGAAACTCCGATCGGCTTAAGTGCAAACGGAAACAATGCAGTAATTTCTCCTAAACAGTCAGGCTCATGCACTTTGCGCGTAACTCATCCGGATGCAGTTTATCCTCTGGATATTCTCTGCCGAGTAATCAGTATCGTAAAGAACGTTTACATTCAGCCGGACACAACAGTCGTAACTTTGACAGGAAGTACAGAGCAGACTGTAACAAGTGAGCTTGTAAATCTGGACCGAAGTGCATACGACATCGACAGTTTTAAGTACGCACTCGATGATTATAATGTTGCAGAAATTGTGAACTCGGTTGGAAACCAGGTTACATTACGCGGCCTTGCAAACGGTTCATGTAAGCTTTTAATTTCTCACGAAAGAACTGCCTATGCCCGTGAAGTTCTCTTGATCGTAAACGGCCAGCTCAAAGACGCAGTAGATGCTTCATGCTATGTTACAACTAGCCAGAATTATATCCGCACTAAAGTTGGAGCAGACGGTCAAACCATCAACATAAGTTTGAAAGGTGGAGAAGACGGAGACGAAGCAAACTTCCAGTGGAGCGTAAAAAGTTCTGCTGCAGACGGAAGCTCTGCAAAAGTAATCGACCTTGAGACAGCTACAGGAAGTGTTTTCCACACAGCAGCCCGTGCCGCAGCTGCAACCTATTCATACGGTTCAGCATTCATGACACCTCTTTGCGAAGGAACCGCAGTAATCACAATCACACATCCAAAGATTGTCTACCCTACTGAAATTCTCGTAAAAGTATTAAGCAAGGATGCCGTACTTGAAGAACCATTGTATTTCTCGGGAAGCGGACTTTTGAAACTCTTGAACGGAGACAGTCAGGAATATACTGTAGAACTCAAGGGCAATTCAAAGGTAAACGGCGATGAGAATAATATTAAGTGGGAATGTGATACAAATCATCTTACACTCGCTACAAGCGGAAACGTTGCAAATATTTCTGCCCCTCCGCTTGAAACAGGTTCAACTATTTCGTATATCACAATCAGCCATCCTAAAGCAGACGCAAACAAAACGCTTCTGGTAATGACCGCAGATGATATCGATACATTGAATGCAATGAAGGCTTTGTATTCTGATAAGACTTACTACAACATCGAAAACGGAACAACCGCTTCATGCTATGTAAGCACTGCAGGATTTGAAGAGGATTATGACTTCTCAAAACTGAGCTGGACTGTAAAAGATTCAAGCATCATTTCGGTAGAAAAGTCTTCATTCAATCCGCTTTCATGTAAGATGAAAGCTCTTAAAAGCGGCTCCACTACCCTCACCGCTTCAATCGATGATGTAAGCTGTACATTCAATATTACGGTTTACCCTAAAGGCGCAGTGAATCTCGAACCGGAAATCTATTTTACAACAAACCAGAACGTTGTAACTTTGGGAACCTCCGGTCAGACAAAGCAGCTCAACATTACGGCAGTAAACCTTAAGAGTTCAGAATACTCAAATATTACCTGGACAAGTTCAGACACCTCAGTAGCTACTGTAATCGGAAACGGAACCAGTGCTACTATTACCGCAGTAGCAGAAGGTGAAAGCGTAATCAGCGTTTACCACAATGACAGCCAGAATACGCTCAAAATCTATGTCCGCGTCGGTTCTGAATACATTATCCCTGAAACCGATCCAGTAGTTTATATTTCTGCAAGCGATGTAATGACCTTCTTGAAAGGGGGCGCAACTCAGAGCTTACAGGCTGTTCTTGTAAACTACGAAGGTACAGTAACAGGCGGGTTCAGCTTTAATATTGATGATACTTCGGTTGCGGAAATCACAGCTCAGACACCAACAGGAATTGCTTACATCAAACCGGTAGGATCGGGCCAGGCACAGGTAACGATTACTCATACTGAGACTGATATCAGTAAGAAAGTTCTGATTGTAGTTGGAAACAGCGCAGAAGAACTTGCAGGCTATGTTTACCTTACAACTTCTACAAACGTAGTTGCAGTCGGCGAAGGAAACACAAAGTCTGTTTCAGTCAGCGTCAAAAATGCACCATCCGCAGTTGTGGACGGATACACCTGGCTTTCAAGTAATCCTGCCGTAGTTGACGTAAAAGGAGCTGGTGCTACCGCAGTTCTTACTGGAAACAGCATTGGTACAGCATTAATCACAGTTACAAATACCGCATGTCAGTATTCACTTACGATTATCGCTCAGTGTGTTGATCCGATTGCGGCAGCGGCTAATCCGTATATTCAGCTTTCATCATCAGTTTTAACTTTGAATGTAAGTTCAACATTTACTTCAATTACCGCAGACTTAATTGGCGGAAGCAGTGATGATTATTCAGGCTTTGTATGGGGAGTAAACGATTCTTCTGTCTGTGCTGTATACGGTCAGAATGAAGTTGGAAAAATCCGCGCACTCAGAGCAGGTCAGACTTACGTTACCGTAAGTCATCCGAAATCAGCATATACCGCTCAGATTCTTGTAGTATGTGATGAAGTAAAAGAAAGCGAATGCTATATCAGTGTGCCTTCTTCAATTCTCACAGTAAAACCAAACGCTGCATCTCAGTCGATAACAGCAACTCTAGTAAACGGAACAAGCACAGACAAATACAATTTTGGCTGGAGTCTCGATGTCTATGATGTAATTGATTTCCAGTATTCTGCAAACGTATGTACAATTACGCCAAAGCAGACTGGTTCAGCTACAATCACAATCAGTCATCCAAAGGCAGCATATGACCAGCAGATTATTGTAAACGTTCAGGAGTACTCAAACTTTGCTTTCCCACAGGTATCTTCTACGATTACCCAGGGAACGGTAAGTTTCCTGACAATGCAGGTGCCGACAACAAGCGTTACAACTCACGTAGAATACTCGGTTGATAACGAAAAAATCTGTTCGATAAGCGGAACAAAGGCAGTTGCTCAGGTTACAGGTGTTTCTGCCGGTTCAACAACGGTAAGAGCTAAACTCGTTGCTTCAAGCACTGGTGTCGTTCAGGCTGAAAGTGAAATGCTTGTTTATGTAAAAGAAGCAGCCGTAAACACGGTTTATATCACTTCAAGTAATACCATCTTCACTGTAAACAAGGGAAAGAGCCAGACATTGAGCGCAACCCTTACAGGAAACGGAATTACAAACAGTGACCAGTACAACCTCAAATGGAAGACTAGTGATTCCGACATTGTTCAGGTAACTGGTATTTCAAGTGACGGAACTGTTAGCGGACAGTCAATTTACATTACAGCAATTAAACCAGGAGAGGCCTTGATTACCTGTTCTCATGAAAAAGCTGCAAGCGACCTTCAGTTCTACGTTGTAGTTCCTGGAAGCGCTGAAAAGCTTGTTACTTTGAACAAGACCTACCTCACTTTGACAAAGGGAAGTTCTGGTACAACGCTCAAGGCAAACATTGAGAATGCTGAAAGCTCAAGTGACTATTACGACCTTATCTGGTCAGCAGAAACTGTAAACGGTTCGGAAATTGTCCGCATCATGGGTACTGGTCAAACAGTAACAATCTATCCAATGAATACCGGAGAGACAACTGTCATGGCACAGCTTCCTGATTCTCAGAAAGTTGCAAAATGTACGGTTGTAGTAGAAGCCGGAAAGAGTCTTGCATTTGAGACTTCAAGCAAGAAGGTTCAGCCATTCCATTCGAAGAAAGTGATGTACACAGTAAGCCCTGCGGATGCAGTCCTCACCTGGACAATGGCACAGGAAGATGATTACTTTGAGTATCACGACCTTGGCTGCGACACTGAAGGCGTAGGCTATGTAGAAATTACCGGAATAAAGGAAGGAACAGGAACTCTTGCCTGCGTAACCAACGGTTCTGCAAAAGCTCAATGTACTGTAAAAGTTGCATGGGATTATGAGTTTACAGTTGATTCAACCCGTATCACAGGAACTCCGGATTCAACATACACTGTTGAATATACGGTAAGTCCTACTGATGCGACAATCGAAGTAAACGGAAACGGGCTTTGTGAATTCAGTAATACTAACGACGGTAAAGGTAACGGTAAGATCAAGATTATACCTCATTCAGAAGGTACGGATTCTATCATCCTTAAGGCCAAGAACCCGAACAACAATAATGAGGAAATCGGAAGCTATACCATCACCGGTAAGTTCTATTATGATTCATTGACCGTAAGCTACACAAAGCAGAGTGATGTTTCATATGCAGACAACACAAAGACCGCCTACTGGTCTAAGTTTGCAAATGATGCAATTACCCTTGGTGACGGTGAAAAGATGACCTTTAAGTTCAATGTTGCAGAAGCTAAGACAAAGGATTTGACAATTACCGCTAGTCTTCAGACAAAGAAGAACGGAAACATCAGTCTTGCAAACGGAGCAACAACCGGACAGTTCATCTTAAGCCACAACAGTGACAGTCAGGTTCCGGCGTATAAGATTACAACAGGATATAAGCCGACCTATAAAGGAAGTGCTTCGTATCCGGACGGAACTCCGATTAAGATGAGTGATTTCTATTCGACAACGAATACGGATAGTGACAGTTATAAGGATTGGACAAGTCCTTTCACTTATGACACTCACTATGACCGTCGCGGCTGGTGGTATTTGAAGAACTCTACTACTTCTTCTACGGTATATGAGTTCTATACCGGATGGATGCACAGCTCATCAAAGACAGTTACTAAGAGTGATAAATCAAGTCAGAATGGTGACTGGGGAAGAGTTCGCGATACATCCCTTGATGGAAAGTGTCTGTCCGTTGAAGAATTCCAAAGCTGTTTGTGGTATTACATACCTTCGTTCCACGTTCAGATGGGCGGCGACTGTACATCTCACCTGTACCACAATTACGGTGAGATTGATACAGACCATATTTCTGCCACCTACTACGACGTAACTCCTGATACATCAGTAGTAAAATCGGAACAGGCAGACGTTCTGGTTGTAACTTTCACACACAACGGAAGCACAACCAAGAAGTACTACCCTATTTACCTGGAAACACGTAATTCGGCTTGTACACAGAAATAGGCAGGAAAGATAAAAAGTGATATGGGGCCCGGTGATGACATCGGGCTCCGTTTGTTTTATCGTCTACACCAAGGTGTTGATGAATATTTCAATCTAGAAGCATTTGTTGCTGCATTACTTACATCAATTGGAGAATATGATGTTTCAGAGTATTTATAATTCCATCCAAGAGTATTTTCGAAAGTAACAGATGTTAAAACCGAACAGCCGTAAAACACACAATGATAATTATTCGAAGCTGAATAGTTTAATAGTTCTTCGACTCTCTTCCCAACAGTAACCGCTGTTAAAGAAGTGCAGTTTTCAAATGCCCCCTTCTCTACACTTATAGCATCAATTGTTACTGCAGATAGTGCTGAGCAACCGATAAAAGCAAACTCCTTAATTGTTGTGATATTCTTCATCTCAATAAGATTAAGATTTATTGCAAAACCAAATGCATAGCTACCGATTGTTGTGATGTTACAAAGAACAACAGAATCAAGCATTTTATTATTACATGTGTTATCTCCATTGGATGAATAACCAAACGCATAATCACCAACTGTTTTGATACTTTCCAAATACACATTCTGTAAACTTTGACAGTTTCTAAATGCATATGGTCCTATTGTACCTACATCTTTCAAATAAACACTTCTAAGCTTCTTACAAGAATTAAAAGCAGAATTTCCAATTGTTTCTGTTCCATTAATCTCAACAGATTCTAACGCATCACAATTATTAAAAGCATAAGTTCCTATTGTTTTTATGTTACTTGGTATTAAGATCTCCTTTAATCCATCACAATTATAAAACGCATAGCTTCCAATCGTTGTTAAACTAGATGGGAAAACAACAGATACGAGCTTCTTACAATCCTTGAAGACAGAAGTATTGCTGCTTGCAGGACTTATTGTTACCAACCCATGAGATTCTGAAAAATCTAAAGTAATATCAACATTTGATTTTGCAATCTTCGATGCAAGACTTACCAAAGTTGACTGTGAGATACTACCTGAAACTTTTACAGTAAAAGCTTCCGTAAGATTTGATAAGTTCAAATCTTCAACTGTTGAAGCTGTAGCTGTAATTCCATAATACCACAGAGCATATAAAGTTAAATCACTATCGACAGAAACAGTTTCCTTATTTCCGTAAACAACTTGTCCATTAGAAGAAGTAGCCCATCCATTAAAGGTATATCCTGACTTTTCAAATGAGTTTGTTCTTATTGCTTGCTCAACTCCATAATAGAAAGTCTGAGACGCCATATTTCCACTGGCACTGTTAGCATTAAAAGAGACTGTATATGTATTTCTGTCATAATAAATCTTTACTACAGAGTTACCACTCTCATTGATAGTCACTTGTGAAAATGATTTAGCTGTAAATCCTGTATAAGTTTTAGCTGCTGCCTGTGTTTTCTCCCCCGTTTTTCCAGACAGATTCTGTGTATCACCAGTTACGAGTTCATAGTTATTTCCGAGGGAAGTTGTCTGCTTATAATGCTGTACTTTGTAAGTAACTGTTTTAGGTTCGTTCCAGACAGCATACAATGTAATATCACGAGAAGTTTCAAATTCTGACTGATTAGAATATTCAACATCACCAGATGCGGAAGAAGACCAGCCGACAAATACATAACCAGTATTTGAAAAACTGTTTTCTGTTAATGGCTGAGGACATCCATAGTAAAATTCCTGTGTAATTGCCTCTCCAGTTCCACCATTTGAATTAAATGAAACAATATATTTTCTTCTATTATAATATATTCTAACCACTGTTGAGCCGTCTGCAGCGATCTTAGTTTGAGAATATAAATCTGCAATAAAACCATCGTAAGTTTTTGGAACAGCTTGAGTTAATGAATCTGTTTTACCTGCAAGATTCTCTGATTCAACATAAACATATGATTCGAGGTTAGTCTCAAGTGCTGTATTCTGCTTGTAATGTTCAACTTTATAAATAGTATCTGTATTTGCAATCCATTTTGCATAGAAGGTCGAGTCAGATGTTAATACATATGGAAAAGAAATCTGGTTCTGCAATTCGGATTCTTTATACCATCCTAAAAGAACATAACCAGTTCTTATAGATTCAGGTGCGGTACTAATTATTGCAGTATCCAAAGCAGTAACTTCACTTCCACCATTTGTTTCAAACTGAACATGGCAAATCTTTATCCACTTTGCATAAAGCGTAATTGATTCAGAAAGATAATATGGAAACTGGATTTTCTCTCCGCCAAAATCAGAACTCTCATACCATCCGACAAAATAATATCCATCGCGAGTTGTATCAGGAGCTGTCGCTATTACATCTGTCTTATAGGCAGTAATCTCAGAGCCTCCATTTGTAGCAAAATGTACTGAATACTTTTGAGTCCACTTTGCATAAAAGGTAGTATCCTCAGCAGGTTCATATGGGAAAGATACAGGTTCACCTGAAAAATCAGCTGACCGATACCATCCGCAAAGTGTAGCATCATTTTTCTGAGTCTCAGGAGCTTTTTCAATTTTACAGGAACGGAATGGTTCAATCTGAGTTCCGCCGTTTGTCTCGAAAGACACTTCATATAACTGAACTTCATCTATGAGAAGAAGATTCTCACAGGAAGAAAGAATAAGTACGAGCATCACTGAAAAAGCCGACATAACTGAAATAATTGATTTTCTCATAATACAACATCCACTCCCATATAATTCTAGAATCTCATACCTACATACATTCCGCATCCAAAAAGATACGGATATCCAAAGCGTATTTCCGGTTCAATATAGAAATTGTTTAATGCAAACCGGTATCCGATTGAAGCACCACCATTAAATGCGGGTTTAATATTTGAATTTACAAAGAACAACGAAGTTCCTGCCTGAAGTTCAGTATAAATTCCAGTAACAGGCTCTCCCGTAAGAGAGACAATATAAAACCTGATAGTTCCCAATGCTTCTAGCGTGACTAAATCATTATTTTTCTCATACATGTCATAACTAGCCGCTGCTTTTGCTCCTATAGATATTTTTCTCCATGGACTGTAATCAAAAGCAAAACCTACGGATGGTGCTATAAAATCTAGCGAGTTTTTATTAGCCTCAAGAAGAAGGCCAAGAGAAACTTTCTTGTAATTTGGAGCCCTTCCTAAAAGCTGTTCTGTTTTCTGAGAATACTGAAACTCATATGTTCTTCTAAATAGATATGCTCCGGTTTTTACATCCAGCATCCTTACACGCAAAATATAACTGCTGTTAAACTCTTCCAGTTTTCCAAAAACAACGAATCTGGCTCCAAGTCGTTCTGCTACCCCAAGAATAGTTTTCTCACTGACAACTCCTGAATTCTGAAACTTCAATTCTTTTTCTACCTTATCCATATGTTCACGGGTAACAATCTGCAGCAGTCCATCTTCTGCAAAAATAGTATCAGCAAGCTGCTCGCGAATATATAAGGTCATTGCCTGGCTTGGGCTTTCAAAATCATCTATGGCCAGAATTGATTTCGCATCACATTTCTCTGTAATATCAACTGCTGCTTTTGTAATAGCTCCGTCTATTGTTGTATTTGCGAAAAGCAGTCCTGAAAGCAAAAATGAGATAGTTAAAATGATTAATCGTTTCTTCATAGATACCTCCGCTTATTCGAAACATTCTGTGATAAAGCGTTCTTCCAATTGTTCTTCGAGATTAGCAATAGCAATCTGTTCGATGGTCTCTTGGTTATAAGCAGACAGTTTTTCGCACTTTGTGGCATAAAATTCTAATCCCGTATTTCTATTACTTACGGTAATTTGTATCTGGGGAATGCTGGAATAAATCCCATTGAATTGAGATTCATTCCATAAAACATCAGCATTAAGTACATATCTGGCATTAATTTCTGAAACAGTTATTCCATTCTGTGAAAGCAAAGAACAGATTTTTCCTTTTATTCTGTTCTGCTTATCACCATTTACAATTACTTTAATCGTTGCCTGTACCCGTATTGAAGATAATGCTGATAATTCAGAGACGGTCTTCTCTACAAATGATGTATATTCCGAACATCGGTGAGGATATATTGCAAGCGCCATCTCATATAACAAATAAAAATCAGAATTCAATTGTTCTGTTCGATTAAGCTGAATCAATTGATTCAAAATCTCAGTTTCCTTATTTACCTGTCTTAATGAACTTTCGCAGCTGTTCATTAGTACGGCCATTTTCTGAGAAATAACAGTCCAAACATCTTTTCTAGAAAGATATGCACAGACATAATATTTCTCATTTCGTTTGTCATAAACACTGTTTGTATATTGAACTGAGAACAAGTCTGATTTTGTTGATGTTATTAAATTCTGTCTTACATCACCTTTTTCGATATAGGAAAAATTGTCTCGTTCAATACTTTTCAAAGCATGTGTCTGAGAAGTTATAGTCTGATTAAAATATGAACTTAATTCAGAGAGTGCAGACTTCTTTGCTGAACACTCTGAATTACCTTCTCCAACAGCTCTGACATAATCTACTGTCGGAAAAGCCTTCTCCAAATCAGTCAGCCACTTTGGACTTGAAGCAAAGCAGAGGGCTGAATACATAAGAAGAATTGAAATGTTAATAATCTGTTTTTTCATATTCAGCCCCCTTTCTTCTACTCTCTTGCTTCTACCATTGTGTAGTTCATGAGATACTGGATTAATTCATCAACTACTTTATCGTCTTCACCTTTGAATGCATTTTTAATCTGTTTTGCATACAAATCTTCGTCCATTGAATATACGACAAGGTATGTATACTTTGATTCAGTTTCTGACTTCTTCTGAAGACGTGTGCGGCCAAGTACCCACCAGTCAGTTTCCTTATTAAGGCCGGAAACAGTAACTGCAGAAGCACGCGCTGAATAACGTTCTACGGTTTCTTCAACATCAGACTTATCGCCATCTGCTCTTGCCCCAACAAAATCAGAAATCCCCTGTTTAATAGAAGCTCCAATTTCTGCGCGGGCATCAACCTGATCTGCCCAAGTCTTTATAAAATCAAGATTTTCACCACTCTTAGAAACAACCCAGATATGCTTGTCGATTCCAAGAGCCTTACTGAGAGTTTTCTGATTAGGTGTTGCAAGAACAGTACCAACCCAGTCTGGCTGAGCAAGGCCAAATGCAGTTCCTTTGTGTTCGATAATTTCTGTTGGTCCAGAAACATCTTTAACCTTTGGTGCACTTGCACAGCTAGAGAGAGTAATAGCACCAACCAAACAAAATGCGAAAAAGACAACATTCTTTTTCATAGACGTCCTCCTGCGCTGTTTTAAGCAACAGCTGCTTATTTATTTGTTTGAATTAACCTTATTAATTTCTGCAATGAGTAATTCAGCAAAAGTAGATTTCCCGTCATACGGATATTTCTCAAGAATCTCTCTATGTGCAGCCTCAACTTCCATCCGTTCCCTACGGACATTCAGAAGTTTGTTGTAATAATGCCAGTCACCAGTAATGGCTGCCATTCGTTCCACTCGAAGCTCATAATTCTTGTCATAAATCAAAGGAACTTTGCTTAGGTTGTAGTAATTTGTTTCGTTCAAAACTCCCGCAACCTTTCCTACGGTAGGAAAGCCGTTCAAATCACTGTAGCCAGAAAAATAAACTTTCTGCATATTCACCTCCTTCTGCCTGATATATCAAAATATAAAGTATGAACATTCCCAAGTCACGGGAATGATATTTTAGAAATAACCAACATGCATTTTTATTTCTTTCTGGTGAATATTTACCAAACAGATATAAATCCAATTTCTCCAGGCATTAGAGTCATTTGGTTCATCTGTCATTATGAGAATGTTCCAGTCCAATGACTCTGCTCCTTTACACCATTCCAATAATTCATCAGAAGTATATGCACAGAAATATGTCTTTGCCCCTAACAAGAAATCATCCGGGCAACTATCATAAATAGCTTCAAAATCTTGTTCTGGAATATCATAAAAATACATGTTTTCTATCCATGGAGCTTTATTACACTCTTTCTCCACTAAAAAGCATTCGTACTTATCAAATGAAATGATTTGTTCATAACTATCAGATTCATAATCATCCTGATTATTGAAACCACATGAACTCATCATTAAAACAGCAATACTCAACAAAATAATTTTTCGCATAGTAATTCTCCCCCTTTATTCATCACTGTTAGCGTTCTTTCGTAATAGACGAAGTGCTTTTGCTTCAATCATGCGGATCTTTTCCAGAGGAATATCAAAGGTAAGTCCAACTTCTTCAAGCGTATGACTTTGCCCTTCCCCTAACCCAAAACGCATTGATATTACTTTCTGTTCAAATGGTTCTAAACTTCCTACAATCTGGTTTAATTTTTCCTGCAGTTTTGCAAAATCATCATTGAAAATTTTCTTTTGATGCGTTGCTTCTGAAGGCTTTTCGTGAACCGAAGTTCCTGAATCACATCCAGCAGGTAGTTCAAAATCTTCTCCAATCGTTGCGAACACTTGTAATGAAATATTTAGATTTCTAACAGCTATACTCAATTCCATATCAGAAAAAACATGGGTTTTAGAAATTCCTTCGGAAACTAATAAGAGTTTTACGCTGTATCGAAGCGGTTCTACACAAAGAACTACCGGTGAGAAACCTTGATCTATCATTTCCCTGATTTTCAAAGAGAGTTCATTAAAAAATAGTTTTCTTGTGACAGGATCAAACGCAATTTCTCCAGTTTCCGTTATATTATCAAACATATGATCAGATAATTTCTGCGAAAGTATCAGTGCCTTAATGTTATTATTGATATTACCAAGCGAACCAATAATATCAGGAACAATTGCACACCTTACCTTGTTCATAAGAGATTGAAGTTTTGCTCTTTCATATTTTGGTTCATTTGAAATAGTTTCTAAAATTGGAATCAGGTTTCGAACGCTAATTTCTTCATCTAAAAGCGAACAAAGAACCATTTTTACAACAGGCAGGGATGCATTTCCATATTTTTTTAATATCTGAGTACAGAGAAATTCATTTTCTTTAAAAACCTCATCCAATAATTCTCCAACATATTGAGTCGTAATTACTGATGATAGATTCTCTTTTATCGTTTCAGACAGATGAACTCTAATAACTTTTGGAGCTGTCAATGTAACATAACCATTCTGCTCGGCTTCGACTCTTTTTCCTTTTGCAATCCACAATCCAGGGAATTCATAAGCAGGCTCTTTTACTGGCTTACCACTCATTTCTGTTTTTACAAAGCCAGTATCCAGAATCAAAATTGAATTCTTTTTGAATTCAAATCTTCCGGAAGCATATCCATTTACTTTTATCACGTACTCAAGAGGCTTAAAAGCTTTGTTTTCTTTTATGCGTACATTTGGAATAACAACACCGAACTTCTCAAAAATCTCCTCACGAATCAAGGGAATTGATTTGAGAATTTCATCAAGAGTTTTTTCTAAACACAAATCTCTGCCAAGTTCTAATGTAAATAAATCAAGTTTTCTGAATTTTTCCATTCTCTTTTCCTCCTCATCCTTTACTAGTCACTAAAGCCTATACTTCTCTTGCCGTATTCCTTTTCTTCCTGCATTCTGCATAATTCATCCGTGATGTATGTTTCCGTTACTTTCTCCTGATTCATAAAGCGGAGTCTGGAAGAAAGATTTCCGAAATCACCTGGGGTCGCACTCTGAAACCTTGAAATTCTCCGGATATCTTCTTCCTTAAAATCAAACTGAGGGAAATACTTAACTAAAAGAGTTTGTACTCCTTCATCTTTCAGGGCTTTGAACTCCACCATAATATGGAAGCGCCTCTGCATTGCCTTATCCATGATGTTACGAAAGTTTGTTGTGCAGATTACGATTCCCTCAAACTTTTCCATTTGTGTAAGAAACTCATTAACCTGAGTAATTTCCCACCCTTGAGATGCAAACGACCTTTCTCGAAAAAAAGAATCTACTTCATCAAAAAGAAGTATCTTTTTCTGCTTCTTTGCATCTGCAAATGCTTTTGCAATATTCTTTTCTGATTCTCCAACGAACATTCCCAATATGTCTGACGCATTTTTTGTAATTAGGCCTTTACCTAACGATTCAGCAATAAAATGTGCAAGATTTGTTTTTCCGGCACCGCTTAATCCGTAAAAGAGAATTCGAATACCCTTTTCGTTACTCTGCGATTTTCTGTCATTAACAATGGCATTCTGAACCATCTCGACTATTTCCTGAGCTGGAATTGAAGTATTCAAAACAGACAAATCATAAGAAGAATTAATAGATTTGAGCTCGCGAGAATCCAACTCATATGGATTTTCAATGACTGCAGTTTCTTCTTTCTGCGACTCTGGATTGTCATAAATCTGGCGTAACAGATATGGATAATTCATAATCCCTCCTAAGTTTGTTATTAGTTATAAGTGAGTCTTATACTTAAAAGTTGACATTTCATCCTGATGATATAGAATATAAAATAGAGTTATTCCCAATGCACGGGAATGTAAGTGATTTATAATGAAAACAAAGGTTCAAAATATATCCTAATTCTAATTGGAGGGAATCCTTGAAAACAGGTTATTTCAAATCAAAAAATCGCCTAACATTCAAAAGAAAAGTAATGGATGAAATTGATGAAGATGGTTTTTATATCAACGAAATAGAGTCCTTGGGTACTTTTAAAATATCAAAGAAAGATTTTTACACTTATTTTGATAATGTTGTAGCTTCAGAAAGCTGGTTACGAGGAGTATATAGTTACAAGAATTTTCCATCTTGGGCAGAAGAATACTTAAATAGCAATTCAAATATCATTCAGCCACTCACAATAAGTCATAGTTCACAAGTTTCCCATAAACAGGAAACCATAGATTATGTAGGTAACGAAATTAGAAATAAAATCCGCGAAATTGGAAAAATCTGGTATAACTCTCCTACTAAAATAAAACTATCAGAAAACAGTATTAATCATTGGTATAACATAGTTAATGAATGGACAAATGATAAAACACTTCCTCTAATAGTACGAAAAGAAACAAAACGACGTGGAGAAGCGATAATTCATCCTTGTGGCAGAGAAATTGTTTTTTCTGACAATTCATTCGCTACCTGGGTTATCTGCAATGTTATAACAAATAAACTATATTCACTTGAACAAATCAAAAACATGCTTTTAAGTGATGAAATTCCTTTCATGTTCATTTCTACAAAGAGTTTAAAAGAAAAAGCAAAATATAAAAAAGCTCTTGGTGATAATGAGACGATAGGTTGGACGTTATGTCATAAAGAAGCTATTGGCTTCAACAATAAAGATAAAATTGAAGAGATAAATATAGAAACTATAAAACAACATTTTTTCAAATACGCTAATCCCAAAAATATGTTCTTGTTACCAAGGGAAATAGGTTTCCTTGGAGAATTAAAAGAATTCATTGAAGAGCAAAAAGACTAATTCATAGCAGGAGGTTTTATATGGCAGTAGACTTCACTGAAAAAGCAAAACGCTATCAGGCAATTGATGAAATAATAGCTTCCGGAAGAAATCTAAAATGGAACCAGATTATTTCAGAAATGAACGAAAAATATAACATTAAAACAAGCAAAACATCTTTCTTTCGAGATATTGAGGAACTTGAAGAAAAATACGCAGCTCCTATCGATACTGATTTTGAAACAAATGGATATTTTTACACAGATCCAAAATATCGTCTGCCACGCTTTTATACAGATGAAAATGCGGCGAAGGCTGCAAGACTTATAAAAACGCTGATGGATATGGTAAAAGGCAATCCTATGTACAAAGAGGCACAGGAAGTTTTTGAATCGCTTTCAATAGAAAATCATGACATCACACTTGAAAATATCAAAATCAATAAGAAACCAGATAACGATCGAATTATTTTTGTTGGTTCTCCTAACACAAAAATTCCTGCCGAAACTTGGCGTATTATCGACAAAGCACTGCAAGGTAATCGCGTTATTACTTTTGATTATATTTCCAATGGTGAAAAAGAATCAAAGAACCGAAAAGTTCAGCCATGGCAGCTTATATTTGATGACGGGAACTGGAATCTTCACGGTCTTGATGTTATAAAAAACGGCCGGCGTCGCTATTCTCTTGAAAAAATACAAAACCTCAAAATGACCAATGAAATCTTTCAGCTGCCTAAAGATTATGACTTCAGAAATATGACACGAGGCTCCTTCGGCTGTATGTGCGATGATAGTTATCTTGATTATAAAATCCATCTTCATGGTTATGCAGCCAGATATGCACAAACTAAAATCTGGGGGGATAATCAGACAATAGTTCCTGACACAAAAAATCCTGGCCCTGACGGCGATGGAATCATTCTAAGTTTCAGAACCAATCAGCTGATATGCGTTCAGCGCTGGGTCTGGAAATGGGCAGATGAAGCATTGCCAATTGAACCAAAGGAACTTGTTGATGATTGGTTAGCAAAGCGGGAGAAAGTGAATTTAATAAAATTGTGATCCTGCGTTAAAGGAAGCACACTGTTCGCACCTCCCCCAATTTTAAGACTTATAATATCACTTATAGGTTTCATACATTCTTAATACGATATCTTTTACATTCTCCCATAAGTAAACTCTATCACCAACTTGTTCAAAGACTTTACCATGATTCTTCTCTGCAATAATTTTCATCTGATTATAATTTGTTGTAAAAGCGCTACCTATATCAGCTTCATTTCGTAAAGAGGTATAAGAAACATACCCAATAGAAGGGTCATATAAACGAAGGAATGCATAGAGAACTTTACTGTTGTATTGCCAAGTATTATTGAACCACTTCGGTAACCTACTGGTAACCTTATCAACTTCTTTTTGTATATACAAATCAGAAGACTCTCTATTATATTGTTGTAAATTCGTAAAAGAGCTTTTGTTTGTAATCGTTTTATTTTTATAATCGTTTAACAAAGAATTAATCAAATTATCAATTTCCGGCTCAGAATCATCATCTTCTATTTCATCTATACTTGAATTATGTGACACCAAATTCTTATTTATGTCATTCTCAATAGAAATATTCTGTTGAGAATTCTTAGCCTCTTCAATTATCTGTCTAAGTTCGATTATATGTCTATCAGAAAAAAGCAACTCTTCTTCTTTATCAAGCAAAAGTTTAAATGCCTTTACATGATTTTGACTATATCCGATTCTTTTAAAAAGATCCTTTTTCTTATCTTTATCATGCTGATAATAGACTTTCATCTTTGCAGAACATATAGGACATAGTGCAACATAATTTTGATAAACTTCTTTTTGGATTAGTTCTTTACCAAATAACTGAACTACCTCGAAATAATCTTTATCATTTTTATCCTTGAATGGCATTGAACATCTACATAACTGACAATGAACTGTATTATCTTCATCAATGCAATTACTTCTTAAGAATTGTTCCGCTAAATCTTTTTGTCTATTTCCGATACGAACATTTCGATTACGCTTTTCGTATTCAATATCTTCAGCCTCATTGAAATTACCTGAAGTCTTGTTTCGAATTCGTTCTTCATCAATTTGACTGTTTGAGAAGAAACCATCAGCGATTCTTGTTTGCAAATCATCTTTAAGTGCTTGCATATAATCTTCTAAATCAGATTTTGAAACACCACTACTTTGCAAGTCTCTGATTATATTAACAAATCCTATATCTAATCCGATAGCAGAAAGAATTTCATTCTCTTTTTTCTGCTGCTCGCTTTGCTGGCGCTCCTTTTTCCCGAAACCTACATCAGAAAGCC